>Ga0116151_10001775_pt1 | contig 20162 bp, 14 predicted proteins | sample AD_UKC117_MetaG_FD_89893 | JGI IMG/M metagenome (GOLD analysis project Ga0116151, IMG submission 89893) | Active sludge microbial communities of municipal wastewater-treating anaerobic digesters from Hong Kong - AD_UKC117_MetaG | ecosystem: Engineered > Bioreactor > Anaerobic > Digestate... | reverse complement strand
GCTCAAATCAATGGTAGAGAAAACAATAAGCCGTCCTCCTGACCTGCCACTGAACTTTCATCCGGACGGGATTAGAGCCTCGGCGTACAAACCGCCGAGGCTCTAATCCCGTCCGGATGAAAGTTCAGTGGCAGGTCAGGAGGACGGCTTATTGTTTTCTCTACCATTGATTTGATGGACTTCAGAGGAGTGAACTGACCAAGGCTCCGATCGAAAATCCAGCGAACGGCCCGTATACAAATCTCACGAATATAGAATTGACACCCCTCTTCCGCCGCCTAATAAAAAACCATGGCGACGGTTGTGAAGAAAGACAGCAGCGTAGCGGGAACAGTATTTGACCTGTCGCTGCTGGCGATAGCGTTCTTGGCGGTCTTTGGATTCATCCAGGGCTACAAGTGGTGGACGGAATACCGGATTGAGGAAGTCGCTGGTGCCTCCTGTCTGCGTGAGCTGGATGCCGACTGCGCGCTCGCTGCCATGAACGAATACTACGGCCCCCACAATGCACCTTCTTCCGATTATTCCGACAGTCAGGGCCAGTGGCTCTGGACCCTTCGTCTACTGAAGACCAGGGGTTCTCTTGATTCTCGCCTTGATGAGCTGATGGTGACACCGAGGGATTACTGGCCTGAAGACAAGAGCGTGCCATTTCTCAGCTTCCCCTCATTGCTGGAAGTCACCACAGTTTTGTACACAGTCGCAGGAAGCGATGCTGGAAGCAAATTCCACGACGCAGTGCTTGCCAAGCAAGAGGCGCTCGGCGGCCAACTGAGCTACAAACAGACAGACAAGCGGTTTGTCGTCCAATCCTGGGGGCCGAGCATGAGTTGCCGCACCAAAGCTTCTGTCGCATCCTTGCGAAAGCGAACGGCCCTTTCAGAATTGTTGCTGACTGAGGAAATTTCTCATCCCTGCATGCTGGAATACTTTGCTGATAAGGATGATGCGACCCTTAAGGCGTTCATTGAAAGAAACCTCGATGCGATGCAGGCGGAGCGTCTGAAATATGGGCAAGCCTGGTACGGCAAGGGCTTTGAACATATGCCGTCGGGCCTCTACGCTGACAATATTGCCTTTTTGGCAAGCATCATTGCGTATCGTGAACGTGGCGGCTTCGGTATCTGATCGGGTCGCCCGTTACCCATGCAGGGCATCCCGTGCTGCGGCCAGGCGCGCCTCCATGCCTTCAAGGCCCTCAAGCATTTTTTCCTTAGTTGTTCGGTCATAGGCGTAAGGGTTGGAATCCGCTCCCAATCGCCGCATCTCTGAAACCAGGCTGGCTAAGCGCTTCTTCGACGCGCCAGCCCCCTTCAGCGGTAGAACACCCTTTGCATTCACTTTTTTTGCCGCCCTACGAATCCGCGCCCGTGCTCCCGATCGGGCGACGAGACGCAGGGCCACAAACACACCCAGGACCACCAGGCCGCCATAGGTGAGCATTGGCGCCAGCGCGTAGGTCTGGTTGCCATCCAAGTAATTGGCGAGCTGTGTGTCCCAGTATCTCGGCAACAGGGAGCCCGCGATGGTGGTGAGAAGCGCAAGCAGCATCAGAACTGTACACAGGCCACCGACGAGCCAAGCGCCCCGTGCCGCGTTGAGTGCTTCGAGCGCCACATATTGCTCTTTTGCTGTATCGATCAAATCGGGTAGCAAAATCAGGTCCCGCGTCACCGCTTCACCTTCCGGACCGATCTCCGCGGCCAGCTGGTTTTTGAGGGCGAGTACCTGCTGATGCAGGTTATGGAAGTATTCCCGGGATTGCAGATCCGGCAGTGCATTCACGTTGAAGCGAGAAAGATCGAGCAAAAGCAGCATGCATTGCAAATGGCGCAGACGCGCACCTGCATCCGTTGCTGCTTCGACCTGAGCAAACTGTTTTCGCAAAGCATATACGGTATCAATCGCGTGCTGTTGCGCGAATGCCTGCATGCGGGCCTGAGCGAACTCCCTGTTCATCTGCGCTTCCATCCGACTGAGCCGGCTGTTGGCAGAAGACACCTCAAGATATGTAAGCGTGTTCACTACGGTGTTGAGCGAATCGTTCTTGCTCATGAATCCCCCCGTTGAAATGCGGTAGCAGAATTTGCTATCCATGATGCGTGCGTTGAAATTCTAAGGCAGTGAACGACTATGTCAAAAACATATGCCTTGCCTATACAATCGCTTGAACTGGCTCGAGCCATTGGCGTCCTTGACTCATTTCTCGAGTTTAGCCCTCTCATGGTTCGGGGCCTCGGGCGCGCTACAGGAGTAAGGCTCTTCAAACATACGAAAGGCAGGATGGGGCCAGTTCGCGCCGCTCGACGTATCGTCACCGACTGGCCGATATTCGCCGAAACCGGTCATTCGACTCATGGTCGCCAAAGTTCTCAGGCAAAGTGCTTGGCAGGCCTGAAGCGGTCCAGCGTGTGCAGCCCTGGTATTTCTCCTGCACTTCCAAGCGAAAGTCGCAGGAATCCCGGGCGCGTCAAGTTTCTCTCCATCGTCCATGACTCGACTTCCGTTGCTCGAAGGAGCACCCTAGATTGAGATGACATGGCGACCGTGCTGCAAGCTCAGAATAGACTTATGATCTGGAGTTTGGCTTGAACAGGGAAGTACCCGCCGAACGCCTGGCGGAATTACCAGTTGGCTTCAATGGCCTTACCATCCCTCAGGTAAATTCCAGGCGAGCTCGCTACGGCAACAACTCCATCGTAGCGGACGCCCATTCAGCCTGGCTCGAAATCATACGGAACACAATACAGGATCCCATGGTCTGGTTCCTTGCCGGAACAGCCATCCTGTTTTTATGGCTGGGCGATCTTACAGAAGCAGTTGTTTTGGTTGTGGCGATGGTGCCGATCGTAGGCATGGATGCCTACCTTCACCGACGCACCCAAGCTTCAACACAAGGGCTGCTCGCCCGACTGGCGTCCCAAGCCATCGTGGTGCGCGAAGATGGTGAGTACCAAATTCCCGCAGAAGAGCTTGTGCCAGGAGACCTCGTCATCATTCAGACAGGCGAGTACATCCCCGCCGACGGCATTTTTGTGTCTGAATCAAACGCGCAGGTCGATGAGTCTTCCCTTACCGGGGAAGCGCTCCCGGTTCGCAAATCTTCCCTTTCATTTCCCGCGACCAGAACATCCGCGATAAAGACAAATGATGAGCACTGGGGGTTTGCAGGCACGAGACTATTAACAGGGACAGCTCGGATCAGGATCATATTCACCGGTGCAGACACCTATTATGGTGAAATCGTTCGACTGACTCGTACCTCCCAGGATGACCGCACCCCACTTCAACTGGCAATCTCCAAATTGGTCAGGCTGCTTCTTCTTGCGGCCCTTCTCTTCTGCTTATTTTTGGCAGGCATCCGATATCTGCAGGGTCATGGCATCGTCGATGCGATACTGAGTGCTATCACGCTGGCCATTGCGGCCTTGCCCGAAGAGTTCCCTGTCGTACTCACCTTCTTTCTTGGTCTGGGTGTATACCGACTGGCAAGCCAACAAGCACTCGTCCGACGAGCGGTTGTCGTAGAGAACATCGGCAGAGTATCCTGTATCTGTACGGATAAGACGGGGACATTGACAGAAGGAAAATTGGCGCTTGATCACCTCCTTCCAGCTGAAGGTGTGAGCACCGAACACGTGCTCAAAATCGGCGCCACAGCATCCCGTGCAGAGACTTCCGACCCCCTCGATCTGATCATCCTTGAGCATCAGCAGCCATTAGACGGCGAAATCCTCCACGTCTTTCCGTTTACCGAAGATCGATTACGCGAAGTTGCTGTCGTTCGGGCGGCGTCGGGCCAAATAATATGTGCAATGAAGGGCGCGCCCGAGACCGTGCTGGAAATGTCCAACCTAGACGACACGCAACGTCTGGTCTGGCAGACGCGGATTAATGAACTGGCTTCCTCGGGTCACAAGGTGATCGGCGTAGCTATACGGGACATAGAACTGTGGTCAGGCGAAGAGCCCCTTGACGGGTTCAAGTTTGCGGGCCTTCTCGCTTTTTCCGATCCGGTCAGGCCCGGCGTTCCTGACGCCGTTCAGATTGCTCAGAATGCCGGTATTCGCGTCATCATGATCACCGGAGATCATTCGCAAACAGCAAAAGCGATCGCCCGTGAGATAGGAATCGGCGGTAAAGATCCGCAGGTCATTGAGGGACGCGAGTTAGAGACTGTCCTGAATGACGCAGGCTCGATTGGTGAAATCGATGTCGTATCGCGATGCACGCCTTCTCAGAAGCTCCTGCTTGTGCAGGCGCTTCGGAGCCGCGGAGAACTGGTGGCGGTGACAGGTGATGGGGTCAATGACGCACCGGCGCTGCGTGGCGCTGATGTCGGGATAGCCATGGGTGTACGAGGGACACAATCAGCACGCGAAGTAGCCTCCATCGTCCTTCTGGATGACAATTTTTCCAGCATCGTGCGAGCGATTTCAGAGGGGCGCCAATTGTTTGCCAACCTCAAGTCAAGCTTCGCCTATCTTTTGATGCTGCACGCGCCGCTCGTGTTTACAGCTGCCCTGGTTCCTCTGCTTGGCTACCCGCTCCTTTACATGCCCGTTCACATTGTGTGGCTCGAGCTTATTATTCATCCGACCGCAATGTTGGTGTTTCAAAACCGCGCTTCGACCTCGGTGCTTCAACCAGCTCAGCACAACAATCGGATCCACTTTTTCTCACCCCTCGAATGGGCCGCAATCGCCGCTGTTGGACTACTCGCCACTGTCCTCATTCTATTTGAGTATTTGTTCGCTCTCGGAACAAACCTTGAAGTCGAACATGCCAGAGCCATTGCGATCGCCTCACTTGTGGCCGCGAGCTCTGCCTTAACGGCATCGCTGACAGGGCTTCAAAGCAAGCCAGCCTGGATAGCAACATTAGTACCGGCTTTGTGTTCTGCCCTTGTGATCCAATTTCCGCCGCTTGCGAAACTTCTCCATCTGTCACCCCTCCATATCCCGGACTGGGGTGCGGTTTGCCTGACGGGACTGTTGGTCTTCATCGGAGCCAGGCTCGGGGTCGCCAAGCGTAGTTGAAGATATCGATGCGGTGATCTTCAGACGACCGAAATGGAGCATCGCATTAGCCGGTCACCGAGCGGCGACCAAGGACCTGCGCACGCCTTCCCTGCTTTCGCTGTCGAAGGTTCGCAATTCGCCGAAGCCAAGATTCGGCAGGTGCCCCACAGCAAACTTTCAGCATCTCAGCTGTTCAGCTTTGCACTCGACGGATCTGATTCCTAAAGGCGCGCACTAAGCCGCACATAGTACTGGCCACCGTCGGTATCATAAGGTGCGTTGCGCGAGTAGATCAGTCCTTTGCTGACCTCCAGTACGGCCTCATCCGGATACTCATTGAACAGATTTTCTGCGCCAAAGCGCAACGTCAACCTCTCACTCAGTTCGACCGAGAGACTCGCATCCACAAACAATTCCGATCCAAATTCCTGAATAAGAGCTCCATCCTGGTTGGCATAGTCGACCCAAGGGCCGATCCATCGGAGCCGCGTTTCGAAGGACATGGCCCCCCGTCGGTAGCCAGCAGACGCATTGGTTGAGAAACGGGGATAGAGCCGTTCAAACCGCGCCACGCGCGATGCGTTGTCAATGAAATCGGCGTTCAGCACCTCAGTATCATTATAATTGAACGACAGGCCAAGCGACAGGTCACCGCCGACGAACAACCGATCATAGTCCAACACCAGATCCACACCTGTGGTGCGCGTATCGAAGCTGTTCTGATAAAAGGTGACTTCGGAAATACTTTCCCCACCCGGCACACCCAGCACCGCAAGGCGGGCGCGCTCACCGGCGTCGAGCGTGTTGCTTTCCGACGTGAAGATCCGATCATGGACATCGATTCTGTAGGCGTCTGCGCTCGCGATCAGTCCGCTCACGGGCCGGAAGACCAGTCCTGCGGAAAGGTTGACGGAGGTTTCTGGCTTCAGGGGCGAGATGTTCACATCCGCCCGCTCGTTGAGAATGTCTGCGACTGGCCCTGTGGGGCTGAAGCGCCCATTGGTGAAGACGTCCAGCGTATCAGGGGCGACGCCTTGCGACGTACGCTCCGAAAAGGCTTGTGCCGGTGTGGGGGCCTTGAAGCCGGTCGAGAAGGTGCTGCGAAGGGCGAGACCCTTCAGCAATTCCCGGCGGTAGGAAACCTTGCCGTTCAAACGGCTGCCGAATGTGTCGAACTCCTCAAAGCGCAGGGCGACACCCAGTTGGCTGCCCTGACGAGGATACATCTCCGCATCTGCGTAAGCTGCCCAGTTCGCCTGGTCATACGACTTCGCCTGCACCTGTGTGTAACCAGGGAACCCATTCGAACCGGATGTGAGGCCGTCGACCGCGCCAGGACCGATTTCGTAGGATGCCGGATCCCCCGCAGCAATACCGTAGCGCTCCACCCGGTACTCAAGCCCGAAGGCGAGATCCGCCGGCTCTGCGAAGGACGGCGGCAAAGGAAGACGAACCTGGAAATCCGCATTCAGATCGTATTCCTGCTGGCGGAGGCCACCTGCATCGAACTGCGTTGGGCTGTCCGGCCCCATGGATGCATTGATCGTATTGTAGAGAAAATAGTCGATCCGGTTCTGGCCGAACCCGGCGCTGAGATCATAGGACAGGCCGCTCGCCGATGCCCCTTCAAAGCCAAGCACTGCGGACAGGTCACTCTCTTCCTGCCCGAATTGCGGCGTAAAGCCGTTGGGATAGATCTCTTTGAGCGACCAGTCGCCAAAGTTGGCGCTCGCGGCATAGACGCTTGGCGTGGCGGGGCTGCGCCAGTTGAAGTCGCTCACGCCCTGCCCCTTGCTGGCATTGATGAGGCCGTAGACCTGCCCGAGCGCAGTGGCTCGGTCACCAGTCAGCATCGCCCGGAAATCCTCCCGCTCCGGCTGCCCCCATTTCTGAACCGGGTCGGCGATGTCGGCATCCGGATGGTCTTCAAGGTATTGCAAGGCATCGAGGCGCTGGCGGGCGCGGGATGTCGGGGCGGCATCGCTATAGTCTAGGCTAAGTCGGAAGCCGCCTTCAGGGCCTCGGCGCCCACCACCAAAGCCAAGGCGCTTCTGCACGCCGTCTCCCTCATAGTACTGACTATATTGGGAAAAGCCCTCCACCAGCGGGTCCTCGCGGGTGATGATATTGATCACTCCGGCAATCGCGTCGGACCCGTATTGGGCCGAGGCGCCGTCGCGAAGGATTTCGACACGCTGGATGGCATTGGTGGGGATCTTGGAAAGGTCCGGCGACTGCGAACCGCCCGTGTTCAGCATGGCGGACCGGTGGCGTCGCTTGCCATTCACGAGAACCAGCGTGTGGTCCGCAGACAAGTTCCGGAGGCTGTAGGGTCGCACGAAAACAGCACCGTCGCTCAAGGGACGGCGCTGCACGAAGAAGCTGGGAAGGATTTCTGCCAGAACGTCCGAAAAGTCGTCGGATACGGGCGTGGCAAGATCCGTCTGGTCCAGTACGTCAACCGGCGACAGGCTCTCCCACGCCTGCAAGCCCGCGCGCGAGCCGGTTACGATGACCACATCATAGGTCCGCGGGAGGTCCATGCCCGGCGGGTGCGCCCTGACAGGACGGATCGCCGGAGATTGGGGGCCGGCCCATTCAGGTGTGACCTTCTGAGATTGCTGGCGCCGGATGATCCAGACCCCGTTCACATCCTGACTGACACTGAGGGATGTACCGGACAGCAGGGTCGCCAATGCCGCGCCAACCTCCATATCGCCGGAGAGCGGCCCAGCATTGAGGCCAGCCAGGTCGGCTCCTGCCGCAATGATGACCGTGTCTGTCTGCTCGGCCAGCAAGTTGATGGCATCCGCCAGTGGCATCACCGGCAAACGGAGGGAATGGGTCTGCGCCACCGCAGGATACACCGCGGCTGCGCAGGCCATCAGGAACAGGCAGACCGATCGCATTGGTCCCTCAGGGAGGCCCTCGCATTCCGCGTTGGGGTCGCCGCCTAAAAAGCCGATGGCGATGACAGGGAGATGACAATGACCGCGCTCCGCAGTCATTCCTTTCCCTGTGAAGCCGAAAAGCCGCAGTCAGGCCTCGCGCGCCGCGTCAGATGTCCGCCAAAAGCGAACGCAGCGCCCGCACAAGCTGAATGCACTGATCGGCATTGTTGTAGAGTGCCGGCGTTACACGCACGCAGGCGCCCCTTGCAACATCGCTGCGGTGGATCGTGAAGATGCCGTGCTTCTCCACCAGCGCATTCACGATGGCCTTGTTGTCGTCGACACTGGTCTTTCCCTTGAAGCGGAAAGAGGTGATCGCCGCATGAAGGCGCGGATCTGACGGGGTGAGTATCTCGATCCGGTCATCGCCGCGCATCTCCTCGGCCCAGAGGTTGCGCAGATAGGCTACACGAGCGGCCTTCCGCGCCGGGCCAACGAGTTCGTGGAAGTCGAGGGCGTCCTTGATTGTCAGGAAGGTTGCGAAATTCGTAGTGCCGGTGTGGACCCGATGGAAGATGGCCCCCTCCCCTTCAGGGCGTTCGGAGATGTTCGGCGAAATATCGGCCAGCCGGTCGCGGCGAACATACATGAGGCCCGCCCCAATGGGTGCGCCGATCCATTTATGCAGATTGAAGCCGACAAAATCCGCGCCGAGGTCTTCGATACGGAAATCCGTCTGGCCCCAGGAATGAGCGGCATCGACGATACAGTCGACGCCGAAGCCGCGCGCCAATTCGACAATCTCCCGCACCGGGATCATCAGTCCCGTGCGGTGGCTGATATGGGTCAGCAACAGGAGGCGGACATTCGGGTTTGCGGTAAGCGCCTGTCGGTAAGTGTCAATCAGGCTGTCATATGTGACGGGTTCCGGAATCTTGATGCGGACGACGGATGCCCCGGCCCAATCGGCTTTCGTATCCATCGCCGTCTGGATGGAGTCGTAGTCGAGATCGGAATACATCACCGCATCGCCGGGCTTTAAGCGGTTGTAGCCGCCGACGAGGGCTTGCAGGGATTCAGTCGCGTTACGCGTAAAAACGATCTCATCGGCTGCGGCGCCGAGAAAGTCTGCGAGGCGCGCATGGATCGGCTGGATGTCAGAATAATAGTCCCGGCGCGCATACCAGGAATTGTTTCGGTTCACCTTTTCGGTGTTGCGGAAGAAAGCCTCCATCACGGGCTTGGCCATCAAGCCCCAATAGCCATTCTCGAAATTCACGACATCCGGCGTGACATCATATTGCGCCGCTATCGGACGCCAGAACGCTTCATCCCTGGCGAGTTCCTGAGTCATTCGCTCTCCTGCGGTGGCCGGCACGGGCGCGGCGGCACAGGCCGTTTCTGTCGCAAAGGACGCCGCTGTGACAGCGGCGCCCTTCATGACCAGTCGTCTGGTAAAGTTCATGTCTCTTTCCGAGATCAGAAGCTGAGATCGAGGCGGACATAATACTGACCGCCATCGGTATCATAGGGAGCGTTCCGGGAATAGATCAGCCCCCGGCTCGCCTGATAGGTCGCTTCGTCTGGATACTGGTCGAAAACGTTCTCTGCGCCGACGCGAACAGACAGACTATCGTTCACCTGATAGGTCGCGCCGAGATCGAACAGCACCATTGCGCCGAAATCCTGGAAGATGTCGCCGGTGGAATTGCCCGAATAGTCACGCCATTCGCCATAATAGCGCATCCGGCCGAACATATCCCATTTGCCGAGCGTATAGTTCGCCTGCAGGTTCGCAGTGTGCTCCGGGATACCTTTCTCGAACCGATCCGCCGCCGTCGTGTTGGCAGCAAAGTTTCCGCCCGTCACATCGGTCTTGTTATAATTATATGCACCGGTGAGGCTCATGTCGCCCGGTCCGAACGCGAAATTATAGGACATGACGAGGTCGAGCCCTTTGGTCCGCGTGTCGAAATCGTTCTGGAAGAAGTTGATCCGCGTGATGCTTTCCGCTCCAGCGACACCCAAAGAGGCAAATTCTGCGCGTTCTGCATCCGTGACCGCAAAGGTCGCCGAGGTGCTGAGACGGTTCGTGACGTCGATCTGGTAGACGTCGAGCGTCGCGGTCAGGCCGAAATCGGTGTTCCAGGCGAGACCGGCCGTGAGGTTCTCGGACTCTTCCGGCTCGAGCGCACGGATGTCGACGCCATCACGCTGGCTGATTACTTCGGCAATCGCGCCCTGCGGGCTGAAGCGCCCGCTCGTGAAGATGTTCAGGGTTGTCGTGTCGAGACCCTGCGACGTCCGCTCCGAGAAGAGCTGGCCGGGGGTCGGCGCGCGGAAGCCAGTGGAGGCCGTCGCACGAAGAGCAAGGCTCGGTGTCAGCTCGAAACGGGTCGAAATCTTGCCGGTCGTGCTGCTGCCGAACTCGGAGAAGTCTTCGTAACGGACAGCGCCGCCCACGGTCCAGCGATCCGTAACCGGAGCTTCAAGGTCCACATAGGCCGCATAGCTCGTCTGGTCGGAAGAACCAGACTGGTCCGGCGAAAAGCCCGGGAAGCCATTGGACCCGGACGGGAAGCCTTCCGGAGCCAGCGGACCGACCGCGTAGGAGGCGTATTCGCCCTGGCCGATTTCATATTCCTCATTGCGACGCTCCGCACCGAAGGCGAATGTCAGGTCATCAGCCAGGAAATCTAGGCTCGCCATGTATACGAAGTCGGCGTTCAGGTTGAACTCCTTCTGCGTCAGCGTACCGATATTGAAGGAGGTCGGGCTGGCCGAGCCGAGCGAGGCGTTGATCGAGTCATACATGAAGTATTCGATCTGGTTGCGGCCATAGCTGGCACTGAGGTCATAGGAGAAGGCCCCTTCACCCGCACTGCGAAGACCACCCGTCAGAGAGAAGTCATTATCATCCTGACCAAAGCGCGGCGTGAAGCCGGCCGGATAGATGACGGAGAGGTCGTAATTCGGGTCGATCGTGCTGTCGCCGAATGCGCTGGTCGAGACCGGGTTGCGCCAGTTGAAGTCAGTCACGCCCGAGCCGAAGCCATATGTACTGAAGACATAGGCCTCAGAATTCGCGAGGTCATAGGCGCCGTTCAGGGCAAAGCGGTAGGCGTGGCGTTCCGGCTGGCCCCAATGCTGGACCGGATTCGGCACTTTCAGGTCCGGATAGGCTTGCTGCAGGGCGATAGCATCGGCGCGCTGGCGCGAACGGGATGTCGGCTGGGCATCGGTATATTCACCCGACAGGTTGAGGAACCCGGTGTCGAACTGGAAGCCCTGCTGGGCGCCGATGCGATACTGTTCGCCGTCGCCTTCATAGTACTGACCGGCCTGGGCGAAGGCCTTCGTTCCCGCCTGGTCGTCGAGGATGATGTTGATCACGCCGGCAATGGCGTCAGAACCGTATTGGGCCGAAGCGCCGTCACGCAGCACTTCGATCTGCTTGATGGCGTAGGAGGGGATCTGAGCCAGATCCGGCGCCTGGGCGCCGTTGGAGCCGAGCAGCGCGGAACGGTGCATGCGCTTGCCGTTGATCAGGACGAGCGTGTGGTCTGCCGACAGCGAACGCAAGCTTGCCGGGCGAACGAAGACCTGACCATCAGCCATCGGAAGACGCTGAACATTGAACGACGGAACGAGCTGGGCAAGCGTGTCCATGACTTCATCGGATGCGGTGAGGTCGATGGACTTCTCGGAGATGACATCCACCGGTGCAAGGCTGTCGAACACCGTCCGGGGTGCGCCGCGTGTACCGGTGATGATCACCGTTTCCTGGACGGCAGCTTCATCCTGGCTGGTCTGGTCGGTAGCGGTTTGTGCAAGCGCGGCATTGCTGAAGCAAAGGGCGGCGCCCGATGCCGTCAGGACGAGTGCCTTGGTCAGGCTGATCGGAGTTTTCATGACTTTCCCCTCATGGTGAACCGTGCGGGATGAAGCATCACACCCGCGCCACGCTCCTGCGTGGTCAGGGGGAAGACAGATCAGGTCGTGGCAGTTTTCAGCGATTTTGCGAACTTCATAAAAGGTTCATCGCAGGTGCTGTCAGTGTCCTTCCGAAAGCACGATTTCCGTATCGTTTTCGTGCACGTCGATCGGATAGGCCGTGTCCAGGCCGGCCAGTACCTGACTGATCTGCTGGATCGAGAAAGACAGGGTGAGACGCAGGTCCGCGGGCGCGCCGGGCGCGAGCCTGACCGGACGGTCGCTGTACTGGTTCATGTCCGCGACGATATCCCGGAGCGGCGCATCGACGAAGGAGAGCCGCCCGGACCGCCAGGACAATTCCTTCTCGGCATCGAACGGTTCGACCGGGCCGAGGCGCATCGCCGCGGTGGAAACGATCCGGTCTCCGGCGCGCAGGTCGCGTGCAGCGGCGTCGGCCATGACGCGGACCTGCCCGCTGTCGACAGACACCGATACCTCCCCCGCCCGCTTCTTGATATCGAACCGGGTGCCGAGAACACGCACCAGGACACTGCTCGTATCGACCGTCAGCGGACGGCCTTCGTCGCGTGCGATGTCGAAATAGGCATTGCCGCCAACCAGCTGGAGGTTTCTTGCCTTGGCGGAAAATTCGCCGCGGACCTGGCTGGCGCCGCCGAGCGTGATTTCGCTGCCATCAGACAGGGTGAAGGTTTTGATCTCACCACGTCGCGTGGAAATCAGGATCGCTTCCGGCGGGGATGGCTGGAGCGCCAGTAAGCCGATGCCGGCGGCACAGGCCAGGCTGGCAGCAAGACCGCCACCGAGCAACAGGCGGCGCGACATCGACCGGCGCAGCTGAAACGGTTTGATATTGTTCTGGTCCGTGAGGAGGTCCTCAACGCCGTCTGCCTCGGCGATTGCATCCCACAATAGCCGGGCTCGTCCGAAGGCCGCGCCATGGTCCGGCGACGCCGCGAGCCACGCGGCAAAAGCCTGCTCCTTTTCCGGCGCGCTTTCCCCGGATGTAAAATACAACACCCAGCTGCGCGCTTCGGCATCCAATGCCTTTTCGGCTTCGGATTTCACAGGTGGAACCGGCGTCACGGGCTTTCTCATTGCGCAGCTTTACCCGTCCAGCCCGGCCTGAAGCAGCGCCATGACACGGGCGAGCTGGCGGGAAATATCCGCTTCGCTCCAGCCGGTGTCTTTCCTGATTTCCGCATAGGTCTGCCCCCTGAACCTGCTTCGCAACAGGATCTCCTTCTGCTTTGGCGACAGCTGCCGCATCGCGCGCGTGACCCGTTCAAGGTCCTGCTTTCCCATTAAGACAGTTTCAGGCGAGATTTCTTCCACATCCGGGGAAAAATTTCCTTCCATCTGGCTTTTGACAAAGTTTCGTCCACGCCTGAGCTTGTCATTCGAATTCAGGCCCAGATTGATAGCCGTTCGGAACAGGAAGGCCCGCGGGGAACGGATCCGGCTGAGATCAGTCAACTCGCTTAGCTTCGAGAACGCCGCCTGTGCCAGATCCTCCGCTTCGGGCGGACCTGCCCCATGTATCTTCCTGAGCCGGCCGACGAGTTCGCCATAATGCTGGCGGAAAAGATGGTTCAGGAACCGCGCGCGACCCGTTGCATCGTCCTGTCCGCCATCTGGCACAGGCACGTTCGCCGCATCTGCAAATTTGCCGGGCGGAACGGTGTCGTCCGGACAGGATGGCTTGGCCTGCATGTTGCGCCTTCACGTCTCTTCCCGCGCTCTTGAAGAAGAATCGCGACGGATTCATAAAGGCCACTTGAAACTACTGTGACAGCATCGCACGGCGCATTTGCTCATAGGCTTCCCGATCCGAAGCGCTCTTGTGTACACCGCGGCACTCAAACCTGATTGTGGCCTGCGACCATTGGATCCGAGATAACGATTGAGGACCGGACCACACCAGACCCGCACCACGCTTTCATTTGTTTCAACTCGGTTCGCTTGTCGGGGAATGTGCCCCGATCCCGCTTTGCGCCAAGCTTGAAATTCGAGACAAAGAGTGATCCGAGCCACTTCAGTATGCAGCTGCGATTGCTTCAAAAGCCTCTTGCACCGCGGACCAGTCAATCAATGCCGATCTTGCCCGAATCTGGCAGACGCCGAATTCATGGAAAGATCGTCCAAACACCCAGCCGAAATATCCCCGCAAGACCCTGTCATGCTGGCAAGATCAAGGTCCGCTATGACTGGATTTCGATTATTCCGCTTAAGGACTTTCTTTTGGAACTCCACTCCAACTCCACTACTTTTTCGCGGGCTATAGCTACGCGATCAGCTCTAGATCCATTGCATGACTGAATCTGATAGCCAGTCTCGCAACTCTACCTCCAAGCAATTTCGCCGTTTCCCGGTCCGACCGGGGCGGCGCCACGTCGCCTCCCTGGTCGGCGTTAGCTTGCGCCATTGCACCGATGGAGCCACCTATCCGATTGATATCGTCAACCGATGCCAGTGAGGAATTGTTGCCCGGGAGCAAGCCAAGGCTGACCCACAGCATCCCATGTTGTGCCGCCAGCGTCGAAAGCTGGCTGAGTGTTGCGAACTTGTCTCCCGCTTGCGAGCTGGAAACGGTAAAGCCCGCCGCGAGTTTATCCTGCCAGCCACGATTCAGCCAGATTCTGGATGTCTGGTCCATGAAGGTTTTGAAGGGTCCGGAAACTGCGCCCATATAGGTTGGAGACCCGAAAATGATGGCATCCGAATTGTTGAGCAGTTCCCAGGCCCGGTCGGTCATAGCACTCACGTCAATGACGTGAGTGGTGGTCTCGCTCACAGACTCTACGCCTTCGCGAACCGCCTCTGCGAGCACCTTTGTATGTCCGTAGCCGGAATGATAGGCGATGGATACTGTGGCCGGCATGTGTGTCTCCTTTGAATGCGAGACAGACTTAGCTGGTCAAACGAAAGGTTAAATCGCCAATCCGGTGAGAACTCTTTCAACTCATGGAGAATAATCGCACTGACTTGCCTAAAGTGTGGCGAACGCTTCAGCCAGAAAATCAACAAGCAGTCGGTGCTTCAACGAGCTTTCCCGGTGGGCCGGGTAGAGGGCATAGAGCGCTTGCGGCTCGCCCTTCCATCCCGGCAGGATATTGACCAAATCCCCGTGGGCGAGGTCCTCCGTGACATAAGGCCTCGGCAGGAGCCCAATTCCGATCCCTTCCAGAACAGCCTCGCGGACAGCCAGCGAATTATTCGCCCGGTAAGTTGGTCGGATGGCGACCGATTTGCGATCAGAGCCTGACTTCAGGTGCCAGACATTGGGCGAGGCGGCAGCCGAATAGGCAAGACAGGCGTGGTCTGTCAGTTCGTTCGGACTGGCAGGCGCAGCACGCTCCAACAGATAAGCGGGCGAGGCGCACAAGACCCTCTCAATATCGAGAAGCTTTCGCGCCTTGAGACTGGAATCTGCAAGCTGGCCGCCCCTGATGGCAAGATCAAAGCCTTCCCCGACAATGTCGACAAAGCTGTCGCTCATAACCAGATCAATATTGATCTCGGGATATTCCCGAGCAAAGCGAGGCAGCAGTTTCGATACAATGACCAGGCCAAATGACATCGGTACGCTGACTTTCAATGCCCCCCGAGGCGTTCCGGTTTCGGCGCGAACCGTATCATCCGCTACGGCCACTCCGTCGAGCGCATCGGAGATCTGTTCGAAATATGTTCGACCGATGTCGGTCAGGCGGAGCGAGCGTGTCGTTCGCACGATCAATTGGGCGCCCAGATCAGCTTCAAGGTCCTTGATCATCTTGCTGACTGCGGCGTTAGAGTAGTTGAGGTCCTGCGCCGCCGCGCTGAAGCTTCCCAGTTCCACCACGCGCCTGAATACGGTCAGCGTCGAAAAGCGATCCATTATCCACTCCAGATGAAAAGTCTTACGGCCCGACCGGCAATTATCATCAGAAAGTAAAAACTCCAATCTCTGGCCATCGCAAGCCAGGGAATGGAAGTTCGCAATGAATACCGTGAAGCTGAATAATTTTGCCGCCGTGCTGATGATCAGTGTTGCCGTCGCCTCACCGTCCTTCGCGCAGAATGTCGTGGGTAAAAGTCCCTGGGGTCCGGAGGACGAACTGGGCCGACTTAACATGATCACGCCGCACTCGCGCGCCGAGATCATGTCCCAGGTCGCTGGAGACAAGGTCTACGACCTGTCGGTCGATTACTTTGTCGGCATGCCGAGTTGGCAAGCGGCTGGCGATCCGCACTATCAGATCTGGATGACCCATACACCACATGGGACATTGATCGATGATCCCATGGGCGTTGGCCAGGAAATGAATGGGCATGTCAGTTACACGGGGTCTGCGATCTCGATGTACACCCACTCCGGCACGCATATCGATGCGTTTAACCATTTCGGCATTGGCGGGGAGATCTACAACGGCTTTCGCGCAGAGCAGTACCTGGGTGACCGAGGCTGGAAAAAGACCGGCGCTGAAACCATTCCACCGATTGTCGCAAGAGGTGTCCTGATCGACGTCGCTGCCGCGAAGGGTGTCACCATGCTGCCCGACGCCTATCACATCACTCGTGGCGACATTGAGCTGGCGATGCGCAAGCAGTCTATCTCGCTCCGCGAAGGAGATGTGGTCCTGATCCGGACGGGTCGGATGCAGGTCTACGAAGAAGCGCAGGCCTACATGTCAAACCCTCCGGGGCTCGGTTTGGATGCCGCCAGGTTTCTTGTCGAAGAGTGTGGCGCCATGATTCTGGGTGCGGACAATCTGAGCTTCGAAGCGTTTCCTTCGGAAGTCGAAGACAATTACATTACTTTGCACACATACCTGCTCGCCCAGATGGGCGTTCCGATTATGGAACTCGTCTACCTGGAGGATCTCGCGCGCGATGGCGTCTATGAGTTTGCCTTTATCGGCGGATCCTTAAAGCTCCGCGGTGCAGATGCGTCTCCCATGCGGCCAATCGCGTTCCCCCTGAAGGCCGGCCGCTAAGTCGGAGCTGGGCGGCGCGTCATACCTCCCAGACGCGTCGTCCAAGTTCCTCTTCCTGCACTTTGAACGGAGACCGGTATGTCGTCCCAAAGAGATATCGCCCTGACCGCGCTTGCGCCCATTATTTGGGGCAGCACCTATCTCGTCACGACCGAGGCCCTGCCCGCAGGCTACCCCATAACGATGGCGGCGCTACGCGCCCTGCCAGCCGGTCTGCTTTTGCTCGCGCTCACGCGCTCTCTGCCGCCCCTTGCCTGGCTCGGGCGCGTCCTTCTGCTCGGCAGCCTCAACTTCGCGCTGTTCTGGACATTTCTATTCATCGCGGCCTACCGGCTTCCCGGCGGCGTCGCGGCCACGCTTGGATCCCTGCAGGCCATGATGGTGATCCTGATGGCGCGAGGGTGGCTTGGAACGCCAATCCGGACAGGTGCAGTCGCCGCGGCGGCCACCGGCGTTGCGGGTGTGGCGCTGCTGCTGATCGGTCCTGACGCCGCCCTCGACCCTATTGGAATTGCCGCTGGACTGGGCGGCGCCGCATCCATGGCAGCGGGCACGGTTCTCAGCCGGAAGTGGCTGCCACCGGTGTCCGCGCTGAGCTTCACCGCGTGGCAGCTGGCCGCCGGCGGCTTGCTCCTGTTGCCGCTCGCGCTGATGATGGAACCCGCGCCGCCACCACTGACGGCGACGAACCTCGTCGGGCTGGCCTGGCTCAGCCTTGTCGGTGCTGCGGCCACCTACGTGCTGTGGTTTCGGGGCGTTTCCCGGATTGATCCTGGCGCAGTCTCAATGCTCGGTATGATGAGTCCCGTGACCGCTGTGGTGCTTGGTTGGGTCGTGCTCGGTCAGTCCCTGTCGGCGATGCAGGGCATTGGCGCCGCCATCGTCCTTGGCTCTGTTTGGGCGGGGCAGCTGGCTGGCCGACCATTTCCCCGGGACCAAAAAGTTGCGCCTGGTCCTGAACTCGACAAGGGCCGTCTGATAGCCATGGAAGAATGATGATTCCGATGACTGCCCTGACCCTTACACAAGAACTTGCGCACAAATCGCGGCTCGCCGGGCTGCTCTACCTCGTCATCATCGTGTCCGGTCTAAGTGCCGAGCTGGTCTTCCGAGGGCCGTTGATCGATCTTGGAGATGCCGCCGCCACCTCCACCGCGATTCTGGCTGCACCCGGCCAGTTCCGCCTGGCCATGGCCGCCGACCTCATCATGGCGCTCAGCGATGCGGGCCTTGCGATCCTGCTCTATCTCATATTCCGCAACATGGCGCCGGGCCTCGCACTATCGGCGATGGTGTTCCGCCTGATCCAAACGGGGCTCATCGCCGTCAGCCTCATGGCATTCCTGGCCGCCTGGCTGGTGCTGACCAACACCCAAGGTTTGACCGACGCTCCAGCACTCGCGCTCGTTTTTCTGGAATTGCATGCGCACGGCTACGACCTCGGGCTCGTGTTCTTCGGCGTGAACAGCCTGATGATGGGCCTGATGGTCTGGCGCTCCAGCCTCTTTGGTAAGGCGTTCGGTGCCGGGCTCGCAATCGCCGGGCTGGTCTATCTGACAGGCAGCGGCCTGAGGTTCTTCTCGCCTGAATGGTCCGTGGCTTTCGCCCCAGCCTACGCATTGACGATCCTGGCTGAGACCGCGTTCTGTCTTCGGCTGCTGTCTCAACGGGTTCCGCGCGCACCGGCGTAGAGATCGTGACCTTTCACACCACCCACCACAAATCACCACCCCCTCCAGGGAGGCCTTCGTCATGCCCCCCGACGACCGCCCCTGCAGCCGTATGACTTCGCAGGGCCGCTCGGCCCGACACCCACGCCTGTCTGCAAATTTGAGATTTTGCCGGGGGTGCCCGAATGGCCGCTACCGGCGAAATAGAAACCCTATTCGACAGACATCCTACTCTGCCGCGGCCGCCCCGCTCGCCCAGGCCCACTGGAAATTATAGCCCCCGAGCCAGCCGGTCACATCCACACATTCGCCGATGAAATGGAGGCCCGGAACGTTGCGGCTTTCCAGCGTGCGGGAGGAGAGGCCGCCCGTGTCCACACCGCCTACGGTCACTTCCGCGGTGCGATAGCCTTCCGTGCCGGCGGGCCGCACGGTCCAGTCCGTCAGTTGCGCGGCGAGCGCCTCAAGGCTCGCATGCGACAGCTCGGCGAGGCGGGCGCCCGCAGCAAGGCCTGCGCGGCGCAGGATCAGGTCCGCGAGCCGTTTGGCGAACAGACCCTCCAGCGCGCCAGCCAAAGTCTGCGTGGGCCGCTCGCGCTTCGCTTCCTTAAAAGCGCCCGCAATGTCAGTGCCCGGCAGCAGGGTCAGCTGCACCGCCTCCCCCGCCTGCCAGTAGGACGAGACCTGCAGGATCGCCGGACCCGAAAGGCCCCGGTGCGTGAACAGCATCGCCTCCTCGAACGCCTTGCGCGGGCTCGCCGCGCGCACGTCGCAGGCAACGCCGGAGATCGACGCGAAATCCTCATGGTCGGCGCCGGTGAACACGAAGGGCACAAGGCCTGCCCGCGTCGGCACGATCGTATGCCCGAACTGGCGGGCGATGTCATAGGCGAGGCCGCTCGCCCCCATTTTCGGAATCGACAACCCGCCCGTCGCGACGACCAGTTTCGGCGCGGCGAACGTCCCGCCCGGCGTCTCCACCCGGAACCTGCCGTCCGCATGGCTGACCGCGCTGACTGGCGTGCCGAGGCGCAGCTCCCCGCCGCCTGCCGCCAGTTCGTCCAGCAGGACCTTTATGATCGCGCCCGATTTCTGGTCGCAGAACAACTGGCCCAGCGTCTTCTCGTGCCAGGTCAGCCCGTGCCGGCTGATCAGTTCGATAAAGTCCCAGGGCGTGTAGCGGGCGAGCGCGGATTTCGCGAAGTGCGGATTCTCGCTGATGAACCGGTCCGGCGCGGTTTCGAGATTGGTGAAATTACACCGCCCGCCGCCGGAGATCCGCACCTTCTCCGCCGGCTTGTCCGCATGGTCCAGCACCAGCACGCGCTTTCCCGCCTGCCCAATGCGCCCGGCGCAGAACAGGCCCGCGGCGCCTGCGCCGAGCACGATGGCATCGTAGGAAAGAGGATCGCGCGCGCCGGTCATCTGCGGCCTATGCCGCAGGCACCGCCGCCTGCGCAAGCGCCCTGCCCCTCTTCGGAGGGGGGACAGGCCTCTGTAAGGTTACGTATTGCCTCTTTTGGTGGGCCGTCCGACCATGCGCGACCATAGACGCAACCACATGGAGGCGATCATGGGCAATGATATGGGGGCCGGCATGGCAAGCCATCATCTGACGGTGGACGCATTGGCGATTGGCGGACTGGTGGG
>Ga0116151_10001770_pt1 | contig 20184 bp, 17 predicted proteins | sample AD_UKC117_MetaG_FD_89893 | JGI IMG/M metagenome (GOLD analysis project Ga0116151, IMG submission 89893) | Active sludge microbial communities of municipal wastewater-treating anaerobic digesters from Hong Kong - AD_UKC117_MetaG | ecosystem: Engineered > Bioreactor > Anaerobic > Digestate... | reverse complement strand
ACGCGAGCGATATGCAAACCTAGCACACGATCGATGCTTTGTGCTTTAGCTGTGACGACGATCACGGGGATATCGCGCATCTCTTCGGAGGCCTTCATTTTTTGATAGACCTCCCAACCGTCCATTTCCGGCATCATCAAATCTAACAGCACCAGGTCGGGCTTAATTTCGGAGATTTTTTGTAATCCTTCTTGTCCGCCAACAGCGCCAGTGACATCGAACTTGTTGCGACCCAGAATGAGCTTTACCAGTTCGATCATTTCTAGCTCGTCTTCGATGCAGACTACTTTTTTCAGGTCTTCGGCCATGACAAATCCTCAACGTGTGCAGGAACGGTGTCTTGATTCTGAACCCTAATTGCACGTAATTGGCTTTATGCCCTTAAAGGTTATCACAAGCAAATAGGGTTGTCTATACTATTATACTAAAGTAATGGGGTGGGATTAAAAGTTGTGTGGAAGCCAGACGAGACGAACGGGATGCCTTGACTTGGCCGCCTGACTCTGGGTCTAAAATAGGCGACCTCATAGGAATGCCGTTTGACTTTCGACGGCCGTTTTGGCATAATGCTCCCCAGTTCGATAACAAACAGCTTTGATGGAGACGAGTAGCTCGTATCTGGTTTGGCAAGCGAGCCTGTGTGGGTGGAAGACAGGCACAAACAGACAGGCGAAAATCCCTCCGGAGCCGCTGACTGAAAGGCTGCTGTTCCCACAGTTTTCCGAGTAAGCTCAGCCGGATTCGCCCCACGTTACCGGGGCCGCAGCAATAAACGGCTAACGGCCGTCGTTGTTGACCGAGAGCCTGATTTCGATCAGGAATTTGGGTGGTACCGCGGAGACTATGCGCCTTCGTCCCATTGGGGATGAAGGCGTTTTTTGTTTGGTCTGGTAGTCAGATAGTCTAGCCGTCAATGAGTCGGGACTAACAGACTATACGACTACACGACTATACGACTACAGGACTACCATAATGACCGATTTACTCTATCAGACAGACGCTTATTTGCAGGAGTTTGCGGCGCAGGTGGTGGCGCATGAGGCAGGCGGCGTGATCTTGGATCGCACGGCGTTTTATCCGGGCGGCGGCGGGCAGCCGAATGACGTAGGCACGCTGACGACAGCTTCGCGGACCTATTCCGTAACCAAAGTAGGCAAGGTGGGCGGGGAGGTGGTGCATTTTGTGGCCGGCGACCTGCCGCCGGTGGGCACGGCCGTTACCGGCCATCTCGATTGGACACGACGCTATCAGCTCATGCGCACCCACACCGCCATGCACATTTTATGTGGCGTGGTCTGGCGCGATTATGGCGCGCAAGTGACGGGCGGCAACATGGACCCACTGCAAGGACGGATGGATTTTGAATTCGAGACGATGCGGCAGGAGTTGGTGGCGGAGATTGAAACGGCCGTGAATCGCGAAGTCGCCGCCGCCCGCGACGTGCGTGTGCAAATCCTGCCCCGCGAGGAAGCCTTTCAGATACCCGACCTGATCCGCACGAAGATCAACCTGCTGCCGGAAGGCATCCGCGAAGTGCGCACGGTGGAACTGGTGGGTCTGGATTTGCAGGCTGATGGTGGCACGCACGTCGCCAACACCCGCGAAGTAGGTGCGATGAAGATTGTGGATTACAAGAGCAAAGGCAAAATCAACAAGCGCATTTACGTGGAGCTAGAGGCTTGAGCAAGAGCGAGAGTACTCTTGCTCACTCTAGCTCTCGCTCTAGCTCTAGCTCTCGCTCTAGCTATGAGATTCATTATTAAAGAACAGCCCTATGAGCAGGTGATCGCCGCCGGGCAATACCGGTATGAGCGCGACGGCCGTCCTACCGGCGCGGTGGAGCATTGGCGGCGCACGGCCGTTACCGATGGCTACCAGTTTTTGCGCGTCGACCTGGACGCGCGCGCGGCGCCATCGGGCCACACCTACCTTTACCATGCCGTCGTCAATCCCGATGGCGCCGTGGAGCGGTTGAAGTACCGTTTTTGGGGCGGCGGGTTGAATATTGTGGGCGATGTGGTGCTGGCGGATACGGCCGTTACCGCCACCCGCACCCTCAACGGCGAAGATTCTGAGCAGGTCTTAGACCTGCCCAAAGGTTACCGCTTCTGGTTTCCGTCGGTGGCCGGGCTGCATTTTGTGGGTTGGCGCGGGAACGAACCGAAGACGGCCGTTACCCTCAACGGCCAGATTGGCGGGCCGGACACGCTGGCGGTGCAGTTGGTATCATTCGACTATCACATGCTCATCACCGACTACCTGGAAATGGAAATCGCCGGCCAACTGCGCCAATATGTCCCGCACAAGCTGGCCTGGAACGACCAGATACGCATCATCTGGCGCAGCTATGACGTCTCCGGCTGGCCGCTGGGCATGGTGAAGGTCGGGGCGGCGTATGAGGAATTGTTAACGGCCGTGGCCACCCGAGAAATCTGGTATCAAAACAGGTGAATTCCGAAATCAAACATCCGAAATGGAGAAAAATTATGGGCTTTAAAGATGTATCCAACAAAGTAGACTTCATAGAACTCGAACAAGAGATCCTGAAATTTTGGCGCGACACCGACGCCTTCAACGAGCTGCGCCGTCTGCGCGCCGCCACCGAAAAAGAGCACGGCATCTTCAGCTTTATCGACGGCCCCATCACCGCCAATAACCCCATGGGTGTCCACCACGCCTGGGGCCGCACCTACAAAGACCTCTACCAGCGTTACCACGCCATGCAAGGCAAAAATCAGCGCTGGCAAAACGGCTTCGACTGCCAGGGCCTGTGGGTGGAAGTGAACGTCGAAAAGCGGCTCGGCTTTAACAGCAAGCGCGAGATCGAAACATTTGGCCTGGCCCGCTTCACCAACGAGTGCAAGCATCAGGTGCTCAATTACGCCGCCGTGCAAACCGAGCAGTCGCAGCGCCTGGGGTATTGGATGGACTGGAACGATACGGCCGTTCTCCGCCAACTGCGCGACATGCTCACCGAAGACCCCTACCAGCAGGTGACCGTCCAGGGACCAAAAGGGCCGGTCACCGGCACCGTGGAGCAGGTTGTCGGCCAGTTGGGCATGCCCCAGATGGGCGGCTCCTACTTTACCTTCAGCGACGAAAATAACTACCAGATCTGGGCTTTCCTGCGCAAATGCTTTGATCGCGGTTGGGTCTACAAAGGGCGCGACGTGATGCCCTGGTGCGCCCGCTGCGGCACCGGCATCAGCCAGCACGAAATCGTCACCGAAGGCTACCAGGAAGTCACCCACGATTCCGTCTTTGTGCGTTTTCCCATCCCGGCTAAACCCCAAGGGTCTTCAGCGACCCTTGGGGTTTCCGACAAGGAAGCCCTGCTGGTCTGGACGACGACCCCCTGGACGCTCTCCAGCAACGTCGCCGCGGCCGTTGGCCCGGAACTCACCTACGTCAAAGTGCTGGCCGACGACGGCTGGACCTACTATCTGGCCGAAGAAGCCATGAAACAAACGCTCGTCGGCCCGGTCGAGGTGGTGGATCGGCTGAAGGGCGAAGACATGCTGGGTTGGGAATACCGTGGTCCGTTTGATGACCTGCCCGCCGCCCAGGCCGCCTTCGCCGAGAGCAACTACACCCACCGCGTCATCCCCTGGAAAGAGGTCGGCGCGGATGAAGGCACGGGCATTGTCCACATCGCGCCCGGCTGCGGCGCGGAGGACTTTGAGCTGGGCAAGGAATTCAACCTGCCGGTGATTGCCCCGTTGGACGAAAACGGCATTTACAAGGCCGGGTTTGATTGGTTGACCGGCCAATCGGCCCACGACGTGGCCCCGGCAATCTTCGAGAACTTGCAAGAAAAAGGTTTGTACTACCGCAAACAGCGCTACGCCCACCGTTACCCCCACTGCTGGCGCTGTGGCAGCGAACTGGTCTACCGGCTGGTGGACGAATGGTTCATCAACATGGGCGACCTCTACGACAAGCCTTACGCCGAAGTGACGCCTGCCGAAAAAGCCGCCAGCTTCCGTTACCAGATCATGGATTCCGTCAATCAGGCCAACTGGTACCCCAGCTTCGGCTACGACCGTGAAATGGACTGGTTACGCAACATGCACGACTGGATGATCAGCAAAAAGCGTTATTACGGCCTGGCTCTGCCCATCTACGAATGCGAAGAATGCGGCCATTTCCACGTCGTCGGCAGCCGCGAAGAATTGCGCGAACGCGCCGTCGAAGGCTGGGCAGAATTTGACGGCCATACGCCGCACCGCCCGTACATCGACGCCGTCAAAATCGCCTGCCCCAACTGCGGCAGCCCTGTCAGCCGCATTCAGGACGTGGGTAATCCCTGGCTCGACGCGGGCATCGTGGGCATCAGCACGCTGCACTACAGCGAAGACCGGGACTATTGGAATAAATGGTATCCCGCCGACTGGATTAGCGAGAGTTTCCCCGGCCAGTTCCGCAACTGGTTCTACAGCCTGCTGGCCCAAAGCACCCTCATGGCCGATGGGGTCGGGCCGTTTAAGAACCTGTTTGGATATGCGACGCTGCAGGCGGAAGACGGCCGTGATATGCACAAATCCTGGGGCAACATGATCGAATTCAACGAAGCGGCCGACAAAATGGGCGCCGACACCATGCGCTGGCTCTATGCCAGTTGCAAGCCAGAGCAAAACCTGCGCTTCGGTTACCACGTCGGCGACGAAACCCGCCGCCGTTTCCTCATCCCGCTGTGGAACGTCTATTCCTTCTTTGTCAGCTATGCCCAATTGGATAACTGGCAGCCGCAAGCCGGGCAGACGGAACAGTCACCCAATCCGGCCCACGCGCAGATGGATCAATGGATTGTCGAGAGGTTGGCCGAAACCACGTTGGCGACACGGACCACCCTGGACGTTTATGACGCGGAAAAGGCAACCCAGGTCTTGGAAGCCTTCCTCGATGATTTATCGAACTGGTACGTGCGCCGTTCGCGCCGCCGCTTCTGGAAAAGCGAAGCCGATGCCGACAAAGCATCCGCCTACGCCACGCTGTACCATGTCCTGGTGGAATACGTCAAGCTGCTGGCCCCCTTTGTCCCCTTCGTGACAGAGGTGATGTACCAGAATCTGGTGCGCAGCGTCGATGAGAACGCCCCGGCCAGCGTCCACCACTGCTTTTACCCGCAGGCAGACGGGGCGGCGCTGGACCGCCCCTTGCTGGATAAGATGCGCCTGGCGATTGTCACGGCTGGTCTGGGCCGGGCGGCGCGCGGCGCGGCCGATGTCAAGCTGCGCCAGCCACTGGCCAAGGCACGGGTCAACGTGGGCAGCCAGCAAGAGCAAGCCGACCTGGCGGAATTGGCCGACGTGTTGAAAGAAGAGATCAACGTCAAGGAAATCGAGATCGTCTCCGAAGTGGGCGAACTGGTGGATTATAAGCTGCTGCCCAACAGCCGGGTGCTGGGGCCGAAATTTGGCAAGGAGTTTCCGCGGATCCGCCAGGTCCTGGCGGCGCTAGACCCGGCGCAGGCGGCACGGCAGCTGCAATCCGGCCAGAGCCTGATGGTGGATTTAGGCGATAAGACGGTGGCGCTGACGGCCGAGGATGTGCTGGTGCAGACAGAAGCGCGCGGCGGTCTGGCCGTTGCCAGCGACAAAGGTGTGACGGTAGCCGTAGACACCCATCTGACGGCGGCGCTGGTGCAGGAAGGGTACGCGCGCGACATCGTGCGTGCGGTCAACAATATGCGTAAGGATGCCGGACTGGAAATTTCGGACCGAATAGAGCTGGGTTATGCGGCAAACGGCGAGGTAGCCGAGGCGCTGGTGAATTTTGCTGCTTATGTGCAGCAGGAGACTTTGGCGGTGGCCTTAACGGCCGTTCCCCTCTCCCCCGCCGATTTCCAGCAAACTGTCAACGTGGGCGGCCAGGACGTGGATCTGACGCTGCGCAAAACGGCCGTCTAATTCCTTCAGCTTCCCTCAAGCACAAAGAACACGGATCGCCCCCGATCCGTGTTCTTTTTGCGCCTGTCCCGACTCTCTGTACAATCTCAGGATGAGCGACAGGCATCGCGAAATACATCACCCCGGCCCGATAGGAGATATCATGAACAGCAGCTTCCGCAGCAGACTCCCATGGTTAAAACTCCTGTACCTATTCCGTCGACCTTATCTCCGCGCCACTGTGCCTCTGCGCTAATCTTTCCACAGGAGTTTTCTATGCGTACCTTTCTGGTTTTTCTGACGGTATTATTCGTGGCTTTGTTGGTGGCCACTTCCCTGGTTGGCGCGCAGGACGGCAGCGACGCTGAGCCGCAGCCGGAAAACGATTGGGTGCCCGTTGTGCCCGATGAGTCGGAAACGCCGGAATTCACCGTAGGCAGCCCAACGGCCCTTAACCCGCAAACAGGCATGGTCCTTGCCCTAATGCCCGTCTCGCCCGACGTCGATGTGCTGCCAGCCAGCAACGAATGTAGCACCGCCCGAACCTTAAGCCTGATTCCCCTCACCGTGCCATCGGCCAGCCAGACCAACGTCGCCAGCTTCACCTCGGCCGGCGACGACCCGGCGCTGAACTGCATTTGGGGCAGCAATCCGCCCAGCCAGACCGGTTTTCGCACTGCCTGGTACCAGTTTAAGACCGATTACAACGGCCTGGTTACCATCAACACCCGCACCTCAGCCTACGATACCATCCTGGGTGTGTTCGACGGCGCCTGCGGCGCGGCGTCGCTGCAGCCGGTTGCCTGCAATGACGACACCAGCGGCCTGAGTTCGGAGGTGACCTTTGCCGTCAAGCGCGACGTCACCTACTACGTGGAGGTGGCCGATTGGCTGCCGGGCGCGGTCAGCAATCCGTTGACGTTGAACTTGCAGGCGGCGTATCAGACGCCGCTCGTGTCCCAGTGGAGCAGCGCGGGCTTTATGAATACGCCTGCCGCGCCGGTGAGCCGCCACGCGACGGCCGTCGTCGGCCCGGACATTTACGTCGTGGGTGGTTTTCAGACGAATCTGGTTCTGACCAGCGCCTTTTTGCGCTACCGGACCACCACCAACAATTGGACGGCCTTGGCCAATATTCCCGGCCCTGGATTTGTCAATACCACGGCCGCTTACCTCGGCTACACCTCCGGCGGCGTCGCTCATCAGGAAATCCACGTGCCTGGGGGCAGCACCGGCGCGGTGGATTCGGTCGACGCCTATTCCAATGAGCATTGGTTTTATGATCTGGTCAATGGCGGCTGGCAGCAGGCGGCAGCTGTGCCCCTGAGCAACGGTATTCCATTCGCTTATGCCGCCGCCGCCGGCGCGCCTTCGGGTAAGATGTATCTGACCGGCGGTATCGAGGGGCCGGGTTGGCCGTTGAATCTGGTCGTCTCCGATACCGACACGGTGCGCGACGACGTGCTGGTCTACGATCCGGTCACCAATACCTGGACAACCCCCGGCGCCATGACCGAGCCGCGTTACGGCCATACCGCTGCCGTGGTGGGCAATAAGTTGTGCGTGGCCGGCGGCCTGCGCTACAACGCGGGCACCAATCCCCCGGTGGCCCTGGTGACCACCGGCGAGTGCGCCAACCTGTCCTCGCCCACCAGTTGGGCGGCGACCGGCATCATGAATGTGCCGCGTTATTTTGCCCACAGCGCGGTAGGGCCAGACGGCCGTTGGTATGTCTACGGCGGCATTGCCCAAAACGGCGAAGCTGTGCCGGAAGTGGAATATTACGACCCGGCCACCAACGCCTGGACCTTGCTGAATTACCAGTACGATTTGAACAACCGCCAGCCAGGCGACCCGGCTCTCACCTGGCCGCGGGGCGGTTTTGTCGGCAAAACACTGTGGACGATAGGCGGCAGCATCGATCTGTCGGGCAACAGTCCGTACCCCATCATCAAAAAGATGACACCCCTGCCGGCGGGCAGCATTTATTTGCCGTTTTTCCGCAGCGGCGGCTTGAATAATTTTGCCTTTGCCACGGCGCGGTTTTTACCTCTGAACCAGGCCTACGCCCAGAATATTGCCTCCGCAACCGACCGGTATCGCTTTTATCGGGTGATTGTGCCTCGCAGCCTATCGCTAGAGGTGAACCTGGCGGTGCCGTCTGGCGAAAACCTGGATTTGTACGTCTACAACGATAATAAATTTAAATGGGGCGAGAGTACCAGCCCATTTCAGGGCGTAGGCGAGCAGATTTGCCTGGCAAATTTGCAGGCGGGCAATTATTACATCATGGTGAGGCACGTATTTCCTAACGTGCCGGACAGCAGTAAATTTTTTATCACGTCGGCTATGACGGTGGCTAACTGCCCATAAGGCCAGACCTGGCAACGAGGAAGCGGCTTATGTCTCAAAAATCATTGCGTGTTTTGCATTTTGCCGATGCCCACATCGACATTGCCAACTACGGCCGTCACGATCCCCAGACCGCCCTGCCCATCCGGGTGATGGACTTTTTGGCGGCGCTGGACCAGATTGTCGAAACGGCCGTGTCCGAATCCGTCGACCTGGTTATCTTTGCCGGCGATGCGTACAAAGATCGCAATCCGCAGCCAACCTTCCAGCGCGAATGGGGCAAACGCATGATGCGCCTGTCGCAGGCCGGCATTCCCACCCTGCTGCTGGTGGGCAACCACGATGTCTCACCGGCCGTGGGCCGCGCCCACACCCTGCATGAATTTGCTACTCTCGACGTGCCCCACATTCACGTCGCCGACACTATTCGCCTGTTTGGCCCCGATGAATTAGGCCTGCCGGTGCAGGTCATCGCTGTGCCCTGGGTGTCGGCCAGCCGCTTTATGGCCTACGATGAGATGGCCGATAAAGGCCGTGAAGAGATCCTCACAGCGGCTGAAGATGTGGTGACCGACCGGGTGACCGGGTTGATTGCCGCCGCCAACCCCGACCTGCCCCTCATTCTGACGGCCCATGCCAGCGTGCAGGGGGCCGTCTACGGCAGCGAACGTGCTGTAATGTTGGGCCACGAGCTGGTGCTCAGCGGCCGTCTGGTCAACGACAAGCGCCTGGATTACGTCGCCCTGGGCCACATCCATAAGCACCAGGTGCTGTCCGCCAAAGGCAGCCATCCGCCGATTGTGTATCCGGGTTCCATCGAGCGCATTGATTTTGGCGAAGCCCACGAGCAAAAAGGATTTGTCCTGGCCACGGTCAGCCGGGGCCACACCGATTGGGCCTTCCAAAAATTGCAGACGCGTCGATTTGTTGACATAAAAATCGACACAGCCAGCGCCGAAACCTTTATGGCTGACGTGATGAGCCAACTGCCGAGCCGGGAAGCGGTGGCGGGGGCGATTTGCCGGGTGCAGTTGAGTTATCCGCGAGATTGGGAGCCGCTGCTGGACGAAAACGTCCTCAATGATTATTTTGCCGACGCCCTGAGCGTGCAAATCCAAAAGCACCGCCACCTGGAAAAGCGGGCGCGCCTGGGTGATACGGCCGCAGTGGAAACATTGACGCCGTCCGATTTGCTGAAGACCTATTGGCGCACCAGCGGCCTGGACGAGGCGGAAGTTGAGGTGATGGCCGCGCTGGCAGCGGAAGTGTTGGGCTCGCTGGCTGAAGAGGGTTTAGATTGAGGGAAGTTGGCTGGCCGCCGGCTGGTCCAGCAGCCAGGTCATCTGGCCGTTAGCCGGTCGGATGCGTTGGGCGGGCCATTGATGGGGGGCGAAGGAGCCGTTCAGCACGGCCGTTACCGCCTGTGCTTTCTTTTCCCCGGTGACCAGGAATAAAACGTGGCCGGCGTCGTTGAAGACGGGCGGCGTGAGGCTGAGGCGGTGCGCGGGACGGCCGTCGTAGTCGGCAGTGACGGCGATCACCGGTTGGGTCGAGGCCGTCTCGGGCAGAGGGCCGGGGAACAGCGAGGCCGTGTGCCCATCGCTGCCCAGGCCCATCAGCGCCAGGTCCAGCCGTGGCCAGGCGCGGTCAGGCGGAGCCAGCGCCAGGAGCTGGCCGGTGTAATCGGCGACGGCCGCGTCCGGGGCGAGTTCTCCTTTGGCGCGATGGATGTTGGCGGCCGGAATGGGCACGTGATCGAGCAGCAGGCTGGCGGCCAGCTTGAAATTGCTGCCATCATCGTCGGGCGGGACCAAACGCTCGTCGCCCCACAGGACGTGGGTGCTGCGCCAGAACGCTTCCTGCGCATAGTCCGCCTGGCTGAGACGGCGGAAGAGGGCCTGAGGGGTGCCGCCGCCGGAAAGCGCCACGAGGAAACGGCCGTGTTGGGAAACGGCCGTTTGCGCCACCCGCACAAACAAACGGGCAGCCGCCTGGGTCATCTCGGCGGCGTTGGGAAAAATTTCAACAGTAGGGGCCATGTCTAGCGGCATCCTACGGCCGATTGTGGCGCAGCGTTTTTACGACACACTGTCTTTCTTCTTCTTGCGCAAAGGGTGGTTAAGGCCGTAGTAGGCAGCGCCATAGAGGGCAGATTTAGGATTGCGAATAACGTGGACCGGCATTTTGCGCATCAGACCGGAGAAGCGACCCTTGTTGCTAAACACTTCTATGAAGCGGGGCTGCTGTAATTGGGGCAAAATGCGAGGTGGAATGCCGCCGCCCAGGTAGACGCCGCCGGTGGACAGCACTTTGAGCGCCAGGTTGCTGGCTTCGTCGGCCAGGATGTCCAGAAAGAGGTTGAGGGTGGCGACGCAAATCGGTTCATCGCGCTCGATGGCCGCCGCAGAGATGACCGGCGTGGGGTCGACGGCCTCGACGAGCGCCTGGCGCAGCCAATCCGGCTCTTCGTAACGGCCCGATTGACGCAGACTGCCATAGAGGTTGGGGATGCCGCTGCCGGAACAAACCCGCTCCACGCTGACGTGGTTGAATCGGGACAGCATGTAGGTGAGCAGCTCGACTTGCTCGACGTTGGTCGGACCGAACGAGACGTGGCCGCCTTCGGAGGGATGGGCCTGGTAGTTACGGCCGTTCCACACCAAAAACGCTTCTCCCAGGCCGGTTCCCGGCGCAATGACCGCCAGCGCTCCCTGTGGTTCGGGGATGCCTTCGTTGAGTGTGACCAGGTCAACGGCCGTTAAATAAGGAATGGCATTGGCGATGGCTTCCAGGTCGTTGAGCAAAAAAACCTGGGGAAAACCAAACGCCGCCTGAATCGCGCTGGCGTCGATCACCCAGGGCAGGTTGGTAATTTGCGCCTGGCCCTGGACAACCGGCCCGGCCACGCCAAAGCAGGCGCTGGTAATCGGCTCCGTTGTCTCCTTCAGAAACGCCAAAATGACCGCTTCCAGCGAGTCAAAATCCCGATTCCAAAAAGTTAATTCATACCTGACTTCTAGAGCGTCTGACTCTGGGGCAAACAAAGCCAGGACTGTTTTTGTACCACCGATGTCACCGGCTAATAGCATGGCGTATCCTTTGTTGGCATGGCAAATTCATCAAGATTCTACTTTAACACCACGCCAGAAGGCAACATAGCCTTTAATGTTTTGGGCGGCCGGCTTGGGATCGGCGTAATACCAGGCGGCTCCCGGATTTTTCTGCCCATTCACCACGATGTCGTAATAGTTGGCAGTGCCTTTCCAGGAGCATACGGTCGTGTGGGCGCTGGGTTGAAAAAATTCTGGTTTCAGGCTGTTGGGGGGGAAATAATGATTGCCTTCAACGATTTCGGTTTGCTGGCTTTCGGCGATAATGGCGCCATTCCAGATAGCTTTTACCACGGGGCTGACTCCTTAGCTAATTTGGGGAAATAAACTAATCAGGCGGCTGTCGGATAATCGGTTTGCAGAATGCGTAATAGGATCTCGTATTCTTCCCGACAATCAGGACATAAATCCAGGTGACGCCGCACGTAGGGCATTAACAAGGCAGCTTCTTCTTTATTGGCGACCAGGTCCACGTATTCGTCGAGCAAATCGAACGTTTCGGCGCAGGAATACATCCCTTCGTGGGTGTGTTCCATCTGGTGCAGCAGCTGCCGGAGTTTTTCTTCGCTCAATTCTGAGGGTGTTGTTGCCGCCGGCGCGGCGGGGTGCGACCGGCTGGGGTGTTGGACCATGGGGCTCTCATCCATTGGCTGATTGCGCTGCTTAATTAAATTTATGAGCTTTGAAATTATGTTTGTCATGTATGAGTTTGACGAAACGAAGTAAGAAGTTCTTACGTGTGCTAGCGGTTACCTGTTCCGGGATCATTCAAAGAGTTCCAGGACTTCTTCGGGGGTCAACCCATCCTCGGCCAGGCGTTGTTTCAGGCGGACACGGGCGTCGTGGAGCATTTTATAAACGGCGTTGGGCTTCATGTTCATCTGGCGGGCGACTTCGGCCGTGGGGAGGTCTTGGAGAACTGCTTTTTCCATGACCGCTTGCTGTTTTTCGGTCAGCTCTTCGGTGATCAGACGATTGACGTGGGCCAGCATTTCTGCTCTGGCGGCGACGTTTTCCGGCAGCGGGGCCGGATCGGCGATGAATTTGGGGGTGTAGACGCCGCTGTCGGTTTCCATCAGGCCATCCAGGGAACGGTCTTGCCAGCGTTTGCGGCGCAGTTCGGTCAGGGCGACGGAGACGGCGATTTTGTGCGCCCAGGTGGTGAACTGGCTGCGCCCGGCGAAACTGTCCAGGTTATCCAGGATTTTTAGGATGGCTTCCTGGACAAAATCTTCTGCCTGAGTGCTGAATTCGGGGGCTGAGGTGCTGACCTGGTTAAGCAGCCCATGCTGTAAGCCAGAAAGTAGAGTTTGTTGGAGGTCGGAGACGGCCGTTTCATAAACAGGGCCAACCGCCTTCAAGTCGTGGAGCCATTGCTCGTTTGTTCGTTTAGACACACGCATCCCTTTGAATTGAATTGGAGGGCTGTGGTTCCCGGTCGTTAAAATTGCCGCGCTTATTTGTATCCGCAATTCAGCCAGTCGGCAAAAGAAAACGTTGGCTAAACGTTTGTTAATTTGCATTGTAACATCCAGCCAATAGGTTAATATGTGGTCTATCGTTAGTTCAGTTTTATCCTGTCGAATGGTTTGGTAGGCAGCCCGCGGGAATCCACGGCGATGATCTTGTAGATGAGACAGGCATTCAGGATCTTTCACAAAGCGACCGAGTCTCGGGGCTGACAACGGAGAGAAACGTAATGAACTTCTTCAACGGCCGTCGTGGTGAAATTCTGTTATTTGGCACAAAATGGTGCCCGGATTGTCACCGTACAAAGTTTCTCCTGGATGAATTTGGTATTGACTATGTGGAAATTGACGTGGATCGTGATCCTGAAGGATTAGCTTTTGTGCGCCGGGTAAACCATGGGCATCGAATTGTTCCCACGGTCGTCTTTCCGGATGGCACAATTTACGTCGAACCGCCGGATTCGGCGGTGGCGGCCAAGTTAGGACTAGACCTTGACCTTGCGTACTGAGGGAATGTCCCGATAACATGCACAAAGCCGCGTTTTCTCCGAGAAAACGCGGCTTTTTTTATGGATTTGCTGGCGAGTTGATTTACTCAGGGGTAGCGCTAAAGCGATAACCAATACCCCGTTCGGCAATAATATAGCCAGGTTCGTTGGGTTCCACTTCGATTTTGCGGCGCAGGCGGTGCACATGCACGTGAAGGCGATCTTCCTGGGCGTCTTGCAGCGGCCAGATGCGATTGAGCAAGAATTCGGTGGTGACAATGCGGCCGGCGTTGCGCACGAGGATATAGAGCAGCTTGGTTTCGGTGGGCGTCAGGGAAACGGATTCGCCTTCGACCAGGGCTTCGCGGTTGGGGAAGTTGACCATCAGCCGGTCGTCGATGCGGGTGGTGGAGTCGAGGGTATAGGTGTAGTCGCCCATGCGGCGCAAGACGCGTTTGACACGGGCCACAAGCTCGTTGGGGTTAAAGGGCTTGATGATGTAATCTTCGGCGTATTGTTCGATGCTCTGGATAATGGTGTCTTCGCTGTTGACGGCCGTCAGCATGATAATCGGCATATCGCTGAATTCGCGCACCGCATGGCAAAATTCAAAGCCACTCATGACCGGCATATGCAGGTCGACGATGGCCAGGTGGGGAATGCCATGCCGGTTAATATATTTGAGAGCATCTTTGCCGGAGACGGCCGTAGTTACCTGAAATCCCGCCTGCTCCAATGTATGTTGGACAATGCGTAGAGTAAAAGAATTATCATCTACCGCCAAAATCCGCTGGGTTTCAATATCGCTGTCAAGCATCGTGGCCTCTTAAAATGGTAGTATTTCGTGCCAAGTATACCTAAATCTCACCATAAATTAAAGGAACTTACTACTGGCGCAAAAATCTGCCAAAGTGTAATATCCTTTTGCCCATGTTCTATGCATGTGTTATAAATGGGACAGATTTCACAATCACCCATTTCTGGAGAGGACAGGAGGACCATAGTGTCGCAAGATTGGCAATTTGTCGCTCTATTTTTGATACTGTCACCTATTTTCCCGGCGGCGCCTGTCATTTTGAACCACTTGTTAGGTCCCAAGAAACCCAACCCCATCAAACAACAAACGTATGAATGCGGCATTGAAACGGTCGGTAGTTCTTGGGTGCAATTTAAGGTTCAATACTACGTTTACGCATTGGTTTTCGTCATCTTTGATGTCGAGGCAGTTTTCCTTTTTCCCATTGCGGCCGCCTACGGCCAATTGACACTCTTTGGGGTCTTTGCCGCAGCCTTGTTTATCTTCCTGCTGGCTGACGGCCTGGCATATGCTTGGGGCCGCGGCGCTCTGGAGTGGATTTAAAAATTCGACACCAACACGAAACAAGAGATAGAGTTAATAAAACTCTATCTCTTTTAATGTGTTTCCCCTAATTAAGCAAGGCTATTTCCAGCCTTGTCTTTGAAAATCTGACATGTAACCCTATCTGCCAATCAACATGTATCAGCGGATATCTTCGCTACCGGTTGAGCAGGGAGTATGCCTTATGAGCTTTAATTTCATTGAGTTTTTAAAAAGTCTGGTGAGCTTGACAGTTTCAGACTATTTACGAGAACTCTGGGGCGATCAGCTTTGGGTCAATTTGGTGCTAGACATTCTGGGCGTGGTCATCATTTCCACGTTTTGTCTGCTCATTGTGATCTTCCTGATCTGGTTAGAGCGTAAAGTCATCGCCCGTATTCAGCGGCGCATTGGCCCCAATCGCGTGGGTGGGCGCTACGGCCTGCTGCAGACGGTAGCAGACGTTATCAAGTTGTTGATTAAGGAAGACATCACCCCCACAGGCGCCGATCGCGTTGCTTATTTGTTGGCTCCGTTTCTGACGGTAATGGCGGCTTTGTTGGTCTGGGCTGTGATGCCCTTTGCGCCGGGAGTGATTGGTGTAGACCTTAACATTGGCGTTTTTTACTTTTTAGCCATCAGTTCGGTTTCGGTGGTTTCCTTGCTGCTGGCCGGCTGGGGCTCGAATAACAAATATGCATTGTTAGGCGCATTTCGCTCTGTAGCTCAGTTGGTGAGTTATGAAGTGCCTATGATTCTGGCCCTGCTGGTGCCAATTTTGCTGGCGCGTTCCATGTCTACTGTCTCCATTGTCGAAGCGCAGACGATCCCTTATCTGCTGGTAGCGCCGTTGGCGGCGTTGATTTTCTTCATTTCGTCGCTGGCGGAAACGGGGCGCACCCCATTTGACTTATTGGAAGCGGAATCAGAAATTGTGGCCGGGTTTCACGTAGAATATGGCGGCATGAAGTTTGGCATGTTCTTCCTGGCGGAATTTGTTAGCACGCTGTTTATGTCTGGCTTCTTTGCGACTGTTTTTCTGGGTGGCTATCGCTTTTTTGGCCTGGAAACGTTGGTGATTGGGGACGGCTGGGCGATTGGCAATTTGCTAGGGTTGGTCATCTTTTTTGTGAAGATGTTTGCGGTTTATTTTGTGTATATCTGGATTCGTGGGACGCTGCCACGCGTCCGTGTCGATCAGATTTTGAATTACAACTGGAAGTTTCTGGTGCCTGTTTCGCTGGTGTTGGTTATGGTAACGGCTTTGCTGGACAAGTTCCTGCCTGAAACGGCCAACAACTTTGCCCGCGCCGGCGCGCATCTAACGGCGAACGTTTTAATCGCTCTGGTGACGATTGAGATTTTGCGGGCTTATGCGCGGCGGCAACGTCGGCTGCTCAGTGGCGAGTCTGGTCCGGGCGAGGCGGCTGTGGACGAACATGCCCACCATGATACGGCCGTTCACGAACCGGCAGCGGCCCATTAACAGCGGGATAATCTAGTTTTACGGAGAAGTTCAACAGATGGTTGAGCAAATCATTTTTCTAATTATCAGCGCCTTTACGCTCACCATGGCCGTGATTGTGGTCACCAAGCGTAATTTGTTTCATGCGGCGTTGGCTCTGATGGCCACCTTCTTAGGCGTGGCCGGTTTGTACGTCACGTTGGACGCCGGTTTTTTGGCGGCCGCCCAATTGTTGGTGTATATCGGGGCTATCTCCATCCTGGTCATTTTTGCCATCATGATGACCCGCCGGCTGATGCAGACTACGGAGCCGGCGTTTAACGCTCAGGCTGCCTTTGCGCTGGTAACGGCCGTTGTCAGTTTTGGCATCCTGTTCTGGGTGTTTTATTTGTTCCGCGAGTTTTGGCCTCTGCTGCCGGATACGGCCGTGCCCCTGGCCGCCAAACCAGAACTCCCTCCGGAAATGATTCAAAACTCCATCATTGTGATGGGACGAGCGTTTGTCGATCCCGCCGGATACGTTTTGCCCTTTGAGATTGCTTCGGTCTTATTGTTGGCGGCCCTGGTTGGCGCAATCATTGTTGCCTGGCCGAAAGCGGAGGATAAGGCATGATTCCCTTATCTTGGTACCTCATCGTTGCAGCGCTTCTGTTTTGTATTGGCCTATACGGCGTCATGGCCCGGCGAAACGCCGTGGCTATTTTGATGGCCGTCGAGTTAATGCTCAACGCCGTCAACATCAACCTGATCGCCTTCTGGCGTTATACCGCGCCCGATCGGGCAGTCGGCTTGGTCTGGGCAGTGTTTGTGTTGACCGTGGCTGCTGCGGAAGCAGCTGTGGGCCTGGCTCTGATCATTTCTGTCTATCGTCGTCGGGATTCGGTGATTGCCGAAGAGTTGGATTCTTTAAGAAATTGATTTTTGCGGCGACGGTTGTTTTGGCTCGCAGCAGTTTTGGAACCGACCACTTGAGTAGAAGACCTTATGAGTGAAGAAACCCTTGCAATACTAACCTGGCTCATTCCGGCTGGCCCCTTGTTGGCGTTCTTTGTGATTATGTTGTTTGCCAATCGCAATCGCACGCTAAGCTGGGTGCTGGCCTGGTTGGGTGTTTTTTCGTCTCTAATTCTGGGCTGGACAGTGGCGCTGAATGTGGCGACGACAGATTTGCATCATCTGGAGACGCACCCGACCGTAGTGGCCAGCGCCATTGACTGGCTGCCGGTTGGGGATTATTTTCAGGGCACCTGGTTGAAGATGGGCGTGGCGGTGGATCCGTTAACGGCCGTGATGCTCATCATGGTTACCTTTGCCGTCACCATGATCTTTGTTTACAGCGTCGGCTACCACAATTGGGGAGCCCCCTTAGGCAAAGTCCTCGGTGTGCCCAATCACCTGCAAGAGGAGCCTCTGCTCGGCCGTTTCTTTGCCTATATGAGCCTGTTTGCCGGAGCAATGCTGCTGCTGGTTGTCGCCGACAACTTGTTATTATTGTTTGTCGGCTGGGAGATCATGGGCTTCTGTTCCTACTCCCTGATTGGCTTCTGGCATGCGCGTGATTACCATCTGAATCCCGAAAATATCCCCCACATTCCGCCGCGCGCGGCGGCCGTCAAAGCCTTTTTAACGACCCGCGTGGCCGATGTGGTCATGTTGCTGGGCATCGTCTGGTTTTACCGGGCATTTGGCACGTTGAATTTCAGTCAGGCGTTTTCCGCCCACAGCCTGGAAGAGGCCGCGCTGCGGCTTGGTCCGGCCCTGGGCGTGATGGCGCTGCTGCTGTTCACCGGTACGGTGGGCAAATCGGCGCAGTGGCCGCTGCACGTCTGGCTGCCCGACGCGATGGAGGGCCCGACGCCGGTCAGCGCCGTCATCCATGCGGCGGCTATGGTTTCCGCCGGCGTGTACATGATTATTCGGATTTATCCCTTGATTGCCGTTGGCTCCGGCCCGGAGGGCAGCAACGCCGTCAGTTGGATCATTGCCGGGATTGGGGCGTTTACAGCCTTAATGGCCGCGACCATCGCTGTGGCTCAATACGATGTAAAAGGCGTGCTGGCATATTCAACCATTTCCCAGCTTGGTTTTATGGTCGCCGCGTTAGGCGTTGGCGGGTACATTGCCGCTACTTTTCATCTGATTACTCACGGCTTTTTCAAGGCCTTATTGTTCCTGGCTTCTGGGTCCGTCATTCACGGCATGGAGCATGGGGCACACCACGTCCACGATCATCATACCGATCCCCAAGACATGCGCTTTATGGGCGGCTTGCGGCATAAAATGCCGGTGACTTTTTGGACATTTTTTATCGGCGGCATGGCCTTGTCGGGTTTGCCGTTGATTACCGCAGGCTTCTGGTCGAAAGACGAAATTTTTGCCGAGGCATGGCATCTCTTTGAAAAAGGTGATCCGTTGGGCATGTTTGTGCTGACCATGCTCGCTTTGGCCGCTTTCCTGACGGCTTTTTATACCATGCGGCAAATCAGTCTGACTTTCCTGGGCAAACCGCGCACCCCGCTGGCCGAACATGCCCATGAAAGCAACCGATTTATGACCATCCCGTTGGTTTTGTTGTCGATTTTTGCCATTGGCGCCGGCTGGGTGGGTATTCATGAGGAGTTCCCCGCCTTGGGGCCGATCATCAACAACAACTTCTTCCATCATTTTGTAGGGGCCACAATCTACGAAACGATGTCTGAATTGGAAGAATTGCATCTGGTGGATGCGGCCATTGAGACGCTGCCGTTTTCCTATGTGCCTTTGACCGCTTCCTTGATTGTGGCGTTGGGTGGTTTGTTTGTGGGCTGGTGGATTTACGGCCGTAAACCTCTCGTCAAAGACCAGCAAGACCCACTCGTCCGACCGCTTGGCCCACTGCACGTGTTCTTGAACCACAAATGGTATTGGGACGAACTGTATCAAGTGGTCTTTATTCGGCCGACCATCTACATCTCTGAAAAAGTTGTCTATGAGTTTGTCGACAAGGGTGTCATTGATGGCACCTTGCATCTGGTGGCCCGCGGGTTCTACACCTTTGGCAGCTACATGAAGCGGGCGGAAGAGTTGATTTTTGGTCAGGCGGTGGACTGGGTAAAAGACCAGTTCCTGGCCATGACGAAGGTTTCGCGCCAGCTGCAAACTGGCAAAATCCAGGAATACGTCCTGGTGTCTGTGCTGATTATTGCGGTGTTAACGGCCGTTATCCTCGCCGTCAATTACTACGGCCCGGTTAACGAGTGGTTTTCACAGATAGCCCTGTTCGTAAATTAATTAGGAGACCAAATGGACTTTATTCAAGACAATCTCCTGAATCTGGTCATATTCTTCCCGTTATTGGCGTCGTTCCTTATCTTTTTGCTGCCGGGCGACGCCAAGCGCACCATTCGCTGGCTGGCGTTAATCCTCAGCCTGGTGCCGTTGGCGCTCGTTCTGGTCATGTGGTTTAACTATGATCGGGTCGATGCTGGCATCCAGTTTGAAACCGTCGCTCAATGGTTCCCGACCATCGGCGCCGGCTACCACGTCGGGATTGACGGCATCAGCCTGGCCATGTTCTTGTTGACCACTATTCTGACGCCCCTGTCTATTCTGGCCTCCTTCCAGATCGATGAAAACCCCCGTATGTTTATGTTCCTCTTTTTGTTGATGGAAACGGCCATGCTGGGTTTGTTTTCGGCGCTGGATTTGCTCCTGTTCTTTGTGTTCTGGGAGTTTGGTCTGGTCCCCATGTACTTCCTCATCAAAATTTGGGGCGGCAAGGATCGGGAGTACGCTTCCTTTAAGTTCTTTGTCTATACCATGGCCGGCAGCCTGGGTTTGCTGCTTTCTATTCAGGTCATTGGTTTGTCGATGGGCACCTTCGACATTCCCATGCTGATGGACAAATGGGTCAATTTGCCGGCTGGCGGTATCTTGCCCAACATCAATTTGCCGGTGGATACCGTGAAAGCCGTGGCCTACTGGGCGTTTGTGATCGCTTTTGCCATCAAGGTTCCGATTTTCCCCTTCCACACCTGGCTGCCGGACGCCCACACCCAGGCGCCAACAGCAGGCTCCATGATCCTGGCCGGCGT
>Ga0116151_10001769_pt1 | contig 20185 bp, 17 predicted proteins | sample AD_UKC117_MetaG_FD_89893 | JGI IMG/M metagenome (GOLD analysis project Ga0116151, IMG submission 89893) | Active sludge microbial communities of municipal wastewater-treating anaerobic digesters from Hong Kong - AD_UKC117_MetaG | ecosystem: Engineered > Bioreactor > Anaerobic > Digestate... | reverse complement strand
GGAACGCAGCCAGAGATGACGGTTCTCAATGAGAAAATCCACGCCGTGTTCCTTCTTGGCGATGGGATAATCGGCCGCATCCTGAATGACCTGCAGCTTGCTCACCTGCACCTCATAGCCACCTATCTGTCGTTCGTCTTCCCGCACTTCTCCCCATAAAATGACAGAGCTCTCCAGTCCCAAACGTTTGGCCGCCTCGAACTGCTCAGCCCCTACCTGCTCCTCATTGACCACGCACTGTGCGAATCCGGTGCCGTCACGCAGCACAATGAACACCAGGCCTTTGCTGTCGCGGCGGTTGCTCACCCAGCCACGCAACTCCACCTGTGCGCCCGCATGATCTTTCAGCTCACTGATATATTGAAATGGTTCTATTCTGTTCATACCTATGATTTCGGTCTGCAAAATTAGGGATTTCAGCGCAGGGAAAACAGGCAGAAACAGCAACATTGCGGGGCTTCTGCCGTTTCGCATCTCACATTCCCATCGTACCTTTACCACTGTAATGCTCAACCAGAAACTCAGCCAGAAACTCCTGCAAAAGCTGTCGCCGCAGCAGATACAGCTTATGAAGCTGCTGCAGATACCGACCGATCAGCTCGAACAGCGCATCAAAGAGGAACTGGAGGCCAATCCGGCCCTGGAAGAATCGGCTGAATTCGAGCAGGAGACCGACGACATTTTCCAGGACAAAGAAGAGAAGGAAGAGGGGGAAGACAGCGATACCAGCGATGAACTGGACCTGAGCGAGTACCTGGACGACGATGATTACGCCGACTACAAGACCCAGGGCGACAGTTACAATCCCGACGACGAAGAAGAGAGCCGTACCATACCGATACCGGTAGCCGAGTCCTTTCATGAGAACCTCATCAAGCAACTGGGTATGGTGCAGATGGACGACCGTGAACGGGCCATCGCCAGACAACTCATTGGCAGTATAGACGATGATGGATATCTGAGAAGAGAGATCGCTGCCATTGTCGATGACCTGGCCTTCTCGCAGAATGTGATGGCCACCGAAGAAGAGATACTCGAACTGCTGGACGTGGTACAGGGATTCGATCCGCCGGGTGTGGGTGCCCGCGATCTGCGTGAGTGCCTGTTGCTGCAACTGGAACGACGGTTGCATACCAAAACGGTGAATGAAGCCATCACGGTAGTGGATGAATACTTCGAAGAGTTCACCAAGAAGCACTACGAGAAACTGGGCAAGGCGCTCAAGATGGATGATGAGAAGCTGAAGGAAGTGATCGATGAGATCCTGAAGTGCAATCCCAAACCGGGTAATACCTCGAAGGGTGATGCAGCGCTGTTCAACCAGTACATCATCCCCGACTTCACCATCGTCAACAACAACGGCGAACTCGAGCTGAAACTCAACTCCAGGAATGCACCTGAATTGCGGGTTAGCCAGGAGTTTCGCGAGATGATGCAGGACTATAAGGCCGGCGGCAAGAAAGACAAGAAACAGAAAGAGGCCATCATGTTCATCAAGCAGAAGATCGATTCTGCCAAGTGGTTCATCGATGCCATCCGTCAGCGACAGCAAACCTTGTGGAACACCATGTACCATATCATGGCCCACCAGTATGATTTCTTCCTGACCGGAGATGAGATGAACATGAAGCCCATGATCCTGAAAGACATCGCCGACGTGACGGGGCTGGACATTTCAACTGTTTCAAGGGTAGCCAACAGCAAATTCGTGAGCACGGAGTTCGGTACTTATCCGCTCAAGTATTTCTTCAGCGAATCACTGACCACAGAGAGTGGTGAAGAGGTCAGTACCCGCGAGGTGAAGAAGCTGCTGGACGAGATCATCGGCGGTGAGGACAAGAAGAAACCTTACAGCGATCAGGACCTGACCGATATGCTGAAGGAAAAAGGATACAACATCGCCCGCCGTACGGTGGCCAAATACCGCGAGCAACTGGACATTCCTGTGGCCCGTTTGCGCAAGGAACTCTGATGAAGGTCAAGGAATTTTTCGCCCATATCATCTCCATTGTTTTTCAGCCATTGCTGATGCCCTTGCTGGGCACCTTCTACCTGTTGTACAGCAATCCCTTTTCTTATCCCGATCCGGGTGAGAATTTCATGTTGTTGTTGCGGGTAGCACTGCTCACCTTTTTCTTTCCGGCGGTTTTTGTCGGGCTGATGTCGGCGCTGAAATTCATCGGCTCCATTTCACTCCGAGACAGGCAGGATCGTGTAGTGCCTTACATCGCCACCATGGCTTTTTACATCTGGGCATTTTATGTGTTCTACAGTGAAAGCTTTAATGGCATGGTCACCTTTTTACTGCTGGCCAGCTGCATCTCCATCGTGCTGGCATTTCTGATCAACATCCTGTTTCTGAAAGTGAGTATGCATACCACTGCTGCCGGAGGTATGGTGGCATTCTTCCTGCTGCTCATTCCCTTCAGCCAGTACAATGCGCTCTGGCCATTTCTCACGATCATCCTCATTGCCGGTCTGGTGGGCACTTCCCGGCTCATCCTGAGTGCGCACAGCAAGAAAGAGATCTACCTGGGTTACCTGGTGGGCTTCATGAGCTTCATGATCGCGATGAATATTTTTCATTTTTGATGGAGCGCTGTAGCAAAGTGAGCAGTGAGAGGTGAATGGTTAGTATTACTTCTTTCAAAGAAACTAACCATTCACTCCTTGCCAAAGGCAGGGTTCACCACTCACATACCTATTTTTCATTATCGTAGTTCAAACCGCACCGGCAAGGTCTGAAAGACCGGAACCGGACGTCCGCCCTGCATGCCCGGTGTCCAGTCCGGCATCCTTTGTATGGCTTCCAGTGCTGCCTCGTCCAGAACTGTACCAGTTCCTTTCCTGATCTTCACCCGGGTCACCTTCCCATTCGTATCAATCACGAAGTCTACATAGACCACTCCGCTCATGTTGAGATCAATGGCAACAGAAGGCATCTTGATATTGGTGGACAACCATTTATACAATGCTTCTTTACCTCCGGGAAACTCAGGCATGACTTCCGCTGCTAACCTTGCATCGTCTGTTTCAGATGGCATTTCAGGCAGGACAGTATTGCCGGTGAATCCTTTTAGAGGAACCGGCGTGTCATCCGGTTCAGTAAAGTTCAACCGAGCGGTTAGAGGTATCTCATCCGGTACTTCCAGGATGTCAGCAGACAGGTCTATCATGGGTGGAGTTTTCGGTGCTTCCATTACCAACGGATGTTCCGGTAATGGAACAACCACAGGAGCGATCAGGGTGATCGGATCACCGAAGTCCGGAGCGGTTTCTTGATCAGGTGTTGGTCTTTGTGGCAGGGAAACATCCCACCTGAATGCCGCCAGGATAAAGAGGAGTGCTACTGCCAGACCGGTCATGAAGAACAAGCGGGTGTGGCTGAAGGGATCGAATGCTGTTGGAGATGTCATAGCGCTTGGTTGTAAGGTGAAGAATGAAGAAAACCAGGTAGACCTCTGCCATAAGCTAATGAGGTTAGAACTTCAGCTTCAGTCAGAAAGTATTTCAGCAAATTCTTTGTGGCAGAATAGTGACAGAGTTGGGTGTAAGGTGGGGTGTCAGAGGTGGGTTTCTTTTAAAGAACCCATCTTCATTTATTGTTTCCTGCGTATCCTGTGCAGCATAGTGTTGTTTGTATTCTGATACAAAAAACCCCGGCACGAAGGCCGGGGTCTGATGACAACCATAAGAAAACCCAATTCAACTATGAAATCTTGAAGGTGAAGGGGATGGTCATGCGCAGTGGCACTTCCACATTCCCTTGTTTGGCGGGATTCCAGGCGGGCATACGGAGCACGGCATTCAGTACTTCTTCATCACATCCGCCACCTATACCACGCAGCACTTTTGCACTTTGCACTTTGCCATCGGTACCCAGAATGAATTCTACATAAACAGTTCCTTCTATGCCGGCGTCTTTTGCCCACTTCGGATAACTGGTGTTTTTAGCAAGCCATTTGTACAAAGCTTCATAACCACCGGGGAAAGCCGGCATCACTTCAGCGATGGTACCGATCTCTTTCTTCTCTGTTCCGCCACCTGTTGTAGTGGTCGCGGTTCTGGAAGGGCCTTTCAAACCCACAGGATCCTTTTCGGGATTATTGAGTTTAATGGGAGTGGTGATCTTCTTTACATCGTCCACCACCTTGATGGGTGCATCCGGTTCAGGAATGATCACTTCTTCTTTTTGCACCTGCTTTTCAGGCAGTTGCTCTTCCACTTTTTCAGTAAAGTATTCGACCTCCACCCAGGTGCCGTCAGAGATCTTTGGCAGATCAGGCAATTGAGGGATCCGGTGCATACCGTTCCAGCCGAATGCCAGCTGGATGATGCCGAGGCTGATGGCCACTCCTGCCATAAAGAACAGGCGGCTGTGCTCGAAGGGATTGAATGCGGTTTTTGTTGTCATGGCGCTTAGTTAAATGGTTAATGAATAGATGCGGTGCGTAACCAATTTCCATAAGCGCTTTTACCTAGTAACTGTCAAACCGGGGCCGACAGTATGTGGTGACAGTATTGTGGCAGTGGGATGACTTTTTAAGTTGACCCTGGGCAGTTGGCAGTCAGGACAATGCGGAATGCGGAGGGTGAACGCCTCTATCAGTTGTGAGTGATCGCTATCGGGAGTGAGTACTAGTAGTTCGGATGTGCTGACCATACCCTCCCGACAGCTCCCTATAACTTGAGACAATACACGGATAAAAGTAACCGCCAACCGCCTACTGGCAACTGCCAACCTGAACTAGATCTGCTCCAGCGCTTCCGTCTGCACCCAGCCGGTATTGCCGTCGGGCATGGATACCAGCGACCAGCTGTCGTCGCTGTCGAGGATGCGAAGTTTGAGTCCGCTGTGCAACACAAAGAGGTTGGTGCTGCTTTCGCTGGGTTCACTTTTCAGGATGAGACTCGGCTGCATGATGATGGCATACTGTTCCCTTTCTTCCTGATAGTGCGCTGCATAGGTGATGGCCAGCAGCAGGATGGTGAGGGCTGCTGCAGAGAACATGCCATACAATCCGGTCTTGCGGAGCGACAGGTTTTTACTGAATAATAACAGCAGTAAAAATCCCAGCGAAGACCAGGCGAAAAACAGGGTGATCCACCCCCAGGTGCCGGAGGGCAACAGGTGGCAGAGGTCACGCCAGAAGAGATGCAACAAGGATGGTTCTATCGGATCGATGCGATCACGCAAATGGGTGTTGGATAATTCCAGGTTAAAGATGGCATCTTTATGCCTGCGGTCTATCTGCAGACAACGTTCATAATTCAATATCGCCCGCGGCCAGTCTTCCTGTTTGTAGCAGGCATTGCCCAGATTGTAATAGACCTCGGCTGATGGACCGTGATCATTCAACAATATGGTATAAAGGCTGTCTGCATTCTTATAGAAGCCCTGCTCATAAGCAATGTTGGCGGCCTGCCACAAACTGTCCTGTGCAGTTGCCTGCAGGGTGGTCAGCACTACTATGGAGAGTATCCACTTTCTCATGCCTGCCATTTTTCCATATGAGTGATCCAGGATTCGAGTTCCTCAAACAATTCGCGGCTGCTGCTGCCTGATATAGCCGGAGCATAAATGCTTCTTTCCAGTTTGCGCAGCAGTTCAATGGTCTCATCACGCAGATCATCAGGTGCATCTTTCTCAGCAAAGATCTGCGTGATCTGTTCCTTGTTCTGCCGGCTCACAGGCAGCTGCCATTTGCTTCCCAGGTATTGCCAGATGACACGGATGGCTTCATTGCAGAACGCTTTGGTGTCATCGCCTTCCGATAATTCCTTCGCTGCACGCAGTTGCTTCAACGCTTTGCTGCCTGCCCGCTTGTGTGCCCTGGCAACAGGATCATCGTGGCGGTTTCTCCAGAACAGAAACAACCAGGTGAAGAGGCCTGCGGCGAAGGGAAATCCAACGGCTGTGGCAAACACCGGGCTTCCAACACGTATGCCACTGCCTTTACTGAAATGAGGCTCACTCCGGCCGATGAAGCGGATATCGCGGTTGAGTTCCTCCACATCCTCCTTGGTGGTACCTGCTCCACTGTACTGTTTGCCTTGTTCCACTTCAATACTGTATCCTTCAGATTCCAGGGTGAAATACTGCCTTTCTTTCGGATCAAAATACGACCACTCATGCGGCGGCAGTTCAAAGTTGCCGGCGCTTCGCGGAATGAGCAGGTATTCGTAGGTCTTGCTGCTGGCAGTGGAAGTGACCTCCGGTTCGTACGTTTCCCATCCGGGAGGCAGATCGAGTTCAGGAACCTGAAACAGTTCCAGATTCCCCTTGCCTTTTACTTCTACTTTATAGGTGATGGGTTCGTCTGTTGTGGTCTTCGTGGTGTTGATGGTGGTATGCATGTCAAAACTGCCAACAGCTCCGTTGAATGATGCCGGTGCAGGTTGGGGCAGATCTCTCACCCGAATACGTACGGATGGCGACGTAGCTGAAGCATTGATACGGTCGTATCCTCTGCCAAAGAAGTCATCCATAAAAGAATCGTTGCTGCGTTGTTTGCGGATGCTCAGTGTGGCATCTACGGTCATCGGATCGGCAAGAAGATCTCCGGCCCGCTGGGGTGTCAGTCTGACCTTCTTGACCGGTTGCACCAGGAACTGCTGCCCGTTGATGGTCTGGTATTCACCCTGCACATGACTGACGTCAATATCTTCTGCATAAAAACCGTCGAAAGCCGGAACCTGAGTAGCTCCATTCAGGCGGTAGTCGGTAATAGATGACCTGGCATTGATATATATATAATAAGTGACCGTCAGTTCTTCACCGGCATACACATCATTGTCACTCACTACTGCCCGGAGGTAAAAGTTATTTCGTAAAAAAGCCTGCAGGTCTCCGTTGCTGTCGCTCTGGTCTGCCTGAACGGGTGCATCAGTGAAAGTCAGCGTAATGGGTTTGGTACTATAAGTCTTTCCACCTGCCTCCACTGTGGCACTACCAATGGTCACGGTTCCTGACTTGCTTCCCTGCACCACATATTTATAGGAGATGCTGCTGGAGGTGCGACCATTAATGGATTGAAAACTGCTGCTTTGGTAAGGACCACCCAGCACCCGCAATCCATTCATGACAGGAGCCTTGAAGTTCTTCGGCTTGTTGCCGTTGGTAAGGGTGAAGCTGAGTTCTATACGGTCTGCGGTGCTGGCCTGCGTACGTGACACCTGAGCGTCAAACGTGGTCTGGGCAGTTGCCACGCTACCAATAAATAATAAAAAGAATAATATATGTTGTATCCTGTTCAATTACCAGTCTTTATCTGATTTTGTTCTGGACCCTTCGGTTCGTTGCTTGCTCACTTTGTTCTGCACGTCCTTGTCGTCTTTGTTCAGGGTTTGCATGATACGTTCCAGTTCTTCAGGAGTGAATTTCTTGTCCTGTGGCTGACGATTCTCCTGCTGCTGGTTTTGCTGCTGCTGATCCTGCTTATTCTGATTTTGGTTCTGCTGATCCTGTTTGTTCTGGTCCTGATTCTGTTGATCTTGATTTTGCTGCTGGTCTTGCTTATCCTGCTGGTCCTGCTTGTTTTGTTGCTGCTGATCCTGTTGTTGTTTGAGCATGGACCGGGCGTAGGCCAGATTATACTTGGTGTCCATGTCTGTGGGATCGGCTTTCAGCGCCTGTTTGTACGCTTCAATGCTTTTCTCATAATCCTTCTTCTCCAGGTAAGCATTACCCATGTTGTGGTAGGCTTTGGAGCGGATGGATGGGTCGCTGGTGGTGGAAGCGATGGCATCATAGCTGGCAATACTCTCGTCCAGTTTCTGCTGGTTATACAGCGCATTGCCCAGGTTGTAGGTAGCCTCCTGACGGGCGGGTTGTTTTTCCAGTGCCTGACGATAATATTGTTCTGCTGCATCATACTGCTTCCGGTCGTATTGCTTGTTACCTTCCTGGATATACTTGTTCTCCTGCTGGGCAAATACACCCGGCGACAACAGCATTAAAATGATCAGAAAATTCCCTTTCATTGGCCTGTGGTTTCTGTTCTCAGTAACCTGCGTATGATCTTATTTCCTTTTTCGCTGATGAGCATCTCCAGCAACAGCAACAGGATCCCAGCCAGAAGAAATACCTGAAAGTGGTTGCGGTATTCCACAAAAGTATATTCCTGTCCGCTGTCCTTATCCAGTCCCGACACTTCCTTCTCCACCTGTTGTACAACGGCACGACCCTGGCTGAGGTTCATATAGAATCCGTTGCCGGTATTGCTTAGTTCTTCCAGCATGGACTCATTCAGTTTGCTGAGCACGATGTTGCCCTGATTATCTTTTTTAAAATCGCTGCCTCCGTTTCGCTCCATAGGAATAGGTGCTCCTTTCTCTGTGCCCACTCCGATAGTGATGATGTGCACGCCCATATCAGCCAGTTCTGAAGCTGCATTCGGCGCATCTTCATCGTGACTTTCGCCATCGGTTATCAGGATGACCGCCCGGTTGTTGCCACTGCTTTCACCACCATTATCGAACACCAGCTTAGCAGCAGTCAGTGCTTCACCAATGGCCGTACCCTGGGTCTGAACCATATCGGTGTTGACGGTATTGAGATACATCAGAGCTGCCCGGCTGTCAACCGTGAGCGGCATCTGCACATAAGCTTTGCCGGCAAATACAATGAGGCCAACCTTGTTGCCCGACAGTGATTCTATGATCTGCGAAGCCAGGATGCGGGCTCTTGACAAGCGATCAGGTTTTACATCTTCTGCCTGCATACTGCGTGACACATCAAAACAAATGATGACCTCACTGCTTTGCGCCTGCACTTTTTCCCGCTTGCTGCCCATCCTGAGGTTTGCGAGTGCCAGGATGAAACAGGCCAGCGCCAGCAAAGAAAGAATGGTCTTCCACCAACGCCTCGAGAGTGAGAAGTGCTCCATCATTCGTTGAACAAGTAGTTGATCTCCCCATCTTCGCATTTGTCTGGAACGAATGCGAAGTGCCAGCAGAAAGAGCATGAATAGCACCGGTATCACCAGCAAACCATAGAGATATGTTACATGTTCCCACTGCATCAGTTCAAGCTTTTGAAAATGGTGAAACGTAACAGTAATTCAAACATGAGTGCAATGATGGCTATCAAAGCGAAAATATGGAAGCGTTCATCGTACCGTCTGGTCACGCTCACTTCTACTTTTTGTTTTTCTATGCTGTCTATCTCGCGGTACACTTCCTTTAGTTTCTCTTTGGAAGTAGCACGGAAATACTGTCCGCCGGTAATGTCTGCTATCTGCTGCAGTGATTCTTCATCAAATGAGATCCGCGGATCGAGATCATAGATGTTCCGTCCGTTCTTGTCAACCACCGGAATAGGTGCATTGCTTTTGCTTCCCACGCCAATGGTATAGACCCGGATGTTCAGCTGTGCCGCCGCATTGGCAGCATCCAGCGGAGAGAACTCGCCGGCGGTGCGCACCCCATCAGTAAGCAGGATGACCACCTTGGTATTGAGCTGGGTGGTATCGGCCAGACGGTTCACTGCCATGAAGAGTCCGTCGCCCATAGCCGTTCCGTCTTCCAGTTGCCAGTTGTCTGCATCATCTACCAGCGTCTTCAGCAACAGATGATCCAGGGTGATGGGACATTGTGTAAAGGTCTCTCCGGCAAACACCACGAGCCCGATGCGATCGTTCGGACGATTATCTATGAATTCTTTGGCGGCCTCTTTTGCTGCAGTGATGCGGTTGGGTTGAAAGTCTATGGCATACATACTGCTGGAAATATCCAGTGCCATCACGATGTCTATTCCTTCTGTAGTGACATTTCTGTTGGAGAAACCTGTTTGCGGTCTGGCCAGTGCGATGACCGCAGATGCAATGGCCAGCATGCGCAGGGCTTCGGGTATCCAGATGAAGCGTGTTCTCCATGTGCCTGTATGTACCCCCGCTCCGGTGGAGATCATGAAAGGAACCCTGGTGCGTCTGAGCCATTTTTTCCGCAGGAACAGATAGAGCGGAATGACCAGCAGCAGCAGGAAGTACCAGGGGTCGGCGAAGGCGATATCACTGATCCACTCTCTCATCCGGGCAGGTCCATTTCAGGTTCATTATCAGGCGTGGTCTCGGTGACCCATTGTACTGCCAGTTCCATGGCCCGTTTGTTCTGGTCAGGCAGTGGTCTGGATTTGGCAAACTTAGCCATATCAGCCAGGCGGAAGATCTCATCCGGTGCTGCGGTCTGAGCACCCCGAAGCAATTCCAGGATCTCATCGCTGGTTCGCTCCATGGCAGGGAAACCAAATCGTTGTTCTATGTAACGTCGCAGAATATCTGTCAATCCGGAATAATAGCTCTTGATCTGTCCTTGTTGCCAGAGTTGTTCTGCATCCAGTTGCTGCAATTGTTCCAGTGTATAGGTTGACAGTTTAGTACGCAGAATGACCGGAGCTGCTGCTTTTTGCTGTTTGCGTTTGCGCAGATACCAGATGGTGGCCGCTGCAATAACAAGCAATAACAGTCCGCCACCTGCATAATACAACCACCGAAGATCGCGGTAAGAAACTTCCAGATTATCCTTGATCGGTTTGATGGCCGCTGTAGTATCCACTTCCAATGTGTTGACACGGAACAACAGGCTGTCTGAATAGATGGTGTCTGTGCTGCTTTTCGAAGTAAAAACGAAGGGAAGCTGCGGGACGCGGTAGGTGCCACTATCGTACACACTGAATACCATTTCCTGCCGAATGCCGGTGCTTCCCGGGATACTGTCAGGCGGATTGACACTGATCACCTCGAGTTCAGGGTCCATCAGATCGGCCTGCGGGAAGGTGATGGTGGTACCTGCCGGTGCATCGGCCTGCAACTGCACCCGTATGTAATCGCCAATAAGATAGGTGGTCGTATCTGTGCTAACCGTAACCTGCTGTGCGAAGGAAACCATAGCAGTAAACAGAAGTGATATGACCAGCAGTCTTTTCATCTGCGTTGCATTCTTTTCCGGAAGAAACCATGCAGGGCGGGCATATAGGGCTGATTGGTGGCGATGGCGATGGTATCTGCCCCGCAACGTGCAAAGTTGGCCTCGAATCCTGCTACCCTTTGCAGGTAATTGCGGTGGTATTGTTTTCTCACTTCGGCCGATGATGTATCCACCCAGATGAGTTCGCCTGTTTCACTATCCTGCATCTGCACCAGTCCGGTATCAGGCAGTTGCGCTTCGGTAGGATCAAATAACCTTACTCCTATCAGATCGTGTTTTTTTGCTGCAATGCGCAGGGGCCTCAGATAATCATTGTCCATGAAATCAGAGAACAGAAAAGCGATGCTTCGTTTGCGTACCACGTTGCTGAAATATTCCAGCAGTAGGGCAATATCTGTTCCTGTTCCATCCGGTTTGGTTTCCAGCAGATCGCTGATGATTCTCAGAATATGCGACTTGCCTTTCTTGGGCGGAATGAATTTTTCAATTCTGTCAGAAAAGAGGATGACCCCCACTTTATCATTGTTGTTGATGGCTGAGAAAGACAACACGGCAGAAATTTCCGTGATCAGTTCATTCTTGGTCTGCTGGTGGGTACCATAATATGCTGAACGGCTGATGTCAATGAGCAACATGACGGTCAGCTCTCTTTCTTCTTCGAATACTTTGATATAGGGATGGTGCATTCGGGCACTCACATTCCAGTCGATGTTGCGCACGTCATCACCATAGGTATATTCACGCACCTCACTGAACGACATTCCCCTGCCTTTGAAAGCACTGTGGTACTCTCCGGAAAACAGCTGGGTCGAGAGACCTCGGGTCTTGATCTCGATCAGGCGGACTTTTTTAAGTAGTGTAGCTTTATCCATTGGTCATGCAGCAGGTTTTCATTGCGAATAAACCAACAGGTGTCATGCCGGGCTTTTCACGCTATTTCGGTACCACGATCTCAAGGTACTTCAACCACATTCAGTATCTCGTCAATGATCTCTTCAGATGTGATGTTCTCGGCTTCCGCTTCGTAGGTCAGTCCGATGCGGTGTCTCATCACATCGTGACAAACTGCACGTACATCTTCCGGAATTACAAAGCCCCTTCGTTTGATAAAAGCATATGCCTTGCTTGCCAGTGCCAGGTTGATAGATGCACGTGGAGAACCGCCATAGGCGATGAGGTGTTTGAGTTTATCCAGCTGATAATCGGCCGGAGTGCGTGATGCAAATACGATGTCCAGGATATAGCGTTCGATCTTTTCGTCCATATACACCTGACGCACACTATCTCTTGCCTTCAGTATGGCGTCTGGTTTTACAACCTGGGCTACCACCGGTCTTTTGCCACCAACTTCCTGCCGGATGATCTGTTGTTCATCCTCTTTGCTTGGATAGGAAATGACCACTTTCAGCATGAAGCGGTCAACCTGTGCTTCAGGCAGCGGGTAGGTTCCCTCCTGTTCAATGGGGTTTTGGGTTGCCAGTACCAGAAAGGGTTCCTTGAGCGGATAGGTCTTATCGCCAATGGTCACCTGTCTTTCCTGCATAGCTTCCAGCAGAGCGCTTTGTACTTTGGCGGGTGCCCGGTTGATCTCATCAGCCAGAATGAAATTGGCAAAGATGGGGCCCTTGCGAACCTCAAAAGCTGCTTCCTTCTGGTTGTAGATCAGGGTACCTACAAGATCGGCGGGCAGCAGGTCAGGCGTGAACTGCAATCGCGAGAAGCGTGCATCCACACTGGCTGCAAGGGTTTTGATGGCCAGGGTCTTGGCCAGTCCGGGAACCCCCTCGAGGAGGATATGTCCCTGGGCCAGCAGTCCCAGCAGCAATCGGTCAATCATGTATTTCTGGCCAACAATGGCCTTGGAGGTCTCTAAGCGGAGCAGATCAATAAAGGCACTCTCTTCATGTATGCGCTCATGCAGCTCCTGAATATCAGATGCGAGTTGTTCCATATCGCAACTTCCCTGTTTTATGTGTAAGAACCAAAATGGGTGACAAATTTATAGCTTTGAAAACGGGCATGTCAAGTGAAAAGATGATTCTTGTGGGTTAATTGTTGTTAACAGACCTCCTACTTTTGGCATAATTAATCAAAACCACACTGAGGAACATATCATACAAGTACGGTCGGTGACAGGCGAAACGCCCTATCGCACAGAGATCCAGGCCGGCACCCATATTATTCTTGCAGATGAGCCGGAAGAAAGCGGCGGGCAGGATCTGGGCGCAACGCCAACCCGTTACCTGTGCAGCGCCCTGGCATCCTGTATCGGGATCACCCTGCGTATGTATGCCGACAGAAAAGAATGGAAGACCGGTGCCATCACCGTAGATGTAGAACTGGACAGAAGTGGCGATAAACCAGTATTCAGCATCGGTTTACGCTTTGCGAACACCCTGCCGGAAGACCAGCTGCAGCGCTTACAACTCATAGCCGGAAAATGCCCGGTGCATAAGTTATTGCACGGCAACAATGAATTCAGATACGTCTAAGCCGGGTACTCCACGAAGTTATTATCAGTTTCTGACAGGCGTATCTGCAGATCCATGTGGTCTGGCAGTCTTTTGCGGATCTTTTGCCAGGCCACCCGGGCAATATTCTCAGCCGTTGGATTCAGGTTTGCAAATTCCGGCCTGTCCAGGTTGAGGTTGCTGTGATCAAACGGGCCGGTCACTTCTTCGCTGATAATGTCTTTCAGCACCTTAAGGTCTAATACATAGCCTGTTTCCGGATCAATATCGCCGGTAACCCTGACAAACAGGGTGTAATTGTGCCCGTGGTAGTTGGGATTGCTGCACAAACCGAAAACCTCGCGGTTGCGCTCTTCGCTCCAGTCTGCCCGGAACAGGCGGTGTGCCGCATTAAAAGTGACCCGTCTGATAACTGCTGTTCTCATAGAAACAAGAACATCCAAGCTGGATGCTTCGTTCAAAATTACATCAGGAAAGGCTGTTGGTGTAACTTAGTCGCCCATGTTATTCCGGGAAGTGATAGGTCATGAGGCTCTCAAACACCGCCTTATCAGCAGTGTGCAGCAAAACAGGGTACCGCATGCCCAGCTGTTTCTGGGTCCGGAAGGATGTGGCAACCTGCCCATGGCACTTGCCTTCGCCCAGTATCTGAACTGTGAGTCTCCGGGCAATACCGATTCCTGCGGGCAATGTCCGTCCTGTCAGAAAGCATTGAAAAATATCCATCCGGATATACACTTCACATTCCCTTTCATTGCCATATCTACAGGTAAGAAAGAAGAGATCAAAGAGAAGTGCGCAGACTGGCTCCCTGAGTGGCGTACATTTCTGCAACAGCAACCCTATGGCAATTACAATAACTGGATCAACTTTATCCAGAAGGAGAACAAGCAGGGAAATATCAATGCCAAAGAATGCGGTGATATCATTCACCGCCTGTCATTCAAAACCTTTGAATCGTCCTGGAAGGTGCTGGTACTCTGGTTGCCAGAATTTCTGGAGAAGGAAGGCAACCGCCTGCTCAAGCTGATTGAAGAACCTCCTGAGCAAACAATATTTCTGTTTGTGGGGCACAATCCTGATCGCATCATCAACACCATCTTAAGCCGTTTGCAGATCGTGCCCTTCGGTCGGTTGCAGGAAGACGAGGTGGCGTGGTACCTGCAGGAAGAACAGGGTGTGCCTGCCCAAAGTGCCCGCCAGGTAGCTGTTCTCAGCAATGGCAATATTGCACGAGCTGCAGAGCTGGTTCAGGTAAGCCAGGAATCATACACCTCCACCCTGCGGCAATGGATGCTGGCTTGCCATGCGCATGATATAACAGATATGTTTGCCTGGAATGAGCAGTTCATTAAGTGGGGGCGTGAACAACAAAAACAATTCTTTTTTTACTGCATCCATTTCTTTCGGGAGGTATATCTGATGCAACACGGAGCTGCGGTTCTTAACCGGCTTACAGAAGATGAAATGAACTTCGCCCAAAAGCTTGGAGGCAAGCTTTCTGCCGCCAGTGTGGAACGCATCATGGAGCTGTTTGACACCTATATCTACTTCATTGAACGGAATGCCAGCGCCCGCATTCTCATCACCCAGATGACCGTTTCCTTTGCTCATTTCTTCCATCGCCATCCGGCAGATATACGGCATCCTTTCTATGCGGAATGGGAATTGTAACTTTGTAAACATATGAGTTGTGCAGGATGTAGTGTAGGAACCAGTGGTGTGCCGGCGGGTTGCGGCAGTAACGGACATTGTCTGACCGGCGGGTGCAATAAACTCAACACCCACAACTGGCTTGCACATTTGCCTGCCCCCCCCGAGCTGCGTTTCCAGATCTATGAAGTATCATTTAAGAACGGACTTCATAAGAGCTTCTTTGCCAACCCGAAAGGACTTGACCTGATGACCGGCGACCTGGTGGTGGTTGATGCCGACCCTGGTTTCGACGTTGGACGAATATCATTATCCGGAGAACTGGTGCGGTTGCAAATGAAACGCAGAAAGGTTTCTGAAAACAGCAAGCTTCCTGCCATTCAGCGACTGGCCGGAGAAGGCGATAAGGAACGACTTACCGAGAGCCGTGCAAAGGAAGGGGCTACCATGATCAAGGCCCGCACCATTGCACGTGAACTGAAACTGGATATGAAAGTTGGAGAGGTGGAGTTTCAGGGAGACGGCAGAAAAGCCACCTTTTACTATATAGCCGATGGTCGAGTTGATTTCCGCGAACTGATCAAGATCTACGCAAGAGAATTCAAGGTGAAAATTGAAATGCGGCAGATCGGTGCCAGACAGGAAGCAGGTAAGATAGGAGGCATAGGTTCCTGTGGAAGAGAGCTGTGTTGCTCCACCTGGTTGACTGACTTCAAATCGGTCAGTACCGGCGCAGCACGTTACCAGAACCTCAGCATCAACCAGGCAAAACTCAGTGGTCAGTGCGGGCGGCTCAAATGTTGTCTCAATTATGAGCTGGACACCTACCTGGATGCCCTGGAGGCCTTCCCGAAAGACATGAATGTCATTCAGACCAAGAACGGAAAGGCAAGACTCAGCAAGACAGATATTTTCCGCCGTACCATGGTGTACGATATGGAAGGCAGCGCCAGCCCGGTTACCATCACCCTTGATAAAATTGCACAGATCAGAACACGTTTACAAAACGGTGAAGAACTGGAAGGGCTGGATGAGTTCAAAGAAGTGGAAGTGGTGCAGGTGGTAGAAAAGTTTGCAGATGTGACCGGAGAGGTTACTTTGAAAACGCTGGAAAAAGCCGGTAATAAAAAGCGCCAGAAGAACCGCAATAAAAATCGCGGCAACAACGAACGACAGAAAACGGACAATAAGGAAAGTAAAAAACAGACCGGACCCAGAAACGAAGGTGGCAACAAGCAGGAGAACAGGCGTTCATCCCGCAACAGGAACCGAAACAGAAACAAAGGCAACAACAGGAATACAGGAGGCGATCAGAATTCATGAGCAGGGTCAGGTTCATATGGATTGCTGGGCTGATGCTGGGGCTGGCCGCCTGTGAACAGAACCGCATCTTTGAGCAGAATCTGCCGGTAGATGTAAATGGCTGGTCTTATACAGACCCCAAAGAATACACCATCGTCATTCAGGATACCTCGATCCTTTATAATGTGTTTGTGAATGTAAGACATGCAGATACCTATCGGTACAATAACCTATGGGTGATCCTGCAAACCACCATGCCTGATGGTTCTGCACTCAGCGATAAGATTCAGATAGCACTGGCATTGCCTGAAGGTTCCTGGACCGGTACCTGTATTGATGGTATCTGCTACCATTCAGTACTGATCAGAAGCCGTGTAACATTTCCTCAATCCGGCAGTTATACCCTGCGCCTGGTACAGGATATGCGTGAAGAACCTCTGCCGGGGTTACTGGATGTTGGCATCCGGATAGAAAGATTATAAGGTATGTCAGGCGCACTGTTCCGAACCGGACTCCTGTTGACTGCTTTGCATTGTTATCCGGTTTTGCTGCCGGCACAGGAACAGCCCAACGTTATCGTTATTCTGCTGGATGACCTGAACGACTATGCTTCTTTGTACGAAGGTCATCCACAGTCGCCCACACCCGCTATTGCAGCTATTGAAGACAGAGGCATCACCTTTCTCAACGCCCATGCCAGCGCACCCAAATGCAATCCGTCCAGAACTTCCTTTCTGACCGGTAAAGACTGTGCCTATACACAGGTTTACAACAACATGGCATGCCATCCTTTCCGCTCCTACTTCAATGAGGCAGATGGCAATGGTGTGGTATATACCTTGCCGGAGATCATGAAAGACAGCGGCGGATACTTCACATTTGGCATCAACAAGATCAACCATTGCTTTGATACCTGGCCCGACCTGGATACCACTGCTGCTGCCCCCTGCAACCGCGAATGGTCGTGGAACAGGTACAGTCTGTTCGTGGAAGGTGAAAGCGAAGTGGTCAAGGACTGGGGCAATGACCACCAGCTGGGATTTGGTGGCCTGGCCTGGAGCATCATTCCTGACAGTCTGGAATCTTACATGTATGACTACCAGGCTGTGGATACCTTGCAGCAATTTCTCCATGAAGCACTGACCGATCCATCGACCGTATGCAACAAACCCCTGTTCGTCATGATCGGTTTGCGCAGACCGCATTCACCCTGGTACATTCCTGAAAAGTATTACGCACCATATTATCTGGACGATTATTACGAAAATCCCCTCATCCCTTCCTATAACCATCCGCAGGATCAGTTTCCCTATAACGGTGTGGTCATGCCTCCACAGCCGGAAACGCTCTTCGGCGACTATTATGCGCTACCTGACACCAGCCTGGCCCGTTATGTGATCGATCAGGAGAACAACTATGCAGATTTTACTAATAGGATATATCAGCTGGATCCATTGCCTCCCGTAGGAGCAGGATTGAGCGAAGATGAACGATTCCAGATCCTGGTCAATTCTTATATGGCCAATGCGGTGATCGCCTATCTGGCAGCAACGTCATTTGTTGATGCACAGATAGGCAGGATCATGACCTACCTGGAAGAAGAGCAACCTGCATTCCTGTCCAATACTATCATTGTGATAGCCAGTGACCACGGTTTCAGTCTTGGAGAAAAAAGCCACTGGAAAAAAAGCACCCTGTGGGAAACAGATCTTCGGGCGCCGTTCATTGTAGCAGATTATCGCGAAGAACGCAACGGTGTGTCTGGTATAAACGCCAGTCTCCTGGATCTCTTTCCAACCCTGTGTGGCATGACCGGTGTACCGGAACCGAAGTTCCCCGATGGCAGCAGATACCTGGATGGTATGGATCTCGGCCCCTTTATGGCTGAACCGAACCTGTATGCAGAGCGTCCTGCCCTGGCTGCCTATGAAGAACACAGCAACCTGGAGTGTTCTTGTTTCCCGATGTATTCTGTGCGCAACGACCGTTTTCACCTGCACCGCTTTGCTTCCAATGGTCCGGTATTTCTGGACACTGATTGCAATGAAGAGGAAAACTATTATGAATATTTGCTATATGATATAGGCGTTGACAGACAAACAGATCCCAATGAATGGAACGATCTGGCAGCTGACCCTGATTTCAGGCCGGTCATGGATTACCTGCTGCAATGGCTGCCCGGTCATCCGCTCTATCTGCAAAAAACATGGAAGCCACGCATTCAGTTTGAAACAGATTGTCTGGTAGCTGATACCACCATTTTGGTTGCCGATATGGTATTGACAGATACCAACGGACTTGAAACCTTGTTACCTGACACCCTGACGGCCAGGTGGTTCACAAACATGTCTGCAGATACCCTGACAGGTGCAGAGGTGATTTTTCCTGCTGCATGGAATATTGATGCCCTGCTCACTGGTGAGCCGCTATTACTGTTCCTGGAACTGACAGATACCAATGGCATTGTTCGCGGCCTTGATATGCAGTATGTGTTTACCACCGGTCATGGATTACCGGATGTAGAGCTGTCTGTGTACCCTTCTGGTCTGCAGGTATTTCTGGAAGATATCCATTATTCCGGTTCTCCTTCAGACGCTTACTGGGTTATGGGCAACGGCGATACCCTGTTCAGCATGTTCCCGTCTTCTTATACCTACTCCAGTGACGGAGACTATACTGCAGAGGTACACCTGTTGTATGGAAATGACAGCAGTTGCGAGGTGGTAAAAACATTTGACTGGTCACTCACAGATATAGGTTTCAGTGATCTGTTCCTGGTGTACCCCAACCCCTCTAAAGGCATGTTCACCCTGACCTCAGATGAGATTGTGGAGGTACAGCAGATCCTGCTCTTCGATATGCAGGGAAGGCAGTTGCGAAACTGGACGGCAGACAAGGGCAGCCTGTGGCAGCTCGATGCCGGCGATCTGCCTGCCGGAGTGTATCTCCTGCAGATCAATACTGAAAAAGAGGAATATTCCCTTCCATTAATGCTGGAATGATCAGGTATCCAGTTCTATGACCATCGGGCAATGATCACTGTGCAGCGCATCGGGCAGAATGGTTGCCGATCTTAGTTTGTCTTTTAGGTTGTCTGTTACCGAGATGTAATCAATGCGCCATCCTTTGTTGTTCGCTCTGGCATTTGCCCGGAAGCTCCACCAGGTATATTGATGCGGGGCATCAGAAAATACCCGCAACGAATCTGTATAGCCCGAACCGAACCACTTATCCATCCAGGCTCTTTCTTCGGGCAGAAACCCACTGGAGTTTTTGTTTCCCCGGGGATCATGGATATCGATCTCGCGATGAGCGATATTATAATCGCCGCAAACCACCAGTTTCTTCCTGGTTTTCTGCAGTGTCATTAAATATTCATATATATAATCAAGAAATACATATTTGACCGACTGCCTTACATCACCTGTGGTACCCGAAGGGAAATATATGCTGAACACACTCAGATCGCCATAGTCTGCACGTATGACCCGTCCTTCCTTATCAAACTCCTGATTGCCACAGCCATATTCCACATGATCCGGCTTCTGCTTGCTGAAAATGGCCACGCCACTATAGCCCTTTTTCTCTGCCGTTTCTGTGTACACATGGTATCCGGCCTGTGCAAATGCTTCCAGATCTATTTGCTCATTCTGTGCCTTTAACTCCTGAATACAGACCACGTCAAAAGAGGTTTCCTGCATCCAGTTCATCCAACCTTTGTTTAGTGCTGAACGAATTCCATTAAGATTATATGTAGCGATCTGCATGATGCAAAGTACGTTCATGTGACAGAAATTGACTAATATTAAATTCCCGATAGTCATGAAAACATT
>Ga0116151_10001768_pt1 | contig 20188 bp, 15 predicted proteins | sample AD_UKC117_MetaG_FD_89893 | JGI IMG/M metagenome (GOLD analysis project Ga0116151, IMG submission 89893) | Active sludge microbial communities of municipal wastewater-treating anaerobic digesters from Hong Kong - AD_UKC117_MetaG | ecosystem: Engineered > Bioreactor > Anaerobic > Digestate... | reverse complement strand
TGGTCCAACGAGTACGTGACGATGCTGCCTGAGTACTACTCCAAGACCCAGAAGTCCTTCGTCCGGATGTTCGAGAAGGGTATGATCTATCGGGAAGACCACCCCGTCAACTGGTGTCCCCGCTGCTGCACGGCCATCGCCTTCGCCGAGGTGGAGTACGACTCCCGGACGACGAGCCTCAACTACCTCCGCTTCGGCTCCGATCTCGGAGACCTGGAGATCGCCACCAGCCGTCCCGAGCTTCTGGCGGCCTGCGTCGCCGTCGCCGTCCACCCCGAGGACGAGAAGAACCGGAAGTACATCGGAACCGAGGTGAGGGTTCCCGTCTTCGACTATTCCGTTCCGGTGATCGCCGACGAGGTCGTAGACCCTGCCTTCGGGACCGGGGTCGTCATGATCTGCACCTTCGGCGACAAGCAGGACGTCCGATGGTGGGTCGAGCACGACCTCCCCCTCCGCCAGGCCATCGACCGGTCTGGTAGAATGACGGAGATCGCGGGCAATTTCGCCGGCATGAAGATCTCGGAGTGCAAGGACGCCATCATCGAAGAGATGAGGTCAAAGGGGACGATCTACAAAGAGGAGCCCCTCGACCAGAACGTCGGCCTCTGCTGGAGGTGCAAGACCGCCATCGAGATCCTATCCGAGAGACAGTGGTTTGTCAAGATCGACCCCGACGAGATAATCAAGACATCCGCCGAGATAAAGTGGGTTCCCGATCACATGGAGACGAGGCTTAAGAACTGGACCGGGACGATGGACTGGGACTGGTGCATATCGCGCCAGAGGATATTTGCGACGCCGATCCCCGTCTGGTACTGCAAATCTTGCGGCGAGCCTCTCGTCGCCAAAGAGGAGATGCTCCCCCTCGACCCGAACCTGGAGATGCCGCCGGTCTCGTGTCCGAAATGCGGCTCCGACGAGTTCGAGCCCGAGACAGACGTCCTCGACACCTGGATGGACAGCTCCATCTCGGTTCTGAACGTCACGGGCTGGCTGAGCGACCATCCGCCCCGCTACCCGGCCCAGCTCCGGCCCCAGGGCCACGACATCATCAGGACCTGGGCCTTCTACACCATCCTCCGGGCCAAAGCTCTGGTGGGGACGAGGCCATGGGACTCGATCCTCGTCAACGGAATGGTCCTCGGCGAGGACGGCCACAAGATGTCCAAGTCGCTGAACAACTTCATAGCTCCCGAAGAGGTGGTGGCGAAGTACGGAGCCGACGCCTTCCGTCAATGGGCCGCCGTCGGCGGAAGCCCCGGAAGCGACGTAATGTTCAGATGGAAGGACGTCATCAGCGGCGGCAGGTTCCTCCAGAAGCTCTGGAGCATGTACCGGTTTTCAGCCCCCCACGCCGTCAAGTCCGGCGACGCCACAAAAAACCAGGTCGACCGCTGGCTCCTCTTTGAGCTATCACGGATGATCGAGTCGGTCACCGACTCGATGGAGAGGTTCGCCTTCGACGAGGCCTTCCGGGCCATCAGGGGATTTGCCTGGGACGAGTTCGCCGACAACTACATCGAGCTTGTCAAGTCCCGGCTCTACGGCCCCGACGGCCCCGAGAAGAGGGCGGCCCAGTCGACGATCTACGCCGCCATCGAGGCCCTGACGAGCCTTCTTGCGCCTTTCACCCCCTTCATCGCCGAGGAGATCAGAAGAAGCCTCTCCGGCGAGTCGGTCCACACCGCCTCCTGGCCTGAGCCCCTGGGGATCTCGCCCCAGCCCGAGGGAAGCCTGATCAAGGATGTGGCAGCGGCGGTCAGGAGGTACAAGTCGGACCGGGGGATGGCCCTCAACTCGCCCCTGGCCGAGATCGAGGTCTACTCGGACCTGGACCTGGAGACGACCGACCTCTCCGGCTCCACCAGCTCGCCCGTGACTGTGAAGCGAGGAAGCCCCGAGATCGAGACGAGGGCCGTCGAGGTGAAGCCTCAGATGAAGGCGATAGGTCCCGTCTTCAAGGACAGAAGCGGGGAGATCATCCGAAAGCTCACGTCCATGGACCCCGAAGCTGTGGCCAGGATGGCCGCGGCCGGAAAGATCAGGATCGAGCTGGCCGACGGTGCAGTGGAGCTGGAGCCAGAGGCAGTCGAGATCTCCACCGAGACCCTCTCGGCGGGGAGGGCCGTCGAGATGATCGTTCTCGCTGGCGCCACCGTCCTCATCAGGACAGGATCATGATCGAGGTCGAGGTCAAGTCCCGGGCCCCGCCGGGGATCGAGTCGAAGATCGCGGGCCTCGGCGGCGAGCTCGTCGGGGTCGAAGACCACCTCGACCTCTACTTCAACTCTCAGGCTCGCAACTTCAGAGTGACCGACGAGGCTCTCCGGATCAGGATCAAGGGGGCTGGAGCATACCTCACCTACAAGGGGCCGAAGCTCGACTCTGAGACGAAGTCCCGGCTGGAGCTGACCGTCCAGGTCGCCGACCCCGGAGCGATGGAGTCTATCCTGGAGTCGATCGGCTTTTTCCGGGCCGCCGTCGTGAAGAAGAGGAGGACCAAGTACTCCCTGGCCGAGGCGATCGTCGCCGTCGACGAGGTGGAGGGGCTTGGAACCTTCATCGAGGTGGAGCTGGCCGGCGGTGAGGAGTGGGGGGCTCAGAAGAGGGCCGCCCTTGAGATTTTGGAGCGGCTCGGGATCAATGAGTCGATACGAAAGTCCTACCTAGAGCTTCTGGCCGAGGTGGAGAGACGAGATGCCCTCTGAAAAAACGCCATCTGAAAAAATGCCATCGGGATCGATCGTCGAGCGGGCCCTCCCCATGGCGGCGATGATGACTCTGGTGGTGGCGGTCCAGCTCTTCTCCCTCGCCCTGATGCCCCCCCTCTCCGAGACGGAGGTGAGGGTCTTCGAGAACCCCGAATCTGCCGCCAACCCCTTCAGCTACATCATCCTGGTCCTGGGGTTCACCCTCTTCATCCTGATGGCGATGAGGCTTAAGAAGGGCTGGATCGTGAGCGGCGTCGTCCTTCTGGCGATGGCGATGGGGGTCTACTACGTCATCTCAGCCTTCGTTTCGCCCCTTCCAGCGCTCATCATCTCCCTCGCGGTCCTGGCGATGCTGCACATATATCCTGAGTGGTACGTCATCGACCTTGTGGGCCTTCTCGTCTGCGCTGGGGTGGGAACCCTCTTCGGCCTCAGCATGACCCCATTTCCGGCCCTCATCCTCCTTCTGGTCCTCGCGGCCTACGATGCCATATCCGTCTACAAGACCCGCCACATGGTGACCCTGGCCGAGGGGGTGATGGAGATGAGAGCCCCCCTCCTCTTCGTCGTCCCCCGGAGGTGGAGCTACAGCTTCCGAAAAGAGGGCATGGGATCCGGGGAGGATCGGGGCGCTTACTTCCTCGGCCTCGGCGATGCCATAATCCCGACGGTTCTCGTGATCTCGGCCAACTGGTCGCTCTCCCTCCCCGAGTTTGAGATCTTCGGAATCGGGGCCAACCTTCCGGCCCTGGGTGCGATCCTCGGCACCTGCCTCGGATTCGCCGCCCTTTCCGCCACCTCTCGGGATAAGCCCCAGGCGGGCCTCCCCTTCCTCAACGGAGGCGCAATCCTCGGATTTCTCCTGGCCGTCATGGCATCTGGGGTCGCCGTCTTCTGAAGGTTCACCGACAACTTTTTTTTGACGGCACCGCATCTTTGTATCCAGGAGGTCTCTGAGGTGAACGATAACGACGTTGTTCTCGAGGCGCAGTTTGTGCCCTTCTGCCCGAAGTGCGGGACCGAATGCGAGGCGAGGGAGCTGAGGCGGGCCCTCGACTCGAACAACTGGAAGAAGATCGTGATTGAGGCGATCTACTACTGCCCCAAGTGCGACAACTACTGGAGCGAGGGGCTTTTGGAGAAGGGGTACAAGTGACCTGAAATGGTCCATATGGTGGAGGAGGGGTCGGTCACCCTCAACGTCGAAGGGGCGTTCTTCAACCCCCGGATGAAGCTGAACCGGGACGTTGGTGTGGCGGTGACAAAGGCCCTCGGCATCTCCGATTATCTTGACGCCCTAGCCGCCAGCGGAGCCCGGGGCTTCCGGGTGGCGAAAGAGGCGGACGTACCTCACGTGACCTTGAATGACGTCAGCCCGAAGGCCGTCCTCCTCCTCAAAGAGAACGCAAAGAGGAACGGCCTTGGGGATTGCGAGATCCTCTCCTCCAACGCCAACGTCCTCCTCCATCAGAGACGCTTTGAGGCCGTCGACCTCGACCCCTTTGGGTCCCCCTCCCCTTTCCTGGCGGCGGCGGCGCGATCGGCTCTCCGCTACCTCTTCATCACCGCTACGGATACCGCCCCCCTCTGCGGGGCCCACCTCAAAAGCGGAATAAGAAAGTACATGGCAGTCCCCGTCAAGGCCGAGCACCACCGGGAGATGGGGGCAAGGATTCTCCTGGGGGCGGTGGCAAGGGAGCTTGCAAGGGTCGACAAGGGGATGCGCCCGATCCTGACCCACGCCACCGACCATTACGTCCGGGTATACACCGGAATCGAGAAGGGGGCGAAGAACGCCGACAAGACCCTCGACGGCATGGGCTACATCGAGCAGTGTAAAAGCTGCGGGCGATGGCGAGCCGTCCCGGGCGTCGGCTGCCGGTCCTCGGGGAGGTGCTCCTTCTGCGGGGGGAGGGCCGATGCTGCAGGACCCCTATGGCTTGGGCCGATCCAGGATCGCGAACTGATAGGAAAGGCCCTGATGGTTCTGGAGGGCTCGGAGGCCCGGTCCGATCGCGGAGTCCGGCTTCTCCAGCTCTGCAAGGATGAGATAGACGAGCCGATGTACTACGATCAGCACAAACTTTGCAGAAAATTCAAGGCTACTCCAGGGACTGCCGAAGATCTCGTCGAGACGATCCGCTCTCGCGGCTGGAAAGCCTCACGAACTCATTTCAGCGGAGTAGGGATCAAGACCGATGCGCCCTACGACGTATTGAGGGAGGTTTTGTGCGCCGTTTGATCAAGCCGGGCTCGGCTCCATCTCCTCTGGTGGGGAATACGGCGACCTCATCTTCGGCTTGACCCGAAAGTTAATAAGGGATAAAGAACATATGCTGAGATGGCCACAGCGCCAAGATGCTCTGTGGATTAGTGGCACGAGATGATGAAATATTACCCCCTTCATTGCTACTCCCTTACGTCACCTCGTGCCAACCCTTCAATGAACCTGTTTTAGAGCACCACATCTGCGAACTGTTGCAACTCTCTCTGCTTTTCTCTTGACCTGCCTATCTGACTCCCTCGTCCAGGTATCCCCTTTTATGATATCAGCTCTCGGTTCGGTCCTTCTGCAGCTCAGCTTTGCGACCAACCATCCATCAGGCAAATGATAAAATAAAATGGACAAAAGACTTGGTCGCCATGAAGATCGCGGTGGTTGGAGGAACTGGCGATTGCGGCCAGGGATTTATAAAGCGCTGGGCAATAGAGCACGAGATCATCATAGGATCGAGGAGGGCTGAGAAGGCCGAGGCTGCAGCTGCAGAGCTAACCTCCTTTTTAAAGGAGAGGGGGATCAACGCCAGGATCGAGGGGATGGAGAACGGCCGCGCCATCGAGGCGAGCGAGATCGTCGTCCTCAGCGTACCTTACAAGTTCATCGAGTCGATGACCGTCGACCTGAAGAGAAGTTACACCGACCAGATCGTGATATCTCCCGTCGTCCCCATGGCCAGGGTGGATAAGCATTTCGAGTACACGCCGCCGGCCCAGGGAAGCGCCGCCCTCCTGGTCAAAGATCTCCTTCCCCCCTCAGTACGATTGGTCGCCGGATTTCATACGATATCTTACGCCGCCTTTGGGGATCTGGACAAACGAGTTGAAGGCGACGTCCTGATCGCCGGCGACGACCCCAGAGCGAAAGAGGTTGTGGCAGACCTGGTCCGGATGGTAAAAGACCTCAGGCCCCTGGACGGCGGACCCCTGAAGGCCGCAGCCCAGATAGAGGGACTGACGCCTCTACTGCTGAACATAAGCAGGCTAAACAAGGTAAAGAACGCCGGCATATCCGTGATCGAGGGCTGAGGCCGCCTCTTTAGAGTATTCCTCCTACGAGGTCCTCTGGGCTGAGACCTGACAATTTGAGGATCAGGTAGGCTCCCAGGACCGTCCCCGCCACGCTCCCGATGTTGGCGAGGGCGGCGACCAGTATCACTCGGAAGAGGGGTATCGCCATCAGCTCCTTGAATGTCTCGGCATCGGCGAGCTTCTTGGTGTCGGCCATGGTGGGCTTCCTCTTCCAGGCCTCCACTATCCCCGCAAACCAGCCCGCGGCCATCAGAGGGTTCAAGCTCGTGAGCCAGGCGACCATGAAGGCGGTCAGGGCCGAGAGGGGGTGGCCCCGGGCCAGGACCACTCCCAGAGCGCTGAGGACGCCGTTTACAACAAACCAGATCTTGAGGGCGGAGATGATGGTCTGGCTATCGCTTCCGGCGATCAGGACGGCGGCGATGGTGATCAGCACGAGGAGCATCAGAAGGGCTCCGAAGAGCTTGGGGGCCGAGAACCTCCTCTTGGGCGGCTGGGCCATGGCTTCCAAGGGGGGTATCTTTTCGGGGTGGTCCAGGTATTTTGTGATCCCTTCCCGGTGGCCGGCGCCCACCACCGCCAGCACCCTTCCCGTCCGACCGAGCTGGATCAGGTTTCGGGCGATGTAGGCGTCTCTCTCGTCGATCAGGACCGAGGCGGCCCGGGGGGACACGCCCCGGAACTCCTCGATGATCGCGGAGACGACGTCCTCCTCGGTCACCTTGTCGATGTCGATCTCTTCCCCCTTCCCGAAGGCGGCGGGGATCATGGAGACGACCAGCTTCGCCTTCTCCAAAAAGCTCATGGAAGACCAGAACCTCTGGATGGTGACGGCGATATCTCTATCCACCAGGGCCACCCTGGCTCCGACGGCGTTGGCGGCCTCGATGGCGGCGATCATCTCAGACCCTGGCTTGACTCCCAGCTCCGATCCGATCTTCTTCTGGACGTAGGCGAGGAACCACTGGACCAGGAGGAGGTAGAGCTTGCCGCCGCTGAGGATCTCCCTTATCTGGATCTCTCCCGTCTCCTCCTGCCCGGTGAGGGCCCGGTACCTCCCCTGACAGAGCTCCACGGCCACGACATCCGGCTGGAGCTCCTCAATGGCCCGTCTCACCTCCTGGACGCTCTTTTCGGAGACGTGGGCAGTCCCCACGATCACGATCTCGCCTTTCGTCTCTTTCGGAGGGAGGGGCCCTTCTTCCCCCGGACTTGCGCCGCCTGATTTTATCTCTTCCAATTCCATCCCCTCGGGATTGGCCATCCCAGGGACGCTCACCTAAAAAACCCTTTGCGCGGCCGAAGGGAATAAAGTCGGGCGTACTCGCTCGTCGCCCGTCCGCGTCACCAGCCAGAGCAGATCTCTATCGCCCGCAGAAGGTCAGAGCGGGAGACGATTCCGACGAGCTGGCCGTCCTCCATCACGGGAAGCCTCCTGATCTGCCGCTCCATCATCTTCTTCATCGCCTCGGCGGCATCGGCGCCCGGCTCGATGACGTATATCGCCTTCACCATCACCTCCCTCACCGTGGTGGTGCCCCTATTCTCCTCGGGGACCTTCTGGACGTCGGATATCGTCACGATCCCCGCGAGCTTCCCGTCCTCCATCACCGGGTATCCCCGATGCTTCTCCCGGAACATGAGGCTCATAATCTCGGGGAGGGTCGTCTCGGGGGAGACGGTCCGAAGCTCCTTCGACATTATATCTCTCACCTTCACCCCCTCCAGGGGGACGACGATGGCCGTCGACCTATCCTCGTCGCTGGCGGCGATGTAGATGAAGAATGCTATGACCACCAGGAGGATGCCGCCTCCGAAGAGCCCCAAAAATCCCATCAGGATTGCGAAGAACTTGCCGATGTTTGCGGCCCGTCTCGTCGCCTCGACGTAGGGCATTCTGGACGCAAACCAGGCCCGGAGGACTCTGCCCCCGTCCATGGGGAAGGCTGGAAGGAGGTTGAAGACCATCAGGACGATGTTGATCACCCCCAGGGTCCAGAGGAGGGTGGTGAGGGGGTGGCCTCCACCGAGGAGGAGGGCCGACTGGAAGCTCAGAAGGGTGCATCCGACCCCGATGATCCCGCTGACGCTCGGCCCCGCCACCGCCATCCTCGCCTCCATGCCGGGATTTCGCGGAATATCCTCCATCGAGGCGACGCCGCCGAAGAAGTAGAGGGTGATGCTCCTGATCTTTATGCCGTAACGCATAGCTACGAAGGAGTGGCCCAGCTCGTGGAGGGCGACGCATATGAAGAGGAGGATGGAGAAGGCGAAGGAGTAGAACCATTTCGTCATGGAGGGCTCGACGGCTCCGAACCCGTAGGAGAGTTTGTAGACCTCGCCAAAGAGGGTGACGGAATCGACGGGCAAACTTCCATGCATATTTGCGAATGCAATGGCGACGAAGGGTATGATCGCAAGGAAGGTGATGTGGAGTCTTATGGGGATTCCAGCGATCCTGCCGATCTGGAGGGCGGAGCTCATGATCTGAAACTCATCCTGCCAGTTAATATCTTTTTTGAGGGGTTGGACCAGGGACGCTTCCTTCCGGCTGTCGCGGGCTCCTCCTCCTCCGATCCCTCGGCATGGAGCGCAGGATCGCTCACATTTCACCATATTCATGCCCTTTTGTAATACTACAATGGAAATAGTTATAACCAATCCCGCCCCTCTCCTCACCCGGCGGTGACCGACCCTCCCTCAGACATCGGAGATCTGTTTCCGGGGAAGCCGCCCAAATCGGAGGATGGGTATCATGAAGATCGTATCAGCGTTGACGCTCTCATCAGTTCTGTTTCTGCTTCTGGCGGCAGGGCCCTCGATGGCCGGGGATCGCATCCTCAACATCTTCGGCAACGCCAATGGTGACGAGGTCGTAGACGAGGAGGACATCGCCCTCATCGAGGCGATGATCAACGGTTCGGAGCCCAGGACCGAGCTTGCCGACGCCGACATTGACGGCGACGTCGACCGCGATGACCTGGCCCGGATCGAGGAGATCATCCGGGGCGACCCGACACAGATCGCCCTCATCGACTCGGTGGGCAGGGTCGTGACGGCGGAGGTCCCGGTGGAGAGGATAATTCCCCTCAACATGCGCCACGCCACCGCCGTCATCGTCCTCGGAGGCGAGGATAAGATCGTGGGCGTGGACACCACCGTCCAGGATCGAGAGCTCTTATTCGGCGACCTCAGTGCAGTGGAGTCCGTTGGCAACACCAAGGAGCCGGACCTGGAGACGATAGTCTCCCTTGAGCCTGATCTTGTCATCACCTTCACCCATCTCGGGTCCACCGACCAGCTGGACGAGAACCTCCCCTCGGAGACGGCCCTGGTCCGGTTCGATCTCTCTCGGGCCGACGGAATCAAAGAGGAGATGATGCTTCTCGGCTACCTCATCGGCGATAGAGACGCAGCGAGGGGGTACCAGGAGTGGTATGACCGGTACATGGGGACTGTCGAGGAGAGGGTCTCCGCCATCCCCGAAGAGGACCGGGTGAGGGTCTTCATGGAGCGGGAGAGCGCCGACCGGGAAGCCTCCGTCCGGTGGGCTTACGCCAGCGATACAGGGTACACCGACCTCTGCGACGTCGCTGGAGGCGTCAACATCGGAAGGGAAAAGATCGATTATAACGGAGACGTCGAGGCGGAGTGGGTGATGGAGGAGAACCCCGCCGTGATCATCGGCCTCTCTTACAGCGGCGGCTACCAGGCGGAGAACGCCTCCCTCCTCGGGGCCTACAGAGACGGGATCATGACCGCCCCAGGCTTTGATCTCATCGACGCCGTAAAAGACGGCCGGGTCCACGTCATATCCGGCGACTTCTCCCTCGGACCCCAGATGACCATCGGGACCGTCGTCGTCGCCAAGTGGCTCTATCCAGACCTCTTCGCCGACCTTGACCCCGAGGCGATCCACCAGGAGTTTCTGCAAGACCTGATGCACGTCGACTACGACCTCGCCGAGCACGGGGCCTTCGTCTACCCGCCGATGGAGTGAAGATGCACGAGCCTTTTCATCCGACGCCGACGATCCGCCTGATCATGGCGCTGTGCTCCACCATGCAGGCGACGATGTAAGCCTCTTCGAGGGTTTTGCCGACGGCGAAGACCCCGTGCCCCCGGACGATGCAGGCTCTGCTGCCTTTGAGCGCGTCTGAGGTGTTCCTCGCGAGGTCGAGACTTCCCATCTCCCCCTCGACGATGGGGACGGTCCCGAGGAACCGGGACCCCTCGCCGTCCATCGGCTCAAAGGGCCCTTCCTCCAAGAGCGACGTGGCCACGGCGTAGGGGGAGTGGGTGTGGATGACGGCCCGGGCTGCTGTCTTCTCGTATATGGCTCGGTGGACGACGGTCTCGCAGCTGGCGAGGGCGTCCTCGGGGCAGGGGGCCGATCTGGTGACGGCGATCACCTGGTCGGGTGTAAGCTCGTCGAGGATCGATCCGGCCGACGTGATCAGGATCATCCCGTCGGAGAGGACGCTTATGTTCCCGAAATGGGCGTAGGTCAGGCCGGATGAGACGAGCTTTTTGCCGAACCTCATCATCTCTTTCTTTTGGTCCATAGGCCACCCTCACTCCAGATCGAAGGGGACTGCCATCGTTCCCACCCCGCCGAACTGATCTTTCGCTTCCACTGCGATCGAATATTCGCCGGGGTCCCAGAACCTCGTCTCCCAGCGACCGGTGTAGACTCCGTTTCCGTCGAGGTCCCCCATGGGAATTCTGATATCCCTATTCTCGCCGACGACGTAGACCTCCACCTCGGAGGCGTCTCCGGAGATTCCAGCCTCGACGGTGATGGGGTCCCCGACCACTCCCGCCGATCTGCTGAGGGCGAGGCTGCGGACCTCGGGTCCGGTCGGGTCGCCGGCATCCTCCACCATGGAGAGGGCAGAGGAGAGGTTTATGGCTCCGTATCCGTAGGTGTTGTCGAAGCCCGACGGTCCGATGTCGTCGGCGGAGATCAGAAGGGCCCTCTTCACCCCGGCGGGATCGAGGCTCGGCTGCTTCTGGAGGATCACCGCGGCGGCCCCCGCCGCCTGGGGTGCCGCCATGGATGTCCCCTCCATGACGCTCTCCCCATGGAGGGTTCCCGACCGAGCAGAGGTGACGTTCACCCCCACCGCCACCAGGTCGGGTTTTGGCCGGTTGTCGGGGGTGGGTCCCCGGGAAGACCTCTCAAATATGTTCCCCCGGGGGTCCATGGCGCCGACGGTTATCACCTTCTCGGCCGTCCCCGGCGTCACGATCGACCTGGTGGACGGTCCGGCGTTCCCGGCGGCGACGCACATGACGATCCCCTCGTCCACCATCCGATCACAGGCTTCATCCAGGAGGTCGGACCCGTTGCTGGGATCCTCTCCTCCCACGCTGAAGGACAATACGTCTATCCCCAGGTCGTCCTGATTTTCAAGGCACCAGTCGAGGGCGGTAAGGGCGTCGGAGAGATAACAAGCGCCATCTTCGTCCATCACCTTGATCACCACCAGCCTCGCTCCAGGGGCGACCCCTCCGGTCTCGCCGGTCCCGGCTATCAGGCTCGCGCAGTGGGTGCCGTGGCCGTGGTCGTCGTAGACCTCCTCCCTCCCATTGACGAAGTCCTTGAAGGCGACGATCTTGGGGTCGTCGGTGAGGATATCGTCGTCCAGGTCGTCGAGGGATCGGTGGTTGGGATCTGCGCCGGTATCCAGAATCGCCACCGTCTCTCCGCTTCCGTCATACTCGCTGACGTTGAGCCGGGGGTCGGTCCTGGGGCTGTACCCCATAGAGGCGTCCCCCAGGATGGTGAGCTTCTTATCTTCATAAACCCCTTTGACGCCTTCCGTCTCGGCGAGGCTCTCAAGCTCCTCCTTAGGCACCACCATCGAGGCGCCGGGAAGGACGCTGAACTCCTCGGCCGCCCTCTCCTGGACAGCTGGTTCCGCCTCGATGGAGACGTCATCCTCGAACTTGACTATGACCCGGAGCTCTTCATCTTCAAGCCTCTCGAGGCTGTCCTCTATCCGGTTGGAGTTCAGGTCCAGAGGGTCCTGGATCCTGAGGACCAGGTCGTCGGACCGCGCGGCGTTCCCCGCCCGGTCGACGGCGATGATCGTGATCCGATGGTCGCCAAATGGAAGGTTAGAGCCGCAACGCCCCTCGTACCTGCCGGTTCGGCCGAGGTCGATCATCGGTATGAAAAGCCCACCCACCTCGGCGTAGACCGCGTCCACCGCGACGTCGTCGTTCACCCAGGCGCTGATCTCGACATCCGGGTCGCCTCGCTCGACGATCTCTGGCAGGACGTGGGCGTAGAGGATGACGGGAGGCTCCGTATCTTCATCGGAGTTGATGACGGCATCGAACCTCTGGAGGAACCACCGAGGCGTAACCTCCTGAGGTGGTTTGACGGAGATGGAGATGGCCTCGCCGCTGGAGGCGGTCAAGACGATCGCCACCAGGGCGAGAAAAAATAGGAGGCTTTGTCGGCTCATCTCCTCGATCTACGTCTTCATCCGATTAATAACTTCCCAGCTTTCTGACGCCATTGGTGGCGGCGTCGGTAGTCGTCTCCTCGACCGGAACTGAGCTGTCGATCTCTATCGTCAGGACGTCCTCGAAGTAGGCGGTCTTCCCTCCCGCCGCCGCGGCGAGGGTCACGGTGTAATTCCCGTCGGAGGCGCCGGTGGCGTCCCAGGTACCCAGATACTCGCCGCTCAGAGTGGATTCGAGCTCGATGGTGGCCACCACCTCGCCTTCGGAGTCCTGGATCAGGGCACCGGCGGCGGTGATCGGCGCAAGGTCTGAGCTTCCAATCATCCCGAGCTTGATCCCTCCTACGGCATTGGAGGGGTTTGAGCCTGAGGCGTAGAGGGTGACGGGATCGAAACAGGCGACGCAGCCCATCGTCTTCACCGTGGGCTCTTCGACGGATAGAGCCTCCGATATGATCTCCTCGATCTCAGTACCGTCGACGGACCCGTTATCTCCCTCGGATATGTTCCCGTCCGGGATGATCACATCGGCGGTCACGTTCTCTCCGCCTTCTGTGGCATTTTCATCCGTCGTTTCCTCTTCGACAGCTTCCGCGGTGGAGATCTCTCCATCCGAGCTCTCGTCGAGGACGACCTCAAAGTGGGCGTATATGTTGACGGGGCCCGGCCTTGCGGGGTTGGGGTCGGCCCGAGCGTCTTTGAGGATGGCCTTCACGGGAGGACTATTCTCCTCCCAGTCGTTGAAGGAGTAGACGCTCGACTCGTATCCCATCAGCTGGAGGGCGAGCCAGACCATCGCCGCCCTGGCGCCGGCATAGGAGTATACGACGATGGGCACGTCCTCATCGAGGCCGGCGAAGACGTCGGCAAGATCATCGCTTCCCTTCATTATGCCGCTCTTCTGAACCTCGTCGTAATCGATGTGGATGGCACCCGCTATCTTGTAGGTGGCGAAGTCCTCGAGGATTCGCGCGTCGATCAGCTGGTACTCGCCGCTGGCCACCTCATCGTATGTGGCCAACAGGCCCGATCTGACCTGGGGTGTGTAGTTGGCAGCAGGTCTCGCGTTGGCTATGGTCTCAGTCTCCAGCCCCGCGGAGATCCAGGCGTCCAGCCCACCGTCCAGGACCATGACGTCGTCGTGGCCGATGTACCTCATCGCCCAGAAGACGAAGGGAGCTACGGATATGTCATCACAGGGTTCGCATCTGCCGTAGATCACCACAGAGTCTTCGGGCGATATGCCGGCGTCACCGAATATCTCGGCCATCTCGTCGGCGGACTTTGGATTGTTGTTCTCGTCGAGGAGTTCCTCCCAGTAGAGGGGGATCGCCCCTTTGATGTGGGATGTTTCGTAGTGGGATCCGACGTCCAGGATCACATCGGCGTCCTCGGCATCTTCTGCTGAGATGAGATACTCACCATGGACATAGCTCCTATTGCCGATCTCGGCCCTTGCGGCCTCCATATCAGCTCGTGCCTGCTGGGCCGAATTGAGATCCTCAGTCTCCTCTTTTCCTGCCTCCATATCTGCTCGTGCCTGCTGGGCGGAATTGAGCTCCTTATCCTCCTCCTTTCCGGCCTCCATATCTGCCCGTGCCTGCTGGGCCGAATTGAGATCCTGAGTCTTCACCGACGTCGGATTGTCGCTTAAAAAATCGAAGATCGCGAGGGTCGCATTAGACTCCCCTTTACATGCTGGACAGTCCCATTTGCCCGCGTGCTCATCATCAATATCCAAGTCTGCGGTCGCTGATGCGACCAGAGCGAGTATCGCCGCAATAGCTACGACCCACAAAGACCAGGACCGGAGGCTTCCGGACCTGCGGCTGGCGGGGCATTCCCCGTCAGCAGATTTTATCTTTCTTCTAACCCCTAGCATGTTTTTTCCCCTGAATGAATCGAAGCATGATAATCTTAAAGCTGTTCGGAGAGGGCCTCGTTGAAGTCCCATCCGGACCTCGGCAGAAGCTCCAGCTCTCCTATCGTCTCCTCAACTTCGTACCCTTTCGCGTCCTTTGCGGTAAGGACGATCTCGTATCTTCCATCCCCCATCAGAGCGGTCTGGAGGGTGCCGACGTAGACGTCCTCGCCGGTTCGGTCCATCCTGATGTAGCTGCTCGGATCCGAGGACCTCTGGAGGCTTTTGGCCCGGGCCGATACCTGAGCGACGCCGTATTTGGATTCGACTACCGCCTCCACCGTAACCTGGGCTCCTACCTGTGCCCGGGCGGGATAGACGGAGGCGTCTGTTATCTGTAGAGGGAGGACCAGCTCGCCCATGATGGGATATACGTCTCTTGCCCTCTCGTTGATGACGTAAGGCTGATCTGCAAAGCCGTCGCCGCCCGATACGTTCTGGCCCGGACCGCCGAACTCGTCTGATCCGATGTAGTCGCCCCAGAAGTTGCCCCCATCGGGGTAGTCCGCATACCACTGGTTCGTCCCTCTATCCTCGGCGGGGATGACGCAGTCGAAGATCCTGTTCTTGTATATGTGGTTTCCGTCGGTGTTGACGAAGATCCCCTTCTGGCTCTCGGAGATGTTGTTCTCCAGGATGGTATTGTTTCCGTCAGGTCCTTCCTGGATCTGGATTCCGAAAGAGGGGTTGTTCGCTATCTCGTTTCCCCTGATCAGGTTGTATCCTGACCCCTCCTGGAGAAATATGCCTGAGACCTCATTTCCGGTGATCTCGTTCTCGAGGATCTGGTTGTTGGTGCAGCCGTGGATCATCTTGATCCCGGAGATCCTGTTGTTGGCCAGCCGGTTCTTATGGATCAGGTTCTCGCTGCAGTCGGTGAAGGCGTAGATGCCGTAGTCGTTCTCCTCCGCCACGTTCTCCCGGATGACGTTCTCAGAGCAGGCGGGGAAGATGGCGATCCCGTACTCGCCGTTGTAGCTCGCGACGTTCCCCGAGATCAGGTTTTGGTTGGAGTTGGAGAGGTATATGCCGTACCAACCCTCGCCACCGAGGCCGTTGTAGTTCGCGACGTTGTTCTCGATCCTGTTATCGTCGGAGAAGACGAGGCCGATCCCCCACTGGACACAGCCGGTGACGGTGTTGTTGGAGATGGTGCAGTTCTTGGAGTTTGTGAGGTGGATCCCGTAAAACCCGCCCTCGACGGTGAAGCCCGAGACCGTCACGTCGTCCGCCTGGATCCTGATCCCTATATCTCGCTCGCCGACGCTGATCCGCGCGTCGTCGCCGATGAGGGCGATGCTCTTTGTTATCTCCACCCTGTCGTAGACCCCCGGTGGGGCCAGGATGGTGTCTCCGGGCCCTGCCCGGTCGATCGCCGCCTGGAGGTCTGACCCCGCCTCGTAAGTCGCGGCCGATGCCGTCATGATCAGAAGAAACCCCAGGATCGCCGTCACGCTGAGGAAGGTAGAGATATCTGCGGAACTTCTCAAGCTAACCCACCGGGGTTAAGGATGATCTTCAGTTAATAAAGCTAACGCGGCCTCCCCCTCTCCCGAAACCCTCCATTATCCGCGATGGAGCCCAAAATCGCCGAAGCTCGCCTCCAGGAGGCTTTTGTAGGGTTCATGTAGGTCAAAGATGACACAAGTCTTTTTATTCGTCCCGGTAGTATGGAGGCTTGAGGTGTTCAGTTTGAGATATTCGTTCAAATTGGGATGCGCTATGGCCTGCGCGGTCCTGATGGTGGGCGCGGCCATCGCAGCGGTCTGGTCCTCCGAAGATGTTCTGATAGGCGACTCGTACATAGACCAGAGCGCTGAAGACGAGAACTTCGGCGCCGAAGAGATCCTGTGGGTCTCCGCCGAAGATGACGAGCCGGTGCAGGAGTCCTGGCTTTACTTCGATACCAACGCAATAAAAGAGGCACTGGGCATAGAATCTGCAGATGATGTCGTATCTGCGACCCTGAAAATTTATGCCACGGATGTCGAGGCCGATGGAGAGGTGGAGCTTCACTTCTACAACGAAGGATTCTTCGAAGATCGTATCGTATGGGAAGGTAAGCCCGACTACGACGAAGAGGTCGATGCGGTGACCGAGGTCTCCGAAGAGGGGTGGTACGAAATCGACGCCACAGAAACGGTGAAGAAGGCTATCGAAGAGTGTCCTGACTGCCCCTTCTCAATGGTCCTGGTGGCTCTAGGGGACACGTCTGTTGGCTTCGCCTCCAAGGAGGCCTCCGACGGGAACGTCCCCGAACTGACCGTCAGTACCGGTGATGAGTAAGCGGTGATGAGCGAGCTCTTCTGATTCTACCAGTCCGGAGCGGTCCGGGATCTCCGGCCGCTCAAATTAACTTTTTATATTCCATCTCCCTTCTTCCGTCTCTGATGCACTGTCCCCATCCCAGCTACAGAAGATCGATGCTTCCGAGAACTCCGGTGCTCCTTCTCGCGGTTCTAGCCCTCTCCCTCGTCCCGTCCCTTTTTCAGGTCGGAGCTGCGGAGGAGGTCGTTCTCGTGGCATCGCAGGGGTGCAGCAAATGCGCCGCCGCGGAGAGGACGCTGGAGCGGGTCCTCGCTGATTATCCTGACGCTGAGCTTGCCGTCTACGACGTCACCACTGAAGAGGGAAGGGCCGTCATCAGAGAGCGCCGCCTCAATGGCGGAGTTCCGGCGATGGCCGTTGGAAACCGGACAATAGCATACAAGGACTACAAAGGCGACCAGGCCCTCCTGGAGGAGATGGTCCGCGAGGCCCTCGACTCTGATCTGTCCGGCGCCGGAGGGGCAGAGGTATCGGGCTCTGACGGCTCGTTCGAGGACGGAGTCGCAGTCGGCTCCTCACATAAGGCGCCTCCCGACGGTGGCGACGAGGAGATCGACGTCTCTTCCCTCTCCGTGGTCACGGTCTTCGTCGCGGGCCTCCTCGCCGGGTTCAACCCCTGCCTTCTGGGGATTCTGGCGTTTCTTGCCGCCGCCGTCATATCCAGCACCGGACGCCGCCGAGATCTCGTCCTGATGGTGGTATTCTTCTCGTTGGGCATATTCTCCATGTACTACCTATTCGGGGTGGGGATGCTGAAGACCCTCCACGCCGGGGCGATCGCATCGAGGTTTAGGATCGCCCTGACGGTCCTACTCCTGGCGCTGGGGCTGGTCCACGTCGAGGACGCAAGGCGGCTTTCTGCCGGTGGCCGATCCCTCTTCAAGGCGAGCTGGTCGCAGAAGTACATCGAAGGGGCATTATCCAGGGGGAGGTTCAGCTCTTACTTCCTTTTGGGGGCCCTCTTCTCCCTGGTGAAGGCCCCTTGCGTCGGAGCCGTCTACATCGCCATCCTCGGCCTCATCGCCGAGGAGGGGTACTCCTCAGGGGCCGTCTACCTCCTATTCTACAACTTTGGGGTGATCCTCCCCATACTCATCCTGGGGGGTGTCATCGCCCTCGGCATGAGCCCCGAGAAGGTGGACGGTTTCAGGAAGGACCACCGGGCCGGTATCAGGCTGGCGACCGGCCTCACCCTCCTTCTCCTCGCCCCTCTCATCTACTGGCAGGTGATCTGAGAGCGTCTTCTGGTAACGTCCCCTCATCTGCGGTGGGATCGTCTTCTCCCCCCATCCGCAGGCATCTGAGAGGGGGCAGCGGGTGCTAACGACATCGCCACCGCGCCCGCTGGCGACCGGTATTTCAGGCATGTGCAAAAGGATTAATACCGGCGAGATGTCTCTCGTTTTTGAGGTGAACGCTTGTTTTTGATAGGAGAGGCGCTGATAGGGGACGAGCCCGAACTCGCTCATATAGATCTATTAATTGGTGACAAAGATGGTCCCGTGGGGATCGCCTTCGCGAGCGGCCTTGCCCAGCTCTCAGCGGGACACACCCCGCTTCTTTCAGTTATAAGGCCCAACTTGCCGCCGAAGCCCGCCACCCTGATAGTGCCGAAGGTGACGGTGAAGAATATGGATCAGGCAGCCCAGATATTCGGCCCCGCCCAGACCGCCGTTGCAAAAGCGGTGGCTGACTCTGTCGCTGAGGGGGTTATCCCTCGGGGCGAGGTCGAGAACTTGGTCTTGATCGTCAGCGTCTTCATCCACCCCCAGGCCCGGGACTACGACGCCATATATCGGTACAACTACGGCGCCACGAAGCTCGCGATCAAGAGGGCGATGGAGAGCTTCCCGGACATCGATACCGTCCTCTACGAGAAGGACAGGTCGACCCACCCGATCATGGGGTTCAGGGTGATCAGGCTCTGGGACCCGCCCTACCTCCAGGTGGCGCTGGACCTGGTGGACCTCGGGGTCGTCCGCAGAGTCCTAGCCCAGCTTCCGGATAGCGACCATCTCCTCGTCGAGGTTGGAACGCCTCTCGTCAAGAAGTTCGGGGCTTCCGTGGTGAAGGAGATCAGGAACGTGCGGCCCAGCTCCTTTGTGGTCCTGGACCTCAAGACCCTGGATACCGGAAACCTGGAGGTGAGGCTCGCCGCCGACGCCACCGCCGACGCCGTGGTGATCTCAGGGCTCGCCCCGAAGAAGACCCTGGAGCTTGCGATCAGGGAGGCGAGAAAGACCGGGGTATACTCGGTGATCGACATGCTGAACGTCTCCGATCCCCTGGGGGTCCTCAGGTCTCTGGCGGTCCTCCCGGACGTGGTGGAGATGCACCGGGCGATAGACCAGGAGGCGGAGAAGCACAACTGGGAGGCGATAGCCGAGATCAAGAGGATGGCCGCCGACTCCGACCAGAAGATCCTGGTGGCCGTCGCCGGCGGGATCAGGGTCGATACCGTCGCCTCTGCCCTCAAGTCTGGTGCGGATATCATAGTCACCGGCCGGGCGATCACGGCATCAAAGGACGTCAAAGACGCCGCCGAGCAGTTCCTCAGTGAGCTGAAACAGACGGAGATAGACCAGTACAGGGTGATGACCGACTTCTGAGATGCGCACTATATTCGCCCTCCTCGTCCTCCTCGCTCTGGCAGGTCAAGCCCGCTCCACCACCGAGGTCCTGGCGGGCGACGGCGGCGATCCCCGTGGGGCCGTCATCCTCGTCGTCGACGGGATGGGGTCGGCTTACGTCTACCCGGAGCTTCTGCCCCGGGCCATCGATGGGACCCCCCTGGAGAGGGCCCTCCTCTTCAACCTGACCGGGAAGGGGGCGCGGGTTCTGAACGTGACGGTCCCCGTCCCAGAGACGGGGCCGAGCCACTCGGTCCTGGTGACGGGATGCCCCTGGGCGGACTCTGCAAATCTCGGGACGGCTGGGGCGACGATCTTCGACGCCGCCAGGGCCGACGGCCTCTTATGCCTCGCCATCCTCCAGCGGGGCGACGCCATCAGCATGGTCCTGGAGCAGGACGGCGTTCTATTCTTCGACGACAACTCTCTATGGGGCGCCGAGCCCCTCGTCGGATCGAAGGCCGACTTTCCTCCCGATATGGCCGACCTCTTCCAGAGCTGGAGGGATCGTTTTCCCGAGTACAACCGAAAGCGTGGCGTTCCCGGCTACGTCGGATACAACGCCTGGGGGCTCGATGCGGCCGCCGACGTGGTGTCGGCGATGGGAGAGCGACCCTTCTTCCTTATCGTCAACGTCGGGGCAGTCGACAGCGCCGGCCACAACCTCGGCTCCGAGAAATACGTCGAGACGATCTCGGGCCTCGACGCCCCCCTGGGGAGGCTCGTCGAGGCCTGCGAGGCCAGAGGCGTCCTCCTCCTGATCACCGCCGACCACGGGATGTCCTTTCCCTCCGACCAGGGCAAAGGCGG
>Ga0116151_10001766_pt1 | contig 20206 bp, 10 predicted proteins | sample AD_UKC117_MetaG_FD_89893 | JGI IMG/M metagenome (GOLD analysis project Ga0116151, IMG submission 89893) | Active sludge microbial communities of municipal wastewater-treating anaerobic digesters from Hong Kong - AD_UKC117_MetaG | ecosystem: Engineered > Bioreactor > Anaerobic > Digestate... | reverse complement strand
GCAGCGCCTGCCGCAACCCCCGGCCGATTTCCTCGGCCATCTTCTGGATCGTTCCCATCGTCCGTTTATTCCGCATCGTTTACCGGGCGCGGAAGTTTAACGTAGAACTGATAGGTGGTGAGCAGGCGGGATATCGTGCGACCCGCGTACCGCCGAACGCTGTTATAGTAACAACCCATTGCGTGTCGGTAACGGATCCGAGGAAATCCGCCGATGTACCGCCGGAAACCCACCTGCAAATGCACGAAACCGAAAACCCCATCATTTTTTCGCTCTTCCTGATTTTCACTGGCGCGGCGCTGTTCGCTACGCTGGCGCTGTACGCGCGTCAGGCGTTGCCGATCGCCTACATCGCGCTGGGCGCTCTCATCGGACCCTATGGGTTCAAATTGATCGATAACGCCTCGACCATCGAAGAAATGGCCCAGATCGGCATCATGTTCCTGCTGTTCCTGCTCGGACTGGATCTGTCGCCACAACGCCTGTTGCAGATGTTGCGCAAAGCCACCTTGATCACGCTCGGCACCTCGCTGGTGTTCGCAGCGATGGGTTTCGGCGTTGCCCTTTCATTCGGCTATACCCTGGGTGAAAGCCTGTTGATCGGCACGGCGATGACCTTCTCCAGCACCATCATCGGCCTCAAGTTGCTGCCAACTCGCACCCTGCATCACCAGCACACCGGCGAGATCATCATCAGCATCCTGCTATTGCAGGATTTGCTGGCCATCATGGTCCTCCTGCTGCTCGAAGGGCTGAGCGGACGAGGTTCGTCGCTGCAAGGACTGAGCTTGCTGATCATTACCCTGCCGCTATTGTTAGGGATTGCCTTTTTGGTCGCGCGCTACCTGTTGGTTCCGCTGATTCACAAGTTCGACAAAATTCGTGAGTACATCTTTCTGATCGCCATTGGCTGGTGCCTGGGCATCTCGCAAATCGCCCTGCTGCTGGGACTGTCCCACGCCATCGGCGCCTTCATCGGCGGAGTAGCGCTGGCCACCAGCCCCATCGCGTTGTACATCGCCGACAGCCTCAAGCCATTGCGCGATTTTTTTCTGGTCTTGTTCTTCTTTTCCCTGGGCGCGGGCTTCGATCTGGGGATGGTGGGGGCAGTATTTTGGCCGACCTTGCTGCTGGGCACCGCGTTGATGGTCGCCAAGCCGTGGGTATTTCGCGGCTTCCTGCAATGGGCCGGTGAACGGGCGCGAATCGCCATGGAAGTCGGTGTGCGATTGGGACAGGTCAGCGAGTTCGCGCTGCTGATTGGAGTCATGGCCCAACAGAATCAGTTGATCAGCCGGGAAGCATCCTATCTAGTCCAAGCGACGACGCTGCTGACGTTCGTCGCGTCCACCTATTATCTGGTGCTCAAATACCCGACGCCGGTCGCCCTTTCCGACAGTTTGCGCCGGGATTGAACCTTCTTTCGGTAATCGTCCTCGGAACGTGGCTTTCCTTTATCTTCGTCTATCTTCGTCGGCGACGAAGATAAATGATTTGGCGAGCACGGTGATTTTTCCTATAATCGCCGCCATTTTTCGGCCGAACTGAATCCCAAAGGGGGGTTTGGCGCGACCGGGCATCCCCCGTGATCTCTCCGGTGAACGTCCCAGTAAGAGCGACGCGCGCGGTCGGGGTTCAAGACGCTCGCCAAGTAGCGCCTGCTGTCCCCGCTATTTCCCCTTGTATTTTGTGTAGAAGTAGGAGAGTAATGAATGCCCTCGCGTAGCGAATTGGCCGCCTGTTGCCTGGTGGACACGATGATTGACGAACCGGACCCGATCACAGCCAGCCCACTGGGCCAAGAAACCCCGCTCCCCTCCCGCCGCGAGCTGGCCAACGCCATCCGCGCCCTGAGCATGGATGCCGTGCAACGCGCCGAATCCGGTCATCCGGGTGCGCCGATGGGCATGGCCGATTTCGGCATGGTGTTGTGGAACGACTTTTTGCGGCACAACCCGACCAACCCCAAATGGTTCAACCGCGACCGCTTGATCCTGTCCAACGGCCACGGTTCGATGTTGCTGTATTCCCTGCTGCACCTGAGCGGCTATGACCTGACCATCGAGGATCTGCGCAACTTCCGGCAGTTGGGTTCGCGGACACCAGGCCATCCCGAATACGGCCTCACGCCAGGCGTCGAAACCACCACCGGCCCGCTGGGACAAGGCTTGGCGAACGGTGTCGGCATGGCGCTCGCCGAACGGGCGCTGGCGACCCGCTTCAACCGTCCCCGTTTTCCCATCGTCGATCATTACACCTACGTCATTCTGGGTGACGGTTGCCTGATGGAAGGGGTTTCCTACGAAGCCTGTTCCCTGGCCGGCCTCTGGGGGCTGGGCAAGCTGATCTGCCTGTACGACGACAATGGCATTTCCATCGACGGCAAGGTACGGGGCTGGTTCAGCGAAGATATGGTCCAGCGCTTCCAATCTTGTGGCTGGCAGGTGATTCCGAACGTTGATGGCCACGATCCCACCGCCATCCACGAGGCCATCGCCCAAGCGCGAGCCTATTCCCAAAGTCCGACTCTGATTTGCTGTAAAACCACCATCGCCCGGGGTTCGCCGAACAAGGGCGGCAGCGAAAAATCGCACGGCGCGCCCCTCGGCGCCGCCGAGGTTGCCGCGACCCGCGAGAACATCGGTTGGCAGCACGAGCCGTTCGTCATCCCACCCGAGCACTATCGCGCCTTCGACGCCCGAGCCAAGGGTGCGGCGTGGGAAGCCGAATGGAACACGTTGTTCGCCCGTTATCGAGCGGAATACCCAGGGCCGGCAGCGGAATTCCAGCGGCGGCTGGCTTGCGGTTTTCCGCCCGACTGGGAAGAACTGGCCTGGAACTTCATCCAAGCCATGCAGGAACGGCATGAGGATCTCGCCACCCGGGCCGCCTCCCAACGCGCGCTTGAAACCTACGGCCCCTATTTCCCCAGCCTGGTCGGCGGTTCGGCGGACCTCACCGAATCCACCGGTATCCCCTGGGTCGGTTGCCGGCCGGTCGATTTCGAGAATCCCGACGGCAATCTGATTTATTACGGTGCCCGCGAGTTCGCGATGAACGCGATCATGAACGGCCTGGCCCTGCACGGCGGCTATGTGCCGTTCGGCGGCACCTTCCTGATGTTCTCCGATTATTGCCGCAGCGCCATCCGCATGTCTTCGCTGATGAAACTACGCTGCGTGTTCATCTTGACCCACGATTCGATCGGCGTCGGTGGCGACGGCCCGACCCATCAGCCGATCGAACACGTTGCCGGCTTGCGCATTGTCCCCGAACTGTCCGTTTGGCGAACCTGTGACACGACTGAAACGGCGGTGGCCTGGAAAGCGGCGCTGGAACGGCTCAACGGTCCGACTTGCCTGATTTTCACCCGCCAGAAGCTGCCGCACCAAGACCGGACTCCCGAGCAGGTGCGCGCCATCGCCCGAGGCGGCTACGTGCTGCTCGACTGTGGGGACAACCCGGAAGCGATCATCATCGCCACGGGCTCCGAGGTGCAACTGGCGGTGGCGGCTGCCCGGCAACTGAACGAACAGGGCCGGCGGGTTCGAGTGGTCTCGATGCCGTCGGTGGATGTGTTCGACGCCCAGGACGCCGACTACCGCGAATCGGTGCTGCCGGCGGCCGTGACCCGGCGGGTGGTGGTCGAGGCTGCGGTGACCGCGCCGTGGTATAAATACGCGGGTCCCCAGGGCGTGGTGATCGGTATCGATCATTTCGGCGTGTCGGGTCCACCGGAGATTATCTTCCAACATTTCGGCTTCACCGCCGAACGGGTAGCCGCCACGGTGCTGGGCTTGTTCTAAACTTCTGTTGGAATCGGCGCTGATTTTTCGTGAACGGAGACTAAAATAGCATCAACGATTCTGGCGGATGGCAACATCCGCCGGTTTTTTCGATAAACACGTTTCGCTAACCACACTGCTGGAGGAAAGCATGGCCATTAAAGTTGGCATCAATGGGTTTGGTCGTATCGGTCGTATGGTGTTCCGCGCTGCGGTGAAGAACTTCTCGGACATCGAGATCGTCGGCATCAATGACTTGCTCGAACCCGATTACTTGGCCTACATGCTGCAATACGACTCGGTGCATGGCCGCTTCAAGGGCGACGTCGCGGTCGATGGCAACACCCTGGTCGTCAACGGTAAGAAGATCCGCTTGACCGCCGTCAAGGATCCGGCCGAACTGAAGTGGGACGAAGTGGGCGCGGATATCGTCGTCGAGTCCACCGGCTTGTTTCTGACCAAGGAAACCTGTCAGAAGCACATCGCCGCTGGCGCCAAGAAAGTCATCCAGAGCGCACCCAGCAAGGATGACACCCCGATGTTCGTCTACGGCGTGAACGACAAGACCTATGCCGGCCAGACCATCATTTCCAACGCCTCCTGCACCACCAACTGCCTGGCGCCGGTTGCCAAGGTGCTGAATGACACCTGGGGTATCAAGCGTGGCCTGATGACCACCGTCCACGCCGCCACCGCCACCCAGAAGACTGTGGACGGCCCCTCCAATAAAGATTGGCGCGGCGGTCGCGGTATTCTGGAAAACATCATCCCGTCCTCCACCGGCGCCGCCAAGGCGGTGGGCGTGGTCATCCCCGAGCTGAACAAAAAGCTCACCGGCATGGCCTTCCGTGTCCCCACCTCCGACGTGTCGGTCGTTGATCTGACCGTCGAGTTGAATAAGCCCGCGTCCTACAAGGACATCTGCGCCGCCATGAAGGCTGCCTCCGAAGGCGCGATGAAGGGCGTGCTGGGCTACACCGAGGATAAGGTGGTCGCGACCGACTTCCGCGGTGAAAGTTGCACCTCCACCTTCGACGCCGACGCCGGTATCGCTCTGGACGACACCTTCGTCAAGGTCGTGGCCTGGTACGACAACGAGTGGGGTTATTCCTGCAAAGTACTGGAAATGGTCCGGGTGATGGCCAAGTAAGCAGTCGCCACGCGGTGGCGGTTCCTTGCTGAACTGAAATCCCTTGCCCCCGCCGTCTTGTGTTTCCAAGCCAAGGCGGACGGGGGTTTTGCTTGTGGAGGAGAGGAATTAATGAATTTCAAGCGCATGACCGATCTGGATCTGGCCGGCAAGCGGGTGTTCATCCGCGCCGACCTGAACGTGCCTGTCAAGAATGGCAAAGTAACGTCCGACGCCCGTATCACCGCCTCGATGCCCACCATCGAATTTGCGATGAAAGCTGGCGCCAAGGTGATGGTAACCTCGCACTTGGGGCGTCCGACCGAAGGCGAGTTCAAGGAGGAAGACTCGCTCAATCCGGTGGCCGAGGTGATGTCCGCCAAGTTGGGCAAGCCGGTACGGGTAATCCGCGACTGGGTCAACGGCGGCTTTGAAGTCGCCAACGGCGAAGTGGTGCTGCTGGAAAACTGCCGCACCAACAAGGGCGAAAAGAAGAACAACGAGGAAACCGCCAAGAAGTACGCCGCCCTGTGCGACATCTTCGTCATGGACGCATTCGGTACCGCTCATCGTGCCGAAGCCTCGACCCACGGCATCGCTAAGTTCGCTCCGGTCGCCTGCGCCGGCATTCTGTTGACCGAAGAACTCGACGCGCTGACCAAGGCGCTGGCCAAGCCAGCCCGGCCACTGGTCGCCATCGTCGGTGGCTCCAAGGTTTCGACCAAGCTGACTGTGCTGGAAAGCCTGTCGGAAAAGGTTGATCAGCTGGTGGTCGGCGGCGGTATCGCCAACACCTTCCTCAAGGCGATCGGCAAGAACGTCGGCAAGTCCTTGTGCGAGGATGATCTGGTGCCGACCTCGCAGGCGCTGCTGGAAAAAATGAAGGCGCGCGGCGCAAACATTCCGATCGCGGTGGATGTGGTCTGCGGCAAGAAGTTCGACGCTGCCGAACCGGCGGTGTTGAAGGACGCCGGCGCGGTCGCCGACGACGACATGATCTTCGATATCGGCCCAAAGAGCGCTCAGGAACTGGCTGACATCATCATGAAGGCTGGCACCGTGGTGTGGAACGGCCCGGTCGGCGTGTTCGAGTTCGACCAGTTCGGCGACGGCACCAAGACCGTCGCCATGGCGATCGCCAACACCCAGGCATTTACCCTAGCCGGTGGCGGCGACACCATCGCGGCCATTCAGAAGTACGACATCTACGATAAGGTGTCCTATATCTCCACCGCTGGCGGCGCGTTCCTGGAATTCCTCGAAGGCAAGGTGCTTCCCGCCGTCGAGATTTTGGAAACCCGGGCGAAAGATTGATACCCTAGCCCCGGCTTAGGCCAGACAAAACGGGCGACCTCAAGGTCGCCCGTTTTTGTTATTGCGGAACCCCTACCCCTCTAATAGAGAGATAGGGTCATTGCTCGATCCTGTCCGATTAAAATATTTCATTCAACGAAATTGTTTTATACAAGCTCTCAGGAAGCCAACTGGCAAATGGCCAAAGCATAAGTGCGTTCTGTCGAATGCGTGCTAAATGCGGTGATCCGCGTGAGGAGGTGGTTTCCAGGTCGTTGAACGGTTGAATGGGTTGGCTATGCGCTCAGTAGCGGCGCCCGCCGCCACCGCCACCGCCGTAGCCACCACGTTTCCCGCCGCCGCCGCCGTAGCCACCGCCGCCACCGCCGCCACCGCCGGGGCCCTGCTGGGGACGAGCCTCATTGACCGTCAGGCTGCGGCCTTCCACTTCCTTGCCGTTGAGGGCGGCGATGGCAGCTTGGGCTTCCTGATCGCTGTTCATTTCCACAAAACCAAATCCCTTGGATCGTCCCGTGTCTCGATCTGTGATGACCTGAGCAGAACGCACCGCACCATGGGCCGTGAAAATGCGTTCCAAGTCGCTGCTACCGATACCGTAACTCAAGTTGCCAACATAGAGTTTCTTACCCAATTCACAAGCTCCTCAGTAGGATTTACGCAACAATGACATGCCAGACCAGTAAAGGCGAGTCCGACGAATTTAGTTTCACACGAGCATTGTGCCGAGTCAATCATTTGCCCTTGTGCTATTCTGGATTGGGCTGGGAGGTAGCACCGTAACCGATTGAATTATCAGGTTTCCATGGATGCTCCCTGTCTCTGGAGCGACCCCGACTGCCGGGAGGATGACTCGGGATCCAAAAATCGGCCAATCCTATAATCAATTGCAAATAAAGATTTACTAAACAGAAGCCCAAGCTCAATCGATAGCCGATTCAATTGCTCTAGGCTGAAATGTTTTGTCGGTTTATTCATTTTAATGATCGTGCTCTTTGCTAGTACGCTCCCTGATCTTATTTATCTGATTGCAAAACTCCCTACTAAACGGTTCGAGTAAACTTAGGGACTGGATTGGACTGCGAGCTGATTATTACAGTCGATGAGCTGGGTAATTGATCCTGGAGTCGCGCGATGCTCGCCACTAGACGGATTCCTACCCTTTCCATTAGGGTAAGCACCCAATTTGAACGATCAATCATTCCTTTGTAATGAACGCCACCAGCTACGACGCTTCCGCGATTGAAGTCCTCAGCGGCCTGGACCCCGTCCGCAAGCGGCCGGGGATGTACACCGACACCACTCGCCCTAACCACTTGGCGCAAGAAGTCATCGACAACAGCGTGGACGAGGCCATCGCCGGCCACGCCAGCGCGGTGACGGTGATCCTGCACGCCGATGGTTCACTGTCGGTCGAGGACAACGGCCGGGGCATGCCGGTGGATCTTCATCCCGAGGAGGGTATTTCCGGCGTCGAACTGATTCTGACCCGCCTGCACGCCGGGGGAAAATTCTCGGATCGCAACTATCGCTTTTCCGGCGGTCTGCACGGCGTTGGCGTATCGGTGGTGAACGCCCTGTCCAGTCACCTGGAGGTTTGGATCAAGCGCGGCGGCAAGGAGTACAACATGGCTTTTGCCGGCGGCGATAAGGTGTCCGATTTAGAAGAAATCGGCCCGGCGCCACGCCGCGCGACGGGCACTACCTTGCGCTTTTGGCCCGATCCACGTTATTTCGATTCGCCCAAATTCTCGGCGTCACGCCTCAAGCATGTGCTGCGAGCCAAGGCGGTGTTATGTCCGGGATTAAAGGTGGCGTTCACCGACGAGGCGACCGGTGAACAGGTGATCTGGCATTACGAGGACGGGTTTACCGACTATCTGAAAGAGGCATTGGGCCGGGTGCCACTGCTGCCCGATCCGCCCTTCGTCGGCCATGTCAGCGGCGAGCGCGAGGCCATCGATTGGGCCTTGGCCTGGCTGCCGGAAGGTGGCGAGCCCGTGGCGGAAAGTTATGTCAACCTGATCCCCACACCGCAGGGTGGTACCCATGTCAACGGCCTACGTGGTGGACTGACCGACGCAGTGCGCGAGTTTTGCGAGTTCCGCAATCTGGTGCCCCGTGGACTGCGTATCGCGCCGGAAGATGTTTGGGAAGGCTGTTGCTACGTGCTGTCGGTCAAAATGCAAGATCCTCAATTTTCCGGCCAAACCAAGGAGCGGTTGTCTTCGCGCGAGTGCGCGGTGTTCGTGGCCGGCGTGGTCAAGGATACCCTAAGCCTGTGGCTGAACCAGCATTCCGAAACCGGCGAGCGTATTGCGCAACTGGCGTTGACCAATGCGCAAAAGCGGCTGCGGGCCAGCCGCAAGGTGGTCCGCAAGCAGGTCACCAGCGGCCCGGCGCTGCCCGGTAAGCTGACTGATTGCACAGGGCAAGATCTGGCGCGCACCGAACTGTTTCTGGTGGAGGGTGATTCCGCCGGCGGCTCCGCCAAACAGGCCCGCAATCGTGAGTTTCAGGCCATCATGCCGTTGCGCGGCAAGATTTTGAACACCTGGGAGGTGGATTCCGCTGAAGTGATGGCCTCGCAGGAAGTGCACGACATCGCCGTGGCGATCGGCGTCGATCCCGGTTCGAGCGAACTCAACGGGCTGCGCTACGGCAAGATTTGTATCCTCGCCGACGCCGATTCCGACGGATTGCACATCGCGACGCTATTGTGCGCGCTGTTCGTGCGCCATTTCCGCCCACTGGTCGAAGCCGGCCACGTCCACGTCGCCATGCCGCCGCTGTTCCGGGTCGATGTCGGTAAGGAAGTGTTTTACGCACTGGACGAGGCGGAGAAACAGGGCATCCTCGACCGCATCGCCGCCGAGAAGAAGAAAGGCAAGGCCAGTGTCACCCGCTTCAAGGGCTTGGGCGAGATGAACCCGCTGCAACTGCGGGAAACGACCATGGACCCCGCGACTCGCCGGTTGGTGCAACTGACGCTCGACGCCAGTGACGATACCTTGGTTCTGATGGATATGTTGTTGGCGAAAAAGCGGGCGGGAGATCGCAAGAACTGGCTGGAGGCAAAGGGCAATCTGGCGGAGGTATAGCGATTCTCGCTAACACAATCGCGCTACCCTTCTCTTGGCTGTCAGGAAACAGATTAAGCTCACTTTAGGACAGATTCAACGAGGGCTTGCGAGGCTTGCGGCGGCGGGCGGTTGAATTTTTGTATAGCACCTGCTGACGCCGTAGTGACCCCGGAAATGAGCGTTACGGTTGACACGGGAATTGCGCCCGCATCCATCCCAGCTTATCGGTGGGCACTACACCCAGTCCGCACACGAAAGCCCGCTCACTCGCTCGAAGTGCGCCAAGTTGTGCGTGACCAAGGTCGCATTCACTGCCAAGGCGTGGGCCGCGATCATCGTGTCATGATCGCCGATGGGCTGTCCAGCTCTTTGCGACATCGCCCGCAAAACCCCATACCGGTCGGCGGCGCACGCATCCCAAGGCAAAGTCGTCACGAACTTCAAAAAAGACTCCACCAGCATCGCCAACCGGATTGCTTCCGGCCGCAATGCGACGCCAAAGCGCAATTCGGCTCGCGTAACGGCGGAAATGGCGATCTGTCCCGGCTCGAAATCCCGCAAGCGCCGGTCCAAAGCCGGGTAGCTTCCTTTGATCGCATCGCTACAGATGTCGGTATCGAGCAGAAAGAGGCTGGTCATTCCCGCCATCCAGCGAATGGATCGCGGTCGGGAGCCGGTGGATCACGCTGCTCGGCCGAGAAGCTCTCGACCTCGCGCCGATGCTCGGCCAGCACTTGGTCGCGCAGGGCCAGAAAATCCGTCCAGGCTTCGGGATGCGCGGATAGAATCACGTTGCCGGTGGCCTCATCGCGCCAGACGAAGACCTCGCCGGTATCGAAACGAAATTCGGCGGGCAGACGCACTGCCTGGCTGCCACCGTGGCGAAAAATCTTGGCCGTTTGCATGGCGCACCCCTTGCCTTAGCTGGATAGATATACTGTATATCTACATCTCTGCTCCAGCAAATGCTTACGTATTTCCCAGGAATTTTCACTCTCGGCATTTCTATGGTTTATCGCGAATTTCGCCTAGCTCGGCTTCGACACGCATGGCGGCCACCCAAAAAACGCGCGGAAAAACCGCCCGCTTCGCGAGTGGGTAAAGGGTAAAATAATAAAGAACAAAGGGTTACAAAGATCTGGCGAGACGGAACCCCAGGTTGATGCCGCGGGAGGGCGGATCGTTCCAGTCGCGGTTGGCGGAACGCACCCACGCGGGTAGGCTGTCCCAGGAGCCGCCCCGCACCGCCAGGGGGCTAGATGTATCCTTATCGGAACATTTCTGCTCCGCCCCCCCATACCTCTCGTCATACGTCGAGCAGGTCCATTCCCAAACGTTGCCCATCGTATCGTATAGCCCCCATGGGTTGGGTTTGAAGGAGCCCACCGGCAGGGTCTTTTCGCGGTAAACACCCGTCTTCGCCCCGCAGTCCGGCTCGCCGTAGCTGTAACGCCCGTCGTAATTGGCTTGGTCAGTGGTCACACAGCGACTCGTCCAGAACGGCCCCGTCGTCCCCGCCCTCGCCGCGTATTCCCATTCCGCTTCCGTCGGGAGGCGGTAGTCCCTGCCCGTTTTTTGATTGAGTTTGCTCAGGTAGGTCTGAACGCCGCTCCAAGAGACATTTTCCACCGGGTAGTCATCGCCCTTTTTGAAACGGGAAGGATTGCTACCCATCACCGCCTTCCATTGCCCTTGCGTCACTTCGTAAACACCGATTTCGAACGCTTCCTTCACGCAAACTTCGTGCTGGCGCTCGTCGTCATCTCGCTCCTGCTCTGTTTTCGGGCTGCCCATCTGGAAGCAACCGCCCGCGATCTGCACCATTTTCGGCTCGAACGATAGGCGCGGCGGCTCGGCTTGCAGAGTCACCCTCACTTCTTGCGGTCCCGTCACCAAATCGTGCTTCCGCCGATAGGTCTGATAACCGGAAGCGCTGACTTCGATGTCGAATTCTCCAGGGAGCAGCTCAATTCCATCCGCGTAAGCCGGAGCGATGTTCATAATCCGAACTTTGGCCTCAGGTGGCTCGGCCTTGACCGTCAGGTATGTTCGCTCTGGATTGGGCGTCGGCGCCGGTGCTGATTCCGTTGCAGGTGGAGGCTCAGGTGCCGGTATCGGTTTCACCGCAACAGGCTCCACAGCCGGCGGCGGGGTCGTTACCATCGGCGGCGACACCACCGGCTTTGCCACCAACCTGATCTTCACCTCTTGCGAGCCTGCCGCCACGGCGCGCCACTCCCCATAGGTTTGGTAGCCCGGTGCGCTCACTTCCAGATAGTAGTTGTCGGGCGATAGCTCCAACCCATCCCGATAAGCCAGCGCCAAGGAACCATTCCTGATGCTGACTGCCGCGCCCGCCGGTTCTGTCTTGACGGTCAAATACGCTTGCGCCGGGTTGTCGGGCGGTTTGGGCGGCTGAATCGCCACTCCGATCAGGCCCGCCACCACGATGACCACAAACAGCAAAGCTCCGAGCGTCGCCCACAGCCGGGGATTCCCCCGCCCTATCACATTCTTCGGCGTTTCGGTGCGGGGCTTGTCTTCCTCCTGTTTCAATATCGCCTGAAGCTGTTGCTCGAACTCCTCGACGGTTTGCAGTCGTTTTTTCGGCTCCATCGCCAGCGCCCGATCCAAGACGTTGTCGAGCGCCGGCGGCAGGTCTGAGCTGAAATGCCGGGCCGGCTTGCGCCGATCCTCTTTCGTGCGCTCCAGCGCGGACAGCGGGGCTTTCCCGGTGAGGGCAAAGTAAAGCGTGGCCGCCGCGCCGTACACATCGGTCCACGAACCTTGCTTGCCCTGAACGTACTGCTCATAGGCCCCGTAACCTTCGGAGTAGATCGCATAGCTGCGAGTCCGGTCGCCGACCACCTGCCGGGCTGCGCCAAAATCGAGCAGGATCAATTGACCCCGTTGAGTCAGATAAAGATTACGCGGCTTGACATCCCGGTGCATGAAGCCGCTGCGATGCACTTCCGCCAAACCGCCCAGCGCTGGCAGCAACAAGTTCACCGCCTGCCACCACGGCAATTTCTTGTTGGGCTGCCGGGCCAGATGATCGTGCAGCGTCTCGCCCTCGTAGTAGTCCATCACCAGATAGGCCGTGCCGTTCATTTCGAACAGGTTCAGCACCCGCACCAGATTGGGATGCTGCAACTGGGCCAAGGTGTGCGCTTCGTTGACGAACGCCTTCAAGCCATACTGGAATAGCGACTGGTTCTCGGCCGAAATCAGCATCACCGCTTTCTGATCACTGGCGCGCGACACGAAATCGCCCGGGTAATACTCCTTGATCGCCACCCGCATCCGCAGCTTCAAGTCGAAACCGCGATAGGTGATGCCAAAGCCGCCCTGCCCCAACTTCTCGCCGATTACATAACGTTTCAATTGCGTCTGTACCGGCAGCAACGTCAGCAAACGCTTCGCGGCCGGATCGTAGCCACATCGCGGACAGGCGGCAATTTCACGAGCTTTTTTCTGAAAACAGCCAGGACATTCTACGGTCGATGGCTCCGCCATGGCTGGCTCCTCCGAACAGTTCCACTCTGAATTTTATGCCATCAGAGTAGCACGCCCGACAGTAGCCAAAAACAATCCCGAGAGCCTCACTCCCACGCCGCCAGATCGGCGCGCACGAGCCGAATTTTCCGCATGATTTCTTCCCGCTTGAGATTGAAAATCACCATACCCACCGTGATGACCGCTCCCAGTCCGATCAGGATCAGCGCCCGGCTCAAACCCTGCTCGGGATAGAAGCGAGCCAGTTGCCCAGCCACGTTCAGCACCAGAAACGCCACACCAGCGTATAGAAAGGCACGTACCCGCAAGGCGATACCAAGCACGATGCCGGTCAAGGCCAGCGCCAGTGCCAGCACGAAAATCCACAATTCCGGCCGCAGAAACACGTCCAATCCCGCCCCGGCGTACAGGGCGCTCAACGCCGCTAGCCGCGCCCCGCTCAACACCTTCGGCCGCAGCTCTCGCCGATGCAGATGCAGCAGCGCCAGTACCGAGACCGCCGCCGGCACGATGTAGAGTTGCCACAGCCCATAGCGATCCGCCCACAGCGGCGCCCACAGATACACCGCCCCGTTCAGCGCCAGCACGCCCAGATACAGCGGTAGCGGATTGCGCAATCCACCCGCCAGCGATAGGTACAGCACGGCAGCGGCCAACAACGCCCCGCCGGTCCACGACGAGGCCAATTGCCACGGCACGGTCGCCAGCGCCAGCAACGGCAGCAACAAAGCCAGATGGTACAGCGGCCGGGAACCGGTGAACTGACGCAACAGAAACACGGCGTAAGCGGCAGCCATCAGCGCGGCGGTATCGCCAACTCCAAACGGCGCCAATCCCAGCGCCACCAGCCGACCATAAGCCACCAGCAAACCCACCAGCACGGCGGTCGCGTAAACCCGGTTCGGTTGGTCCGGCCGCCGCCAGGCTCCCATCCCCACCCGTCCCGCTAACAACAGCAGCGTTGCGCCTGCCGCCAATGGATCGACCGCCGCGCCGAAATGCCAGGGCACCGGTCCCCACCCGGCCCGATACATCAACACGGCGTAAGCATGCCACCCCAGCCACAACAGGCCGAGCACTAGCAACCCAGGAATCGACCCGCGCAACGCCTGCTCGAACTCGTAGACCCGGCCAATCCGCTCCTCGTCCGCCCGAGCGGCCCAGCCATTGATCCAGGCATCCAGCCTCGGCCGGTCGATTTCCAGCGCCAGCCACAACAGCACGGTCTGCAAAGCGTACCAAGGCGCCAAACCCCGCAGCGACCCGGACGCGAACGGCGCCGCATCCCCCAGCCAGATCGCGTAACCGCCGAGCAAGGCCAGTAACAGCCCCAACCTCAAGCGAGCCGATTGCCCCTGCCACCAACCCTGCACCAACGTCACCGCCGCCAGCACGAACAAGGTCGCGGTCACACCAGCCCAGCGCAAACCGGGCACGACGAACAGCAACGCAACGCTCGCGGCGGGCAGCAACGCCAGCCACAGCTCTAGCGCGGAACGCCAAGCCACCAGCCGAGGCCCATATCGCCAGATCAGCAACAGCGCGCCATCCCACAGCGCGACCGTCAGCGGCAACCCGGCCGGTGGCAGCGCCAGCTTCAATCCGATTGCAACCGCCACCACTTGCATGGTCAGCAGCAAAACATGCGCCTGCGGCGATTCGGGACGAAGCCTGAACGCATGCCCGGCGGTCACCGCCAGCAGCAGCGCGACGCCGACCACCCCCCACGACACCGATTCCGCCATCGGCGCGGACCAGAACAACCCAAACGCCAGCCAACCGAGACGCGCCAGCAGCAACACCAGCGCCGCGAACGGCAACCGGAACAGCGGTTCCGCCAGATCGTGCCCTCGCCAACCCAGCCAGCGAGTCAGCGTCCCGCCATGCCGCCGCCACAGCGGGACCAGCAGCAACAGCAGATTCAGCCAAACCAGCGCGGCGGCATATCCACCGACCACCGCACCCACATCGCGACTACCCGACAGCAGATTCCATCCTCTCAGGTCCATTCCGATCAGTAGACCGCTAACCGTCAGCGTCGCGACCGCTAACCAGGCCATGCCCGGCCAAGCCGTATTCCGCAATAGCAAGAACAGATACGGCGCCAAGAGCCCCAAGGCGGCGGCGGGCGACCAAACGCTGGTGATCAACCCGGCCACGCTGCCACCCAATACGAAGACCAGTCCCAACAGCGGCCAGAACTCCGGTGCGACCGCCCAGTTCAGCTGACGGGCATTCCAGCGCGGCAACAGCAAATTCCCGCCGAACCAAAGCGCGTACCCCCAAACGCTGGTTAACTCAATCCCATTCCGCCAACCGATATCCGCTTGCGCCGCCAAACTCCAGACCAGCCCGCTCAGCAGCAGCGGCAAGCCAAGACCGCGCCACGCCGCCGCATTCGGCCACGGCCGCGCCACCGGGAACAGCGCCGCGCAGAGCAGCGCCAACAAGCCCGGCAAACGAGGATCGCCCGCCAAGCCGGCCAGTGTCGCCCCAGCCAGCGCCAACAGGTACAGCAGCGTGCCGATCGACCGCAACGGCACACGCCAGTACGCCAACGGCGCAGCCTTTTCCGACTCCAGTCCAATTCCCGCCAAGGCCATGATCGCGCTCAACATCACATTCAGCAGCGGTTGCCCCAGCGCGAACAATTCCGGCTTCATCCATCGCGCATCGATCAGCCACGCCGCGACCGTCAGCGCGATCAGGGCAGCGTAAGCGTGCAGGATGGACCGGTAATGCCAGCCGGCCAGCGCGAACAGCAGCAACCCGATCAAGATCGCCGGCAACATCTCCCACGCCGACGACCCCAACAGCGCCAGCGCCGGACTGGCCGCGACCGGTATCGCCGCGACCAGCAGCGCGCAAGCGTGCAGGCTCTCTTCCACCTGTCGGCTGCCGCCCGCGCCGCCGGGGACGACAAAGCCCATGATCCCGGCCAGACGCCACGTCGCGGGCCGAGCCAACGCAGCGACGCTCGACCGCCAAACCAACAGCGCGTACAGCACCGCCGCCGCGCCCAGCCACGGCACGCCAAACCCGAGCCGATCCAGCCCGACCAGCAACCCGGCCAACCCCAGCGCAAACGGCAACGCGACCCAGCGGAACCGATGAAAATGGCCGATCAGCAGCAATCCCGTGACAACCCCCAAGCCTGCCGTCGCTGGCCACTTTGTCGAGATGCTGCCCTCCAGCAATGGCAAACCGAGCTTCACCAACCCGACCGCCCACAACAGGGCCATAGCCTGCTCTAGCGGCGGGCCGATCAAGGCTGCAAGAGATCGGGGATCTTCTGAGGTATCTTTCGAGATGGACGATGAACGGTCGGCGCTATCGGCCAGCAACGCCTGGCGTATCCGGTCACGCCAGTTCAGGCGCCACAGGAACACCCACAACCCCAAGACCAACACAAATTCGATCAGGCCGGTGCTCGGTCCCGGGAAAAAGCCTTGCTTGACCAGCACTCCAATGCCAGCGGCGCAGGCCAGCACGCAATAAAACAAAATCTGCTGGCGCAAGCCCAGGCTCAGCCACAGCAACAGCCCGCCCGCCAACGCCAGCAACAGGATTGGCTCCAAGCGACCGAACAGCGCCGGCCATAACGTTATCGCGGCGAGCCCCAGCGCGAGCGCCACGTTCGCCAGCGCGCCGGCTACCCACACCGAGCGGCTGACCGGCATCTGCCGGGAATCGTGCAAACCTAGTCCGGCCCACAACGCCGCCAGTGCCAACCAACCGTAAGCGGTTTGCACGCCCCAACCAGAACCAGCCCAACCCGGTGCGTAAGCGACCGCCACCGCAGCGAGCCCCACTACGCCAACATCCGCGTAAGCCCAGCGCGGATTGGCTTCCGGCAGCACCAGCGCCGACCGCACGGCAAAATAAGTCAGTCCAGCCATCGTCGCGGCGGTGGCAAAACCCAACCAGCCGGGCGAGTTCCAAACCAGACTCCAAACGGTCAATCCGACCAGCAGCAAGCCCAACACGATCAGGCATTGCAAGGCGATGGCCCGCGAGCGCGATCCCGCCCAACGGCTGCACCCTAATAGCGCGAACAAACCGGGTTGCGCGGCCAGCCCGTGCCAAGCCGGCGGCACGAAATGCAGCAGGCCGAATCCGTACAGCCCGGCGACGCAGCCGAACAGCAGATACAGCGGCGGCAGGGTCCGATAGCGCCACGTCATCCAGCCGTACAGCAGCGCGCCCATGCCCAAGGTCAACAACGTCGCGGGCGTAGATCGAAGCGCCACCGCCACCGCCACCGCCGACAAGCCGTAAAGCGCAAAGCTGAATCGGGACAGGAAGGCGTATTTGTTGACCCATTCCTTGAAAGCCGCATCCACCGGGAACAGCAGTCCACACAGTGCCATCAAAAACGGCCCCGAATAGCCGGCGGGCAGCGTATCCGGCCACAGCCAGGTCAGATGGACGAACGACACCGTCGCCGCGTAAACCAGCATCCCAGCGGCGTAATAGGTGGTCAGCCGCCGATCCACGAACAGGCGCCGCAACCACTCGCCGGAGAACGTCCACAACCCATAACCCAGCAAGCCCAACAACATGGCGTGCAGCACCGCGAGCGCCTGCCAGTTCGGCGCAAACCCGGCCAGCGGCGCGGCCAGTTGCACCGCGCCCAGCGCCGTCAACAACCGCGCATATTGCCCTGATAATGCCCGATCCATCAGGGTACTGGTCAGGGCCGCCGCCCAGGCAAAAGCCCCCAGCGTGGCCGCCGTGACCAGCAACCCAACGATCAGCAATAAGGGATCGCCGCGACCGGCGACCACTAACCGCACGGCGACCGTCAGCACCAGCGGCGCCAGCAACATGCCCAGCGTCAACAGCATATTGCTGGCGACGATCAACTCGGCGCGCTGTCGGCGAAACTGATAGCCGGCCCAGATTAGGAAGGCGCTGGCGCCGAACAAACTGGCGAACACCACCAGGGCATTGACGAAGCCGGAGGTATTGGCGATCAGGAACAACGCGCCAGCGATGAAACAGAAACCACCGACGAACCAGCCGACGTTTTGTGCGAGAAACGGCGCGATCAGCTTCGGCCAGCCGGATAGGGTGCGTAACGCTCGTTCCAGCGGACTCGGCGGGGCCGGCCGCCAGTCGGCGGCATCGACCACGACCGTCTCCGAAACCGGCCGTGGAGGCGGCGGCGTCGGTTTCGCGGCCAGGCGTGGGGCAACACGCGCCGCCGTCTCTGGATCGATGCCGGGAATCGGCGGCGCGGGCGGAATCGGCAACGGGAACGGGCGGACCGGCTGCTCATGATCGGGAACAATCGCTGGAGGCACCCTCACGGGGACCGGCGGCGCGGTGGGTTTAGTCGCGGCGGGCAGCCACGGCGGCGGTCCCAGTGGATTCTCGACCCCTTGCGCCAACAACCCCCACGCCAAGGCGCGGCGATGCTGCCAGACTTCGGTGGCCGGCTGCGCCCCGCCGTTGCGCAGATGCCGCTCCCAGAGCCGATCCAACTCACCGATCAGTTGCCGATGCCGATCTTCCGTTAAATCACCGGCATCCAGCAGTCGTTGCAACTCCAACCGCAGCAGCAGCAGATTTTCCAGATCGATGGGAGCATAGCGCGAACCGCCGCCCACGACTCCAGCGCCTACGGGCATGGAAATGGGAACCGACGGCGGGGCTTCGCGCTCTGGTTGGCTGGCCAATCGATCGCGCAGCACCTGGATTTGGCGACGCGCGATGATGAGCGCAATCAGCAGAATGATCGGCGAAACCAGCCACAGCACCGCCACCAAGATTAAAAAAGTCCATTCCATTATCTGCTCCTCATCCAAACCAACAGGTGAAACCGCCTCTCACCCTCGCCCAGCGCCTAAACCTTATTCCTTGCGGGCCGCTTCCCGCTTGAGGGCGGCCAGTTCCGCCTCGACCTCGCTGTTGACTTCCATCTTCAGAAATTCCCGTTCGATTTGGCTGTATTCCCCATAAATCTCTTCCCGCGCTTCCATCCGCGCTTCCATTTCCCCGACTTTATCCGCCATGCGACCGAAGGAATTGTTGAGGTCCAAACCGGTCTGGAATTTATCGTGTACTTGATCCATCTGCTCGCGGGCTTGCGCCGCGCGCTGCCGTGCCACCAAGCTGCCTTTTTTCAGCCGCGCTTCTTCCAGTTTCATCTCTAACGCCCGCAACTGGGATTTGAGCCGTTCGCTGGTGCGTCGAGCCGATTCCCAGGACACCTCCAGATTGGCGACGATGCCATCGTGTTCCTTCTTGCGCATCAGCGCCTCCCGCGCTAGCGCCTCGTTGCCCGCTTCCAACGCCTTGCGGGCACGGTCGTGCCATTCGCTGGCCTGCCGACGCTGGCTATCCAGCTCCTTGGCCAACTGTTTCTCGCTGGCCACGGCGTCGATCACCCCTTCGCGAGCGCTGCTGACGTTTTCTTCCATCTCGCGGATGAGTTGCTTGATCATCCGCTCCGGATCTTCGACCCGATCCACCAAATCATTGAGATTGGCAGTGATTACATCGCTGATACGCTTGAACAGACTAGCCATACTCGCCTCCAAAAAGTGACGATTTAAGAAAGACTCGCTTGAGTATAGTGAAGATTTTTTCTCTTGAACAGTGTTTAATTAAATTATAAAAAAATCCGCCCAAGGGAGCGGATTTAAAACTTCTCTACACTTTGTTAGCTATGAATACCAGCTCTACCACCTTTCTGGATAAGGTCTGGGGCCAGGGCCAGGGCCAGGGCCAGGGCGACGATCAAACCCGTTATCCATATTCCACCGCTCTGGGCCGTGGTTCCGACCTCGAAAATCACCATGCCGATTATGACGGTTGTATCGATCATCGCCCCTATCTCGGCCGCGACTCTGATCCATCCTGCTCCCATCTCTCCCGTCCCGGCTGGGACCCTGATTCATCCCACTCCCGTTCTGGCTTGAGGGACCACCCCGATCACGACCACTCTGATTCCCACCACTGCTCCCGTCCCGGCTGGGACCCTGATTCATCCCACTCCCGTTCTGGCTTGAGGGACCACCCCGATCACGACCACTCTGATTCCCACTACTGTTCCCGTCCCGGCTGGGACCCTGATTCGTCCCACTCCCGTTCTGGCTGGGGCCCTGATTCATCCCACTCCCGCTCTGGCTCGGGGGACCACTCCGATCACGACTACTCTGATTCCCACTACTGTTCCCGTCCCGGCTGGGACCCTGATTCGTCCCGCCCCCGTTCTGACTCGGGGGACCACTCCGATCACGACCACTCTGATTCCCACCACTGCTGCCGTCCCGGCTGGGGCCCTGATTCATCCCACTCCCGTTCTGGCTGGGGCCCTGATTCATCCCACTCCCGTTCTGGCTGGGGCCCTGATTCATCCCACTCCCGCTCTGGCT
>Ga0116151_10001763_pt1 | contig 20214 bp, 13 predicted proteins | sample AD_UKC117_MetaG_FD_89893 | JGI IMG/M metagenome (GOLD analysis project Ga0116151, IMG submission 89893) | Active sludge microbial communities of municipal wastewater-treating anaerobic digesters from Hong Kong - AD_UKC117_MetaG | ecosystem: Engineered > Bioreactor > Anaerobic > Digestate... | reverse complement strand
TTTCACCAAGGCGCATATTCGCTACCACTTTCAGTACGAGCCAGCGTTGCCGGGCGAGGTCTACACGCTGCGTTTTATCGAAGAGCCGAACGGCAACCGGGTGACCTTAAGCTACGACGAACCACCGCCGGTGGGCGATAACGATCCCGCCACCCTGGATATGGTCATGGATTCATCCGGTCGAGCCCTGGTGTTCACCCACGCCGTTACAGATGTGTTCCTGCAAAAGCGCATGACCCGGTTGCAAGGGCTGAGTCCCGTTGCCGGGGATCTCCTCGGGCTGCTGATCGATTATGAATATGACGATCAGGGCAATCTTATTCGGGTCACCCGTCGTAGCCCCCAGCCGTCAGCGAAGCGCAACGACCAGCGGGTCGAAGAGTACCGCTACACCCGCGATGGCGCCTTGTCGGAGCGGCATAACCTGCTGAGCTATACCGACCCAAATGGTCACATCACGCGCTATCTCTATTACGCGGCGGCCGATGACGTTCCGGGCGCGGCGGATTTTCAAGTACCCAAGCACGAGATCATCAAGAGCATCCAGCAGCCAGAAGGGGTGGTGACGGGCTTTACCTATGATTTCGAGCCCGCGACCAATACCCGCACGGTGAGCGATCCGCGCCCGACTATCGGGCCGACCGTTTACACGCCGAACAGTTACGGGGCCACGCGGCGGGTCGAGGCTCCACCCCCACAGCCGGATGGAACGCCGAAAATCACCACGATGGAGTGGTGCGTCGAGGCGCCGTTACCGGACCTCTGCGAGGGAGTCCGGGATGTGCTCATGGTCGCTCGGACCGATGCGGAAGGCCGCCGGACCGAATACCGGCATGACGCGCGCGGCAACGTCGTCGAGGAGACCATCCGGTTGACCGGCAACAAAGCTCCCGTCACGCTCGGCGACGGCGTAACCAGCGTGAGTGAAGTAACGACCCGCTACCGGTATGAGCCGACGTTCAACCAGATGGTCGAAAAGATCGACGCCGAAGGCAATACCACGCACTACCAGATCGACGCCGACTACCCCGACAAACGGAGTTTCTGTCCGGATCCGGGGCGCAAGACCGGCAATTTGCTCGGTGTCGAGAATGCCGAGGGACACACCGTCTGCCGCGGTTACGACGAACGGCCAAGCTTTCGTGGTGACCTGCGGAGCGTGCGGGATCCCCGTGGGTTCGTCACCCGGTATACCCGCTACGATCGCTATGGCAACCTCGAGGAGAGCGTCGATCCGCTCGGCAATGTCGCCACCTACCAATACGATGCACGCAGCCGGCTGATCGAAACCCACGACACGTTCACCCATCATGCGCGCCATGCCTACGACGGGCTCGACCGCAAGATTCGGGAGGAGCGACTCGACGACCGCGGCGAGGGGGGCACGGATCAGGTGACGACGTCGCTCTACACCCCCAACGGCGAAGTCCAGGAAGCGACCGATGGCCTGGGACAGACGACGGAGTATCGCTACGATGAACTGAACCGGCGGCGCTTAACGATCGAGCGGGGTATCCCCGATCCGGGGACAGGCGCTGATTTTATTCAAACGGAATACCGCTATGACGAAGACGGCAACCGGGTCACCGAGATCGACTACCGGGGCGTCGCGAAGAACCACGCCTATGACGACCTGAACCGGCGCGTCAAGACGGTGGTGGCGGGGCCTTTTTCCGGGCCCACCACCAGCGATCAAACGCTGGCGGAGTACACCTATGACTTGGTTGGGAACCTGCTCGCTGAAACCGATTTACACGGCCATACGACCACCCATCGTTATGATGGGCTGTACCGGCGGGTCGAGACGCGGTTGCCCTATACCCACGCCTTTCAGGATGTGCCGTCGCAGAACGCCGTGATCGAGGTCGTTTACGATCGCGTGGGCAACAAGCTCGGCGAGACCGATCCGAATGGTCGGGTCACGACCTATGGCTACGATACGCTCTACCGTCTGACGCGCCAAACCGACGCGGACGGTAACGCCCTCGCGTATGCCTACGACGCGGCGGACAACAAAATCCGTGAGGAAAATCTCAGCACCGGTCTGGTGACGGAATGGACCCAGCCCGGCCATGACGGTCTGAATCGGCCGCGGGTCAGGCGCCAGCGTGTTCCGCTGGGTGGGCCGGAACTGGCGCCGGCCCGTTATGAAACGTTTTACGATTACGAGGACGACGACAACGCGGTGGTGGTGACCAACCCGCGCGGCTTCAAAACCCGCACGGACCAGGACGGGCTTGATCGAGTCTGGCAAACCGTGGTCGATGTCGGCGGTCTCGATTTGTCCACCCTCTACACCTACGACGGCAACGGTAACGTCCACACCGTCGAGGATCCGGAGGGTCAGGATATCGACGTGACCTATCGCCATGATGGCCTCAACCGCAAGATCCTCGCCACTTTTGTAGCGACCCCGGACGATGGCGGCCAGCCGGTGACCGAACGTTTCAGCTACGACGGCAACGGCAACCTGATTCGTTACCAGGACAAGCGCGGTATCGTTTTCACCACGACTTACGACAACCTGAACCGGGTGCTGGGGAAACGGGTCAGCGAAACCCTCACCAACGGCGGCCAGGAGTTGGCGCTTGCGAGGTACGCCTATGACGATGCCAACAGCGCCGCGACCGAGACCGACGCCAACGGCAACGAGACCGTCACCTACAGCGACAGCCTGCATCGACCGGTCAGAATCGACGATCCCGACCCCACGGGGGTGCTGATTTTTGAATACGACAGCGTCAACAAGCGCCGGGAAATCGACAAGAAAGGGTATTGCACCACCTACGACTACGACGCCATCAACCGCCTGGTCCTGACCCAGGAGGGGTTCGAGACTGCTTGCAACGGCAGTGCCCAAAGCGTTCTGCGGGTGGAGTACCAGGATCAGGACAACCGGGTGGAGGAAACCGACCGGCGCGGCATTAAAACGATCCGCCAGCTCGACGCCTTACAACGCTTGGTGCAGCTCAGGCGTTCCGGTCTCGATATGGCCGCGCATTACGGAAGGGACCCGGTGCTGCTCGAAACCCATGAATACGACGGCAACGGCAACAAGACTGCTTTTGTCGACGGGCGGGCGAATCGCACCGTCTATGTTTACGACGGCGCCGACCGGCAACGCACGGTGACGGAAGGAAAAGGCTCGCCCGTCGAGGCCACCACGACCTACACCTACGACAAGGCAGGCAACCTGCTGACCGTCAAGGACGGTCGGCCACACGCGGGCGCGTTCGATATGGAGTACGTCTACGACGCCCGTTATCGCAAGGTGGCGGCCACCAACGGGAATGGAGAAACCACGGCCTACGGCTATGACGCCCACAATAATCTCATCCGCACGATCGAACCGGCGGGCGCGGCGTTCACGACGCGCTATCGCTACGACGAGCTGAATCAACTCCTGGCGGTGGATGAAACTCCGCGCCGCGATGACGGAACGGCAGCGGGCGTGACCCGGTTCTTTTACGATGGCAATCGCAACAAGATCGCCCAACAGGATGCCAACGGCAATTTGGTGACTTATCGGTATGACGGACTCAACCGGTTGACCGACACGCTCCAGCATACGGTAGCCGGCGCCTTGAGCGACGGTACGTTGCGCGGGAACGATCCCAGGGGGAGCCTGCTGAATGCGGGTGGAGAGGAAGCGAGTGCCCTGCACGGGCGGTATGAGTACGATCCAAACGGCAACCCCCAGCGTATTTATCACCCTCGGCTCGATGCCGCCGGGCAACCCCAGCAAGAGGAGATGACCTACGACTACCTGGATCGGCTGGTGATGAAACGGTATAGCCACCACGCCGAGCCACAACTTGATTTCCAGATGCAGTCCATTTCCTATGTCTATGATGACAATAGCAATGTGACGTGCATCATCGAACGGAAGCAAAAGGGTGGGAGTTCCGGGGGTGTTCTGGAGCTTACCCTGAACACTTACGACCCGCTGGATCGAATCCAGACGCGCAGACATCTCGATTACGACGACGCCATCCTTCCGAGAGAGCCCTGCCTGTCCGACGCCGGCAAGCTGATTCAATACGACTACGATGTGCAGGGCAATCGTCTCCAGGTGATCGATCCCGATAACAAAACAACGACCTATGCCCACGATGCCCGCAACCGGCTGGAAACCGTCACCACGGAAGCGGGAGTCACCCGATATGCCTGGTGGGAAGATAGCCTGCTCAAACGTGTCGAGTATCCCAATGGCACGCTCAGCGACCGCGGTGCTCCCGATGCGTATGACGCTGCGGATCGAGTTCTTCATATAGTCAACCGTCCCGCAGCGCCAAGCGAGCCGGTCTTCTCGGAATATCGATACACCTACGATGCCAACGGGAATCGCCTGACCCAGGTGGAAACGCAGCGCGATTTGCCGCACTCCCCGGAAACCACCACTTATAGCTACGACCATTTGAACCGCCTGCGTTCGGCGGAATATGGCGCTGGCGCCAACGGTCGGCTGACGTATACCTACGCCCCCAACGGCAACCGCTGTGCGGAAGTTGGCGCCGATCCCGCCGATCCTACTCGCGCCATCGACCGCCATTACACCTACGATCGCCTCAACCGCCTGCAACTCGTCTTCAACCAGGCGAACGTAAGTCAAAGTGTGGCCTTTGATTACGACGACAACGGTAACCGCATCGCCAAAACCGTCGGGACGCTTTCGACGCTCTCGGCCCCGCAGGAGTGTACCGGTGACCCCGCCATCGATTTCGGCGGGTCCGTTCGACGCACCGCGCTCGAATACGGCATTCGAGACGAGTTGCTGCGCACGAACGACGCGAGCGGCGGTTTTGCGACGTTCGATTACGACCACGATCGGATGCGCGTCAAGAAGATCACTCCCAGCACCGGCGAAACGCGCTATCAGTACGATGATCAGGCGACCCTGATCGAGTACGACGAGACCGGCACGACGACGGTCAAGTACGACTACGGCCATCAACTCCTCTCCCTGATCGACGCCAAGACGACGCCTGGTGTCCGCGCGCCCCAGTTCTATTTTTACGATGGTCTAGGGAGCACCGCCAACCTGACCAAGCCGAACGATGCATTGGTCAGCTATCGATACGATGCGTGGGGCAGTTTGCGGGGCGTCGCCGGCGATTCCGTCAACCCGAAGCAGTATACCGGCCACGACTTCGACCAGGAAACCGACCTGCATTACTTTGGAGCACGATACTACGACGACGAAGTCGGACTCTTCATCACGCAAGATCCCTACTTGGGGGAGATCAATACGCCGCCGAGTTTACATCGGTATTTGTATGCTTATGAGAATCCGCTACGGTATGTTGATCTAACAGGTTATAGCGCAGGAGAGGTTAACAAATTTTCTAATGCCAATAATAAAGTGCCCGCATCTATTGAGGGAGAACAGGGAAGTGATATCCAAGAAACAGTCGAAAATGATGAGTCTCTGAGTAATTCATTCTCTCTAGTTGAGAGCAGGAATCATCGAATGACTGTCTTGGAAGATGAACTAGCTGATTTAGAAGCTCGACTGAGTCATCTTGAGCAAGTTTTAGCAGAGTATATTAACAAAAACTCTTCTAATTTTGGAACAACAAATCCAGAGGTGTATTGGTTGTTTAAGCCTATTAGCCCCACCTTGGAGCGTGTAAACCAATCCAATCAGGTGGCATTAGATTCCATGTTGGCCTCGATTCGCCAAAAGAAATGGTGGGACCCAGAATTATGGCTTTTAAGTTATTCTTATTCTAAACTCCAAAGTGTTGCAAATAGACCAAATACACCTGCTGAGCTCATAATCGCGGTGAGCAGTGCTTTTTCCAGCAATCGGCTCGCACGGGCTGCAAATCCTCCTTTCGGCGTTAAAGTCGAAAGTAAAGCGCTAATAGCGCAAGAGAACTATGAAGTTGCCCGTGAATCTCTAAGAACAATAGAGGCATCACCGGTTATACAAAGCAAACCAAATCTAGCGCAAAAATCCAGTGATTCTTCATCTTTTCAGGTACGCGTTATAACAGGAGAAGAAATGCAATTTATGCAGACATCAGCTCAACGTATGTCTGAACAAATGGCCAAAAAGGTTGGTATTAAACGAGGCGATATTTCATTCAGTGCTGGGATTGGTGTTCTGCCATCGAATCGAGAAGGTAGTGACCGTCTTGTCGTAAAAGTAACTGCTGGTACTAGCACATATTGGAATACGAAAAAAATAAGAGAGGCCGATATGTTACAAGCTGTGCCTTCAAATACAATATTTCTTGAATGGCAAGGGAAACGTCATCATTCAGAAGCCGCACCTACTGTCTTCTATAGCACCATTGGTGTTAGAGATGCATCGATTGGAGCTTCAAATAAACATTGTCCATCATGCTATTCTGAGATTTTAGAAAGAGGATATATTCCCGCAAATGAACTATCAAATTTATCAAGAAATCCAAGCAAATGGTCTCTCATAAAGGGAAATCCCTATGAAAGGGAGAGAGATGGTAGACGGCCAAGTGATACACCAACCACGGTAATATACCGTACAACACATTAGAAAGAATCCCGCTGCAAGCGGCAGGATATCTCGAGTGCTTTTCGTGAAGTGTGTGTAAAAATATGGCAAAAGACAACAGCATATCTGAATCTCAACAGCCCACTTGTAACCTGAAAGCTTGGAAATCAATGATTAAATCGTTGATTAAAGAAAACAAGTGTTATAGTTTCTTGTCAGTTGCACTTTTGCTTTACGCTGTTTACGTCATACTGGGAAGTCTATTGCGTTGGTTCGTCCATCCAGGACCACCACCTACACTTACCACTTGGGGTTTCATCCATTTGTTATTTTGGACTCTGGGACCGCCCATCTGGTTTTTCTTTGAATACCATTTGGAATCGGACGCTGAGAAACGAAAAAAACTCAAAGACAGTCAAGACGTGACAAGCAAGGTATGGGCGGCTGTCTTGGTAGTATTGGTGTTCAGCCTCACCAGTCAACTTAAAACCTCCAGTGCCGAGTTCACGCACGCCCCGGAACCAGCGACTGGGTCGGTTTCAAGTGGAAAGCCAATACCAGTGAGGTTAGAAGATCGCTAGTGAAACCAGTTAGGTATGAACTGATGAGGTGAAGAATCTTTACCGTCGCTCAGTAATGAAAGACCTTGCTATAGGCTGTTGGGTATTAAACAAGAATACTCTCTGTAGCAAGTCACAGAGTATTCGGCCCGAAGTGAATACATATTGTGATAAATCGAACTTTTAAGGAACTGGTGCAAGACCTGAAACAGCGCCGGGAGGTGGGCGACCTACCACCGGTCGTGCTTCTCGGGGCTGGAGCTTCAGTAGAGACCGGCATTGGGGCCATGGTGGATCTTTTTCAGTTTGTTGGCTGCACGAGTTTCGAGCAATTCTGTGATTACATCGATTCACGATCCGCTTCCGAGCGTTACCGGCTTCTTTCTCGCTTTCTCCAATCGCGGCAGCCGGCGCACGTCACGCCCGGTTATCAGGCCCTCTCCACACTCTGCGCGGCGGCCTACTTTGATACTATCCTGACAACCAACCTCGACCCCTTGCTGGAGGATGCTTTATCGCACGCTCGGTTGTGGCGTAAAGATTATCTTTTATTAGTCAATGGGATTATTCAACCCGATTGGCTGAAACTTCTTTTGACGGCACAGAGCCCACGCGTAAAAGTGCTTAAAATGCACGGCGACTTGTTCCACCGCTGCATGGCTTGGACTCCAGCCGAGATGGATCGCTTCCTTGCGGACATTGCTCCCCAGCTCAAACTTGCCTTGGCGGCGCGAGATGTGCTGGTGGTCGGATACAGCCTTCGCGATGAACGCATCCGGGAGTTGGTGCTTGAAGCCGGCGGCACTATTTGGTACACGCACCCCGATTCGGTCCCAGATTTCCTTACCAGCAACGAAAAGGTGCGGGCCGTAGTGGGAAAGGAATGTAAATTCGAGCGACTTTTCACTGAGCTCGCGCAGGCTTTAGGCCCACGGCCGACAACCGAAGCGGAACCAACAGTAGGTGAGAAAGTCGCTCAACCGACTGTAGCCATTCAAGCTGCAACGACCATGGATGATTTCATGGCTTCCGTAGTGGCTCTCGCCACGCCGAAGGGCCACCCGGTTTGCACGGGTTTCGTTCTTGCCGACCCTCGTCTCATCATCACCGATGGCTACTCAGGTAACACACACCAGTTCGGCAGCGAACAGGTGTCTATCATTATCGCCGACAAGCGCCACTTGCGCACCAGAGTGATACGACACGAATCATCTCATCCCTTTGGGCCACTGTTATTGCAGGTTCCAGATGAGTTCAAAGTATCCGGATTACGATTGGATGTCACGCCATTCGAGCAAAACCTTTTGGTGCACATTGGAGTGGCGGCTGGAGAACGGGTAGGCGTATCTTCCGGCCTGATAGAGCACCTGAACGAACAGCGTCAGTCCATCGTTCCGATTGGCGACGTAGACCGCCTGATCGCTATCGAAGCTGTTGTAGCGCCTGGGGCATCTGGGGCGCCCGTGGTCGACGACAAAATGGCCGTTCGAGGCTTCATCGTGGCCGGTAGCACTGATCGACCCCCTTCATTGATGTATCCCGCTTATCGTTGGGCGAGCAACCTTGCCATAACCACATAGCCGATAAGGCCCTTAAGGCGATGTACGAAAATACTGAAAAGGCGACGAACAGGCTAAACAACCATGCAAATTTTACACGGGTTCTTGTTCAACGAGCCAATGAATCTTCTCGGTGTGTAACCTGATGCAAACAAGTAACTAGCCAGGAGGGTGTATGAAATCAGAACAATTTTTCCTTGGATTTTTAGTAATGCTTGCTTTGAGTTCCATCACGGCAGCAGCTCGTGCTGAATGTTCATTTGGTCGCGACACTTGTCTTCAAGGCTACGTTTGGCGCGATGCCTTCCCGGGCGATCATGTATGTGTAACCGTGACCACCCGCACTCAAACAGCGCATGACAATAGCCAAGCGGATGCCGAAGAGAACCGGGAGGTGGGGCATCTAATCCAGATACTTGCCGCCAAGGTTATGTCTGGCGACAAGCACGCCCTGATGACCATGTGTGTGTGCCTGTAGCCACCCGCACTCAAACAGCGCATGACAATAGCCAAGCGGATGCCCGAAGAGATCCAAATTGTGCTAAGTGCCTAGCCGGGCGGGAAGTCGTCATTCCATCTGGGGACAAAACAAATCCAACAGTTGTACTTGATATTCAGTTGCCAAATGGACAGATTCTGAGCACGTCTTCTAGCCCATTTCCATCCAAAGTCACCGCGCCATCAGGCAGCACCGTCAAGTTAACCGCAAAAGCCAGCGACGACCAAGGGGTTAAGGATGTCCAGCTCTGGATCGGTACTGAGTCTTGTTCTTTCGATTCAGAAGGAAATGCAACGTGTGCCGGGCCAGGATTATTGGGGAAACCCACCGCAAGCAACCGAGATACCGGCTCGCCAGGCCAGAAAGGATGTACTGAACGCCGGGTATCGCACGAGTTAATAGCCAGGAAGACTTCCTCGGTCAGCGTGAGTTACGAAGTGAGCACGCATGCCCTAAATTTCGGTGGTGGAGAAGTGCAACTCCCGCGAATTCTCGTTGAAGCACAACCATCTCCTCCACCGCGTCCGCCGCGCCCACCGCTTCCCCGATGTTCCAGCACCCAGAAATGCTGCGGAGTTGTAAATTCTGATGGGAGATGCGATGGACAATGTCAGCCAAGAAACAGCCACTGTCGATAGCGAATTCGGACCTCACAGAAAGCTTTCTCCTGCTTCTAAAATCCTCATGATCTCCTGCTCGAAGCCAATCAGGATGATATACGCCACTGTTATGGGATCGTTGGGCACTATAGAAGTCCGCTGTTCTTCGACTAATGAAGAGTACTAGTAAGATAGGATTAAGGAGGAATAATAGAAATGCCAAAGAATATATGCATCTTCTGCGATGGTACCTGGAATTCATCGGCTGACGAGGCCTACGGTATACCGACTCCGACGAATGTTTATCGGCTTTACGAGGCATCTCAAGATCAGGCCGAGTCCGATGGAAAACAAATCACTTGGTATCAACCCGGAGTGGGCGCACTCGGAGGTCCGTGGCGTCGAGCATGGGAAGGAGCAACGGGTACTGGGATTGGTGCGAACATTCGCCGCGCCTACACGGCCATCGCATGGCATTATGAACCTAACGACAAAATATTCCTTTTTGGTTTTTCCCGAGGCGCGTTTACCGCAAGAAGCGTGGCTGGCATGATTCAGCGCGTGGGTATGATCGAGAAACCTACCAAAAAGCTCGTCGCACAAGCCTATGCCAAATACCAGAAAAAAGAAGACACCAAACTCGGCAAGGACGTAAGCGTTCATTTCATTGGAGTTTGGGATACAGTCGGAGCGCTCGGATTCTCAATGTGGGGCTGGAGCTTTAACCTTCTTCGCTTCTTTCGGAACAGCTTTCACGAACTCTCCCCGAATCAGGTTACCGACTTCGTTTATCACGGTTTAGCGATGGACGAAATACGCACGAGCTTCATGCCAACGCTATGGGAGGAGCCGCCTGAAACTCAAACCGGTCAGCGGCCCAAGGTCGAGCAAGTCTGGTTCCGTGGCGTTCACAGTGATGTGGGTGGGGGATACCCTGACCACGAACTCGCCGACATCACCCTGTCCTGGATGATCGATCGTGCATGTGCGGCAGAACATGGCCTGTTAATCCGAAAGAACGCGCTCTCGACACTAAAGCCGGATCCCATGGGTAGGATTCACAATTCTTACAAAGGCCCATTATGGGGAAACGTAGCCGGGTGGCCGAGATGGTTCCCACCCTTGAATCACTCACCTAGCGATCCGGATTCTGCAAGGATTGGCTATCTCCACAAGAGCATTTTCGAGCGACAAGATCAAATTCCACTCCAAGGTGGTACCGAACACCCTCTGAGGAAACTCTCTGAAGGTCAGGTTTTTAAATGCGACGTGAGAGCAGATCAGCTCTGGAACGCCACGAATCTCATCCTCGAATCGAGCGCCACCTATGAGTTCACCTCAGAGGGCTGGTGGCAGGATTTTGATGACACCCCCGTGGATGCTGAAGGCCAAAGCCCAAAAACGGAGTCATGGATCAAGATGCTGGCCCGATTTGGCCGGCGTGCCCCGAAGAAGCCTTGGATGAAATTAGTTGGGTTCGTTAACTATCCTAGAGAGTGGCCATGGAAGGAACTGCCAATACACCAAGCTTTGAATTACTTAATCATAGAGGACCCACAGGAGCTTGTTGCAGAGCTCATTTCCATAGGCAATGGCATAAAGCCAAAGCCTTATACCCCGAAGCAAACGGGCTTGCTTTGGGTATTCGCTAACGATTGGTGGAAGTACTACGACAACAACACCGGATCTGTGCTGCTCACTGTGAAGCGGATTAACTAGAGGTCGAGTTTCGGATCATTAATAAGTCTTTTTTGAAAGCGCTTAGGTTTCATCCGATCATATTCTTGCAACTTAGTGATCGGCGTGAAATACCGATTTACTTGTAATGATTCTGAAGCTCCAGGATGGAGTAATTCTTGGGGAAATAAAAAGCCTATAGCGCAACGGATAACGCCTATCTGCAATTGGACCAGCACTATACCAGGGCGTTATCTCAGAGTTTGTTGAAGGCTTGGTGCTGTAAATCGATACGTATTGTATGGCCGTTTTCCTGGAATATCCTCTCATTCCGACGGTCGCAGCCTGGACATGTGGAGACGAAATAATGACAGTATCCATCCCAATTGCTCTAACTTTAAAGAAATCGTGCCGTACTCCGGAAGTGCGAGCCCAAGTCCAGGCGATTACTGCTCAACTCGGCTTGGAATCGACTGGAACGGGAGTCAGTACGCTCAGCTGTCGCATCATGCCCTCCAGGTTCGCTGATCTGTTCGGGCAACAGGCGAAAGGACTGGCCGCCCGCCCGCCGGCGGAGACCGATTACGGCACACCCGGCGGTTATGAAGGCGAAGACCTGCCCATCCCCACCGAACTGGCTCCTTACTTGGAATCGATCGCTATCCTCCCGCCGGCGACGCGGTTGTGCAAGTCGGCAGGCTAACCCCCCCATTCTGCGAAACGAGGTGAACACATGGCCAGAAAGAAACCCGCTGCGGTGAAACCATCTGATGTCTTGAGTATTGCGGTGACCTTCCGCCGGCCTAGCGATAATCTCGGCCTCACGAAGTTCGCGGGCCGCCTGTCCGCGGAGGCGGTGTCGACGTTTCGGCCGGAACCGGACCACATCAGCCAAGCGATCAACGCCTTGCAACAACAGGGGTTCACCGTCACCGGAAGGGGCGCCATGACACTGTCGATGCGAGGCAGCCGTGCCAACTTCGAACGCGTCTTCGGAACCAAACTGGTGGAGCGAACATTGGAGGTTTACCAGGGGATGCCTTCGGCGAAGATCTTCTTCGCACCACCCGACACGGCGGCGTGGAACCCCAGTCCCCAGCTGACCGACTTGATCGACGACGCCTACATTCAATGGCCGCACATCTATATGAGTGAACGGTTTCCAGCAACGGGACCGTCCCTGTACCCGCCGCGAGTGAACTACCACCACCTGCGCGTGCCGGGGGACGTGGTGGCGACGCTAAACGTGGCCCGGGTTCATCGGCAGGGATGTACCGGCCGCGGCGTGCGCGTTGTCATGATGGACAGCGGTTTCGCCCACAGCCACCCGTATTTCCGGGAAAATGGTTACAACACGTCGGTGGCGCTGGCGCCGGGCGCGGCGCACGATGACCGCGACGGCAACGGGCACGGCACTGGGGAGTCGGCGAACCTGCTCGCCATTGCTCCGGACGTCACCTTCATTGGCGTGAAGCTGGACAACGAAGATACCGGCGGCGGGGCCAGCCTCCTTGAAGGGTTCCAGGAAGCGATGCAGCACAATCCGCAGGTGATCTCGGTGAGCCTGGGCTATGATCTCGTGCAACCAGGACCTGCCCGCAAGCACCTGACCACGCTGCCGAACTCGCTCAAGGGCTTGGAGGCGGAAATTCAGGCGGCAGTGGCGGCTGGCGTGGTGGTGGTGTTCTCGGCGGGTAACGGCCATGTGTCTTTCCCTGGGATGATGCCCGAGGTGATTTCCGCAGGCGGGGTCTATGTCGATGAAAAGGGCGGGACCTTTGCTTCGACTTACGCCAGTGCGTTTTCCAGCAAAATCTACTCTGGCCGTAACGTTCCTGATTGTTGCGGGCTGGTGGGACTGGCAGCCAATCACGCAGACTACATCATGCTGCCTATTGAGCCGAATTGCGAAATCGACCGTGCGGTTGGAGCGCACGACGGGACGGCTGTGGACGACGGTTGGGGGGTGTTCAGCGGCACCTCGGCGGCGGCCCCTCAACTCGCGGGGGTTTGCGCTTTGCTGTTGCAAAAACGCCCCAGTCTCACGCCGGCGGAGATCAAGAGCATTCTCCGCCGCACGGCAGCGGACGTGGATCAGGGATCGGCGAACGCCGCCAGCAATGGAGGGACGGCGTTAACCGCCACGCCAGCTGACGACGGCGCGACCGGGGCCGGTCTTGTGGACGCCTTCGCGGCCTGGCAGCAGGCGTGATGAGAAGTGGACCTCCGAATCTTGGACAGCCGGATAAGCGGGCACTGGGCTCAAACCACTATAAAGCGCCTTTCCGGATAAGGCGGGAAGGGAAGAGAGCGATTGACCCGCTGTTGCTTGGGCATCATGCGGTCTTTGGCATCATCAGGATCGCTTCAAGGGACAACGGCGCGGTGAAGATGCCTAAACGCACGGCCGGTACCTCGCCGGTGGTCCAGTGTGGACGGATGAAGTAGTGTTGCAACAGATGCACATCCAAGGTGCGTTGCAGCGCGTCGGCGTTCTTGGCATACGTATTGGTTCCACGCCGAAAGGCGCTGTTGCGCCGGCGCAAGGCCGCGTTATGTGCTTCCAGATGATTGGCGTGGATGGCCGCCTCGGGAACGGCGCGCGAGGTGTCGGGATGTTCGGGTTGGGGGGCTTGATATTTCGGGCGTTTGGGACCGCGCCGATGCCGTTGACTGCCTTTGTTCTTGAGGCGTACCCGACCGCCTTTTGGCAACGTCTTGCGGGGGCGACCCCGCTTCCCGGTCCGCACCGTCTGGGCACACAGCTCGAACAAGGTGTTCCCATAACAGCGCTCCCCGTCGGAGAGAAAGGTGATGTCCTGGGTCCGCTTCACAGACGCGGCCACCGGGCGCATGACCTTTTTAAACAACACGGCATCTTTACCACCGCACTGCTAATCCATCAGAAACTGGCTGGCCCGTTCCAGGATGATGGCCGTCCAGCCGGTCGATTCCCCGGGGTCCACCCGTTGACCGACCACCGTGTAAATCTCATCCCCTTCAAACGCATCCGATTACCAACAAATCACAACTCATTGTTAAGATGTAATTTTTCATCAAATAGTAGGCATGATGCATGAGTTGAGCACAGGCGGAGTTTCACGATCTGGAGTTGGGGGATGCGCGGCGGACCGAGCGATTGATCAGGTTGGTGGATGAACTGTCGGTGTGCCCGACGGGGAGCATCCCGCTGGCCTGCGGAGGCTGGCCCGAGACCAAGGCGACTTACCGGAAGGACACGCCACCGCAGATCGCCGGCCACCGAGACGGCCATGATCCGACGGATTGGATCGGTGCGAGAAATCCTGGGGGAGCGGCGGTGATCGCCAGGGGGACTGTCAGATCGGAGCTTCCCGCTCACCGAGGCGAAGCTGACCAGGCATAAAGAGTCGCGTGTCAACCGGCGGTTTTAAAAATAACTAATATAGATCAATTATATAATTGACAGGACAGGATCGAGCGACCCATAATCCAAGGTTCTGAAACCCAAGCAAGCGGTCTCAACGGAACGAGAACGAGGTGCCTTTGCGCAAGCTCTTCGTCAGTCACAGCTCCAAGACGCCCGAGAACATCCAGTTGCTCCGCGATTTGTGCGCCCAGTTGGGCGGGCGGGACACCGGCTGTCAGGTGGTGTTCGATCAGGGCGGCGCCATCGTGGGCGGCGCCGACTGGTACAACGCCATCAGCCGGTGGATGGCGGAGTGCCATGCGGCGGTCATTCTGTTCTCCCGGGCCGCCCTGTACGACTCCGACTGGGTCCAGAAGGAGGCCAATAACCTGGCCTGGCGCAAGGAACTCCAAGGAGACTTCATCCTGATCCCGGTACTGCTCGAAGGTTTGGAGCCCAAAGACCTCGAACAGGGTTTGACCGGAATTCTCAACATCACCGTTCGCCAATGCATCCGGGGCACGCATGATGCGGAGGTTCTCGCCCGAGCCATCCTGGGCGCGATCGCCGCGTCGAGTCCTCCAGGAACTTGCTCGCCCATCGACCCCGCCGAGCCCACCTTCGAGCCGCTTGAGGGGTCGGTGGCGCGCATCCTGTATCAAGCGGCCAGGGCCGACGATTTGATGGAGGTGGCCCAGCGGCTCGGCGTCGGTCTCCCCACCTAGCCCCCCGACGCCGGCAAGCAGGCCGCCCTCGGCCTCGCCCGCCATCTGCTGAAAGACGCGGCCACTTGCGTCGAACGCTTGCAGGACGTATTGGATACTTTCGCCGTCCATGCCGTGAAACTCGACCAACGATTCGCCAAGGAACTCTTCCACCATCTCAAAGCGCGGTGGGTATCCGCGGAGGCCGCGCGCACGCTGCCGGCGACCGCGGTCGCGCGACGCGGCGCGGCCTTGAACGGCCAGCATCTGGGCTGCTATACGGCGCAATGTTACGTGGAGCGGGCCTGGCCCCTGACCCGACGCTGGGAATTGGTCCGGATAGCGGCGGGCAGTCGCACCTTCGAAGCGATCCGCCGCGACATCGAGGACCATTTCGCGCGCGGGCGCACACTGCCGCCGGCGGCTCGAACCCAGCGCGTCAACCGCCACGAGACGCCAGTCGTGGTCCTGCTGCCTTCGCTGTGTCTGGAGGGTAACGTCCCCCATCGCCTGTTGGATGAAATACGACAGACCTTTCCCCGGCTGGTCTTTCTCATCGACACCGGTCCCGCCGAGCCGCCCTGGCTGCCGGATGACGTCACCTTGGCGCGGCCCATGCTGGATATCGAAACGGAGCAAGCTCAATTGGATCTGTTCGACGCCACCCAAGACTTCATCGACCATCGGCTCTACGGAAGCACCTGAGATGGATGAACCCCGTTATCGACCCAAGCATTTCCCGCTGCCGGAGGATGAGGTCTGGTCGGGCAATGCCGAATTTCCGCCCTACGTCTTCAACGACGAGATCGCCATCGCGACCGACGTGGCCTTCGTCACCCGGCGCCCGCTGCTCGTTTCAGGCCCGCCCGGCAGTGGCAAGAGCCTGCTGGCGCCGACTCTGGCGGCCCTCAAGGACTGGCGCTATTTACACTACACCTTCACCTCGCGCAGCCGGCTGGAAGACCTGACTGGCGATATCGACCACCTGCGCCGTCTCAACGACGCCCAGGCCGCCCGCCAAGGTCAGCGTCTTCCCCCGCACTGGACCTATCTCCAACCCGGGATTCTCTGGTGGGCCTTCGATGCGACCGGGGCTGGCAACCTGGGCGCCAGCGAGCAGGACAGAGAGACCCACCGGGCTTACTTTCACCCACCGAACCCGCCGAGAGCCGATTCAAGCCAGGGCAATGTCGTGGTGTTGCTGGACGAGATCGACAAGGCCGAACCGGACCTGCCCAACGATCTGCTGGAACCGTTGGATCGGCGGTGTTTCCACGTCCCGCAAGGACCTGAAGTCGAGGCGCGGTCCGATTTGAAGTATCTGGTGATCATCACCACCAACGGCGAACGGGAACTGCCCCCGGCCTTCTTGCGCCGCTGCGTCAGCCTGACCCTCCAGGACCCGGACGAGCAGCGTCTGGTCACCATCGCGGCCCAGCATTTTCCACAGGGGTCGGACGCGCTGCATCGGGGCGTTGCCCGGCGGCTGATCGAGCAGAGGGACCGCGCCAGGTCGCTGGATCTTCGCGCCCCGAGCACCAGCGAGTACCTGGACGCCATCCGGGCCTGCGCGGATTTCGGGATCGCGCCCGACCCGGAAGATCGGGTGTGGCAACAGATCGCCAAGGCCACGCTGGCCAAGGGAAGCTTGGAAGATGAACGGGAACGGGACCTCGACGCGGCGTGGTGAGATCGGGCTGGGCGATCTCGCGGTGGCCCTGGCGACCCTGGACATCGCCACCGAGACCCATTTGCGCGGCTTGGGGCGCTGTCTCGGTCTCGGGGGCCTGTCCCTGGGCTCGGTGGGCACGCTCAAGGTCGCCGCCGACCCCCGCTGGCGGCATCGCCGACCGCCGCCTCAGTCCCCGGAACCCCAAGCGCCGACGGGCCTTCCGCCGTTGCCGCCCCCGCCGCCCGGCCCCCCGGCGGAGTTTCTGGAAACGGTCATGGCATCGCTACCGCCGGTGGAGCCCAGCGATGCCCCCTGGCCCGATGGGCGCACCCAACCCGCGCGGGTGGCGGCGAAGGCCGCCGCGCCGCCGCGCGAGCCGTTGTTCCCCCGGCGCACCGCCCCCGGCGTGCTAGGCGCCGCGATCGCCACCCTCCGACCCGGTCCACGGCCGGATCTCGACCGGCTGATCGCCCATGTCGTTCGCGGTCGCCCATTTCGAGAGATCCCCCGGCTGCCCATGCCCAGTCAGTCCCGTGGGGTGCAGGTGCTGCTGGATCGCAACGAGTCGATGACGCCGTTCTTCGCCGACCAGATCGATCTGGCCCATGCCTTCATCCGGGTGGCCGGTTCGCCCCGCTGCGCGGTGTTCGAGTTTCTCGAAGACCCGGCCGCCGCAGGCGCCTGCTCGGCGGCCGACCCGCCCGTTGCCTGGCGCCCGCAGCCCGGCCGGCCGGTGGTGGTGGTGACCGATTTCGGTCTTGGCGACTCGTCCGGGTCCGCGCCCCGCCTCCCGCAACAGACCTGGCGACGCTTTGCCGTCCGCCTGAAACGCCACCGTTGTCCGCTACTGGCCGTCGTTCCGCGCGCCCCCGCCGAGTGGCCCCGGTGGGTGGAGCGGCACTTCATCGCCCTGCACTGGGACCCGCGCACCCGGGCGGGGCCCGCGAACGCGCCGACCTGGCCCGCTGGATCAAGGGCGCCCTGCCACCCCTGCACGGCGCCACCGAAGGCCATCGCGAAAGTGGCTGGCTGGCGCAGTTTGCGGGGGCCGCGCTGGGCGACACCGGCCTGGTTCTGCACGGCCTCGCCATCCGTCCAGACCCGATGCCGGCTTGGCTCGGCGCCGCGTTACCCACGGGCGCCGGCCTGTCGCTCGGCGTGCGCTTGGGGCGCGACGGCGATCGTCTGATCCTGGAGTGCGTGGAACCCGAACCCCGCTGGCCACGGCTGGATCTCCCCACCCCGGCGCCCGCCCCAGTGCACATCGCGTGCGAACACCAGGCGAACTTGTCGCCCGGGTGGGCGCCGCTCTTCCCCGGATGCCGCATTCCCCTCTCCCGGGGCTGCCGGGCGCTGATCCTGCAAACCCTGGACGGTCGCCGCTTCCGGCTGACGGCCGCCGCGCCGGATGAAGCCACGCCCCCGGGTTTGTCCCCACCGAACCCGGTGGTACTCGTTCATGCCCCGGGGGACGAAGCCCCGGCGCGGCGGCTCGCCGCGCTGCTCGAACGGCAATCCATCCGGGTGCGGGTCGAGCAGCAGGCCCCAGTCGTGGAGGGCGTTCCCGCCGGGGTCGCGGACCCCGAGGAACGAATCATGAGGTTGTGGTCCGAGCGTGCCGCCCAGGCCCTGGCAGCCGACCCGCGGCGGCGGCGAGAGAGTTTCTCCCCCGCGCCGCCGGATTACCGCCTGCTGGTGATGCTCGACAAGACGCCCTGGCCCGAAGGCTTGGAGTCTTCGGGGCCAGAACCCGCGCGGGTCGACCTGTCGGACGCGCGCGGCGAGTGGGGTCCGGAAGAAGCCCGGAAGTTGCTGGCCGCCTTGTCGGCCGGGCTGGGGGACGAACCGCCCGGTTCGCGGCCCGAAGGTTCGGAACAACCGCGACGGCCCGATGGCGGGACACCAGCGATCAAGGCCAAGAGCCCCCCGAAGGCGGCGACGGAACGCCTGCTCGCCGAACTCGACAATCCCAAAAACCCGCCCAGGCGCCGCTTGGAGATCGGCGACCGCCTGGCCGAGCTGGGCGATCCCCGCCCCGGTGTCGGGCTCGACGAGAAGGGGATTCCCGCTATTGACTGGGTGGAGATCCCCGCCGGGTCTTTCCGGTACGGCGAGCACCAGGAAACCCAGGAGCTTCCTGCCTTCTTCATCGCCCGCTACCCGATCACCAATGCGCAATACCAAGCCTTCATCGCTGCCAATGGCTACCAGGATGCACGCTGGTGGCAAGACTTGATTCGTCCCGAGAAGCCGGTGCCATCACGCTGGCCGGCATCCAACCGCCCGCGCACGAATGTGTCCTGGGACGAGGCCGTGGCCTTCTGCCGCTGGCTGTCGGTGCAACGAGGCCATGAGGCGCGCCTGCCCACGGAGTGGGAATGGGAGAAAGCGGCGCGGGGGACGGATGGGCGCGAATACCCCTGGGGCACTGGCTACCGCTCGGGCCTGGCCAACGTAGACGAGACGTGGCACGAGGAAGAACCTCACGATTTGCAACAGACGACGGCGGTGGGGCTGTATCCACAAGGGGCCTCGCCCTACGGGGTGCTGGACATGGCGGGTAATGTCTGGGAGTGGTGTTTGAACGAGTATCACACTCCGGAGCATGTTCACGCGGGCCGAAAGACCCGGGTGGTGCGCGGCGGGTCCTGGTACTACGATCCAGCCTACGCGCGCTCGGCCTATCGCCGCAACTTCACGCCGGGCCTCCGCTACGACGATATCGGTTTTCGGGTTTTGTGTTCGTCCCCCATCGAACCGCTGCACGCGGCGCCGCTGAACACTGGACCGCTGAAGGACTAGTGTAAGGATTTATGCAGAATCGGAACTTTAAAAACAACTTATTGATAATAATAATTAACGTGAGTTCCGTTTATTATGCATGGCAAGTCAATAGCTTAAGATCATTTTGAGACAAATTCAGCGAGGGTTTGCGAGGTTGATAGGTATACGCCACCAAAGCGGCCAGGACATTGACCATGGCATTGACCACGCTGCGATGCCGGGTGTGCTCGATCTGTTGGATATTTTTGATCTGGTCGTTGATGGATTCGATGAGGGCCCGCTTGCGCAACAACA
>Ga0116151_10001743_pt1 | contig 20294 bp, 24 predicted proteins | sample AD_UKC117_MetaG_FD_89893 | JGI IMG/M metagenome (GOLD analysis project Ga0116151, IMG submission 89893) | Active sludge microbial communities of municipal wastewater-treating anaerobic digesters from Hong Kong - AD_UKC117_MetaG | ecosystem: Engineered > Bioreactor > Anaerobic > Digestate... | reverse complement strand
TGGCAAGGCTGCCATAGCCAACATTGCACCAGCAAGCGCCAGTGCTTTGGGCGTGCAGAAGGACTTGTACTTCATATTGCAGATTCCCTTGTTCGGATATCAGAGCGCAGCCGCGCCGGTTTCGCCTGTGCGGATGCGGACGGCCTGTTCGAGCGGCAGGACGAAGATCTTGCCGTCACCGATTTGGCCCGTCTGGCCGGATTGCTGGATTGCTTCAATCACACGGTCGATGACTGTCTCGTCGACAGCCATTTCCAGTTTTACTTTCGGGACGAAGCTCACCGTGTATTCTGCACCACGGTAGAATTCGGTATGCCCGCGCTGGCGTCCGTGACCTCTGACCTCGGTGACAGTAATGCCCTGGATGCCGAGTTGTCCGAGAGCTTCGCGTACTTCCTCGAGCTTGAACGGTTTGATGACCGCAATTACGTATTTCATACACCACCCCTTTGTTGTGTCGCTGCAGTGCAAAACAAGAAGCGTGCCAGACTCTGGTGATGTGATAACATGTTGAAATATCGAAAAAATCTGATCTGAACCACGAGAAACAAGCAATTAGAACGAGTAAATATTAGGCAAGATTTTTTGTGTGCATAATAATTGGGCGTTTAGTGCCGCGGCCAAGCGCCATATGGCTCACGTGACAAAATCACTCGAAAAGGGCTCATGTCACCCGCACAGAGACATCCCGACATCATCATTATCGGCGCCGCCCTCAACGGTCTGGCGGCGGCGGTCGCGCTCGGTGGTAACACGGTGAAACGGCCTCAGAATGTTGTCGTCATCGACGCCAAGGATCCAAGCAACTTCGCGACCAGCAGTTTCGATGGCCGGGCATCGGCAATCACGGCAAGCGCTCGCCGCATGTTCGAAGCACTGGGAATCTGGTCGGTGGTGGCAGTTCACGCGCAGCCGATGGAAACAATCATCGTGACCGACAGCGCCACGCCGGAGAGTAAACGTCCGGTCCTGCTTCAGTTCGACCAGGATGACATGAAGGGGGGGCCTTCCTCTCACATGATCGAGAACCGCTTTCTATACCGGGCCATGCTCGAGGAGGCACATCGGTCATCGCACATCAGGTTTCAAGTCGGTCAACCGGTAGAGAAATTCGCGTTCGGATCCAGCCTGGCAAGCCTGACCCTGACCGATGGTACCGAACTCAAGTCATCTCTGGTGGTCGCCGCAGATGGCCGCTATTCAAGCGCCCGGGAGGCCGCCAATATCAAATTGATCGGTTGGCCGTATGACCAGATGGGGATTGTTGTCACCGTCGAGCACGACTTGCCTCACGAAGGCCGCGCCGAGGAACATTTCACGCCCTCCGGTCCATTTGCCATCCTTCCTTTGCCCGGAAATCGCTCGTCCCTGGTCTGGACCGAGCGGACGGACGACGCCAAGAGGATACTCGCCCTTGACGATACTGGCTTCGTGAACGAGCTGAAGCGGCGGTTCGGATCGCACCTCGGAGAGGTTCGTGTACTGTCTGGCCGTCATGGTTATCCGCTCGCCATGTACCTTGCCGAACAATTCACCGCGGAACGGCTGGCACTGGTGGGTGATGCTGCCCATGTCCTGCATCCCCTTGCCGGGCTGGGCTTCAACTTGGGCCTGAGAGACGTGGCAGCCTTGGCCGAATGTGTGGCTGATTCAGCCAGCCTGGGCCTGGATATCGGTAGCGCACAGACCCTGGAGCGCTACGCTCAATGGCGCCGTTTCGACACCGTGGCGACGGGCGCCACGATGGATGCCATGAACAGGCTTTTCTCCAACTCCAATCCGGCACTGACCCTTCTGCGGCGGGCCGGCCTTCTGGCCGTCAATCACATGGAAACACTGAAGTCCGTGTTCGTCGGTGAGGCATCCGGACTTTCCGGCAACCTGCCGAAGCTCATGCGCGGCGAAACGATCTAACCACGCCCGAGTCGCGCGGCATCGAGTTTGTCGAGATAGGACTTCCAGATCGTATCGTGCTCCCGGCCGAGTCTATGGAGATAAGACCAGGAATACAGGCCGGTGCTGTGGCCGTCATCAAAGACAATCTTGACGGCGTAAGTGCCTACGGGCTCAAGCTTGACGATCCGCACATTTCGCTTCCCCCAGACAAGCTGTTCCTGTCCAGGTCCGTGCCCCTTGACTTCGGCGCTCGGGCTTTCGACGCGAAGATACTCGGCAGGGAGGTCGAAGTGCTCGCCCGTATCAAAGCGGACCGCCAGGAGCCGCTGGTCATCCTTTAGTCGCAACTCCTCCGGCCACGGTTCAGTCACCATCGAGCTCCCGGGCCTCCTCGGCTAACATGATCGGAATGCCATCGCGGATCGGAAAGGCCAGCTTGGCTGTTCGCGAGATTAGTTCTTGGCGCTCGGCGTCATAATGCAACGGCATCTTGCTGACTGGACACACCAATAGTTCCAGCAAACGAGGGTCGACAGGACGATGATCGCTCATGGAAAGGATCCTACTGCAGTCGCGTTCCGCTGCCCGGCACCATACGCCTCAAGGCAACTTCAGTGAGCGCAACAAGAACATCGGCCCTGGTCTTGAGGTCGGGCGCCTCGAGCAGTGCCTGCTTATCCTGTGGCGGATAGGGCGCCAGCAATGACAATGTATTGACCAGGACTTCCGTCGACGCTTCGTCCACTTCTTGCCAATCTGCGCTCATGTTGTTGGCGTCGAGATAGTCCCTGAAAGCCTTAAGGAGGGCAGGACGATTGACCTCGTTCGCACCTCCATCCGTCACGAAATCCACTTCGAAGGGCCTGTAGTCCGCCAAAACCTGACGATATGGCGTATCGACATCAACTTCCTCGACAATTTCAAACCGGCTGATGCCGGTTAGCGAAATCAGCACCCTGTCATCCGGTGTCTCCGCATAGGAACTGATCCGACCGGCACATCCAATCCGCATCAGATCGGGCCGATCGCCATCTTCGTCGATGCCGAGTGGCTGAATCATGCCAATGATCCGATCAGCGGCCATTGCCGCATCCACCATGGCAAGATAGCGCGGCTCGAAGATATTCAGCGGCAAGTCGGCCCGCGGCAAGAGCAGCGCGCCAGAAAGGGGAAAAACCGGAATCTGCGAGGGCAAGTCGGATGGTTTGCGATATCGCTCGAAAAGCCCCATATCACCTCACGAAAATAGGACAGCGGAGAGTTTCCGCCGGCCAGCCAGGGTAAACTCGTCCTTCGGTCCCCAGGCTTCAAAGAATTTCACCAGTTGCTTGCGCGCCGCTTCTTCGTTCCATGCGCGCATCTTCTTGATGATGTAGATCAATTGATCGGTAGCTTCCTCGCGCTTGCCAACACCATTCAGGAGCACGGCAAGATCGAACCGAGCCTGGAAGTCGTCCGGATTCTTCTCGATCTGGGCCTGAAGCGTGCTGACGCCTGAGACATCCACAGGATTGAGCGCCATCTCCAAACTGGCTCTGACACTGACAACCTCTGGATCGTCGCCCTTTGCGGGAGGTACCAGCGCCAAGGTCTTCTGGGCGCCATCGAGATCGCCAACCTCGAGTTGGCACCGGGCCAAGCCGGCAATGGCGCCAGCATGTTCCCGGTCAGCTTGCAGTACCTGCGCAAAAATCTGCGCCGCACCTTGGTAGTCCTTCTGATCGAGTGCGGCCCGCCCCGCATCAGCGGCTGCTTCGATCTCTTCGGCCTGACTTCCTTGTCCGCCCAAGCGATCGACAAATTGCTTGATCTGACTCTCTGGCAACGCCCCCATAAAGCCATCGACTGGCTGCCCATTGACGAAAGCATAGACAGCTGGAATCGACTGAATACGCATCTGCGCAGCGAGCTGCTGGTTTTCGTCCACGTTGATCTTGACCATGCGGACCTTGCCATTGGCACTGCGCACGACCTTTTCAAGGGCCGGCCCAAGCTGACGGCATGGCCCACACCAAGGCGCCCAGAAATCGACAATTACCGGCTGCTTGCGTGAAGGCTCGATCACGTCTTGCATGAAGTTCTGGGTATCTGATTCCTTGATCAGGTCACCCGCCGGGGTTCCGCCGTTGACTGATTCTGGTCCACCAATGATCACGTTCATGAATATTCCTCGACCCGGGTTTCCCAATACATGGAGCAAACACCGTCCATTTTCAATGTCGGCTCACGCCACCGCGACGATCTGCGGGTCATGTCCGCAAGCCCTTATGAATGTCACGAGATCTGCAGAGCGGATCGTGGTCGTGGCAGTGTTCTGCAGCGGATGATAGCTGACGAACTCGTGGGCCATCATGGCAGCGTCCAGAACGACATTGACCCGTCCATCCCGGTCATTGATGAGGGCGAATGGTGTCACCGAACCCGGTTCTATGCCGAGGACCTCCATCAGCAGTTCCGGCTTTCCGAACGACAGGCGGCGTGAACCGATCTTGGCCGGCGCTGCTTTGAGATCGACCTGGGCGTCCTCAAGGCATACGATCAACCAGATTTTCCCCTTGTCATCCTTGAGAAACAGATTCTTGCAGTGGCCGCCAGGGATCTGGCCACGGAGCGCCTGGGCTTCCTCTACGGTATAGACGGGTGGATGATCGCAGGTTGTGGTCTCGATTCCAAGGGACGACAACTTGGCAAATAGCTCCTCGCGAGTTGCTGGCATAGGCGTGAAAAAACCTCCAATTTGGCTATGAGGTTGTTCTTGCATTTGTCCGTGAGTTAGGCAATAAGACCGGCCACCCACCGGCGCTGCCGGTCACGGTCTATGGAAGCGGGCGTAGCTCAGGGGTAGAGCATAACCTTGCCAAGGTTAGGGTCGCGCGTTCGATTCGCGTCGCCCGCTCCAATTTCTCTCAGTAAATCATTCAAGGTGCAGTGTGGTAGACGGGCTCAGTCCTGTCTGGAGAGAATGTCAGCAAGTGTGGGGCGGATGGCCAACATGATGGCGTCTGCCATGGCCGCATGCCCTTCAGATGTCGGATGCAGTGCGCCGGTGGTTTCGGAGAACACCGCCTCAGACGCCCTTTCGCTGATCCGGCCGGACCTGTAGAGAACTTTCTGGTTCACGGCCATGTAGGCATCGTTGAAGGTCCGCACCCAACGCTGGCGTTGCGCATAGGGGTAGTTCTGCGTCGCCGGATTGTATGGCCGCCAATGCCTGTCTTTCGCCGACAGGCTCGATTGACACGTCTGCGTATCGCGCTCCGTCAGCCCCCAGCAGGGAATCATCAGGACCTCCGCCGGGTCAGAAAGCCGTTCAAGGTTTTGCGCGCAGAACCCATGTCCGTCGAACAGGCGGCCTGCATAAGATCCGCCAGCAAACGTCCACTGGTGATCCTCTGCCAGCTCACCCATGCGTTTGAAAAGTTGTGCGAACTGTGCGTGGACCTGGGCCAGTCGCGCAGACCGAACCAGCAGCCAAGAAGAGAACATGTCCAGTGACTGGTTCGCCGGGTGATGATCTTCCACCTCGTCGGCGGCGAGGTCCGCATCGCACAGATCACCATTCGCATCGGTCACTAGATCAGGATAGGCGCTGAGAACCACACGCGACGGATCAAATATCCCGTCGGGTGCCGATACGAGCGGCAGGGCCTGTTCCATGGCCTTGGCAAGTCGGGCGTAATCCGTCGGCAGCTGGTCCCGCATTCTCGAGCCAAATTCGTCGGCGGAGACCGTGGCACCCAGAAAGCCTGCGATGGCAGACGACACGCCATCGCGCAACGATGCCCAGGCAACCACATTCGAAAAGCCGAGATCATTGCCGCCGACAGACAGGAATACGAAATCGAGCTGACGGCGGAAATCGCCGTCAGGACAGATGATCAAACCATCCCGCTTCTTCGGCTCACGTCGGCAGAGATCATGCAGGATGCGGTAGATCTGAGAGTCATGGTCATCACCCGAGACTGGCCGGATGGAGGGCTTCGTGTTGTTCTTTCCCTCGTCCACGCGGTCCACATAGACCTGTGGTCCAAGAATACCGTCTTCAATCGATGCGCCCGAACAGGAGTAGTCGAGATAAGTGACTGCCGCATGAGGATTCTCGACCGCGATCTGCAAGGCAGCCCTCAAAAGCTGGCCATAAAGCGAGCGGTGGCAGAGGTCATCACTCCAGACCGCCGATCCCGAGGCGTCATTCGGGGCGCGCAAGGGATAGAGGTTGCGATAACGCTTGGCCTCCTGAAACGCGACAGGACGATTGGGATTACCCTCCCCCGAAGCGAAACTGTCCCCCATACCGGCGATCAGCAGGTCTCGAACCTTTGCATCAGCGAAGATCGGCTGCTCGCCCACGACGTTGACACTGACTTCCGCACCGGCAGGATAGGGAAGAACGATATTCGGGCCGCTTACACGCTCCCGGCAAGATTGCACCGCGACCACATTGCCGTCGATGCGCCACTCGCATCGGGTGCCCTCCGGCACTGATCCTCCCATCGTCCCAAGCCACAATTCGATGGAGTGGGCGGTTGGATTGACATAGGCACCGATTCCGCCGCAGCCTGAATATGTCCGCGATTTTGAATCGTAGCATGTATCCGCATCGTCCCGCGCGGCCCAACCGCGCCAATCGAAGTTCTTCCTGAGGATATTTGAGAACGCGATGTAACGGTCGTTCAACACATGCTCTGAACCCAGCACCGAGGTTTGGGCAACGAGCCGGCTGCGCTCATCAGCTTCCAATCCCCGCCCATCCACATGTAACAGATACTGTCGCCACGCATTCTCATGCAGGCGAAAGAACTGATCGTCACGGAACAACCGGAACCGGTTGACCACCTGCCACTCAATCCGAAATCGGCTGGTGTCGAGAGTCTGGGCGTTTGACGCCGTCGCCGGAAGCAGCCCCAGACATAGGACCAAGAGCATGAGTATGATTCGCATGCTGTTCTCTGAACCCACAATCCAGGCTAAGTTTGGGCACGATTTCTGCCTCTCAAGCCAGCCCCAAGCAATGCACGAGTTGCAACCTGTTCAATACGACGTCTTGCGAGTGCCTGGATTGGAGTATCGTCGCTATCGATCTTTGGCTGGCCGCCTTGAAACACTTTCGTTTCAAACAGTAACCAACGCGCCACTCCAATTCATGGGGTTGATCCATCGCGACGGCCTGTCAATCCTCCAGAACACATCATCGAAATCCCATTACACGCAGAACGATATCGATGATCCAGAACAACCTGAGCGACCGGCCAGACTTGGCACTGTCGTCCGCAGTTGAATTGTGCCAACGGTTCGCCTGGCCATTGAATCCGACTGCTAACTCTTTGTCGTCGGTGGTCGCTTCAAAAGCAATGGGAAGCGGGTCGTGTGCTCCGCAGAACCACGCGTCAGATCCGCCACTCCAGTCGAATCTGGCAGATGGCTTCCAATGCGGCGGAGTAGCGGCGGACGAGAGGCTAATCGCACAATCAGCCATCGACCGGGCGGTCGTATCTTGCCAGTTCAATCTTCCCGTGCAGTGCCCTCCACCGTCTCTCTTTTGGTTTATGTAGGCATGGAGGAGTTGAGGATCTCTTGAAAGCCTCATGAACTCGGCAACAGCAATCATCTCCTCTGCGGTCGGCAATTCCGCTCGACTCAGCTCCGAAATGAAGATTAAGATCTGAGAATCACAAACTGGATTGCCATTCATAGCTGTCCCGGCTGGACCGTTACTCATGTCCAGTGCTTGCCTGACCGCTCTTTATCCAGTTCGTTCGAATGTCTTCCTTTCGCACAAAATTGAGCTGCTGAATAAGGACTGTGCGGATCAGAGCTTCGCCGAACTGCGCATTCGACACGCGTGTGATCTCCGACGTCAACCGGTCGAGGTCGCTTCTCCGCAGGCGGCGAAAATCGACGGCATCGCTGCTAAAGATTGTGCGAAAGGCGGCATCTATGAGATAGGGTGAGGGCTCGACATGCAGCTCTTGCAGTAGCCTGCGATCGGCCTGAAATGACATTTGAATGATAACATATCCAATTACCTCTCCGTTGCGGATCACAGGTACCGAAGTCATGTCAGTCTTGAGTTCTTCAACACCGAGGTCAGCGGTCTCAGCATCCCCAGACACTTGGGACGCATGGTAGAAGAGAACGGATCCGTACGTTGCGGCTGCTGTTACGAGAATGACCCAGACTCCTAGACCAGCGAGGCGAAACATGACTCAGGCCCTCATCCTGCTACGCCGCGCCGCGAATAAGTTCCGTCCGACTCAGCAGCGCGCAGTCCTCCTATGATGATGTCAGTTACGTCACCGAGGGCACGGATATGTATCTTCAGGAGACGGGCATTCGTTGCGAGGAGTTGTTTGATGATCAGGAGTTCTTCGCGGAAAGCTCCTAGCGTTTGTTCTGCGTAACCTGATCTTTGAGCGGCCAGCAATTCGCGAAGCGCTTCATTCTTAAGCAAGGTGAAATTCCCGTGACTGCCTACGCGGTTGTTCGCAAGACATTCATTTTCTTCGGCAAGAACCTTGGTTACCTTGCGAATGGCGCTCGTCAGAGCAAAGGCCGATGAAGGGATGTCCGGGCCTCGGCCGCGCTGGCCATTCTCTCCACTATGCATGATACTAGCCCGCGTAGCTGCGAATTTGTGAAGTTGAGAAGTATGGCCAGCCCGACAACGGCGCGCTGGTTATCATCTCCCTGGGGGTCGTGGATCGTCCACTGTCGAAGCTGCTCAGTACGCCGAGATTGGTATGTTTCGAGGCAACGGCTGCAAGTTGATCGGCAGCCATCGAGCGCCATATGCCTGCTGATGGTCCACCACCAAACACGCCGGCCTGTTCATCCGGCAGTACTGTTTCGTAGAGGGTCCGCCAAACCATCTGCTCAAAGCCCTGTCTCGTGGTGTCAGCCCGACGGTCGACTTGTGGTGGAGGTACTTCTCTAGCCGGCAAGATGTTGAGGCATGATTTGCTATGCGTATCGGTGAGTGCCGATTGAAAACTCATCGCCCCCGCATCTTCGCCTTCGACAGCTTTTGACAGCTTCGCAACCGCCTGCCGGAGGCGGGCTGGATCTGCCGCTTTCATAACATCAACGACGAGGTCCGATGGAATGCTTACCGCCATTGGTCAACTCCTTTTCCCGCCCAATACAACAGGTTGAGCTTGCCGTAGCCTTGTCAATCCAGCTGCGTGGCAACATATTCCGAAAGGCTGTCCAATAGGGCCTTTCGTCCCTCCACGGATGCGATCTCATCGAGAGTGGCATCTGTCCTGCGCAGTTGGCTCCTTACGCAGGCCATCTCTTGAACAACAGTACGAAGCTCATGACGCATTGCGGATTCCTTTTGACGCAAAGCATCTATCCGGGAGGTGCCTGAACGCCAGACGTCGAACATCATGACGGCCGGTCGTGCCATTGCTGATTCGATCTTCCCGGTCTCGTCCTGAACCTCGAGGAGATGCCGCTGGTAGCTCGCAAACTGTTGTTCCAGAACGTCTTGCTTGGTCAGCAATGCCTTCTTCAGGCGCATCAACCTTGGCTTTTTCTTCGTCATAGGCCGCCCTCCAGGAGCCAGGCGCGATATTCTTCGCTGAATGCACGGAACCATTCGGGGATCGCAAGCCACAGAAGTATCAGTCCTGTCATCATGACGATCCCTGTGGTTGAATGGTAGACCGTGACCTGTGGGCTGAACTTGTTCGCAAGCCCAACAGCTACGTTCGCCACGATGCCATAGACCAGAAATGGTGCGGCCAATCTCAGCGCCAGCATGGTCGTTCCCGAGAGGAGATCCGATAGCGAAGAGGACGCCCATCCGATTGAGAGTGGGTCACCAATCGGCAACATGGAATAGCTGTCTGCAAGCGCACGGATCATCTCCGCATGCAGGTCCAAAATCACGATCAACGTGACGGCAGTCAGGCTTGCCAGCGTTGAAAGAGGCGAACCGCTCTCTTCTGCATCCAGCTGCACCCCCGGAATTCCTGCCAATCCTATTGACGCTGCTGCGGCTGTCGCCGCAAACTGGACAGAGACGATGAACAGTCGAGCTAGCATTCCAATGAAGATGCCGGCGAACAGCTCTGCGATGATCGCGATCAGTTTCTGATCTGCACTCCATGAGAACAGCTGATGGTCTCTTTCGTTGACTATCAGCGTACCGAGCTCGACGGACAAGCCGACAGCAAGTAACAAACGAAACTGCATAGGAATGCGCTGCCCGGAAAGTCCGGGAGCATGCATCATGCACCCCCCTACACGGCAGAAAACCAGAAAGACGGCAATGGCCCAGTTCAGAAGTTCTGCGGTCACGACAGTGTGCCAACGACGTCTATGCGGACCCCTCGCGAAATCTCCACGTGGGAGAGAACCGGAACATTCGGGTAGAGCCGATCAACGATCATACGGACGTAGGGTCTTGCTTCTGGTGCTGTTACCAGCGCGAAGGGCTCGCCATGATCAATATGCTCCTTGAGCCCCTTGTTGACCTCGACGGCAAACTGCTCGATCAGCCTGGGATCGATATCAAACTCGATGACCTCACCTTTTCCGTCGCGCTTCAGACTCTGGAGAAAGGACAGGTCCCAGCGGCTTCCAAGTCTGACAATGCGCAGTGTTCCATTTTGTCCGAGGTCGCCGCAAATCTGTTGAGCCAATCTTAGCCGGACATGTTCCACAATGAGTTCCGGCTTTCGAATGTGCGGCGCAACTTCCGCTATTGCTTCCAATATGAGGTGGAGATTCCGAATCGAAACCCGCTCCGTCAGCAGCATCTTGAGAATGGCCTGTAGCCCCGAATAGGAGAGGAGGGCGGGGCATGTTTCATCCAGTAGCCTCTTGTATTCAGGATCGAAGCGATCTGTCAGCGACCGAAGATCCTTGTAAGACAGCAGATGCCCAAGATTGCTGCGTATCACCTCGGAGAGATGAGTGAGCATGACCGACATGCAGTCAATCGGCTGATACCCATTGATCCTCAGTTCAGGGGCGAACACCTCGGGATACCACAGAGCCTCCAGGCCAAATGCCGGTTCCTGCACCAGTTCGCCAGGCAGTGAGGGCTGCGGCTTTGCCCCCGGGATAACCATGACTTCGCCAAGCCGAAGTTCAAAGGCGGAGGCAATTGTTCCATGAATGCTGATCGTATAACTCTTCGGCGGGATTGCGAGATCGTCATTGAGATGGATTTCAGGAATGACAAATCCGTATTCCTGCGCAAAGCGGCGTCGCATCTTTGCGACTCTGTGGGAGAGTTCTCCATGTGATATCATCATCGCGCTTGATATCTGACGTCCAAGCCGCAATTCCAGTTCTGCCGTCTTGAGCAATTCCTTGACGGAGTTGCGCTCTTCCTGCTTGCGGTTCGCTGCTGCCTCCCTAGCATTCTCGGCTTCGGCCTTCTCAATACTCGCTCTTTGGCGTCTTATTGCGATCGCAGTTGCGGCCATGACGATCGATAGCGTTGCAAATGGCAGCAGTGGCAAGCCCGGGACGAGCGCCATCCCCCCGAGGAGCATTGATGCAACCAGAAGCGCGCGCGGGTATCCCCCGAGTTGTCGAAACACTGCCTCCTGGGCGGCTCCGCGATTGCCGCCCTTGGATACAAGTAGGCCAGCCGCGAGTGATACAATCAAGGCTGGGATCTGCGTCACCAACCCATCACCGACCGACAGCTTGGTGTAAATATCTGCCGATTGAGAAAATGTGAGTCCGTGACGAACCACGCCAATCACGATGCCGCCGAAGATATTCACGCCAGTGATGATGAGCCCGGCTACCGCATCTCCACGCACAAACTTGGACGCACCATCCATAGACCCATAGAATGAGCTTTCCTGCTCGAGCTCTGAACGCCGCACACGTGCTTCGCGCTCATCTATTAGGCCCGCTGACAGATCGGCATCAATCGCCATCTGTTTTCCAGGTATTGCATCCAACGTAAAGCGTGCTCCGACTTCGGCAATGCGGGATGCACCCTTGGTGATGACCAGAAAATTAATGGTAATCAGTATGATGAAGACGATCACTCCGATCACGAAGTCACCGCTCATAACCAGGGTCGAAAACCCTCCAACCACATGACCGGCTGCGTTTGGGCCCTGATGGCCCTCCGAAAGGATCAGCCTTGTGGTCGCGACATTCAAGGCCAGCCTGATCATCGTGGCGATAAGAAGCACGGTTGGAAAGGCGGAGAAATCAAGCGGTCGGACAATCCACAACGACACCATCAGTATCAGCACTGAGAACGAAATGGAGAGAGCCAGCCCAAGATCCAACAAGAGCGGCGGAACAGGAAGGAACAACACCACCAGAATCGATACAATGCCGATGGCGAAGCCAATGTCTCGCACATCTCGGGAATTGGAGATTGAGCTCTCTGGACGTGTCGTATCCGTCATGTCGCTCGATCCCACTTTATCGAGAACATCCGGCTGCCACGCTGGCCGAACCTAGAATCCAGAACCAATGCGTGAATACACTTCCTCCGTAAACGCCATCAGCTGCGCAGCGGCAACCGGAGCCAACAACAACATCGCGGCAAAAATCGCGAGAATCTTCGGGACGAATGTCAAAGTGGCTTCTTGCACCTGGGTCAGAGCCTGCAGGAGCGCAATGATGATGCCGACAGTGGTGGCGGCAGCCACAGCGGGCCCCGCCCCGACAATGACCGACCAGATTGCATTCTGGACAAGACCGAGGGCATCAGACTCATTCATTTTCAACCAATCCGAACCGGTATATTGAGTTCGATTCGCTCGCCGCTCTGTAACAGCACGGCGGAGTTTCCATCATGGATCTCGACACTCTGGACAAGGCCCGATTTCAAACCATCGAGTGACGTGATTTCGCGGCCAATGAGCGATGCTGCTTGGCCGGCCGTCATCACGGAAAGAAGTTGATCAAGTTTTTCATTCGTTTTGAGCGATTGCTCGACGTTTGAGAATGAAGCCAGCTGAGATAATGTCTCCGATGGATCATTGGGTTGGGTCGGATCCTGGTTCTTCATCGACGCGATTAGCAGATTGAGGAAGGCGTCATAATTGATGTTAGCTTTAGCGTGGCTCTCGGCTGCCGCCGAGACGCCGTCTGTCGCTGCGATGTTTAGTGATGAGATCATCATGAAACTGTCCTCTCTCCCGAATTATTCGCAAAACCGGCCTTACTCTCCTCAATGGCAAATGAGAGCCGAAGTTGCTTCAGCGCATCGAAGTAGCGTCCGCCCAATACTTTTTTGTCAGCAACGTCCAAAACCTCAATGAGGTGACCGTCCTCGTCATTACCTCTGAGTCGACCCGACAGATGCTTGTAGAGTTCTGCTGTCAGCCCGGCATTGGCTGGGTCCATGAGCATGGTCTGAACGACAAAATAGAGCTGCCGGCAGGGGGTTGATGCATCCTCGGCCTGCATCACATGATTCTCAAGGAGGAAGGAAACGTCATTCAAGAATTCTATGGATGTCCTGCGGTCGACTTTCAACACCGCACCATTGACATAAAGCTTCTCGCCGCGCTTCAGGTTGATTAGCATGGCAGTTCAGCTTCCAATCCCTTGCTGATGGACCGGGTTACGTCGATCAAGGCAGAAAAATCACTCACCTTTCCAAGACGAATGTCGTCTGTCCGGCGCAACACCCAGATGCCCACGGAGATTAGACTCGCACGCAGCTCATCAGGAAGGCCATTACCTTCAGACGCCAGATCCTCCATGAGACGGGTCCACAGGCGATTGACATAATGAATGGCCTCGATTGCTTCGCGAGAGGCGGGACCTCTGGACTGGGCGGATTTCAGAAGCATCAATGACCTCTCAAAGGCCTCCCGCTCGATCTTCCGGGAATCTTTTTGTGTGTCTGCGAATGCTTCCACGTAGAGCGAATGGAACATTGCACCCAAGAATGGATCTCCTGCTCTCTGTGTTCTCTAGATGTACGCGAGGAGCGAAAGCCGGCTCAACCTTCCGGTCAGAGCGTAAGATGCTTCCAATTGCGTGGTAAGTGTATTGACCTTCATCGCGAGCGCGTAAGTATCGACACCTTGCATCATTTCAATCGCCTTCTTTGCCGTGACAGATTTTGTATCCCGCTCAGCTTCCGCTGCCGTCAGCCTCTCTTGCGCGAGGCCCATGCGACTTTGTTCGGCGATCAGTTCTTGCTGCGCGCCGGACATTTTTGACAGCGCGGTGTCGACAAGTGCGGCGAAGGCATCCTGCCGTAGCGGTCCCTGACTGAGCTCGAGCATCATGCTAAATGCCTGTGTGAGGCTGACTGCAAATCCGGCTGTAGCGCTGCTTGAAGCTTCGACTTGCTGTCCGTTCGACAACATGACTGTGGCGTTCTTGGGCGCAGCTTCTGTCCAGAGGGTCTGCCAGTTGGCCTCATCGAAGAGTATTGCGAATGCACCATTCACGAAGTCGAGCATCCGATCTGGTGTGATCGAAGCTGCGCTTGGGTCCGAAGGAGCGAATCCGAAATTGGCTGCAAATGCATCCCTTACCGCTTGTTGACCAGACCCGCCTTCATAGTCTGGCATTGGATTAGTCTGAGAATTCAAGCCTCCGAAGAGTTTGACTCCCCCAAACTCCGCATTCAGTAGATTGTAAAGGCTCGCGATAGAGCCGCTAGCCGCCTGACCCGCAATATCCTGACCCAGCGCTGCGCCCCGGGCGCCAGCAAGCGTCTCCAGAAAATCACCGGTCAAAGACCTGATACTTTCGAGTGTCGATTGAGTTGCCTCGGCGCGGTTTCGCGCTGCCGAAATTCGCAACTTCTGACCGTCGAGCTCGGTGAGTTGCCAGTTCAAGTCGACGAATCTCGCTGTTGCAGCTCCCAGGTGCAATCCGATATCCGCTTTGCGCTGAGTTGCGATCTCTGTTTGAGCAGATGCGAGCCTTTGCTGCAAACCGCCGATGGCCGTGCGCGGTTTGGACGAGAGCAAGACTGTCGGAAAGCCAAGAGCAACCATTTTAGCCCACGACGTCCAGAAGGTTGGCGAGCATTGAATCAATGACAGTGATGATCTTGGCTGATGCCTGGTAAGTCTTTTCGAGATCGAGAAGAGATGCCATCTCCTCGTCGATGCTCACGCCCGCAATCCGCGAAAGGGATTCCGCCGCCCTTGAGGCGGTTGCTCCGGCAACATCCGCGTCTGATTGTGCTGATTGTCTGCGGCTCTCGGTCCACCCGGCCGACTGGCCCGCTATTGAACGAATGCTCCCTTCGGATCCGAATCCTAAGGACGGGTCGATCTGGCCCAACGTTTCCAGCGCAGCCGAGAGCGCGTGGAGACGGTCCTGAAATGACGCGTGGCCAGAGGTGTTGTAGACATACGCAGAGCCAGCGAGTCCGCCGTCGCGAATAAGGTGAGGGTTTCCGCCCGTGTCTGAGTCCACCGCTGGATTGATTCCAAATCGCAGCGAAAGCCCGGGGATGATTTCACCTTCCGTTGGCACAAAGGGAGGCACCGTCCCCACAAACAAGCCGGGGGCGGCGGGAAGGCCAAGGGATGGATCGTTTGGGCTCTCCGCAAACTTCTGGACCAGCCCGGACGCGATGGCATCCATCTGCCTTCCGAGCGCAGGCGCGAAGCTATCGCGAATTCCGGCGAGCGCCCCAAGACGACCTTCATGAACTTGCATCACAGCGCCTGGGCCAGTGATGGGGACACCATCGACAAGAACCGATCCTCCAGTTCTTGGTCCGTAAGCATCTTGCATCCTGACAACTCTAGCACTGCCCTGAAAGAGTACGACTCCACTGTCCGTAAAGATCGACATGTCGTTGGAAGACCCAACCGAGGTCCGGATTCCAATTTCCGCAGACAAGAGTTTGAGAATGCTGTCGCGCTGATCCAGGTTGTCTGCCAAATCCGACGACGAGCCATTGCCCCGGACGATGGCCTCGTTCACAACTTTAAACTGGTCAAGAAGAGCATTGATGTGACCGACAGAATCCGCCATGCGCTGATCTGCGTCGTTGCGGACAGCAGAAATTTCTGCGGCTATCGCGGAAAGCCTGTTGGCGACAGCTGCTGCTGCAGAGGCAACTGTTATGCCAAAAGCATCGTTCGATGGGTCGGAGTCATAGTCCTTTAGGCTGCCCTGCAATGTGGCGAGAGTTCCTGCAAGCGAAGATCCGTCTCCGGCTTCGCCGATTGCTGTGCTCAATCGATTAAATGCGTCAACCGTGATCTGCCTCGCCGCACTGATGGAACTCGCTTCAATCGCTTTTTCCAGGAGTTGCTGGTCAATGCTCCTTCTGACCGCGGATAAGGTTGCTCCGCTGCCTGGCAGAGACAATACACTGGCTGATTTACGAGTGTAGTCTTCATTTTGCGCTTGCGTCACGTTCCGGGACGCAATGGCCGATCGTGATGCCGTCGTCATCAGCCCCGACAGGGCATGGTCCAGCGCCGATGAGAGGGATGACATGGGGGTTCCGCTTGCGACTGACCAATTAGCGTTTCAGGTTGACGAGTACATCCATCAACTCGGAGCCGGTCTGGAATACCTTTGAGTTTGCTGTATAGCTTCGCTGTGCGTCGATCATGGACGTCAGTTCGGTCGCCAGATCAACCGTAGACTGCTCCAGCGCTCCGGAACGAATGCTTCCGAGAGGTCCCGTCTCGGGAAATCCGATTTGCACATCTCCGGAATCAGTTGTCGTTCGGTACACGTTGCCAGCCGCCGGATCGAGCATGTCCGGACTCTCAACGTGAGCCAAGGGTATCCTGTATACCGGTACTCGCGTACCGTTTCCATACGTGGCATATACGAAGCCATCGCTATTGATCTCGACAAAATCGGCGCCGCTTGGTGGATTGCCGTTCACATCGGCCGAGAGAACGACGTAGTCGGTTGCCAGCTGTGACATGCCGGACAAATCAAGTGTGAAATCCGCACCATTGGGGATGACAAATTGCAGTTCTGTTTGGCTCCCAGGCGCCACTCCACCAGTCGCCGGATCAAATGTGAGAGTCATGGTACTCAACGGTCCGCTGGAATAAGGAAATCCATTGACCGATGACCCGCTTGAATCGAAGGCTGCGATCTCCCATTCATTTTCAGCGATCTTTGCAAAATAGAAGTCGACCTTCACCTCTCCGCCTAGATTGTCGTATGTCAACAAGGAGGACTTGGCAGAGTAGGACGATGTATTCGCATTCAGCGAGGGAAGGACGCTTGGATCAACGACAGCTGACGTTGATGGTAAATTGGCGACAATGGAGCCACCGGTGGATGCGGTGGCGGACAATGCCAACTCCTCAAAATTGACGGGCGTAAGGCCGGAATATCCATTGATTGTTATCGCTGGAAGCTCCGGATCAAGGCGATAACCTAGAAGTGTAAAGCCCCCGGCGTTCGTCAGATTGCCCGTTCCGTCTGCCACGAAAGACCCTGCGCGGCTGAGCGCTGGCGCTGAGTTGTTGTCCGCAACGACAAAGAACCCATCCCCAATGATTGCAAGATCAGTGTCCGAGGCCGTATCGTGAAGGCTGCCCTGGGCTGATACATGGTTGCGAATTGCCGTCAGGACCGAACCTGATTCATAACCTCCCGGGCACGTTGACAGCAGCAGGCTCGAGAACTCGCAAGACGATTGCTTGTAACCCGTCGTGTTGACGTTCGCGACGTTCTCGGCAACGGTGGACAGACGCGTTGCTTGAGCGTTCATTCCTGAAACACCCGTTCTCATGATGCCGTATAGACTCATGCCCGTTTCCCACTTCAACAAATCAATTTCAACTTGCAACCAATTACTTGTGCAGGCCTGTATCCGCTAATTCGATCTGTGGCAGAATGCCCTCGCGGCGGGCGTCCAATTGCCAAAGCCGGTTGAGACCAGATTGCCTATCACGGCACAGATGTATCGCTGTTGAGCGGGATTGTTGTCGGGGCCGGCATGATACCGGGCGATCGCCATCGTCCAACTTCCCTCTCTCTCGCGCAGTCTTAACAGGAAGCGCGCGGCATAGGTCACGTTCATACCCGGATCCAGCATGTCTTCCACTGATCGAAACTCACCACCATGATAGTGATGGTTCACCTGCATGCAGCCGAGATCGATCAGCTTCGCGCCTGACCGCTTCGCACGAATGAATTCATCCACGGCCTCGGCCCTGGATTTCGCCAATATTGATTTGCCTTCGACGTTCAGGGCGTAGGGTTGGAGTAGCCCCCTTCGCCCAGTTTCCGTCATGGCGACCGCATAGAGAACGCCGAGTGGAATGGCCTGCGTTCGAGCAACTGCGGCCATCTGTTGTTCGCAGATACCCAAGTGGGATTCGGCTTGAGCGACTCTAGCATCAAAGCACCATAAGAGAATCATCAGAGTGCCGCCCGCACGTAGTCGACTCGTGAACCTCTGTTTTACTCTTAGAGCATGCTTCATCTCGATTGGCTCCTGTGTGCTGGCCATCTCTTTGTCCAAGGTTTTCGCCTCCTGGGAAGGTCGTTCCATGGGGGAGTTGAGGGGCGGTTCCAGATTGCTCGGATGTCGAAGGTAGATTGTGCGGGCTCAATCCAACTGAAACGGCGATGTCAGTAGATGCCGCCCCTGCAACGGTTCCTGAGAGCGCAGATCTCAGCATATTGACATCCTGTTGCAGGAGATCACCTGTCTGCTTTAACTCAGGCACGATCACCACGGACAGTCGTCCGCCTTCAAGACGCAGCCTAATCTGAATTTCGCCCAGGTGTACCGGATATAGACCAAACGTCAGTTGCCGGTGATGACCCACCCGATGGTTGCGTATGGAGAGATGACATAGTTCAACGACGGGCTTAGCCAGATGAGCAAGAATCTGTTTTGCGGCCTGCGTCGGGCTCTGGAAGTTGAGGTCCGCAGCATTCGGTATCACGTACTGCGAAGTGGCACTTAGCGGGCTTGATGGTGGCGGGATAGGATGAGCTGTGCTTCGCGTCATGCCGATCTGCTCATGGTCGGTGTCCGAGTCCTGGTCACGTCGACAGAGCGTCTTTTGAGGATGATATCTTTCTACCGAATCATCACTATGGATCAGAAGACTTCGGTGCGTATGGTGACTTTGGCGTTCAACCATTCCTGCGGTGCCACTCTTACTGTGAGGGACAATCTCGGATTGTCTTGTGGTACCATGACCGATGACCTTCGGTTGGTTGTCAACGCCCTCTTCTATCGGGAGTTTCGACCGGATTGGCCCCAGGTGTCCTACATCAACCGGAATTGATCTGTTGTCGTCGACCTCGCGCGCACTCCCCTCATGTTCGGCACCCGACAAGTCCGTCTCGTGCTTCGCTGTAGTTACCATGAACTCGGAGAACATCTTTTCCACCGGAGCACTACTCCGTTCTGTGATGGCTCCGGCGCGGCGGTTTTCCCAGATCCCCGCATTTCCTTCCGCTTTGAAGTCGAGCGCTGCAAGCTTCATTGCGGGCCTAGTAATGCCTCCGCTGAAGACATCGCGGCGGAAGCCCGTTCTTCAAGGAGCCGCAGATCCTTCGGCAATTCATTTTCTGTAATCAGCATAGACACGGGAGACTCTGCCGGCGTGCGTATCAGATTGATGACCTCCAAAGCGGCATCCAAGATCGCACGATCCACTCCTTCCACCTGGTTGCGGTCAATCAAAAGGAGTCGTGCGTTCGCTAAATCAGTGGCGGGTTCGGAGATTGCAAATGCCCAAGTATAGAGTGAGCCCAGCGCCTGTTCAGAACTTCCATCCACAGCAAGGCGAAAGAGACGGCGGCCTGCCAACTGAGCGAGGTCAGGAACGTTTGCCACTGTCGCACCACGGGCAAGCTGCAAGTAGAGCAGCCGTCTACGATTGACGGGAAGGGAAGCATAGAGGCGGTCAAGTTCGTCGAGTCCTTCCATACGGCCATCACGGTGGAACTCAATTACGCATCTGGCCAGACCCGAGAGGAACTCTTCGGCATAGACTGATTTGTGAAACCGTCTGATGTATCGTTCGGTACGCCGCCAGAATTGCGTGGCATCGCCGCGCTCTGCGAAGGATAGGACGGATCGGCGAAGTGACGCCTCCTCGACTAATGTTCCCGGCATCAAGGCTATGGCAATCGAAAGGTAGCGCTGACGATTGGCGGAGCGCAGGTCGGAAAGCATTGCCTTCGTGAGAGCAATTCTTCCTCCGTAAGCCGGTGGAAGTGTCAGAGGGTCGATCGATGCCAGATTGGCTCGGGCGTCATCAAGGTGCCCCCGCATATACGCAGCAGCACCCTGCAGCAGTTCTTTACGCTGACCCACCAATTCTTGCTTCTTCACGTAACTTTCGACATCAGCAGGCTGACCTCCGCTGAAGATATATGCTGCTAGCGCTCCGGTTATGTTTGGTGTGGAACGGGGTTCAGGAAGCCCGAGCGGCATAAACTTGGTCAGTTCCGCTAGAACCTGGCGTTGCCCCTCGATAGCC
>Ga0116151_10001740_pt1 | contig 20318 bp, 16 predicted proteins | sample AD_UKC117_MetaG_FD_89893 | JGI IMG/M metagenome (GOLD analysis project Ga0116151, IMG submission 89893) | Active sludge microbial communities of municipal wastewater-treating anaerobic digesters from Hong Kong - AD_UKC117_MetaG | ecosystem: Engineered > Bioreactor > Anaerobic > Digestate... | reverse complement strand
TTTTCGTTGCTCTCGGGTTTGGCTGGGATCCACGCATAGGCCGGCCTGCCGCAGACGATCTCGAGACGTTCCGCAGGTAGACTGGCAACGGGTGGAGCTTCCCAAGCTGAATACGAGGGTTCGATTCCCTTCACCCGCTCCAGATTTTCGGCTCTATATTCAATGATTTAGAAGATTCTCGGTTCACTCAATTTGAGCTTGAATGAGCTCCAGCTAGAAGCCAGCTAGAAAAACGCCGACCTGCATTGGTACCTTCCGGAAGGTTGCGGGAACCAATCGAAGCCGAATACTAAGAGGGAAGACTATCTGAACCTCAACCGACAACTATGACGCGCCAAGACGATGGCGAACCATACAAACTCAGTATGCGGTATATAATTGGCGAATGAGCACCAAGCCAGCTTCTAGCGACTGCTCTGAGGGCATGGTTAGAGCCGAGCGCGGGTGGGCGGCTTGAAAAGCAACTATTTTGATATATTTATCAACGTCTTAATCAATGGTCTTAGCCTCGTTTGTGACACAAACTGATACACAATTGGTACACAAAGGCAGTCGACACCCAAAGTTTGGAGCAGAGGCATATCAGTCACATGCGTTGGGCGGACTGCCGCCGACAAACGCGCACCAAACTGAAATGGCAATTCGAGCATTTCAGTATGCCGAAAGACAGGCTGGTGCTTGAAGCATTGCCGCGCTTAGGACCAGCGGTTGCGCCTTGATTTGCCCAGGGAACCTGTCGCAACCAGGCCTGCTCCAAAGATAAAGGGCCACCTGCTGCCCGCCCGAAGGCGACCAAAGCCCCCGGCGACAGCGAGATGTCAGCTCCGCACGATAATGTCGCCGGCACATCCCGGTGCGATTTCCCAGCGGCTGGTTGGTGCTTTCGAGGGCCAGAACTTACAAATCTGTATGGCCGATGAAAGCTACCTTTCAAATTGCTGAGCTACGAGCCCGGAGCTCCCGCTGCACCTACCTCAATTTAATAGGAGTTCAATCGATGGGGCCAAGATCAAAGCTCGTGCTTTCTCTATTGGCGCTGCAATTGTACGCCCCGCCGATCACTCATGCGGACCTGATCGCATCAGGACAAGGCACGGCTACGTCCGCAATTCCTGAAATTACCGACTCGATCGGACTCGCCAATGCAATCGAAGATGCAGAACGGGTTACCGGTGGCCACGCAGTCAAGGCACGACTCTTTCAATCGGATTATCTGATCGAAGTCGTGACGTCTGGCGGTGACAAAATCGATGTTCTCGTCGACGTCAATTCCGGCAGTTCAGAATTCGAGGAGGAGCAAGCTCCCTGACCTGCGAATCTCTCCGATAACACGCTCTGATCCCCTCAGAAGGGCTTCGGTGGGAAGCTCCATCTTACCCTCCCATGCAGTCGAGGAAGAAAGGCCGGACCGATGACTCAATCGACAGATCACTCTCTCAGATCGTCGCTGTCGCAGGAACTTCATGCCCGGCCCTTTGCTGCCCTTTCTGCGCCGGGCTCGACTGCCTATCTCGCATTTTTGCCTGAAAACACGACCAGGGACAAAGACGCAGAGTACAGGCACCTCGCCGCTCTCCTGAACCATTACAATGTTCCAGCCCCTCCAAAATGCATCACCCATTGGTCAGGTCAGATTGGAAAGCACTATCTGAAATGGGAAAGCCATTCCGAATTTGTATCATTCACACTTTTCGGAGAAGGCGAGACCCAAACTTGGTTCGATCCAGGAACATTTGCCGCCTTTCCTGATGACTGGCTGGCGGACTCTCCGGGCGCTCTCATTGCGTCAGTTGTAGTCCAGGTTACTGTCCGGCCCGTCGATGACGGCATTTCGCAGGAAGCAGCCACATGGCTTCATCGTGATAGTCTCGCGATCAGCCGGATGCTGGACGATAGCCTTGTCGTAGCAAGCGACTTCCAGATCGACAGCAGCGGACATACCCGCTTCGTAGTCTTTGCCCGGCCGCAGACAGACAGACACCGGATAGGCCGCGTTGTGCAGAGACTGTGTGAGGTCGAAACATACAAGACACTCGCGATGCTCGGATTTGTGCAAGCCCGGGACATGGCTCCCGATATCTACCGGCTCGAACAGACCCTTACAGATCTGGTAAGCCGCCTCGGCTCAAGCACCATCAGCCCTGCCGATACATTGCATGAGCTCCTGTCTGTGTCTGGCACCCTAGAACATCTGATCGCAAGGGCTTCTTACAGGTTTAGCGCGACACGAGCCTATGACGCTATCGTCACCCAGCGGATTCAAATACTGAGAGAGCAACGGTTCGAAGGAAAACAGACATTCGGCGAGTTCATGATGCGCAGGTATGAGCCGTCAATCAGAACTGCGCAATCCACGGAAGCCCGTTTGATGGCACTGATCGAGCGCGCGGGACGTGCAGCCGATCTACTGCGAACAAGGGTGGATGTTGAACGCTCGGAAGCAAGCCAGGGGCTGCTTTCAAGCATGAACCAACGCGCGGATACGCAGTTGCGACTTCAACAAACAGTTGAGGGATTGTCCGTTGTCGCGATCAGCTATTACGCATTGAACCTAGCACTCTATTTGTGCGTGCCTCTCGCGGAATACTGGCACATTGCGAAATCCTGGCTCGGAGCGGCCTGTACGCTTCCCGTCGTTCTGGTCGTCTGGTTCCTGATCCGGCGGATCCGTCGGAAATTTCACTGACCGTCCGCAACCATACCGGCTTCCGGCATTCCGGGACCAGATGAGCCCCGCTTTCGAATTGCCGTTGCATCGCAAGAAAAAGCTTACACCGATGTATATTGGCGGCAATGCTGGGGTGAGTTTGAACCTCTATAGTTACCGGGATGCGATCCACGGCGATTCCACAAGAACCAAACAGACCGATGAGAATTCCGCTTTATCAGTCAATCCTGACAAGTCTGGCCCTGCTTGCAGCAGTCGGCCCGGCCAACGCTTACCAGTCTGATGACCTGGGCCAGCGCACGGTTGGAGAGCCAGTCGCTGTCGACGTCGCTGTTTCCCTCAGCGAGGCAGTGCGCCTTGCGGAGGAGGCGGCTTCTGGCCGCGCCATCGCAGCTGAAATCGAGTCGAGGCAGGGCGCGAACGTCTATTGCGTCCGTGTTCTGAAGGCGAATCGGACCGAACAGGAGGTGCTTGTCGACGCTCAAACAGGTAGTCTTTCAATCGAAAGCAAGCCGGACTGAAAAAGTGCGGACAGAAAACAAAAGAGCGATCGAATGAAAGTTCTCCTCGTAGAAGACGATCAGGTAACGCGCGAGTATATCCTATCCGGGCTCAAGGAAGGCGGTCATGCAGTCGACGACGCTGCCGACGGTGTGGACGGTCTCGCCCTCGCGCTCAGAGGCAACTATGACGCGGTGATCCTGGACCGGATGCTTCCGGGCATGGACGGGCTTTCAATATTGAAGGCTATGCGTGCCGCAAAGATTACGACGCCAGTGATCTTTCTCACCGCAATTGGTGGTGTCGATGACCGGGTCGAGGGACTGGATGCCGGGGCCGATGACTATCTCACGAAACCCTTCGCCTTCTCGGAGCTTGCTGCCCGTCTCGGCGCCATCAGCCGGCGTCCAGTGCAAGCCGTTGAACAAACGACGCTCGCCGTTGCTGACCTCGAAATGGATCTTGTACGCCGCAAGGTGACTCGAGCCGGAACGCCCATTGAGCTGCTGACCAAGGAATTCCAGCTTCTGGAATACTTCATGCGCTCGCAAGGCCGGGTACTTTCGCGGACAATGCTCCTGGAGCAGGTCTGGGATTTTCATTTCGATCCGCAGACGACCGTCGTTGAAACCCATGTAAGCCGACTGCGCGCAAAGATCGACAAGCCGTTCGACGCTCCCTTGCTTCATACAATCAAGAATATCGGATACACGCTTCGTGCGCCTGAATGACATCCTCCGAAGCTCATATCTGCGTTTGACAGGTCTTGTACTGTGCATTGTCACTTCGACTTACATTCTTGCCGGATGGGTCGCCTTCAGCGCAGTCAGCGCCGACTTGCAGAACCGCATCCGGTCAGCCGCTCGCCTGACGGTCTTGGAACTTCAGGATGTTTATGAAACTGCAGGTGAGGCAGGACTTGTTGCTACGCTGAATGCCCGAGCCTCGACAGCCGACAAGGACGATGTAGTCCTCTGGCTCGGGACCCCATCGGACGACCGCCTTGCCGGACAGGACCTCATATCGCCTATCCCGGCGCGAACCGGCGACTATCCGGGGCACGTTATTGGTCGGGATCCGGCCGATGAATACTTCATCCTTGCACAGGATGTCGGAACAAACCGTCTCCTGGTCGGCCGCAGCTACGAAGAAAGCGACAAGCTGAGTGAGAGCATCCTGTTTGGCTTCCTAAGTGCGACTTTTGGTTCAGCCATCCTTTCATCGTTGATAGCGCTATTGCTTGCTGCACGCTCGCAACGCCGCATTGCATCCATCGACCGGACCCTTCGGGCTGTCGCTGAAGGCGACCTAGATTCGCGCATCCAGGTGAATGGTGGAAGTGACGATCTGTCCCTTTTGTCTCGGAAGATCAACTCCGCGCTTGAGCGTCTGTCAGCAACGGTCGAAGGCATTCGTCAAGTCGGCACTGATATTGCGCACGACCTCCGTACACCAATCAACAGATTGAGCATCCGACTCGAGACAATCTTGAACCGGCTCGATGGCTCATCGGATATGCGGGAAACGGCCGAGGCCGCCCTGGAAGAATCGCGGCGCATCATCAGAACCTTCGATGCCCTGCTCAGGATCTCGCAGATCGAGGCGGGCGCCCGCCGCGAGAGGTTTCAAATTCTTCCCATAGCCGACATCGCGTCATCTCTGAGGGATGTCTACGAAGCCGTTGCTGAAGATGCAGGCCAGACGCTGCATCTCTCCTTCCAGGAGCAAAACGGGCCGTGCCTTGTATTTGGTGACCGCGAACTTCTCACGCAAATGTTTGCAAATCTGATTGAAAATTCGATCCGGTATGCCGGCGAGGGCGCGAAGATAGTGATCCGTGTCGCCGACAATACGAAGGGGGTTTCTGTGACCATTTCCGACAATGGACCCGGCGTGCCTGCCGGAGAACACAGTCGATTGCTCGATCGCTTCTACCGGCTCGACAAGTCCAGGAACTCAGAAGGCACAGGACTCGGCCTGTCGCTGGCAAGAGCCATTTCAGTTCTGCACGGCGCCGAGCTCACCCTAGAGGACGCTGAACCCGGTCTGAGAGCTCAAATCGTCTTTCCGCACTTTCCAACTGCAATGCAAAATCTGGGACAAGCCAATTGAGACTCGTCACACTCCTGCTGCCCACAGCCCTCGCCCTTACGGGTTGTGCAACCGCTCCTTCGGCCTACTGGCCGCCGGATGTCGTCCCGCACGGACGCGGCCTCGACCAATTGCGCGAAAGTTCGTCAATAGCAGATCGCGAAGCCGTGCTATCCGCTCAGGCGCTTGGCGACCTGGCGGTCCTGTCAAATCCGGACCTCAAGGCGATGCGAGCGCGAGCAGGCGTTGCCGAGGCACAAGTTTTTGCCGCCGGTCTGCTGCCTGACCCAACCGTCAGCTTCAGCGCCGATGCTCCGCTCACTGGCGCAAATGAACTGGTCGCGCTCGCGGCAAGCATCGGCATCGATCTCGCCTCCCTTTCGTCGCGCGGCGCTAGGTTGGATGCGGCAATCGCAAGTTCAGAAGCGATACATCAGGACATAGTCTGGGCAGAATGGCTGACCCGACAGAACGCCCAATTGCTTGCCGGACGCATCGCATGGCTCGAGACAATCAAGTCAAAGACTGGCTCGTTCCGCCAACTGGCCGAGCAGGATCTGGCGCGCTCGGTCGCCGCTGCGGCCCGGGGCGACATCGCGGCGATTGAAGTTGATGCACGGCGCCTCGCTGCTGCAGATGCCGCCGACAGGGACCGGTCCGCTGAAAGCCAGCTCGCTGCAGCACGCCTGGACCTGAACCGCCTGCTTGGAATCTCACCGGATGAAAACGTACCGGTCCAGACCCCATCGCCCATGAGCTCTTATGACCCCCAACCAGACTTGCTTTATGCGGATGCCATAAAGCTTCGCGCCGATCTGGATGGTTTGCGCGCAGGACTGGGCGGGGCCAATGATTCAATTTCTGTCGCCGAGGCGTCGCGATTTCCCCTACCCGGGATATCACTCAATGCAGGACGTGATTCAGGCAATCTGAAAACGCTCGGGCCGACCGTCTCATTCACCCTTCCGGTATGGAACAGGGCACAGGGGGACATCGCGGTCGCTAGGGCCGACTTGTCTGCTCTTGAAGCAGAATATCTCGCGAGAACGGAAACGGTGAGAGCGGATATCGGTGCTGCAGCATCTGCCTTCATCATCGCGCGACGACAGCACCTGGATGTCGCAACCGAACTCGGCGGTATCGCTCAACAGGCTGATCGAGCCGAGGCCGCCGCTCTTCGCGGCGATATCTCTCAGACTTCGGCCGCCGCAATTCGGCTGGCCGCGCTCGACAAGGACATACTTGCGGACACGCTATCCCTCGCGGCCTTCGAAGCCTTCATCGCACTTGAAACAGAAACCGGCAAACCTCTGGAAACCAGCGAATGACAAGACCAAAGCGAATATTCCTGGGAGCGCTCGCTCTTGTTCTGCAGACGGCATGCTCCGAGCCTGCATCGGAAGTTGTTCCCGAACCTGTCGCAACCGTAGAGGTCGCCCCGGCAATCAGGCACGATCTCGAACTGAGTGTATCAGGATACGGAAGTATTGAGTTTGATCCGGCCCGACAGAAAGTGCTGTCGACCGAAATTGAATCGCGTGTCGCCCAGGTGGCAACTCAGCCTGGCGCCAATGTGTCAGCTGGCACAACCCTCTTGCGTCTCGTGCCCTCATCTGCCTCGAGCCTCGAACTGAACCGGGCGCAGGCAGATGCGACCGCCGCGGAAGCGGAGCTCGCCCGGCAACAGCGTTTGCGGGCAGATGGACTGGCGAGCGACGCGGATGTAGAACGCGCACGGGTCGCCGCGCGCGACCTCACCGCACAAGCCGGCACGATCGGACAAAACGTCGGAGCCATTCGAGAAATCCGGGCGCCGCAAGATGGCGTTGTAGATGCAGTCCTCGTGTCTCCGGGGGATGTCGTCACACCCGGGAGCCCTCTGGTGCGGCTCTCGGCGCCGGATGCAATTCAGGCACGCATCAATCTTGAGCTTGAGGACGCAACACACGTGTCGCAAGGCGCAAGCGTACGAGTGACCGGCCTCGACGGCGGCGCCCATGAAGCGGATGGACGCATTTCTGAAGTCGATATGCGGATTGATCCTCAATCCAGAATGGCTTCAGTCATTGTCCCGATTGCCCCAGGCAACGGCTTTCTATCTGGCGAAGCTGTCCGCGCAGCCGTGATCGCTGAAGTGCTGCCCGGCGTCCTTGTCGTGCCGAGAACGGCGATCGATACAGACGAGCTTGGAAGCTACGTCTTCGTGGCCGAGAATGGTTTTGCCCTCCAGATGCGAGTGGAACTCGGCGAGACTGATGGTTCCCAGACAGAAATCGTATCAGGTATTCGGGAAGGCGACCTTGTGATCATTCAGGGCGGCTCGATCCTTTCTGACGGCATGAAGCTCAATATCGAAACTGCAGATCAGCCGGGAGCTCAGCAGTGATGAAAACCTGGCTCGACTCGCAGGCTCGCTTCGTCCTGGCGGCCTTTTCTGTGCTGGTCTTCGGAGGCATCTTTGCTCTGAACAATCTTCCGGTCAGCCTCTTTCCAACCATTCAGTTCCCAAGACTTGCAGTGACGTTGGAAGCCGGTGACCGGCCGGTCGACCAGATGGAGGCGACTGTCACCCGCCCTGTGGAAGACGCATTAAGAGCCGTCCCGGGTGTCCGCAACATCCGGTCTCAGACAAGTCGTGGATCTGCAGAAGTCTCGGTCATGTTTGACTGGGGATCGGATATCGTAACGGCCGCACTGCAATCTGAATCCGAACTCGCGCGCTTGGCGCCTTCGCTTCCACCGGGATTCTATTTCGAGGTCCGTAAGATGGACCCGACAATTTTCCCGGTAATGGGCTATTCACTGACTTCCGATACTCTGTCCCAGGCCCAGTTGAAGACGTTTGCCCAGTATACACTAAGGCCGGTCTTTGCTTCGCTCGATGGTGTGGTCGAGGTTTCCGTGCTCGGCGGCCGAGAAGCGGAATACCAAGTCCTGCTTGATCCGGCGAGGATGCAGGCCCGCGGCTTGTCCTCCTCCGATGTGGAAGCGGCGGTAACCTCATCAAACATCGTTGCCGCATCCGGACGGCTTGAAGACTTGTCGAGGCTCTACCTGACAATAGTCGACGACCAGCTCAAAAGTGCTGAAGACATCGGCAGGATCGTCGTGAAATCCGACTCCGGCGGCAGCATTGTTCACGTGGATGATATCGCGGATGTCAGTCTTGCAGTCGCCCCGGAATGGACCCGCGTCACAGCAGACGGTCGCAATGCAGTTCTGGTCAACATACGCCAAGCGCCTGACGCCAACACACTCGCACTAACCAAGGCAGTCAAAAGAGCGATCGCGCGAGAACGTCCCTCCTACCCCAAGGATCTTAATCTTACTTCATACTACGACCAGTCAGATCTCATCATTTCAGCTTCCACAAGTGTAAGGGACGCCATTCTCATCGGAACGGTACTGGCCGGGTTGATCCTCCTTTTGTTTCTGCGGAGCCTGAGGCTGGTTCTAGTTGTTGCCATCCTCCTTCCGTCGGTACTGGCGGCCACGGCGTTGCTCCTGATGTCGCTCGGGCAGAGCCTCAACATCATGACCCTCGGCGGAATGGCAGCCGCTGTCGGACTGATCGTCGACGATATCGTCGTAATGCTGGAACACATCTGGCGCCGCCTTGGCGAGGGAACGATGAGCGTGCTTGAGGCCGCCTCCGAAATGACCGGCCCATTGGTTGGCTCATCCTTCGCCACCATCATCATCTTTGCACCGTTAGCGTTTTTGTCGGGCGTCACGGGTGGATTTTTCAAGGCTCTTGCAATCACCATGGCGGCGGGCCTGGCCTTTTCCATGGTCTTCGGACTGTCCGTTGTGCCGGTTCTGGCTCGCGCCCTCGCCCGTCCGGGGCATGCCAAGCATGCCGACCAGCCGGTTGGCTGGCTTGGCATGGTCGGACGCGCTTATGGCGCTCTCATGTCCCCCTTGCTTCGGCATGCAAGAGTCTCATCTGTTGCCATCTTTCTGCTCGCACTCATGGCTGGCACGCTATCGTCCACCCGGATTGCTTCGGGGTTCATGCCCCAGATGGATGAAGGGGGTTTCGTCCTCGATTACGTCGCTCCTTCCGGAATGTCCCTTACGGAGACCGATCGCCTTGTCCTTCAGATGGAAGCGATCATCGGATCCATTCCCGATGTGGCGAGCTATTCGCGGCGCACCGGTGTTCAGCTGGGCGGCGGCCTGACAGAAGCCAACGAAGGCGACATGTTCATCCGGCTGAAGCCATTTCCTCGACGCCCCATTGAGGACGTCATGTCTGAAGTTCGGCAAAGGGTCGCTGAAACGGTTCCTGGCCTCGAAATCGAAACAATCCAGCTCATGGGCGACCTGATTGGCGACCTGACAGCAGTCCCGCAACCGATCGAAGTCAAGCTCTACGGAAATGACCCGGCGTCCCTCTCTTTCGCCGCGGATCAGGCGCTGTCCGCTCTTGAGGCCGTCCAGGGTGTTGTCGAAGTACAAAAATCCGACCGAACTGCCGGCGACGCGGTCGTTTTCAATCTTAACCCGGACGCTCTGGCGATCGAAGGTCTGACGCCGTCAGATGCAGCGACCCAGCTGGAGTCCCTGATCGGCGGACGGTCTGGTGGGACCATCCTTCAGGGTCAGCGAAGCCTGAACATCAGGCTATGGTCACCTGCAGAGCTTCGAACCCGCGTTCCACAACTCGAAGACCTGATGTTGCGCTCACCCGACGGTCACCTCGTTCCGCTTGAACGTGTCGCGCAGACTGATGTGGTATCAGGCCAGCCTCAGTCCAGTCGCGAAAACCTGCAGCCGATGACGGCAGTTACGGGTCGGCTCGAGGGACGCGACATGGGGTCTGCGATGTCAGATGTCAGAAAAGCCATCGGCGCACTAACACTTCCTGCAGGAGTCCGATACGAGTTTGGTGGCCTGTATGCCGAACAACAGAAGTCTTTCAACGATCTCATGCTTGTGTTCGCGGCAGCATTCCTTCTCTCCGGATTGTTGCTGGTCTTCCTCTTCCGGAGTTTTTCTCAGGCGGCCTCAATTCTTCTTGTGGTCGGTCTGTCCGTATCAGGTGTTTTCTCCGGCCTGGTTCTCACAGGTACGGAATTGAACATTTCTTCTATGATGGGTCTGACCATGGTTGTCGGAATCATTGCCGAACTCGGCGTTTTCTACTTCGCTGAACTTGCAGGCGCCGAAGCAACCCCCGAAAACCGAATCCAGGCAGGACTGGCGCGTCTGAGACCCATCATGATGTCTGCGTTGATCGCCATTCTTGCTCTTATGCCCCTCGCGCTCAAATTCGGGCAAGGATCTGCGCTTCTCGCGCCGATGGCTACCTCCATCATTTCGGGACTCATCGTAGGTGCGCCGCTCGTGCTAATTGCGGCACCGCTGTTTCACGCGGCCTTGACCCGGCACCCGACGAAATCGAGCGCGAGCGTGGCATGAGGACACTCGTCCAGGCCAGGCGATCACTTCGCCATTGGAGTACGTCTGGCCAAAGACACGATCTTTTTGTCAGTGGCGCAATGCTGGATTATGGCTCGCCACCCGGATTCGTACGAATAATTATCCGGATGATAGCCTGGCGGAGTTCTGATGGTATGCCTGAAAGGGCGCTGTGAAAGCTGCTGTGTTAGGGGAGTTTGGTGACCCCCTCACCGTTGTGACAATCTCCGACCCAGTCCTCGGCACCGGCGAGGTGATTGTCGATATGGTGGCCGCCGGGGTTGCAAGCTACTCGCCTGGCGTCTTCTCAGGCGCGAGAAATTACCTGCTCGAGCCACCAATTGCGCCGGGCCTAGGTGGCATCGGGCGTGTACGTGCCACCGGTCCGGATGCAACGCGCCTTTCAGTTGGCGACTGAGTCTATTGCGACTCGACAATCCGTTCGCGCGACGATGCACTCAATCCGGATACGAGCCTCCTCGGCTGGACCGCCCGCAGTGAAGGAGCGATGCCCCTGCATCGCTTCTACCACCATGGTTCCTTTGCAGAGCAAATGTTGGTGCCAACCGAATGCGTCACGCCGATCGGAGAGATTGACTCCGAAGATGCGGGCAGATGGGTCGCACTTGGTCAGCTTCTGGTACCGTACGGAGGCCTCCTTGCCGGGAACTTGCGCGCGGGAGAGACCCTGGTCGTCAATGGGGCGACCGGCGGTTTCGGCAGTGCCGGAGTCGCCGTCGCTCTTGCCATGGGCGCTGGCCGGGTTGTCGCCACGGGCCGGAATGAGCAGAAACTGGAAGTGCTCCGCACACGCCTTGGTCCCCGGGTCGTGCCAGCCCGCATGACGGGAGCCGAAGCGGATGATCGCCAGAAGATCATCGACCTTGCCGAAGGACCCATCGATTTTGTCCTGGATTTCCTGCCGCGTGAGGCGGTCGCCTCGCAAGTGCTTGCGGCCGCGCTGACTGTGCGCCACGGCGGGCGTATCGTTCTCATGGGCGGCGTCAGAGGGGCTGCAGGCGGTCCGGTCTTGCCGTATGATTGGATGATGCACAACGACATCACTGTGCGTGGAAAATGGATGTACCCGCGCGAAGCTGTTGTTCAGATGGTGCGGATGGTCCGCGCAGGATTGCTCGATCTCAGTCAATTCGACCTGGCGGAATTTTGTCTAGACCAAGCCAACGAAGCAATTGCACATGCGGCAGCAACGTCGGAGCCCTACCAGCTGACGGCTCTCCGACCAGATCGACTTCAGTCATAGGATTGAATCCACTGGTCAGGCGCGATTTGCGATCCGACCCTGGCGCCCTTCGGCGCAGATCTTGCAATGGATGTCGAAAACTTCTTGTCCTTTGCCATCAATTTTGCCGCATCCGTTTGTGACCGGATGCTATTGGAAGTGAGTATGGCAAGCTGGGTGAAACGGCGAGGCAGGGGTAGGAACACCCCACCCTTTCACCCAGTCCCGCAATGGGTCATTTCTCTGAAATGACCAGCAGTCGGAAGCTGTCAGGTGCGGCATCAGGCAGCAGCTTTTGCCCGGGCACCGCTTCCGGCCACACAAGGTCCGCCGTCGATGTGAAGATCCTGTCAGTAACCGGATCGATCGCAATCGTCTTTGCATATTCTTCGGTCGGCAGGTCCTGTTCCACGGAATAGACATCCTGGCCGTCCTGCCGGACGATAGTCATGGCGCCGTCGCGATTTGAAACGTAAACCCGGTGGCGCTTCGCGTCGTACTCTGCGCCGTCCGCATCCTCGCCGATGGGCAGTTCTGCGATGATCGCTCCATTATCTGCATCAACGACCTTGAGGACATGGTTTCCGCACCCGCTGAACAGCCGGCGATTGCCCGCATCGAAGGCAAGAGCCGCAGCGCCTTCGCAATCAGGGAGCTTCCAGCGATTCACGACTTCCATCGTGCTAGAATCCAGTTCCGCGATTTCGGCAGCTTCTTCGAGATTGACCCAGACTTTTCCCTGGCCATCGGCGCGTGAGAACTCGGGCTTGTCGCCGAGCGGGATCGTTTTGATCACTTCGGCCGTGGCTGGATCTATGACCGACACATCCTGGGTGGTGCCATTGAACACAAAGACCATGCCGGAAGCGGGGTCTGTCAGAATACTATCCGGATTTTCTCCGGTAATGATTTCCTTAAGCCGCTCCCCGGTCGTCAAATCGAACATGACGACGTTGTTTGCAACGCCATCGCTTGCAAAGCCATGTCCCCGAGCGCGGTCGAGTGCAACGCCATGCGCTTTTCCGAAACCGCTTACGACCGCAACGGGCTCGAGCGTGTCCAGATCCAGAATATGCACAAGCGCGGTATGGGTGACATAAATACGGCGCCCCTCCGCATCCACAAAGATGTAGTCACCGCGCCCCTCGCCCGGCAAGCCCACCCGGTCAATCTGATAGGCGGGAACGGAGACCGGATCTGCCGCGCTTTCAGAAGCGGCAGTGACAGGACTTTTCGTCACTTCTGTCGAGCCTGGCGCAGCACCGGTGTCCGGCTGACAGCCAGCGAGTGCAGCCAGCATGGCTACAGTAATCATGGGTGAACGCATTTTCTGATCTCTTTCCTTTTGATCTTTCCGTTCAGAATTTCGTGCGGATATCGGACTTGGCTTCGATTGTTCGCCTGAGCCGGCCCCGCGTATAGGATTGCTTCAGCACGCACCGTTAAAGAGTGCATTGTAGCAGGGGATGCTGCCCTGGAGCTCATCGCGCAGGTCCATCGAAGCAGTGAAGTACTCACGCTCTCCCCATGCAGGATGCGCTTCCTTCTTGAACGCATAGACAATCAGTCCAATGTTTTCACTGGCGGCATCACGCAGCGGCATCAAGATCACGAATTTGTCGACAGTGTCGTTTGTGCGATGCCAACGCGGGTCAACGATCGTGATCCCTTTGGTCTGGACATCAATATCATCCGGGTCATCGACATTGCCGATACGATCCGGATACGAACCGGCAAACATCGTGTAGGCTTCTGTCATTCCAGGTGGCACACCGTGAAACGTGACTGAAAGGAGGTCTGAGTGGTCACTCATGATCTGATCGGACAGTTCCTGCGCGTAGATCGGCTCAGCGGGCGGGGTCCAGTTCTTTTCGGCATGCGCTACAGAACCGCACACCGAAGCTGCAACCAAAAGACCGAGTGCATTCATCCGACGAGACATTTCGATTTCTCCCAATTTTGTTGTGTCCCAAACCTGTAGGGTGAATCTTACACAAGGCTGTCATCCCTGAAGGCCGCACCGTCGCTAATGGTTGCAGCATATCGGCATAGAAGGTGATCAGCATCGCTTGAGGCTGGCGGACGGCAGCGCGCGCTCAATGCGTCAGGGCAAATTAGGTCGAAGGCTCCAGCGGCACCGGGCTATTGCAGCCAAGGTTCCGGACAAAATTCCCCTAGACTACACGGGTTATGCGCCCGGCGCCCTAATTGCCGCCGGACTTCGAATGATCTTGCGAGCGGACCCAGAACATTCTGAGCGCGCTTCGATCGGGATCAAGGAAAATGTGTTTTGCCGCGCCTGCGACATGCAGGACAATCAACGGCCAGAAAAGGTTTGGCGCGAGTTTATGGACGAGTTCCGCCCCGTCATGAAGCCACTCGATCCGGGACGAAAATGGGCTCGGGATTGAAACAAGGTCGAATATCTTGAGTGGCCGCATAGCTGCCCACTCAATCACGGGGCCGGAAACGATCTGTACCGCAATCATGGCAAGAAAGGCCCAGATCACCGCTCGAGCCAGGTGATTGAGCCAAGCATATTGAACAGGCTTTTCGGGCTGCGTCTGAGAAACATGCCAAACAATGCGCGCGGCAAGCGCAAGTAAAAAGATGAGGCCAATCGAAATGTGATAGTCGATGATCAAACGGCGCGCCTCACGCGGCAATTCGAGCTCGCGCGCGTGTTCAATATTTTCTCCCAGAAAATAGAGCCATATCACGCCAATGGCTGAAACCCAGTGGAGGAAAATGGAAATCCATCCGTACCCCGATCGCGTATTGTTCAGTTGCATGGCATCTTCTCCGAATTACGAATGGCTTAGAATTTCAGCCCCAATGTCGGGTATCCAAGCAGGTAGCAGAACAGGGTAATCAGGACCACACCGACACAATTAAGCACGAGCCCACCGCGCGCCATCTGGGAAATGGTTACTGCCCCCGTACTGAACACAATCGCGTTCGGCGGTGTTCCTACAGGCAACATGAAGGCACACGTCGCAGCAAGCGCAGCTGGAACCAGGAGTGACATGGGATCCATACCGATCCCAAGCGCAACACCCCCAAGGACCGGTATAAAGGTCGCGGCTGTCGCCGTGTTGCTCGTCACTTCGGTAAGGAAAAGGACCAGCAGGACAACTGCTGCAATCAGGAGAACCACTGGCAAGGCTCCCAGTCCCACAACCTGGCTGCCCAGCCACGCATCAAGCCCGGTCGAGGCAACAGCACTTGCCAGGCTGAGACCGCCGCCGAACAATAGCAATACGCCCCAGGGCAATCCGTGCTCGGCATCTTTCCAGGTGAGAACCATTTGTGAACGCCTCCGGCCAGGAAGGATGAACAACGCGATGCCAGCGCCAATAGCGATTGCCGCATCGTTCATGTTTGCAAACCAGCTGAATCGCTCGGAAAACCCGGCAACATTGGAAAGCAGGCCCGGCGCAATCCACAAAAACGCCGCACTGGCGAAAACCGCGCTCACCATTGCTTCGCCTTGGCCAAATGGACCCAGCCCCTTGATCTCTTTATCGATCAGTTCGCCACCGCCTGGAATTTCGTCGAGCTCGAATGGATAAAGAACGCGGGTCATGAGAACCCAGCCGACCAGGATGAAAGCCGTGGCAATCGGGACGCCAAGCAGCATCCAGTCGAAGAAATCGATGGTAGTTCCGAGCTCGGTCTCCGCATAGCCGGCGATAATGGCATTGGGTGGACTTCCCAGGAGTGTGCCAAGTCCTCCCATCGTTGCAGCCCAAGCTATGGACAGCATCAGGCAAATCGAAAACTGTTTGATATTCTTGTCCTCGATCGCATCGACGTGCCCATGACGGTGGTCCGCATGCTTTGTGGCACCGTCCTTTCCGCTTGTGGACGACGCATTTGTAAAGAGCGCGATGATCGAAAGGCCAATTGGCAACATCATGAGGGTGGTCGCCGTGTTTGACACCCACATCGACAGGAACCCCGTCGTCAGCATCATGCTGAGCACTATTTGCTTGGGCTTGATGCCGAAACTCCGAAGCGTAATCAGCGCAATCCGGCGATGCAGGTTCCACTTTTCCATTGCGATCGCAATCAGAAAGCCCCCGAGAAACAGAAAAACGATTGAATTGGCATAAGGAGCCGTTGTCTCGGATACGGACCGGGCTGTACCGATCGGAATGAGGACAATGGGAAGCAGGGAGGTTGCGGCGAGAGGGATTGCCTCCGTTGTCCACCAGATCGCCATCAATACTGCAATTGCGGCCACCCAGCGTCCATCTTCACTCAATTCGGCTGACGCGCCCAGGAGCAGCCACACCACAGCAGCCGCAGCCAGACCGGACAGCCTCAGTACCCATACAAGCTTTATGTCCCGGCGAGCACCGCCCTCTGTTATAGACGATTCCGCCTCCAGATCGGTATTACCGTCATCCGCCACCGGTATTTTCCTCCCCGCAGTGTTTTGGCTGCGCCCCTTGCCACGTTTTCCGCAGCATAAGTTATCATGTGCCCGCATGAGCCATGCATGCTAGCCAACCAGTGCACACGCAAGACTTTTGGCCATCTGGAATCCTATTCCGTGCGGCTGTCGTAACGCTGTCATTCGCCAGAACGGGCACGCTCCGCATCCGCGCCAGATAATCTCGGCGATCGCCCAATCAATTCGTTATCAATCGCATGGCACGCTGCCTCATGGACAGTCCTCAGCGGCGCCCTGCCGGGAATTGCCAGGCGGTAACAGCTTTTGCAGTTGCTCCTTGGCTGCCTCCTCTGTCAGCGGAAGATACTTTCCGTCTCTCTGAATAGCTGCCTGCCCCTGCTGGCTGAGAATGTATTTCATGAATTCCTCGGCCGGCTCGCTGAGAGGACGCGCCTCAGATCTCAGAAAATAGATGTAAACATCCCTGATCAGCGGGTAGGTTCTGTCCTGGACTGTATCAAGCGTCAGCGGAATACAGGCCCCTCCTTCGTTAGGCGCCAGCGCGATTGCCTTGGTCCCGGAATTGAGAAATGGAACCCCCGTATAGGCGATACCCCCAACATCCCCCGCCAGACCGTTCATGATGAGCTCACCACCAGCTGTCAGGGATCCATCCGCTTTGAGCCCGGCAACATTGGAATAGGCCCGCATGGATTCGACCCACTTGCCGGACCCCTTGAGCACTTTCTTGTCGATCTCGTCATTGAAATGGTATTTTGAATTGTAACCGTAAACAGTAATCCCTCTGCCTGACCACTCACCCGAAAGTCCAACATCGCCCCACGTGCGGATGTTTCCTTCCGCTGTCCTGGCAAGATCCGTGCGCCATGTGAGGCCGTCCCATCCACCGTCTCGTTCCGCACCAAATATGCCATCCAGCTGATCCATGGACAGGCACTCGATCGGATTGTCCTCATTGACGAAGACGCCCAGCGCAAAGGTCCAGCCCCTTACATTGTAGGATCCTGTTGCCATGACGATTTCGACGAGCTCTGGAGTATCTGCCTCGAGCGAGGCATCTCCTGCGACAGTTCGTTCAACGCCCTTCAACTCATCCCACAAAGCCTGCCGGCCCATAAGAGCAAGGTCCGCTGTTCCGGCGATCAAGCCGGGGAAACCAACCGACGAGCTATACAGCCGTTCATCAAAAGTGACATCGGGATGAAAAGATGTGAATTCCTCCTTCCAGACGTCCAGCAGGCCGCTATCGGCAACATAGTTGTTGCCCCAAAGGCTGATATTTCCCTCGACTTCCCGTGATGGGTCGTAAACAGGCAGGCCGGAGAGATCGAACTCCTTCTGATAAAAGACCTTCTGCGAGCGCGCCGAGTTTCCAACGCTTCGCGCACGAGACAGCGCATCGGCATCCGTTGTCTGAGCCGTGGCTTCGAGCCCAACTCCTACAGCCAATGCAATGAGCGCTACGATTTGCTTCATCTGTCCAATCCGTTTTCTGCTGTCCCAATCGCTTCGAGCTTTCGGATTTGCCGATCTGCCACATCCTGGGTCAAAGGAAGGTACTTGCCATCCTTCTGTATAAGCGCCTGCCCCTGCCGGCTGAGCACAAAACGGATGTATTCAGCCACGAGCGGATCCACAGTGCCTCCGACGGCGCGGTTTGTATAATAATAGACCTCCCGCGACAGTGGGTAATCTCGCGCCTGCACGCTCTCTAGCGTCGGAAGGACATACGGACCACGGTCATCTCGAGCGAGCGGCACCGTCTTCACGCCCGGCTTGTCCTTATACAACATGGACGTATAGGTAATACCGTATTCATCCGTCCCAAGAGCATCCATGATCTGCTCACCGGCTGTCAACAAGCGCCCAAAACTCCCAATTGGGCCCGCCTGGGTCTGATTGCTGTATTCCTTCAACGTTTCGTTCCATTTGTAGCCCCCACCGAAAACCTTGTCCGCAAAATCGCGTGGAAAATGAAAGCTCAGATTGTAGGCATGCACATTAATCGGCTTGTCGGCCCACTCGCCGGTCAAACCGAGCTGTCCCCAGGTACGAATGTTGGCTTCCGGTCCTCTCGCTGACGACGGATCCCAGTTGTTGCCATCCCAGCCGCCGGTCCGCTGCGCACCGAATATTCCGTCCAGCAGCTGGAGCGTCAGCTTGTCGATGGGATTGCTTTCATGGACGAAGGGCACCAAAGCATAGGTCCAGCCAGATACATCATAGCTTCCCGTTGCCATTTCGATCTCGACTGGCGCTGTGCCGAAAATCCTTTGATAGGCCTGAAGTTCTTCCCAGCTGGCCCTGCGCCCCATTGCCGCAATATCGGCCTGCTTGGTGTACAGGCCGGCGATGCCGATGAACGTGCTCGACAGATTGTTCTCGAACCTGACATTCGGGTGGTACTTCTGGAATTCCGCTTCCAGATACCCTTCGAGAGGGCTGTCAGCCAGATAGTTCGACCCCCACTGCCGGATCACACCGCTCAATTCCTCTTTCGGGTGATAGTCCGGCAATCCAGAGAGATCGAATTCGACCTCATACGCCCTGCGATACCCCTTGGTCTTGAGCGCCTCGGCGCGGGCTTCCTGCAATTGGATCGAATCGACACGAACTTCCTGCGCGCTGGCGGGAAACATGGCGAGGCACGCCAAAAGCGCGAACAAACTGCCTGTCCACTTCACCACCGTCTCACTCGTCAACCGCTTCCAGTTTCTCCATCTGCGCATTAGCCGCTTCTGCCGTCAGAGGAAGATACTTTCCGTCCTTCATAACAAGCTTCTGACCTTCGCGGCTTACGACAAATTTCAGGAACTCGATGACAGCTCCTGATGCTGCGCCGCCGGACTCCGGATCGACATAGGCATAAATTTCATCATAGAGCGGATAGGTCCGGTCCTGTATGGTCTCAATGGTGTAAGGCACATACGGGCCGCCATCATTGGCAGACACGGGAAGGATTTTCTGCGTCTCGGCAGATCCGCCTCCACCGAGACTAGTGGTAGGCGCAGCAACAATTCCGATACCGTATTTGTCAGCAGCGAGATCCTCGTTCATGTTCCTTGCGAGCTTGCCGTCTGTAGTGACATAGTTCGCATACATTCGAAGTTTTTCGTTCCACTTGTCGCTGCCGCCGAGCACCATATCCGATACCTCCACGGATTGGTGGTAGCGCAGATTGAGGCCATAGACATTGATATCCTTGTCGGCCCACTCGCCGGTCAGACCGAGATCTCCCCACTTTCTGATATTCAGCTCCGGTCCCCGTGCCCGTTCCGGATGCCAGTCGGTTCCCTCCCAGCCACCTGTGCGTTCGGAACCGAAAATCCCGTCGAGTTGCTTCATGGAAATTTGCCCCAGCGGGTTTTCGCTGTGAACAATCACACCATAGCCGGGCTGCCAGCCCGGAACATTGTAGGATCCAGTCGCAATTTCGATTTCAAGCGGATCTCGGTCCATGTAGCGCTGAAAGAGCTGAAGTTCTCCAAAAGTGACCTTTCGCCCCATTCCGACATCGCTCACGCCAAACACGAGCGATGGTACCGCAGCCCTTGTGGTTTTCATGTTCCATTCGAACGACACACCGGGATGATACGCTTTAAAGGCTTCTTCCCAATAGGCGCCGACTTTGCCGTCCGTGATGTAGTTGCTGCCCCAAAGACGAATGGTGCCGCTCACCGACTTTCCGGGTGCATAGACTGGCAAGCCAGAAAGGTCGAATTCGTTCGCATAAGCAACTTTTTCTCCGCGGACTGACATCATCTCGGCGCGCGCAGCCTGCATCGCCATTCCTGTTGTCGACTCACCCGGCCGGGTCCCCTCCCCGCCAGGATTCTTCTGAGCAGAAGATTCAGTGTCGCCCGCCTTTGCTTCCCCAGACCGACCAACCGGCGAGGTATCGGAGCCTGTTGTGCCTGGAGAGCACCCTGCAAGCAAAAATGCAAGCATGCACGCTGACGCCATGCAGGATA
>Ga0116151_10001739_pt1 | contig 20322 bp, 19 predicted proteins | sample AD_UKC117_MetaG_FD_89893 | JGI IMG/M metagenome (GOLD analysis project Ga0116151, IMG submission 89893) | Active sludge microbial communities of municipal wastewater-treating anaerobic digesters from Hong Kong - AD_UKC117_MetaG | ecosystem: Engineered > Bioreactor > Anaerobic > Digestate... | reverse complement strand
CGGCCCTACCCTCACCCACGCGCTGCACTTCCTCAGCCCGGCCATCGACGCCGGCCATATGGCGGGCTGCGTCGGCGTGGGCGGCAGCCTGCTAGCCACCGACCAGCGCGGTTTCGTTCGCCCGGCCGATGGGGATGGCGACGGCACGGCTGTCTGCGACATGGGCGCGTATGAATACAACTCGCCCGGCGCGCCCACGGCCACCCCCACGCCAACTGCTACCGCCACGCCCATCCCCACCCACACGCCCGACCCGCCCACCGCAGAGAGCTTCCGGCTCTATCTACCACTGACAGTGAAGTGAAGTAAACCGCCTGGAAAAGGAAACCTGAGATGAAAACAAACCTGTTCCGTTTACCGAATTTGAACCGTGCCCTGCTGTGGGCCGGGATTGTGGCGGCAGGCTGGCTGATAACGGCCGTCTCTCTCCACGCCACACCCACCAACACCGCCTGGTATGTCGACGCGGCCACCGGCAGCGACAGCAACGACTGCCTCAGCGCCGCCACCGCCTGCCTGACCGTCGGCGAAGCGGTCGCCCGCGCCAGCGACGACGACGTCATCGAAATTGCGGCGGGCGTTTATGAAGAAAACCTGGAGATCAACCGGGCGTTGCAGCTTGTGGGCACAGGCAAAGACGAAACGTTTCTGGATGGCGGTGATGCCGGGAGGGTGATCAGCGCGGCGAGCAACGACGTCACGCTGAATGGGCTAACGATACGCCACGGCCGTGTGAGCAACCTGGACGGCGGCGGCATCTACAACCTGGGCACGCTGGTTCTACAAGGTGTGCGCGTGACAGAGAATACGGCCGTGAACGGCGGAGGCGGCGGCATCTACAACAGCGGCACCCTCCTCCTCTACGGCAGCGAAGTTAGCGATAACAGCAGCGATGGGGTCGGCGGCGGGGTCTATAACTGGTACGGCTCTACCATCAGCGGCAACAGCAGCCAGATCAGCGGCAACAGCGGCCACCAGGGCGGCGGCCTCTACAACCTGGGCACCATCATCATGCTGCAAACGACCATCAGCGAGAACAGCGCGACCGGCTACAGCGGCGGTGGTCTGATCAACTTTAGCGGCAATATCACCCTGGAAAACGTCACCATCTCTGGCAATAACACAGTCGCCAACGGCGGCGGCATCAGCAACCAGATGGGCAGCATCGTGCTCACCAATGCTACGATCAGCGGCAATACCGCCGAGCAATATGGCGGCCTGTCCAACGAAAGCGCCCCGGCGCAGGTCTCCCTGTTCAACAGCACCGTCGCCTACAACACGGCAACCGGCTCCGGCACGCCGATTGGCGGCATCGGCAACCTGGGCCTCATTCAATTTAGCAACACGATTGTGGCCGATAACAACGGCCGTAACTGCCAGGTTTCCGGCGGCTGGACATCCAACGGCAACAATCTTTCCACCGACAACCACTGCGCCTTCAACGGCCCAGGCGACCTGCCCAACACGCCGGCCGATCTGGCCCCGCTGGCCTATTACAACGAGTTTCCCACAGCCGTGCATGGGCTGCGGCGTGGCAGCGCGGCTATCGACGCGGGCACGAGTACTTACTGCCCCCCCCAGGACCAGCGCGGCGTGAACCGCCCGGTGGATGGAGATGGCGACGGCACGGCCGTGTGCGACATCGGCGCATTTGAGGTGATAAGCCAGTTGTCCGTAGACGACGTGAGCGTGCTGGAAGGCGACAGCGGTACGACGACGGCCGTTTTCACCGTCTCCCTCTTCCCCCCAGCCGACCAGGACGTGGACGTGGAATACAGCACGGACGATGGGTCGGCACAAGGGGGCAGCGATTACACGTGGCAGACCGGCACCCTGACCTTCGCCGCCGGCGAGACGGAACAGACCATCAGCGTAGACGTCATCGGGGACGTGGATGATGAGCCAGACGAAACCTTTTTCGTCCACCTGTCCAGTACACCGCTGGCGGACCTGATCGATGCGGAAGGCGTGGGCGCCATCGTGGATGATGACGGCCTGCCTTCACTGACGGTGGCCGACGCCAGCGTGAAAGAGGGTGACAGCGGTACGGCCGTCGCCGCCTTCACCGTTACGCTCTCTCCGGCAGCCACCGCCAACGTAACGGTGGATGTGGCGACGAGTGACGGCACGGCGCTGGCGGGCAGCGACTATACGGCCGTCAGCCAGACACTTACCTTCACCCCCGGCCAGACCACCCATCAGGTTGCGGTCAACGTCATAGGCGACACGGTGGACGAGGGCAACAGCGAAAAGTTTTCGCTCAACCTGACCAACGCAGCCGGGGCCAACCTGACAGACGGCACCGCCCTGGGCACGATCCGGGACGACGATACGGCGCGTGTAGGCGTGCAGCCAGGTCCGGCGGTGTATGAAGGGGACAGTGGCTCGAAAACGGCCGTTTTCATCGTCACCCTCAGCCACACCACCGCTTTCACGGTCACCGTCGCCTACGAAACAACCAGCGGCTCCGGCAGCAGCGCCGCCACACCCGGCGTAGACTACGAACCCGCCAGCGGCACGCTCACTTTCGCCCCCGGCGAAACCAGCCACACCATCCCCATCACCATCTACGGCGACACCGACGAGGAGCCGGACGAGCAGTTCGACCTCTTCCTGAGCAGCGCCGATCCCGTGCCGATCTATGCCAACGTCAGCACCGCCACCATCCTGAACGACGAAGGAGTCTTCTGGCTCTATCTGCCCGTAATGAGCAAACCTTAGGACAAGTTGTAGGAGCGAAACACATGAAAACGAAACATTTTTGGCAGGCTGGTTTGTGGTTCCTTTTGCTGGCGGCAGCAGGATGGATGCTAACGGCCGTTCTCATCCCCAGCGCGCGCGCCAACGCCATCACCGTGAACACCACCGACGATGAGGTGAACAGCGACGGCGATTGTTCCCTGCGGGAAGCAGTTTTGGCGGCCAATGGCGACACGGCCGTAGACGCCTGCACCGCCGGCAGCGGCGATGATGTCATCACCCTGCCGCCCGGTACTTACACCCTCACACTGGCCGGCGCGGGCGAAGACAACGGCCAGACAGGCGATCTAGACCTTACGGGAAACGTCACCATTAACGGCGGCGGGCAAAACAGCACCATCATCGATGGGGCCAGCGCCGACCGCATTTTCGACGTACAAGACGGCGCGCAGGCCACCCTGTCCGGCGTCACGGTGCAGCATGGCAGCACCGCTTCGGGCGGCGGCGTCAACGTATCCGGCGCTCTGACCGTCAACGCCAGCCGCATCACAGCCAACACGGCGACCGGCGTCGGCGGCGGCATCTTCGTCGGCGGCACGTTAACCGTCACACGCAGCCGCATCGACGGCAATCAGGCCAATGGCGGCGGCGGTATATACGTCAGCTTCCTGCCCACCACCATCCTGGAGAGCGAGATCAGCGGCAACAGTGTCACGGGCGGCGGCGGCGGCATCTACAGCTCCGGCTCTCTGGCCGTGGTCAACAGCACGCTGAGCGGCAACACGGCCAACGGCAGCGGCGGGGGTCTGTATGGCGTAGAAAGCCCCAACATTCACCTGTACAACGCCACGATCAGCGCCAATACGGCCGACGCCGACGGCGACGAAAATGGCAATGGCGGCGGCGTGTTTATGCTGGGCAGCTTCAGCGCCGCCAATTCGCTTATCGGCGAGAACGCCGACAACAGCGGCAGCGACCGGCGGCCAGACTGCTCCGGCACGCTGGTGAGTGAGGGCTATAACCTGGTCACAAACGTAACAGGCTGTACCATTTCCGGTGACACTGCCAGCAACCTGCTGGGTGCTGCGCCGATGCTGGGTCCGCTGCAAAACAATGGCGGCTCTACCTTCACCCACGCCCTGCTGAGCGGGAGTCCGGCGATTAATGCCGGAAATCCCGGCGGCTGCTACAATGAGAGCGGCGCACCGCTGACTACCGATCAGCGGGGCTTCGACCGCCCGGCCAGCGGCAGCCCGCTCTGCGACATCGGCGCGTATGAGGCCGGGGCCGATGGTTCGCCCACACCCACACCGACGGCTACAGCCGTTGTCACCGTCACACCCACACCTGCTCATTCCGGCTACCTGCCCATCATCGAAAAGCCATAAGGCCCAACGTGTACCAAACTGGAGCGCCCGATGACCCGTTACCTGGTCGAACAAACCTTTCCGCATGGTCTCAAGATCACGGCCAACGCCAGGGGGGCCGAGTTGTGCCTGAGCGTGGTGGCTAATAATGCGCTGGATGGGGTGACATGGATTCAGTCTTACGTGACGCCCGACAAACGGAAGGCGTTTTATATCTGTGAGGCACCGTCGCCAGAAGCAATTCGCCGGGCGGCGCTGCGAAACCGGCTGCCAGTGGATCGCATCACCGAGGTGCGTGTACTGGACCCTTACTTCTTGCTGTGAAAGGTTGGGCGCTCTTTTACAGTTTTCCGGAGGCGACGTGATGATGTTGTTACGAGCACGGGTTTTGTCTGTGGGGATGGCGGTGCTGGTGGCACTGGCCGGTCTGCTGATCATGCTTTCTGGTTTGGGGCGGGCGGAACCGGCGGCAAGCTGGACGGTGAGCAACGTTCAGGACAGCGGTCCGGGTTCGCTGCGGCAGGCGATTCTGGAGGCGAATGCCGCCCCGGGCGCGGACGTGATTCAGATAACGGCCGTCGGCCTCATCACCCTGCTTTCACCCCTGCCGGTCATCACGGAACCGGTCAGCATTCAGGGGCCGGGGGCTGCGCTGCTGGCCGTGGATGGGGGCAACAATTGGCGGGTGCTGGCAGCCACGGCCGTTTCCCTTACCCTCACCGACCTGACCATCCAACACGGCCGTCCGCTGACCGGCGAAGGAGGCGGGCTGTGGACGACCGGCGCGCTGACCCTGCGCGGAGTGAACATTCTCAGCAACACAGCGCCCACTCAGGGCGGCGGGGCAGCCGTGGGCGGCAGCCTGTACATGGAAGGCGGGCGGGTGGCGAATAATCGCAGCGTGGGCGGCCTGGGCGGCGGCGTGCAGGCAGACCGGGCGGTGATTAGCGGCACGCACTTTATCAGCAACACTGCGCCCGGGCAGGGTGGCGGGGCGGCTTTGGGGGCATTCAGCTATGTGAGCAACGGCCGTTTTTCCGCCAACCGCAGCCTCAACGCCCACGGCGGCGGCCTGTACGCCGCCGGACCGATTACGCTGACGAACATGGTGTTTCAGGACAACAGCGCCAGATCGGATGGCGGGGCGGTGTTGGCTTTTGGGCAGGCCTTCGTTTACCAGTCGCAGTTTATCAGCAACGCGGGGGGCAACCGGGGCGGCGCGCTGTATGCAGGCAGCGTGCTCGTCATTGAGGGCAGCACTTTCATTGGCAACAGTGGCGGGCGGGGCGGCGCTGTTTACCATGGCGTTTACACAGGCCGTTTTACCAACGACTTGTTTGCCGGCAACACGGCCACGATTGCCGGAGGACAACTGCTGCTGCGCGGGCCGTCCACGGTGGAAATGCGGCATGTAACGGCCGTGGGCACGGGCAGCGGAACGGCCGTTTATGCGCTCAACAGCAGTGTCGGCCTGACCAATACGATCATCGCCACGCATGCGGTGGGGATCGACAATGTGAACGGCAGCGTAAGCGAAGACTACACCCTGTTTTTTGGCAATGGGCAGGATACGCAAGGTATTGTTTCGGGCGGCGGTCATTCCCAGAACGGCGATCCCCACTTTATCCATCCGGACAGCGGCAATTATCACCTGGGGGCTGGCTCGGCGGCCATAGACACGGGCACGGATGCCGGAATCGGTACGGACTATGATGGAGATATACGGCTGTTGGCCGCCGGTTTCGACATAGGCTTCGACGAAACCAGTCCTTTCATCGAAGTGCCACCATCCCACCAGATTTATTTACCGCTGGTAAGGCAGTAAAAAAGGCCATACTGCATATCTGATCTTCTATCCTTTATCTGTACCGTGGTACATGCCTGTCTCTGGCGCTGTGTTAAATTCCACCCGACACAGGTTAAGCATCTGCTGGCAAGCGTCTTACTTTTGGCACAATTAAAGGAGAAGGGCATGACAAACAGCGAGAAAAAACTAACGGCTGAGGCGTCCATCACTATTGATGCGCCGGTAAATGAGGTGTGGGAAGCCTTTGTCAATCCGGAGATAATCCGGCAGTATATGTTTGGCACGGACGTAGAAAGCGATTGGGAAGTGGGGAGTTCGATCGTCTGGCGGGGGGAATGGAAGGGAACACCCTACGAGGACAAGGGCACCATTCTGCGTATGGAGCAGCAGAAATCCTTGCAGTACAGCCACTTTAGCCCGCTTTCTGGCCAGCCGGATACACCGGCCAACTACCACACCGTGACCGTGGAGTTGACCGGCCAAGGGTCGCAAACAGATGTCCGGCTGACACAGGACAACAATGAAGGCGAGGAAGCGCGGGAGCACTCAGCCAGGAACTGGCAAACGATGCTGGAAGAAATGAAGAGGGTTTTAGAAAACCCGGCGCGTTGAGGGGAAAATCAGGGAACGATGGGGGTGTTTAACGGCCGTCCATACAGCCACCAGTAAACGTCCTTGTCATAGGCTGGCTGCCACACGTCCGGCCATACAAACGGCCCGCTTTGCCAGATGGCGTGCAGCTTTTGATCCACTGCGCCTGTATCATCCTGCAAACTCACGTCAAAGCGGTACGTTTTGTGCTGTAAATATTGCAGGAGCGCCGCCAGGATCACCCGGTTTTCGACGGTGGTGGCGTAGTAAGGCGCTTCTTGCTCTGTTCTTTCTCTCAATTCCTTGACGGCCTGCTGCCACTGGCGCAGGCGAATACGCACTTCTTCTTCACCTTTTTGCTCCACGCGAACCACACGCTCACCGATGGCTTGCTCAGCTTGGGAGACGGCCGTTTCCAGTTTCCCATCTTCCAGGGTACTCAGTTCATCGCGCACGGCCAACAGGCGGTGCTGGCGCATCAGGTAGCTGCCCAGCGTCAGCCGGGGAAAGGTGGAATGGGCCAGTGGGTAATAAACGGCCGTGCTGTCCAGGTAAGGCGTCATCACGGTAGCCATGGCCGCCAGGATATTCAAATCTTCTTCAAGGCGTTTTTCTGCGGCTTCTAAGGTAGACATAAGACCCCTCTAAGCTGTGTAACAGCTATCATTTTGCAGGATGAGCGTGCACAGCCATATAAATAAAAATAGACGGTGAGACAACAGTTTATTATGGTAACTACTATAGAAGAGAGCCGCCACTCTGCCGATATGCACCGGATACAAGTTCAAGTTACATATCACTTGTATCCACTACTTAGACGCTGTCCGCAGGCAAAAATATGTATCCTTCTCTATGCCCCTAACTCTATCGCGGTATATCAACGGAAAAAGCATGAGATAGTAAGATATTTCACATATCAATATCGCCTATTCACATGAGGTCATTATGACTAATTCATCAGCATCATCAGAGAAAAACAGTCGGAGAGAAGAAGCCGTAAGTCACCACAGCCTTCTGCTGGGCAAAGTAGTGCTGCTTATTGGGAACGATACGGCCGTTGTCCAGACACTGGCCGGGCAGCTAGCCCAAAAAGGAGCCGACGTTGCCCTGGTTTGCCGCCAGTTTTCGCGGGAGACTCTGCGCCTGATCCGCGAAAGCGTGGAATCGGTGGGCAGGCGTTTTCTGTTAATTGAAGACAGCGAACGCCGGCCAGTGCCGCCGGACAGCGTCGTGCAAACCGTCACTTCGGTGTTAGGCTCCCTCGACATATTCATCGATTTGTCCGCGCAGACCACAGAAGCCCTGTTTCCACGCCGGGGAAACGGCACTCTGTTGCAGCGGCTGCGCCCCAACTGGCATCTCCGACATATCGTCTTTGAAGAAATTATCCGCTCTAACAACCGTTAACGGCCGTTAGCGGCTGAGTATGGTGGCGGTTAACGGCCGTACAAATTCATAGCCCCTGTCTCTTTACTGTTTCGCAGCGCGAGCACCGCTGCTTCTTTATACCTTGTCTATGCCCTGGCGGTATGTCTTGATACATACCTAAACCATAGTTTTCTGCTACTGTAAAAAAAGCAAATACCCAGGACAATGGCGGGCGGCCCGAGGCCACCCCCTAGTTCATACGGAGGAAGAAAGTCATGAATAAGCAAGTAACCAAAAGCATCATTGTAAACGGCGAAGTGCCTGACCTGTTTCAGACCTGGTTGGACTACCGTAACCATCCTCGTTTTATGGAGAACATTTCCTCGGCCACCGAAGAAGGACCAGACACAGTGCGCTGGGTGATGGAAGGGCCAATGAACAGAAAGCTGGAATGGACGACCAAAATCACGCTGCTGGAACCCAACAAGCGCATCGGCTGGAAAACGATAGACGGCGACCTGAAAACAAGCGGCCAGGTGACATTCACCGATCTGGCGCAGGGGCAGGCGGAAGTGACGGTGACATCGCAGATGATTCCCCCCGATGACCTGGTGGGTAAAGTAGCGGCGATGTTTGAAGATGAAGATACGCAGTGGGAAAAGGATTTACGCAACTTTAAAGCGTTTGTGGAAAACAGATCAAGACAGCGCATCGCGTAGAGAGACGGCCGTTCAGGCTGTCCCGTGATGAATTTTGAGGCCAAATGACCCAAAAATTAAAAGAGCAGCCTGCTGTTACCGAACACGCTCCCGAAAAAGCCACCTCCTTCGCCACACCTTTATTCCTCGGTGAAATCCATGAAGAACTGGTGCTCCCTTTTCCCCGCCCTCAACCCGCCGAACGGGAAAAAATAAACCGCCTCATCCAAGATACCTGGGACTTCACCAACGCCCACTACAATCCCCGCCAGGCGGAAGCAGAAGGATGGATTGGCGATGACATCATCGCCGGATTGGGAGAACGAGGGCTGCTGGGCCTGTACGTAGACCCGCAGTACGGCGGGCAAGGACTATCGCAAACCGGCTACTGTCTGGTGTTCGAAGAACTGGGCTGCATCGACGCCGCGCTCTCGGTGGTTCTGGGCGTGCATCAATCCATCGGGATGAAAGGGATTCACCTTTTCGGCAGCGCGGAGCAAAAAGAACGCTTTTTGCCTGATCTGGCGGCCGGACGGAAGCTGGCCGCCTTTGCCCTCACGGAACCTCACGCCGGGTCGGTTGCTTACCATATCCAAAGCCGCGCCCTACCCCAGCCGGATGGCTCTTACCGCCTGTTCGGCGAAAAGCGCTACATTGGCAACGGCTCCAAGGACGTGCTGACGGTGTTTGCCCGCACAGACGAGGGCAAGCACGTCGCCCTGATCGTAGAAAAAGGCATGGCTGGGCTGGAGGTGGGCTGTTCTTATTCCACCATGGGTTTGAAGGCCAATGATTTACGCCACCTTACCTTCAATGACGTGCGGGTACCGGCAGAAAATAGGCTGGGCGCAGAAGGAGATGGTTTTCAAATTGCCGTAGAGGTGCTGAATAACGGCCGTCTTTCCCTGGGCGCGGGTTCCGTTGGGGCTGTCAGAAGCCTGCTTGGTCTGGCAATTGACCACACGCTGAACCGCGAGCAGTTCGGACGGCCGTTGGCCGAATTTGGCCTCGTCGAAGACAAAATCGGCTGGGCTTCGGCCCACCTTTTTGGCCTGCAATCCATGGCCTACCTTACCACCGGCCTCGTGGACGCCGGTATGCCGAACTACGCCCTGGAATCCGCAATCGTAAAGGTATCTGGTACGGAATTTCTCTGGTATGCCGCGAACCGCGTTTTCCAACTGGCCGGCGGCTCTGCCTACATCACCGACCAGCCCTACGAAAAAATCCTGCGCGACATTCGCATTTTCCCCATTTTTGAAGGGGCCAACGACGTTCTCCGTATTTTTATCGCCCTTTCCGGCCTGAAACCGCTCGCCAGCGAACTTTCCGATTTGCAGGACATCGGCTTGTCGCAGCCGATACACAGCCTGGGCGTGCTGGCCGACTATGTGGAAAACCGTATCCGCCGCGAAATTCGCCCCGACCATCTGGGACAAGTCCACCCCGACCTGCAAAAGCTGGCCGATCCTCTCACTGACCAGGTGAAGCGGCTGCGCCATGTCAGCGAAGGGCTGCTGCGCCGGCACGGCAAAGGCATCCGCGACGAGCAGCGCCAGCTTAAGCGGCTGGCTCATGCGGTGATGGATATTTACGCCCAGGTAGCCACCATTTCCCGCGTCAGCGACGTGTTGGAGCGCAATCTTATCGCCGCGCCCGGCGAAGAGCGCTACATTGCGGAGACATTTTGCGCCCGCGCCGCCCGGCGTGTGGCCTGCTGGCTCGATCAAATTGAAGACAACGACGACGAACGCATGCACCACATTGCTCAGGCCGCCTACATTCGCCGCGGCTACCAGCACTCTATCTAATAAACGGCCGTTTTTACCCCCCAGAAGGCCAGAAAGCGGCACGGCCCAAAGCAAGGTGCAGCGCCTACCAAGTGAGGTAAACCTATGGAATCTCAGTTCCTTTTGACGAAAGCACTGGCCGCCGGTGCGGTGGTCATGATGCGGCCCAACCAGTGGTACAGTCCCGAAACGCTGGAAGAAATGGAGACCGCCTACCTGAAGCTTAAAGAGATGATTCGGGCGCAGTACACCCAGGTAGACGTGGACCTGTTGGATATTGGTCCGGGATCAGCCGAGAGGCAGCAGCAGATGGCCCGCCAACTGCAAGAAGCGGGCGTGACGGAGGATGAAGATATTTTGCGCCAGGCGCGGCTTGTTTTGGAGAACATCACCGAAGATGATCCGGCGGCGCTGTGGGCGTCTGAAGTAGCCGATGAGCCGCCTCAGCACAAATGAAACGAGAGGGAGAGAAACGGCCGTTTCCCTCCTTCATTTCCCAAGGAAGACCTATGAACGATAACAGACATCCCCCCCGGCGCAGACCAGACGACGACCTCACGGACGACGAAATTTTGCGGCTCGACGAAGAGGCCGAGCCGTTGGAAATCATTTCGCTGGACGTAGACGAAGAAGGGGAAGAAGTGCTAGACCTGGACGCGGAAACGGCCGTAGACCTGCTGCACGACGCACAGGAAGAAGCCTATGCCGAAGAGGTCAGTTGGTACACCGACGACGAGACGATTCAGGAAGCCCTGGAAGAGCGGCAGGACTTGAACAACGGGCAAGAAGAGCTGCTAGAAGAACTGGAAGATTACAATTCCAAATCGCCCCAACTTTCGGGGGGCGACGTGGATGCGGCCTGGGATGACGCCAACGTGGGCGAAGAGACGGTGGGCGGGGCCGCCCCCACGCCCGATCAAGACGTGGTGGATGAGCTGGGCGAGGCGCTAGGCATTACCTACGAAGACGATGAGCCGCTGCACACCGAGGAAAAACTAGAGGAGAGAGACCGGCATCGTTGGGAACTCGATCCCGAATCTGCCGAGGAGGAAAACTCCTAGAAAAGGTAAAGGTCGTCGATCTGTACCATACGTGTGCCCTCTTTTTGTGCCCCTATTCATGGAAACGGCCGTATCACCTGCTATTGTTTAGAGGAAGTTTATGAACCGTGAATTAGGAGATGCTGTCATGCAAAACTATCCGGAATCCGATCCCCGCCATCACACTCAAAAAATCCAGGCGCGCTTAGAATCCCTCATTGATCATGTGCGAGAAGACATTCAGAAAATAGATGAACCGAAAGCCCAGGCGCTGTTCGAAACCACCGCCGAAGTCCTGACAGGCCTGAAAACCGCCTACACCCATTACGAAGAACAAGCGGAAACCGCCTGGCGCTAGGCCACACCTGTAAACTACCCCAAGCACGATTCCCGTAAAGGCTGCCTGTGGGCAGCCTTCTTTTCGGGTGCACGGCCGTCTCCCAAAATTTCACGCCCTTATTTACGTCCTGAGTTCGTGCCGTTTAGTCTTGCCAGGCGCAAACTCAGGCCAACTATCCGAAAGGAGATGATCTATGTTTTATCATGATGGAGGTCAGCTACAGTATCGGGTGCAGGTAGACCAGCCAGATCCTGTTTTTGCTAAGGCGCTGCAACAGGCAATAGGCGGCATTCAGGGAGAAATCCGTGTCTGTTTACAGTACCTTTTTCAGGCATGGGGCGCACGCGGCCCATCCAAATATCGTGACATGCTGCTGGAAACGGGCACGGAAGAGATGGGGCACATCGAGATGCTGGCAACGGCCGTGGCTCTGAATCTCCAAGGTGCTCCTCTGGAACAGGAACAGGCTGCCCAAGACCCGATGGTTGAAGCCGTACTAGGCGGCATGAATATTCAACACGTCATTTCCACCTGTATGGCAGCCATGCCCGTAGACGCCAGCGGCGTACCTTTTAACTGCAGCCACGTCTATGCCACCGGCAACATCGCCGCCGACATGCTGGCAAACGTCGTGGCGGAATCCACCGGTCGTATGCTGGCCTGCCAGCTCTACCGCATGACCGATGATCCCGGCATGAAAGATATGCTCAGCTATCTGGTGGCCCGCGATACCATGCACCAAAATCAATGGCTGGCGGCCTGGGAAGAGCTGGGTGGGCCGCAGAATCATCCCATTCCCAACAACTTCCCGCAGGCCGAGGAAAACCAGGACTTCAACTATGCCTTCCTTACGTTTGGCATTGATGGGGCTAACGGTACACCCACAGGCCGCTGGAGCGAAGGTACTTCATTCGACGGCCGTGCAGAATTTAGCCATCAACGCATGCAGCCGCAAGGTGGCATCCCAGATCTGGGCGCTGCCGCCCCCAACAGCGCTTCACAAAAACAGCAGATAGAAACGGCGTCTAAGCGAAAGTAGAATAGCCTGGTACCTCTAACGGAAAACCGCAAGCATCTCTGCCGGAGGTGCTTGTGGTTTTTCACTACGGGCAGTGCCAGGGCTAAAAAGAGAGATGAGCCATGATAAAAGAACAGACACATACCGAAGGCGTTACAAGCACGGCCGCCATTGCCGGTCACCCGCTGCATCCCGTTCTTGTCCCCTTCCCCATCGCCTTTCTCACAGGCGCTCTGCTTACAGACGTGGTGTACTGGCTCACCAACAACACGTTTTGGGCAGAGATGTCCTACTGGCTGATAGTCGGCGGCCTGGTGATGAGCCTGGTGGCGGCCGCGCTTGGACTCATTGATTTTTTGACGATTGACCGGGTTCGCAGCCACACCGCCGGGTGGATTCACGCGGGGACCAACGTGGCCGTTATTCTGTTGGCGCTGGTGAACTGGTGGATTCGGCGCGGTGCGGCGGACACGGCCGTTCTGCCCGCCGGGCTGCTGCTTTCAGTGATCACGGCCGTTTTGCTGGGCGTTAGCGGCTGGTTTGGCGGCGAACTGGCCTATCGGCACAAGGTCGGGGTGGTCGGCCACGACGAATAAACCCCATCGATAAACAAAGGAGTTGCAAATGCAAACGAAACTAAAAGTAGGCATTAACGGATTAGGCCGCATTGGGCGGGCCGCCTTCAAAGTTCTGCTGGAAACCCCCCAGTTAGAGGTGGCGGGGATCAACGACCTGATCGACAACGAGAACCTGGCTTATTTGCTGAAGTATGACACGGTATACGGCCGTTATCCCAAAACCGTAGACTACGATGAAGACGCCCTCATCGTCGATGGGCACGAGTATCCGGTTACCCACCTCAAAGACCCGGCCGCCCTGCCCTGGGGCGAACTCGGCGTGGATCTGGTGTTGGAGTGTACCGGCGTCTTTACCAAACGCGAAGACCTGGAAAAACATCTCCGAGCTGGCGCGCGCCGTGTCATGCTCTCCGCGCCCACCAAAAGCGATGAAATTCTAACCGTCGTCCACGGCAGCAGCCAGAATCACCAGAATGGAGATGGAGCCGATGCGCCTATCATTTCCTGCGCCAGTTGTACCACCAACTGCATTACGCCGGTCATCGAAATCATCGGTCGGCGTATCGGCCTCAAGAAAGCCATCCTCACCACGCTTCACGCCTACACCTCCACACAATCCCTCGTCGATGGCCCCAACAAAAAGATGCGCCGTGGGCGGGCAGCCGCCGCGAACTTTGTGCCCACTTCCACCGGCGCTGCCATCGCCACCACCAAGGCGCTGCCCCAGTATAAAGGGCTGTTCGATGGTGTGGCCATCCGCGCCCCTATCCCCGTTGGCTCCATCGCCGATATTGTGATCCTCACCGAGCGCCCTACCAGCGTCGAGGAGATCAACAACATTTTCCGCGAAGAAGCGGCCAGCGAACGCTACCGGAACGTTGTAGCCGTCACAGACGACCCGCTCGTTTCGTCGGACATCGTGCAAGACCCGCACGCTTCTATCATCGACCTGGAAATGACGCAGGTTGTCGATGGGGATCTGGTAAAAGTGATGAGCTGGTACGACAACGAATGGGGTTATGTTAACCAGATGGTCCGCGAAGCTGTGGCCTATGCCGACGTCGCGCTGGCGCGGGAACAGGCCACACGTTAATCGGCTAGTTGTGCGCCATCCACCAAAAAATCGTCAACCCGCCCCTGCGAGAAGGCGACGAGATTTTGAATAGGCGCATACTGGTAATTGGGATAGGCGTAGGTCCAGGCCACATTTTCCTCTTTCTGGCCGTTGGGCAGAGAAGCAGAGTAGTAAACGGCCGTGCCCTTATAAGCACAATGCGTCGTCCTCTCGCTCGCCAGCAACAAGTCCATCCGTACATCGGTCTTGGGCAAGTAATAGCGCGGCGGCAGGCCCGCTTCAAACAGAAGCACCGGCCGCCGCGATTCGGCCATCGTCACGCCGCGCAAAACAATTTTGACATGACGTGAACTAGGGCGCACGTCAATCAGGTGGTAGGGATCGTGAGGATGGTAACGAACCTGCTCCTCCTCCTCATACCAGGCATCCATCGCCTGCCACACAAAAGCCACGTGCCCGGCCAGTTCGGGATACTGGCTGGACGCTTCCACCAGCCAGGCGGCATTTTCTGCTACGGAGCCATCCACCCGCACGGTGTACACCTTTGACTGTTCAGGCGGCTTCAGCCAGGGGCCTTCGCCCAGGTCGGCTACCTGCGCGCCCGAATTGGCAGCTTTCAGCCGCTGCATTTTCACGTCTTCCTGGGGAAAGTAGTAAACAGCAATGTGCCCAAGCTGGCGCAGCAGTTTGGTGTGGCGGCTGTCCGCCACGGCTTCGCCGCCCAGAAAGGCACGGACCCACTTGGTATTGGGCAACACTTCGGCCTGCCCGTTTTCTTTTTTCTCTTTATCTGCCATTTTTCACTCTGGTTAGTTGATGATCAGGCCGCGTAGCGGAAGATGGCGGCCAGCCGTGCCTCGCCGGGCATTTCTTCCAGGGGTACTGAATAGATGGCCCCGTCGTGTAAAAGCGTGGTGGCTGCCGCCAGATTAAGCAAATCTTCGCAGCCGAAGGCCAGCGCCGGACACGTTTCCACTTCGCCGGAATCGGGGTTGAAGCGGCCGCGTCTTTGCACCTCTGTGGGGACGATGAGGGTGTGGACACGGCCGTATGCCGCCGCCGGCACAATCTCCGCCAAAGAACGCGACGTTCTTTCTGTGCCTGCCAGTTCGCGGTACTGCTGGATGGCCTCGTTTCTTGATCTCTCCAGGTAAGGATGGAAAACTTCCAGCGTTTGCTTATGCAGTTGGTGAGCGCTCAACTCGTCCGGGTTGCCAGGAACCACGTCGGGCAAGAGGTGGGGGTAGGTGTTGGCCTCCTGGTAAATGGGCAGCAGATAGGCGACCGCGGCCAGGAGCAGCGGCGTTTCACCGCCGCTGAGAAATTCTTGCACGGCGTCGTTCACTTCGCGGCAGTAACGAAGAATGGCCCCTTTCTTTTCGCGCTCGAACTCCTGGCCGTGGAAAAGTGCAGGCCGTTCACGGCCGTGTCCTCCGCTGGTATGCGATTGCAAATAACGCTCAGGATCTTCTTCAGCCAATGCGTCGTCCAGGCTGGCGGGCAAACCGGGCACCTCCAGCGGTTCCAGGTTGAAGGGACCGCCGCGCCACAACTGCGCTTTGTTCTGGCTGAGAGAGAGCAGGTAGAAACGGCCGTTTTCTACCAACAGCGGCAGCAGCGGCCGGATGTGGAAACGCGGCCCAATAACAAGCCGCTCATCCAACGTCGTCGGCAGGCGATAGATGCGGTGCATCCCCGGCGCCAGGAAAGCGGCCAGACCGCGCCCTTCGGCCTCGTCGAAACGGCCGTCGCTCATCAAATCTAACACCGGCTGGAAAAGCGCTTCCAGATCCGGCGCCGGTATCTCCGGCGGCAAAAAACCTTCCGCCTGCAGTTGCTTTTTCCCCTGCTCGACCAGGTTTTCCAGGTGAATATGGTTGGCCTGGCGGTTATTCGGTTCCCAGGCCAGCGGCATAAACAAGGAAACGTGAACGCCGAGTTCCGCTTCCAATAAATCGGTTAGTTCTTCAGGGTTAATCAAATCCATCAGTTTTGTTTCTCCAATTGTGTTTCAAACGTGATAAAGACCCATACTTTTATGCTAAGAGAGAAGGGCGCGCGCTCAATAGGCGGGGGTACACACAGCAGATACAGAAAGAGGCATATTTACGGCCGTATTTCCCTGCCCAGCCGCTCATTTTCGCCCCCTTTCCGCCCGGCAAACAGGCAGGATATATATCCTTTTCTATAACCTCACCTATAGCCGGGTACATTGTGTCCTTCTCATTGCCAGATACGCTAGAACTAGTTCGTGGTTTTTTGGACCCGGCAATTCCATTCTCTGATAAAGATAAAGCTGGCAGCTTCCATGTCCCAGATTTTCCATCCCAGCACAAACACATTCGCGAAAGCGACAATCTTTGGCGCACTCTTTATGGTTGCCGCTATCTTAAGTTTATATGCGCTGTTTATTCGCTCGCCCTATGTCACAGGCGTGGGTGTCGTGCGCGACCAGCCCGTTCCCTTCAGCCACGATCACCACGTTGCCGGGTTGGGAATCGACTGCCGCTACTGCCACACCTCCGTAGAAACCTCGTCCTACGCCGGCATGCCGCCAGTCCACACCTGCATGACCTGTCATTCTCAGGTCTGGACGGACGCGGATGCACTGGCGCCAGTACGTACCGCTTACCGGGAGCAGCAGCCCATCGTGTGGCAGCGCGTGAACAATCTGCCGGATTTTGTGTATTTTGACCACAGTATCCATGTCGCAAAAGGCGTGGGCTGCGAAACCTGCCACGGCCGTGTGGACGAGATGCCCCTCACCTGGCAGGCAGAAACGCTGCATATGGAATGGTGCCTGGACTGCCATCGCCACCCGGCCGCTTATCTGCGGCCGCCCGATCAGATTTTCACCATGGGCTACCAGCCAGACATCGATCAGGAAACGCTGGGCGCCGACTTAGTGGCCGCCTACGACATTCACGTCGAACAATTAGACGACTGCTCAATCTGCCACCGCTAGCGCCACCGCCAGCACCACCGCCAGCACCTGACAAAAGCAAAATAGAAAACAGAGCCTCACGGATTGGCGCGAATCTTTGCCCGTTTCGCTTCCTGATCTGTGTTCGTCTGCGTGTAGTTGCGCTTACCAAGAGAAAAATGGAAAACAACAACAGCCGGACAACCTTGCAACACCTGTTGCAGCAGAAATTAACTGGCGACTCCGCCCCCGAGCAGAGCCGCGATTACTGGCGCAGCCTGGATGAACTGGCAGACACGGCCGTTTTCCAGACCTGGCTCCGGCAAGAATTCCCCCAGGGAACGGCCGTGCTAACCGATCCCATCAGCCGCCGTGCCTTTCTCAAACTGGCTGCCGCCTCGCTGGGGCTGGCCGGGCTGGCCGCCTGCACGCCCCGGCAAGGCCAAAGCATCGTGCCCTACGTAGACCAGCCGGAAGCTGTCGTGCCCGGCGTGCCGCTGACGTTTGCCACGGCCGTTTCCCACGCCGGCTACGCCCTCGGCGTGCTGGCCGAAAGCCACCAGGGACGCCCGGTAAAGCTGGAAGGCAATCCCCACCACCCCGCCACCCTCGGAGCCAGCGATCCATTCATCCAGGCTGCCATCTTAAGCCTCTACGATCCAGACCGCGCGCAGACGGTGAAGGGCAACGGCCGTATCCGCACCTGGAGCGATTTTTTGGTCGCCCTGGAACAAGCACTGCCGGGCAGCGGCCAGGGCGTGCGGCTTCTCACCGGCGCGGTCACCTCCCCTACCCTGCTCAGTCAGATCGCCCAGATTTTGCAGCAGATGCCGCAGGCACGCTGGATACAACACGAACCCATCGACGACGCCAACGGCCGTCGCGGCACAGAAATCGCCTTTGGGCAGCCGCTGGCAACCCGCTGCCACTTCCAGCAGGCCGACGTGATCCTCTCGCTGGCCGACGACTTTTTGCAAGAGCAGCCGGGCCACCTGGCCTACGCGCGCGCCTTTGCCCTCCGGCGCACCATACGCGCCGACAGCGCCGAGATGAACCGGCTCTACGTGGTCGAGGCCACGCCCACCCTCACCGGCTCTATGGCCGACCACCGCTGGCCGCTGCGCCCCAGCCAGATCGAGTCGTTCGCCCGGGCAGTGGCCCGCGAACTGGGCCTGGACGTGCCCGCTGGCGCGGATTTGCCGCCCGCGCTGGCACAGCAAATCCCGGCACTGGCCGCCGATCTGCAGTCCCGCCCTGGCCGCGCCCTGGTAACGGCCGGATTAGGCCAGCCGCCCGCCGTGCATGCCCTGGCCCACGCCATGAACGACGTGCTGGGCAGCATCGGGCAGACCATCGTTTACACGGAGCCGGTGACGTCGGTGACCGTGGCCGGGGAACTGGGCCAATTGGTGCAGGAAATGGCCGCCGGCGACGTGCAGGCGCTGCTGATTTTGGATAGCAACCCGGCTTACACTGCCCCGGGCGATACAGACTTTGCCGGAGCGCTGGCCAACGTGCCCTTCAGCGCAGCGCTGTCCCTTTATGAAGACGAAACGGCCGTCCTCTGCGACTGGCTGATCCCACTGGCCCACTCCCTGGAAGCATGGAGCGATGGCCGGGCCTTCGAGGGCACGGCCTCCATCGTCCAGCCGCTCATCGAGCCGCTGTATGACGGACACACCCCCCATGAACTGCTGGCCGCCGCCGCCGGTAGACCGGGCAGCAACAGCTACGATCTCGTGCGCCAGCACTGGCAAGACCAGTACAACGGCGATAACTTCGACCAATACTGGCAGCAGATTCTGCACGATGGTGTGATACCGGACACGGCCGTTCCCCCGCAGCCTGTCACGCGCCAGCCCTTCGATCTACCTGCCCCCGCACCGCCAGCCGAAGGCGTGGCCCTGATTTTCCAACCGAGTCCCAGCGTGTGGGACGGCCGTTACGCCAACAACGGCTGGCTGCAAGAACTGCCGCAGCCGTTCACCAAAATCACCTGGGGCAACGCCGCCTTTATCAGCCCGGTCACGGCGGCGCGGCTGAACGTTGCCAACGGCGACATGCTGCGCCTGCAGACCGGCGAACAAACGCTCGACGCCCCGGCGTGGATCATGCCCGGCCAGGCCGATGATTGTGTGACGCTGCCGTTAGGATACGGCCGTTCGCGCGCAGGCAGCACGGGCAGCGGCGTGGGCGTCGATGCCTACCGCCTGCGCCGCAGCGATGCCTTGTGGCTGGCGAGCGGTGTGCAGGTGGAGAAAGCGTCCGGCGCGGCAGCGCTGGCAACCACGCAGAACCACTATTTGATGGAAGGGCGCGATCTGGTGCGGGCGGGGGAAATCGACGAGTTCCGCCAGGATCCCGCCTTCCTGCGGCACGCCGAGCAAGACACAGAGCAGCCCTCCCTTTACCCCGACATCTTTGCCAACGATGGCTATGCCTGGGGCATGAGCATCGACCTGAACGTGTGCATCGGCTGTAATGCCTGCACCATTGCCTGCCAGGCCGAAAACAATATCCCGGTGGTGGGAGCAGAGGAGGTGCGAAACGGCCGTGAAATGCACTGGATTCGCGTCGATGGCTACTTCAAGGGCGACCTGGACAATCCCGAATATTTTCACGAGCCGGTGCCCTGCATGCACTGTGAAAAAGCACCCTGCGAGCCGGTCTGCCCGGTGGCCGCCACCACTCACAGCACCGAAGGCCTGAACGAGATGACTTACAATCGCTGCGTGGGCACGCGCTACTGCGCCAACAACTGCCCCTACAAGGTCCGGCGCTTTAACTTCCTCCAGTATTCCCAGACCGACATCCCGGTGCTGAACAACGCTTACAATCCGGACGTGACGATTCGGCCGCGCGGGGTCATGGAAAAGTGTACCTACTGTGTGCAGCGCATTAACCGGGCGCGCATTGGGGCGAAGAAAGACGGCCGTTCCCTCCAGGATGGCGACGTGGTGACCGCCTGCCAGCAGGCCTGCCCTACCCAGGCTATTAGCTTTGGCGACATCCACGACGAGAGCAGCG
>Ga0116151_10001736_pt1 | contig 20344 bp, 18 predicted proteins | sample AD_UKC117_MetaG_FD_89893 | JGI IMG/M metagenome (GOLD analysis project Ga0116151, IMG submission 89893) | Active sludge microbial communities of municipal wastewater-treating anaerobic digesters from Hong Kong - AD_UKC117_MetaG | ecosystem: Engineered > Bioreactor > Anaerobic > Digestate... | reverse complement strand
GGTCCTGCCAGGTGTAGCCATCCCCGCGGCTGTGCTTGTTGCAGTACGCGAGCCTGCCGTCGTCGCCGACGAGGACGGCGATGTCGGATCCCCCGGTGGAGACGATTTCGGGATTGATTGGGCAGCGTTCGAGCAGCAGCATGGTCTTGCTGCCGTTGCGGCGCTCGCCCTTCACCTCGACACCGTGCGCCTGCAGCCAGGAGCGTACGCCGGCGGGCGTGGTATCGAAGCGGTTGCTTTCGATGCCGAGGGCAGGGGCGACCGTCGGCGCCGCCGCGCGCGTTGCGGCCACAAGCGAGCGCAGCAACGCCTCGGGCACGACCTCCAGCGAGTCCGGCACGTCGAGCAGCTCGGAGCGGCGATGCGGACGATCCGGCAGGCCGACCACGCCCTGCAGGTCGTCGCCCTTACGCGACATCGTCCCGATCGCCTTGACGATGCGGGCGGGGTTGTGCACGGAGCGATCGACCGCAACCTGTTCGTCGCTGAAGCAATCGGCGAGAACGCCAAGCACCGACTTGATCAGGCCGTCGTCGTCCGCGGGCAGGTCCACGCGGTACAGCAAGTGATAGCCGTTGCCCGACATGGCCTGCGCCGGCGCCGGCCAGTGGATCGACGTCAGGTATTCTGCAACGGCGCCGGCGCGGTCGCGTGCCAGGGCCAGCTCGGCATCGGTCGCGCTCACGCCTGCGGGCCGCACGGGATCGACATCGATCAGCAGCCAGCGCCGGCTGGGAATATCCTTGTCCTGGGCGGTCTCGCGCGTGCGGGCTTTGATCCGATTGGCGGCGCGGGCGAGCAGCGCCGGCGCCACCGGGTTGAGGGTCACGTAGATGCCCGGGGCGATCGCGGCGCGGTCACGTTCCTAGATCGCGATAACCGCGGTATCGATGGTCGCGCGGGTGAAATAGCCCGAGCAGGTGAATGCGTAGCGGGCACTGCCGCGCTCCCGACAGTTGGGCGCGCGCACCTCGAACACGTCGCCCGGTTGGTACAGCAGCTCGAGGAAGCGCCGCAGGTCGGTCTGATTCGTTGCCGACATCAGAATGGCACCTCCTCGTCGGGGAGCACCGACGCGTACCAGGGGGTGCCGTCGTCAGATTCAGGCAGCGGAGGCTTGGGGCCGAGGCGGCAGGCGACGATCCGCTCGTAGCGTTCGCCGGGCCGGCGTTTTACCGTGATGCTCAATGCCGGCGCAATGGCGCCCGCGTCCGCCAGCTCGAGGGCACGCTGTGCCGAGTCCGGTACGGGATCATTGGACCGCTGCCGCCACCACGCCTCCGCCTTCTGGCGGGCGAAGCCATCGTGCTCAAAGCACACCCACTCGGAGACGTACTGGTTGAAGCCGACCTTGTACTCGACGCGCAGCGTGCGCGGTGCGTCCGCCGGTGCATCGCGCTTCACGTGCACCGCGTAGTAGGTATCCAGCACGTCGTATTCGGTGCGGGTGGTCTCTTCGCTGAGAATCCCCTCGCTCGATGCCGTGGGATCATGCTCGCGACGGGCGCGCTCGGGGAACACGTGCCCACATTCGGGGCAGATCGAGTACCCGGCGGCGATCACCGCGCGGCACTCTGGGCATTCCTTCGCGGGCGCTTCGCCGGTGTTGGGCGCCGCGACATCGGTGACGCGAATCGCATCGACGGGCCCGTGCCGCAATACGTTGCCCCCGAAATCCAGGACCAAGCAGTCGTCCTTGCCGGGGTGCAGTCGGAAGCCACGCCCGACCATCTGGTAATAGAGGCCCGGCGACAGCGTGGGCCGCACGAGCGCGACGCAGTCGATGTTCGTGGCGTCGAAACCCGTGGTGAGGACGTTCACGTTGCAGAGGAATTTGAGGTCGCCCGACTTGAAGCGGCTGAGCGTCTCGTCGCGGTCGAAGGACAATGTCTCACCGCAGACGAAACCGCACTCCACGCCGTGCTGCTTGCTGAGCGTGTCGGCAATGTGCCGGCCGTGATCCACGCCCGAAGCGAAGATCAGCACACTGTGCCGGTCGCGGGTGAACTCGACGATCTCCCGGCAGGCGGACAGAACGAGATTGTCCTGGTCCATCAGCGCTTCGACTTCACCGGCGATGAACTCGCCGCCGCGCACATGGAGCTGCCCGGTGTCCGGCTTGATCAGACCCGCCTTCGTCCGCAACCGGCACAGGTAGCCCTGCACGATCAGCTCGCGCACACCCACTTCGAAGCAGACGGCGTTCAGAATGTTCTCGGGGGCGCAGATCGTGCCGCTCTTCATGCGGAACGGCGTCGCGGTGAGACCGATCACGCGGACGCGCGGATTGACGACCTTCATTTCGGCGAGGAACTGGCGGTACATCCCCTCACCGTCCGGCGGAATGAGATGGGCCTCATCGACAATCACCAGATCGACCGGGCCGATGTCGCAGGCCTTTTGGTAGACCGACTGGATGCCGGCGATGGTGATCGCGTAGCCCAGGTCGCGGCGCTTCAGGCCCGCGGAGTAGATGCCCACCGGCAGTTCGGGCGCGACGAGCTGGAGTTTCTCAGCCGCCTGGTCGAGCAGTTCGCGCACATGGGCGAGGATCAGCACGCGACCATTCCAGAGCTGCACGGCGTCGCGGCAGATCGTAGCCATCACCGGCGTCTTTCCGCCGGCGGTGGGAATGACCACGCAGGGGTTATCGTCCCGCTCACGCAGGTGGCGATACACCGCGTCAACAGCTTCGCGCTGGTATGGACGCAGCGTCAGCATGGCCGCCTCGCTCTCCGCCGCGCCGCGCACAGGCCCGGCGCTGGCGCTGCACATACCAGTCGATCACCTTCTCCCGGTCGCGGATGGGCTGGCTGGAGGCGATCAGCGCTTTGCAGAAGCGCAGCGTGTTGTCGATCTCCGACGCGTACAGCTTCTCGTAGTACACGTGGAACGACCACACGCGGAACCGCGCCACGATCTCCGGCCACGGCGCGTTCGGGGCGATCGTCACGGCGCCTTGCCCATCGCTGATCTGACCGTGTTTCAAGTTGCACCTGCATGTCAGCCGCGTACCCAGGGTGGAGTACTGGACGCGGTCTGCGCCGGCTGGGCGGGCGCCGCCTCCTTCTTGGCGAAACCTTTCACCTCGTTGGCGAGCTCCCCGGTGTCCGCCCGCTTCTTGACGCGCACATCGATGACGAGTGGGATGTTATGTAGCTCGAGCGAGTCCTTCGGCGTCATCACCCCGACGGCGCGGCAGATCGCCGACAGATCCGAGCGTGCGATCGTCATGGCCGTCTCATTCGGATTCTGCAGGTTCAGCCGGGCCCACAGGTTGCGACCCTTGTGCTCACCGTCGAGCAACTGAAAGGTCAGCTCGAGGTACTGGCCGCCGCCGCTCTTCGTCGGCTTGAATTCCGACTCGGTGATCGCGGCGAGGTACTTGCCGGCCGGAATGACCTCCATGGGCCTGGAGGGCTCCACACTGTTCGCGTCGAATCCATGCAAACTAGCCATTGGATATTTCCTTATCGCTGGAGACAGGACTGGTCATCGCAGCCATGAGCGCAGCCCACGACAGCGGGAGTTCGGCAGGCAGGGAGAATCGGTTCTTTGCGACACACGCGGGGCTGCCCACCGTGCGCAGGATGCGGTCACCGCCGTCCTTGCCCAGTCCGGCGGCAATCGTGCGGTCGCGGCCGAATCCGGCGTCCTCGGTGCGGGTGATGATCTTGCGGGTGGCGAACAAAGCCGCGTCCACCCACTCGGTGACCAGCGCCGTAGCGTGCTTGTGCAGCCGGGGTGAGTAGCGGTCGTACGCGGCGTGCTCGGGGTCTTCGAAGCGCTCGACCTTGGCATGCGCGAGCAAAACGACGCACATCCCGCGCTGCAGGCGCAGCGCGTTGAGCAAATCGAGTATCTTGCGCCACTGGGTCAACGCGTGCGTGTAACCTTTAGCATAACCTCCATCGACCTTCTCGATGGAGTTCACGTTGTACTGCCGGCAAAGCTCGTCCCAGATCAACCGCTCCAACCAGTCGAGGCTGTCGATCACGACGCTCTGAAATTCGTGCGCCTCCGTCATCAGCGCTCGCAGCGCCGCCTCCACGTCCGCCAGTTTCTGCGCGAGCGGGAATGACCGGCAGTCGATCTGGTCGAGCCCGTCCTCGGTCGGCACGAAGATCGGCCGCGGCGCCTGGGCCGCGGTGGAGGATTTGCCGACGCCTTCGCTCCCGTAGATCAGGATTCGGGGCGGCGTTGAACGCGGTCCGGCGTGAATATGACTCAGAGCTGACATATTGATCAAAGGCTCCTTGTGGGCACGTACTGCCTCAGTTGATTCAGCGGATTCCGACGACCGGGTGGTGATGCTCATGTGCAGCTCGTCTACCTGTTATGTACGCGGGCGGCGCAAGGGATGTCGGAACGAGTTGGTTTTTCTTAAAGGCGTTTTTTTGGCTTGGTTAACACCCTAGAGGTACTCGTCCAGGCCGGCGGCCTCGAAGCAGCGCCTGATCTCGCGCACACGGGTGGCAACGTGGTAGCGCGAGACTTTCAAGAGCCGCACGATTTCATGCTCGGTCATGACCATCAGCAGGGCGCAGTACGCCCGTAGTTCGAGGGGCAACTGGGCGACAGCCACTTCGATGTCGTGATGAAGGTCGGCGGCTTTGGGGCGGTTAACAGCAGCCAGCGCCCACGGCGAGAATGCGGCTATCTCATCGTCGCCGTTTGTGATGTCCGCCAGGGATTTGCACCGCCGGAAGTCGCGCTGGGTCGAGGCGCGGGCCCGGAGCATGGAGATGGCTGCCCGCGACATGATCGCAGAGATGAACGTCGAGGCACTGCCCCTCCGCTCGTTGAATTTTCGCCAGCACCTGACTGCGTGGAGCACGAGGTCGGCGGCGACGTCGTCAACGTCGGCGCGTGGAATTGCGCCGCGTCGGCAGAGTCTCCGCGCGATCACTCGCGCCGTGGCCATGGCGATGAGTGCATCGTCGTCGGTCAGGCGGCCCTCAGTCCCCGCGGGCGCCGGCGTCAGCGCGATCATGACACGCCTCCTTCCGGTTGCGGGGGCTGCGACGTGATCAGCCTGAACGGTAGCCCATGGCGTACCTCGATGCTATCGATAACACCATCGCCGACCGTAGCGAGTTCGGTGAAGAGCTCACGGACCTCGGCCTTGAGCACGAAGTCGGCGAGCGACAGCTCGGCCCGCGCGCCAGTGGACGCCCCGAGTTTTACTTCGCGTATTACTCGCGGAGGCGGATCAAGAACAGGTTGTCCGTCCGCCACGCGGACCGCCTCGATTCGGCCAAAGTTCATCGTCTGCATCAGCCTCAAAAGTGCGGCGCTACTGGCAGATATGTGGCGGAGAGACTGGGTGAGACCGGCCCCGCTGACGGCATCCCATGCTGGTAACACATCGGCCATTCCGTTTTCCTCGCTGTCACTGGGATCGCCAGCGTGGCAATCCCTACGAGGGAAGTGTCGCCGATAGGGCCAGCGTAAACGGTGCCGAAATGGTGCCTAAACTGGTGCGGAGTTTTGATTAGTTGGCGCGGAGTTTCTCGGCCCGAAGTTTGCCAGCATCTGTGAGCCAGCACCCGCCGCCGCGCCCTGTTTTGCTCTCGATCAATCCGCGCGACTTGAGCTCAGCCATGACGGTCTTCAGCGCGTTGGCGTCGGCATCGGCGCCCAAGGCCTTGAAGGCGATCGCTTCAGTCGACTGGCGCCGATCAGAATCGACGGCCCCGAGTTCGAGCATAGCCACGAGGACGAGCTGCGCACGCTCGCCCAGCGGCTCGTCAGGCGGCTGGAACGCAGGTTTCATGCTGCTCCGCGGTGAGACAGGAGCCCCGCGTGCCGCGACACGCGACAACGCCTGCGGCGTCATTCGGTAAATAAGGATAGGTGTCGACGGGAAGGGAAAGATGTGACCACATGTTGAGCACTCCAGCGGATCTTCGTCTTCAACGGCTTGCCGAAAGTCCGCGGCGGACATGAGATTCTGACAGTGCTGGCATTCGAACGTATCCTCGGCCTGAAGAACGTCCCGATCTGCGAGGAACTCGAAGACAGTTTGGACCTGATTCAGATCAGCTCCAAGGATGCAGGACACATCGCCGGGCCGGAGGGGCCCACGCCCCCGAAGGCAGGAAAGCCTCTCATCGACCTGGTGAAGTACACGTCGCAGGTCCGGATGCTCACGAGCAATAGCTTCTAATTCGTGAAAGAACATGGCGTACGGTCTGCTCGTCGTTGGGCGTTGGGAAGTTGATCCGGCTGTCGTAAGCAACAATGATCACATGCATCTCGGAGTCCAATGGATTACCCAATGGCTGCGCGTCGGTTCCAGGGAGCCAGTAGAAATTGCCAGTATGGCCTAGGCCTTTGTCTCGGATCGCACGCATCGCCGAATCGATCTCGGGCTCGCCCAGAAGCGGATCGGACGGCGACGCGCTCCTGCCAGCAAACCGCCGGCCTTCGAGCGTGCGGTAGTCGATACCGTGTGAGCGGATTCCACCTGTCCCCGCGTCCTCAAGCTCATGGAGTTTCTTGATCGCCGGGCGCAGATCAACGAGGGAAAACCGCTGAACGTCAAGCCACTTGTCAACCAGCTCAAGAAACTCCCGGGCCACCTGCGCGTAGTCGGACCCCGAGGGAAGCTGAGCGATCTGCAGGAATGCCGTATTGGCGGCAAGGTCCCAATCAAAGGCGACGAGGCTGCGCGTTACGCAGTGAAGGAACGCACGGAAATTGACGACACTATGGTCAATGACCCTGGACTCGTCGAGGTCTGGGTTGCGCTCCCACCAGTCACGTTTCCTGATCGCCGTGATCCGGAGCCGATGCCGGTCGTGCATTATTGACGACACGCGCATCTTCTCAGGCAGAGCGACGGGAACGGCGGCGTTGAGATACTTGCCGAGTCGATGCTGCTTTAAGAGGTCAGCCACAAATCCCTTGTTCCGCCAATCAGCAATAGCGCCGGTCGGTCCCTGAAAGAGAAAGACATGCTGTTTTCCCCATGGAACAACCTCATCGAGAAAGAGCACGACGCGATCAAGCGACAGTGATCCGGCGTGCAGCGCCTTTACGACGCGTTCGCGTATCTGCGCCTTTGTTCCGGATCTGGGCAGGTCGTTCAGCCTTAGAAACTCCTGGAGTTGGGGCTTCTTCAGCGAAACCAGGTCGGTCACGAGCTGGTCTTGTTCTTCGTCCGTGAATGGAGCCTTGCCCGTTTTGAGAATCATCCCGATTCACCTCCCGCCCGGGTGCCGCACCGCGCTTTCGTGGATCCAGCGAGCACCAGAATCGTGCCGCCATGCCCACGCTGGCATGCGAAACCTACGACGTTCTTGCTCTGGCCAGTATGCTTGGGGGCGTAAGCCGGTGTGCGCGATCGAATCGCCTCTATTTGGCATCCGCTCTCTCCCTAACATCCAGGCTACATCTGCGTGGTGGCAGGCACTCCAAGCCTCCCATTCCACGTCAACTATATGTTCGACCGGAGATTCTGCCGCGCGATGGTAATCTGCGTCAAGTCGTCGAACGGGTAATTTGTTTGGTAACTGCCTGTGAATTCCTGTGATATCATTGAGAAATCACAGGTGATCGGTAGAAGTCACAGGTTGGGATAGCGCTTGTGACGAAGCTTGGAGCGTCGCGAACAACCGCCGCTGTTCGCGCCAATCGGGAATGACGGCGATGGGCCGCATGTCCCGCTCACCGATGGGGTCGTGCCCGCTGGTGACGAGCGGCAGGTGGAGCAGTTGCTCCTGGATGTCGGGGGCGAGGTTGAGCAGATTGGTGATCTGGGACATGCGGGCCCGCGTGACGTGGGCCAGGCGGGCGACGTCGGCGTAATCGACTGCTTCGCCTCGGCGGACGAGTTCCTGGCAGCGGATCGCCAGGGCCATCAGCCGTGAGATCCGCGGCACCCGTCCCGGCGGCAGGTCGGGCTGGGCGGGCGCTTCACCCGGATGCATCTGGCGACTACCGGCCCGGCCGCGGCGCTCGTGCACATCGAACTCGACCGTAAATTCCTTCCTCATCGACTCGTCTCCACCGCCGGCACCTGCTCACGCGGCCCCAGCGAGCTGAGCCCATTGTCGCGAAACGTGATCGCGAGCTTGCCCGCGGCGCCGTCGTAGTCCACGCGCTTGACCAACAACCGCAGGATGCGGCACTGCTCGCGCGGGCTAAGCGATTCCCACAACGGATCGAACTCGTCGAGGGCCGCATCAACCTCGACCTTCTCGACCGTCTGCCGCCCGGCAACACCAATCTGCTCGCGTAGATCGGCCAATTCCGCTTCCGCCCGGGCGAGCTGCTCCTGCAGGTCCGCCAGCCGATCAGCGCCGCCGTTCTCCGTGGTCGCCTTGGCGGCCTTCCGCAGACCGGCGTGGAGCTGGACGATCTCGCGTTCAACAATCGCCGCCTCGCCCTCCAGAGTCGTCACCTGCTCCACGCCGGCGGCGCGGACCTGCTCGAGTACAAGCGATCGAATCGCCGGGTCGCTGCCCATCTCGCGAATCTGGTTCACGACGAACTGCTCGATCTGCTCCGCCGGAACCGATTTCGACGGGCATGAATCCCAGCCGCGCTTCGACGCGCCGTAGCACGTGTAGTAGCGGTAGCGGCGACCGCCCTTGCCCGCGGTGTGCGTGTGTCCCATGGCCAGCTCGCACGGCCGGCAGTACAGCAGACCCTTGAGCAGGGCGCCGTACATGTTGCGCGTGTGCGAACCACCCGTGCGGCCGTTCACCCGCAACATGCGCTGGGCCTTTGCCCAGACGTCCTCGTCCACGATCGCCCGGTGTTCACCGGGGAACAGATCGTCCTTGTGCCGCACCTTGCCGACGTACAGCGCGTTGGTGATCAGCTTGAACAGGTTGTTCTTGTCGTACGGATTGCCGCCGGTGGGCTGGCCCTTGCGAGTGGTCCAGCACTTGGTCCGCCAGCCGCGTGCCGCCAGTTCGCGGGCCAGCTGAATGAGGGATTGCTTCTCCAGGTAGAGCGCGAAGATCTCCCGGACCTGTTCGGCCTCGGCTGTGTTCACCACCAGCTTTGACGCGCCCGGGCCTCCCTCGAGGTCGTACCCCAGGATCGGCTTGCCGCCCATCCACTTCCCCTTGCGCCGGGCCGCGGCGATCTTGTCGCGGGTCCGCTCGCTGATGATCTCGCGCTCGAACTGCGCGAACGACAGCAGCACGTTGAGAATCAGCCGGCCCATCGAGTTGGCCGTGTTGAAGTGCTGGGTGACCGAGACGAACGACACCTTGTAGCGCTCGAACGTCTCCATCATCCGCGCGAAATCGAGCAGCGACCGGCTGAGGCGGTCCACCTTGTAGACCACGACGCAATCGACCCGACCCGCCTCAATGTCGGCGATCAATCGCCGGACCGCGGGGCGCTCCATGTTCGCGCCGGTGAAGCCGCCATCGTCGTAGCGGTCGGGCAGGCACACCCAGCCGTCGGCCTTCTGGCTAAGGATGTAGGCCTCGCCCGCCTCGCGCTGGGCGTCTAGCGTGTTGAACTCCTGCTCGAGGCCCTCCTCGGTGCTCTTGCGGGTATAGACGGCGCAGCGGACATGCGGGACCCGCGGCTTGCCGTTCCCATTCCCGTTGTGGCGGGCGTTTCGACTCATGCGCTTTCAGCCTCCTGTGCGGCTTGGCCGGTGTTAAAGAAGAGGTGCCCGTTCCAGTGGCTGCCGGTCACCTTGCGGGCGACCGCCGACAGCGAGCGGAAAATCTCGCCGTCGAACTCGAAGCCCTGCCGCAGCACCCGCACCTGGATCGTGCGGCCCTTGTACTTGCGGGTCAGGAGCGCCCCGGGCATGGGGAGCCGCCGGTCAGCCGGCACGCGGAATGGGGCGGTGGCCGTCTCGGTCGGCTCCGAGTCCCCAGCCGGTGCCGCCGGCGGGCGGATTCGAAGGTCGGCGTCCCGGGCCAGCTCCGCCGCCCGGCGCCGGGCCCGCTCCGACAGATCACCTTCCTCCAACGCCTGCAGCCGCCAGATGATCCGCTTGACCAGGAACTGCTTGTTGTTCGACCGGGTGGGCTCCCCGAAGACCTCGGCGTAGCGCTGGCGAAGCTGCGGCACCGGCGTCTGCTGCAGGGTCTTCAGGGTGGCGGTGACGTTTATGGCCATGGTCGATCCTCCTCTTGTGTCTTTGGTTGACACCGGCCATCAGGGCGAGAGGCCGAGAGGAACTCAAGGCAGTTCCGAGAGGATCTCTGCTGCTTTTCCCGCGTTTTCACGGAGTTCGGGGAGGATTCCGGTGTCACCGGAAGACCTGTCCGGCAACGCTGCATCCCCAGGGCGAGGATGGCGGCCAACTCGCGGAGCCGCTCGTGGGGCTTGCGCAGGGCGGGGTCATCGGCACGTAGGCGCATGGGCGTGGTCCTCCGCAATACCCGCGACGCCATCGCGTCCGGGGTAGGGCCCACGCCGACGTGCGCCTCGCGCTCGGTCGGCCGTCTGGCAGGATAATCGCCGCGGCGATGCGGCGCTCTCTACCTGTTATATACGCAGGCGGATTTCGAGATGTCGGGTGGGTGCGAAAGAAACCGTTCCGCGAGGTCCGGTATCGCTACGTTAACAGAGGTCATTGGGAACCTGGTGTGCGATGAGTGACCGACGAACCGCACTCGAACTCGGCAAGTCGACAGCAGTTCCGCCGCCTCGCTTGGCCTCGTAGAGGTTGTTACACACGCCGTAGAATCAGCTCGACGTCAGCCGACTCTTCAAGCTCCACGCCGATCCCGAAGATCCGGTCGGTCAACCGGAAACACCGCGCGACTCGCCCGCGGAGCGGAACCGTGCGCCCGCCTGCTGCTGGCAGGTGGAGTGCGACGGGCTTGTCCTTGGGCAGCGGCCCGATGTGTAGAAACCCAAGGCCGCCTACGCTGATGTCTCGAGGCACCACCATCGCCCGGTCAAGCGGGGTCGGCTGATTGACGTATTCAAGCACCGCCTCTTCGCCGAAATGGAGCGGGCTGCGTACATGGCGCCGTTTATCGGTGCCACCGGGCGGTTTAACATCCGGTCGGATTAGCAATGTGAGCAGTTGAGTTTCGGTGAGTTCCAGCGCTTTCAACAGCGAGGGGCTTGGTTTCATATCAGTCTCCGATCAGGTTGGTCGAGCCAAGTGTGCATAGGGAAACGTGCCAAAACCGCACCAACGTTCTCGGCAAGAGGTGGCGCGATGCGTACGTCTACTACTGGTCCACCCGCTACCAGTTGCAGTAATCCGTTGGCGGGCGGCATATCCACCCGCTGAAAACCCGCAGCTTTCGCGACACACTGAGCGATCCCGCGAGTGCCCGGTAATTCGGTCAGCTACGCAGTAGGCGCCCGCAAAGTGCGCAGGATCGTCAAGTGCTCGTCTTTGGCCAAATCGATCGTCCAATTCAAAGGTTCTCCATCGGTGCCGACCTCCACGATGACCGGCCGGGTGTGGGCGCCCGGATTGGCGCGAATCACCCTTCCGATAATTCCTTTTGTTAGCTCAACCAGGCTTCCCACCGGAAAGGCTGAGACCGCGTCCAGAAACGCCCGCAATACTGCGCGATCGAAACGGCCCTTGCTTCCTTCGACCAGCAGTTCCTTGACGGCGTCATGCGGCAGAATGGGCGCGCGGTATGGCCGCCGTTCCGTCATGGCGGCATAGGTATCTGCCACCGCCACGATTCTGGCGAACGGATGGAGCATCATGCCGGATGAACCCCGCGGGTAGCCGCTGCGGTCCATGCGTTCATGCACTTGGTAGGCGATGAAACTCGCTTCCTGCGGTAAGCTGCGCACCTGTTCGAAGATGTCCAACGCGTGAAACGGGTGACGACGAACCTCGTCCATCTCCAGCGTACTCAGCGCCCGTGGGGCAAGTCGGATTTCCACAGGCACGCGAAGCATACCTACGTCGTGCAGCATCGCGCTGAGACCAAGCACGTGCACCTGCTCACGGCTCAGCCCAAGCTGCGCGGCGATCGCCATGCTGAGCAGGGACGTGCTGACACAATGATCGAAGAGGTACTCGTCCGGTGACTGCCGCATGCCGACGATCAGCGGTAACAGATCGCTATCCAGCGTCAGCATATCCACAAAATCACAGGCCAGTTGGAACGCTTCCTCACTCGATACTGTTTTTCCCGACAGGAGCGAAGTGCACAGCCCTTCCATTACGGCTGTGGTGTGTGCATGCTGTGCGCCGCCGCGCTGCACTGCGGGCGTTAAGGCCTCGGGCTGGAGGTGACGTCGCTCCCACGGCCGACCGCTGCCAAGGGCGACCCAGGCGCCTGCGCGTGCGGCCAGCATCCGATCCAATTGTTCGACCCGGCGCGCGACCACGGTCGTGGCCGACCCGGTGGAATCGGGCGGACGCATTGTCACCACCCGAATGCTCCGCTGGCTGAGCAACTGCAGGAAGCGCGCCGTAATGCGGCTGCCGGCTGCCAACAGCAGGACCCCGGACTGATCGTAGATGTCCTGCGTATGGCACATGCCGACACGCAGAGCGTCGACGCTGATCGTGTTACGCTCCCTCAGTGCAGCAGGTTCCTCCGGGGAATGTCCAGCGGCGTTCGTTTCAGCCGGAGCGTTCCGAGATGCGGCAACGTCACGCCGCGTGTTCCCCATCGTCTCATCGGGCCAGTCTTCCCCAATGTACAGGCCCGTGATGATCCGGCGGCCGAGTTTCTTGATGTCGGTGGCGGTCAGCGTCTGTCCCGCTGGAATCAGCGCGCGACCCGAGCGGTCACGCAGCGCTCCAGGTAGCAGGAGACCTTCGCGGATCAATTCACTCGGGGCCGCGCGCAGTGCTGCCATGAAGTCGTCTCCGGTTGCGGTGTTGTTGCAGACACAGGATGCGATTGGAGATCCGCGCCGACGAACCCGGAGGCCGAGGTGCGCCTGACGATGCGCCGAAAACCTTGCCCTCCGCGAGGTTCGAGGCCTCCACGTGATTTGCAGCGACGCGACGAATCTGAAAGCGCTTTCATATCAGGTGTTTACCCCATGCTGTAGCGGTTCGCAAGCGTACCAGTAAGCTACACTGGCAAAAGTGTTGATTCAAGATATTAAGACGGGCTGATCCTGCGTTCCCGCTCCACCCAGCCACACGATAGAATCTGGCTTTCGATATCTCGGCCGCCGACGGCAGGCGGGTAGCCCCCCACGCAGCGGCGGCCTCGTTGTTATCGTCGGACGGCGAAACGTGACTTACCTGATGTGCGGTTATGAGTGCAGAGGTCGTCCAGCGGTGCTTTATTGGCCTACTGTTGAGCGGGTCCGCCAGTTCCGTGTCGCCTGCGCCGACGGCGTTCGTGCGGGTTGGCAAGAAAACCGGCGCGTCGCTGGACAATTCCTGGTGCCCCCTCCTCAAAGGCTTCGAACCAGGGGTTGCGACGCGCCGGTCATAGGCAAGACAAGATGCTGCAGCGTAATGATCCGCTGTGACCGCGTCAAACGGCGCAGAGCCATGTGAACCCGAAGGTCACCAGGATAGCCAGGAGTTCATGGCGGGGCAGTTGCAGCACGGCAAAGCAACAACCGCCTGTCCAACCCGGGAGAAGCCCCCGGATTGAGAGCGGCGACACGCTTCATGATTGCAGCCACAAGCCGCCGCGCGGAGATTCGGCTGCTTCTTGCACCTACCAAGTGTCGCAGGCACTGTCCTGCGATGATCATGTGCCGGTTTCGTCACGCAAGCGCTGCAACTGCCTGCTTGACCGACGTTTTGGGCTTCGCAGCCAGGGCCTGCGTGACCCAATCGTGCTGCTCGAGCGCTGCGGCGGGATCAGCAGACAGAATGGGCTTTCTTGAATGGGTCATTAACTGCACGCCAATCTCGTGGACGCCGCCGGCAACGTGCCTACCGAACGCCACCAAGCCGGCCAGGTACAGGTCAGCACCCGGGCGAGGCAAAAAGATCTCGATGGGTTCGCCACGCGCAAGCGGAAGCGGTATCAGCAGGCTGACGCCGCCGGTGGACAAATTGCGCGTCGCGGACTGGCATTTCTCCATCGTAGCACCATCGCTGGCAAAGTAACTGCAGACACATGGGGCGACGATTTTCGAACGCTCTCGCCGGCGCATCTCCGCACAATCGTCAGCATCGTTCGCATTGAGCTGACGCGACAGTCTCATCAGGGCTTCGATCTGGATTTCGCCATGGGATTGGTGATCAGCCATGGCAGCAACCGCAGTGCAAGGCGTTGACAACGGACGGTCGTGGGATGGCTCTATCGATGAGGGTGTCGCGGGCATCAAGCCGAAACAGGATTGGTTCTTCCCGCCGCGTTTCGCGCGATACATCAGCTCGTCGGCGAACGCCACGACTTGGTCGGGGGAATAGCGCCGGAAGTCATCGGCCCAGACGGATCCGACGCTGCAAGTCAAGCCTCCATCACATCCGAGCTCTGCGGTGCAAATACCGCGAACCAGGTTGACGACGCACTCGCCGGCGGTGCGGCAGGCATCCGCCGAAACGCCGCCGAGCATGACGACGAACTCCTCTCCGCCGTACCGTCCAACAGCGGCATCCGCCCAGCTGTGCCCGGCCAGGGTGGCCGCCACCGCCTTGAGTACATTGTCGCCGACCTGATGCCCGTGGGCATCATTCAGTTTTTTGAAATCGTCAAGGTCGATGAATAGAACGCCGACTGGCGTTCCCTCAGCGAGGTTGGCCCTTGAAACCTCAAGCAGGGCGTCGGCGATGGCCCCGCGATTCAAAACATGGGTGAGCGGGTCCAGAGCCGCACGCTCGCGGTATTCACTGAGCGCCTGGCGTAATTGAGTTTGCTCCTCCAGAATCTGCGATCGGGCTTTCTCGACATCGAGGACGCGTTGACCGGCTGCCAATGCCGTTGAGGTCAGCTGTCGGTTGGCTTCGTTCAGGAGGTCGGCGATGTCCACGTTCTCTGGCAGAACATCGCAGAAGACGGCGCTGACGGCATGATATTCGGCCGCAGCGTTCTGTTGGATCTGGGTCAGGCCTTCTTCATTCAATCCGAGGGAAGTGACCGCGAATTGCCGCACCTCATCCTCGTTGGGGTCCACCGAAAGATCCGCGCCAAGACGCACACCTCCCACAAGGTAGCTCACTGCCCACAGAAGGTCTTCGCGTTGCGGATCGTCACCCAGCGTCGGTCGTCGGTGGTGATTCTCGAGGGGGCGGACGATCAACTCGGGGAGCTTCCACTCGCGGCCCATGACTGCGACGGCATCGGCGTGCGTGTGGGGAAAAGCGCCCTGTTCCACCGTGTAGAATGCCGTCGGCGACAGGCTCGCGCCATACAGCTCGGCGTAGCTGCTTCCGAAGAGCTGCACCAGCAGCACAACTCCGATCTCCTGCAGGAGACCCACCAGAAAGGCCTCCTGCTCGAGCTCCTTGACAATGGTGCGGGCCAGCGCCTTGGCATAGCAGGCGCGTACCAACGACCGTTGCCAGAACGCCTTCATGTCGAAGGGCGTGCCGCCCAGGCGGTCGAGATGAGCAATCAGCTGGAAACCCAGCGCAGCGGTCTTGATCTGGTTCAGCCCCAACACGGTGACCGCGCGTTCAATGGTCGTCACCGGCGTGCTCTGCGCGTAATAAACCGAATTTGCCGCCCCCAGAGTTCGTGTGGCCAGTGCGGGATCGGCGCGGATTAGATCGCCAAAATCATCGGCTGTCGAGGCAGGATCGTTGGTGAGGGCGAGTATCTGCGAGGCGAGGGTCGGATCGGTCGGCAGCTTGGCCCTTTCAAAGAGCGCCCTCAGTTCAGCCGCCAGCGGCTCGCTCGGTTGGTTCTCGTGTTGCATCGCTGATGTCATCGCGTGATTCACATTGCGGCCCAGCTACACACCATGTGCGCGAGGCGCCAGGATCCGCAAAGAGCCGAGAGCCTCCCGGCACGCGCGCCCCACGGCCCCTCGTTGCTCGGCCGGCCGCCATCGCAATCGGCTTGCACTACACAGTATCGACCGACTCCTTCCTGTGGTTTGCAGCTGATATCTCCTGAATCACCACCCAAACGAACGTCCAATAGGAAATCGATTGTCGGCGTAATCGCCCATGCCGCCATCATGCCCGCCACCGTGACGGCACAAGGACCAGACTCGTTATGCGGACGCAGAAATCTCGGCTCGGACCTTGTGTTGCCTGATGATCCCATACGATAAGCCCTAGTAGGGGCTTGACCCCTCGGATCGTCAGTTTTGCATCCAGTGCCGGATGCTTGGGAATGCGTATTCGCAATCCCCGCTTGCTGATGCTGTTTCAACCGTGGAAAAGGCTGGGAAGCCATGTCTGAAGTCAACGCACGAGCCCAGCGGCTACCCACGCAGGGATTTACGCTTGTCGAAGTGCTCATTGTTGTCGTGATCCTGGGCATCCTCGCGGCCATCGTCGTACCTCAGTTCACCGACGCATCCCAGGACGCAAACGGCGCTACCCTCAAGACCACGCTGGCCTCTGTGCGCACGCTCCTCGACCTGCAATACCAAAGTGCTACGCCCCCTGCCTTTCCGGCAACGATCGACAGCGCCTGGTTCGCGGCTGGCGCCGGCCTAACCCATCCCGAGAACACCTTCGGCGTGCCCACGGTCGAAATCGACAATACTGCAAACCGCACCCACCCATCCAACAAGGTGCTTAGCGCCTCGTCTGCGGGCGCGTTCTGGTACAACCCGACCAACGGACTGGTGCGGGCCCGAGTCGCCAGCCAGGGCAGCGACGCCGCCACGCTCGCGTTCTACAACGACGTCAATGGCTCCGCCGAAGTCAACCTCGGCAACGGCGGCGGAGGCGGCGGGTCGTGACACAGGGCGCTCTACACTTGCTGCTTCGACACGTCACAGCGATGTTATTCGATCGACTCGTTCTGCGCGCGCTGGCGATTTTGGCATTTTTCCAGATTCGCATCCCCCAAACGGTCCGAACGCAACCGGGTTGCAAACAAAACCGCCCTGTTAAGCGCGAGAGGGCGAGAGTTCGAGAGTTTCTCGCGAGAGTGCGGTGGCAACCGGCATGGTTGTCTTCGGGGGTGCGATGGTGGCGGAAAAAACCGAGAGCGCGGCCGGTTTGGGCGACGCGCGTAACGGTTGGTTTCGACGCGAGTTATGGCGAATCCCGGTTGGGCTCGATTCGCCCCCGATCTGCCAACAAAAAAGGCCCGCGAAACTCGCTCGCGGGCCGGATCTCCCCGACAAGGATTCGAACCTTGAACCTAGCGGTTAACAGCCGCTCGCTCTACCATTGAGCTATCGGGGATTCTTCAGTTGTCCCGTCGTCGACAGGCGCTGACGGCTGAAACAAACGCCGCGCCCCTGCTTCGCCGGTCATGCGGCTGGTCTTCGCCTGCGCTAGCCGCAGATCCGCCATTTAATAACAGGCTGCCGTAGCAAGTCAAGCCGACCCGCCGGTTGGCGGACGCCCACCGGCGCCGGGGCCGATATTACGCCGCGGCGGGCCTGCCGAGTGACGACCGGGGCCAGCCCGGCCTACGCGGGGTTCATCGCCCGTGGGGGCTGGAGGCGCGGCGCCCTTTGCTGCTTCGGCTGTGCCGACTGCCACACCTCCTTGGGCGCCCGCCGCGCCGCCCCTACTGCGGGAACGCCGCCGGGGCCTTGTCCGCGTACCCCTCGCCGTCCAGCGACTTCATGAACGCCACCACCGCGTCCACCTCGTCCTCCGTCAGGTGGAGCGGCTGAATCTTCTTCGACAGGTGCGGGTTCGGGTTGCCCCCCTTGTTGTAGTGCTCCACCACCTCCCGCAGCGTCGCGAGCGATCCGTCGTGCATGTACGGAGCGTGCTTGGTCACCTCGCGCAGCCCGGGCGTCTTGAACGCCCCCATGTCCTCGTCCTTCTTGCTGATCTTGTAGCGCCCGACGTCGGTGCACTCGGCCTTGCCCTCTTCGCAACCGATGCCCAGGTTGTGAAAAAGACTATCCGTGAAATTCTGCCCGAGGTGGCACTGGTTGCACTGCGCCTTGCCGTTGAACAGCTCGAAACCCTTCTCGATCAGCTTCTGCTCTTCCGTGGGCTTGAACCCGTCGGCAAACCGGCCATCCTCCCACTTGTCGTACGCGCTGTTGCCGCTCATCCGCGTGCGCTCGTAGTCCGCGATCGCCTTCGCCACGCGCTCCTTGGTGATCTCCGGCGTCCCGAAGGCCTCGGCAAAGTACGGCCCGTACCCGGAGATCCCCTTGATCGACGCCACCATCGCCTCGTGCGTGTTGCCCATCTCGATGGGGTTTTCCACCGGTCCGAGCGCCTGCTCCTCGAGCGATCCCGCCCGGCCGTCCCAGAAGAAATGCGGATAGATCGTCCACGCCTGGTTCACGAACGAAGGCGCCTTGCGCGTCCCCTTCTGCCCGTGAATGCCCGTCGATACCGGCGTCAATTCGGAAAACGCGTGCTCCGGCTTGTGGCACGTCGCACACGAAATCGTCCCATCCTTCGAGAGCCGCGTGTCATAAAACAGCCACCGCCCCAGCCGCACCGTCTCCGGCTTCGGCGGATCCTTCAGCTCGTCAAAACTCGAGTTGATCCCCAACGGCGGCTTCGGCAACGGCATCACCGGATTCGCCGCCTCCCACACCGGCTTCTTCTCCGCTTCGTCCGCCAGGGCCACGCCGCAGATCGAAAGCAACACCACCATCACCCCTACCGCATCGCGCTTCATGGCCTGTTCTCCGAATGTTTCCACCGTATGTCGGACTGACGCCCCCCGCCAGTCGCAAACCACGCCGCGACCCCGGCGAAGTGGGCAACCATAATGCCCGATGAGCCACCGTTCATCAACTCTTTGAGCGCCCCAAGATTCGCACCCCGAGCCCAGCCGTCTACCACTCTCTCCAGCGAGTGCTCACCGCGGATTTGCCCTTGGGACACCCCCGCTCGCTCCGTTATACTCGCGACCAGGGCACACCGTGGGGGCAAACCGCATGCACACCATCCGTCAGGCGTTCTGCGCGGCGCTCGCGCTGCTCATCCTCGTACCGGCAACTCGCGGCCAGTCGCTCCAGGCCCCCATCGACGCCATCTTCGACGCCCTGCCCGGCAGCCACACGCTCAGCGCCCGCGTCGAAAGCGAAGACGGCACCGTCGTCTACTACGCCCACGACCCCACCACCGGGAAGAAACCCGCCTCCGTCACCAAGCTCTTCACCGTCGGCGCAAGCCTCGCCCTGCTCGGACCCGACCACCGCTTCGTCACCCGCGTCTACCGTGACGGCCCGATCGACGCCAACGGTACGCTCACCGGCGACCTCATCCTGCTCGGCAACCATGACTTCACCTGGTGCACCGACTACTACCCCGGCGACGCCCGCTTCGCCCTCGATGAACTTGCCCGACAGCTCTACGACCTCGGCCTGCGGAGCGTCACTGGCACCGTCCGCGGCTACGGCTACCTCATGTACGCCGAAGCCACCTCCAACGCCGACGCGACCATCGCCTTTCGCGACGCCCTCGTCGCAGCCGGCATCTCCGCGAGCACGACCGCCACCTCGACCAGCTTCGCGCCGCCCGGCGTACCCATCGCCGAGTGGCGCTCCATGCCGCTGGCCCAGGCCTGCCGCGACCTCATGAAAGTCAGCGACAACGAGGACGCCCAGGCCCTCCTCCGCCACCTCGCCTACGAACTGCACGGCGTGAGCTCCGACAGCACCGGCGAGGCGGTCGTGCAGTCCTGGCTGGAAGGCCACGGCGTGGACATGACCGGCAGCGTCTTCCTCGAAGGCTCCGGCCTTTCGCATTCGAACCGCGCCTCCGCGCTGCAGGCCGTCGGCCTCGTCCGCACAATCCTCAACAGCCCGGAGGGCTGGTATACGACCGCCGCACTGCCCATCGGCGGCATCGACGGCACGCTCGCCAGCCGCTTCACCAGCGGCGCAGCCTTCGCCCGCGTGCACGCCAAGACCGGCACCCTCACCGGCGTCGTGGCCCTGGCTGGCTACATCGACAACCCCATAGACCAGCAGCGCTACCTCTTCGCGTTCCTCATGAACGACATCAGCGGCCTGACCAGCACCGACGCCCGCAACGCCATCGACGACGCGGTCCAAATGCTAGCTGGGAATATCAACAACCTGCCGGGCTCGGTGCCGAACCCGCCGACGCTGCTCCGCGTGGTCGGCAACGCCGCGCTGCACACAGCCGATGTCGCCTGGACCCCGGCGGCTGGCGCCACTGAGTACCACGTCTACCGCAGCCCGTCCGGCTTCGTCTGGACGCTCGATCAGACCGTCATCGGCACCACCGCGACACTCACCGGCCTGACGCCAGGCGACGCCGAGTACGTGCTCGTCCGCGCTGCCAACGCCAACGGCGAAAGCAAGGCGACCGACGCCTACGGCGTGCGCATCACGCGTACGCCCTACCGCGCGCTCATCGTCGACGGGAACGACCGCT
>Ga0116151_10001735_pt1 | contig 20346 bp, 13 predicted proteins | sample AD_UKC117_MetaG_FD_89893 | JGI IMG/M metagenome (GOLD analysis project Ga0116151, IMG submission 89893) | Active sludge microbial communities of municipal wastewater-treating anaerobic digesters from Hong Kong - AD_UKC117_MetaG | ecosystem: Engineered > Bioreactor > Anaerobic > Digestate... | reverse complement strand
GCGCCGGGCATGCGTCTGGCCTCCGGTCCGGGCTATACAGCCCACGGTGATTTTTTCAACGCCTGGGAAGAGAGTGCGTTGGCCAATCGCCTGCAATGTTTGCACAAGCTGGAAAAATGCGGCCCCGCCGGGTACCCGCAGACGAGTGAACTCACCAACCATCTTTACTTGCCCATGATCACCCGTTAATGGTTTTAGTACAGTTTGGCGTAAATTCCTTGGAAGAAATACGTAGCGCTTCTCTCAGGGCAACTGGAGACAGATCTCGCTACGTATTTCTGCCTGGATTTACGAGGCAAGCGGGCGGTGCATTTCTATTGGTTCACCATCTCCCTGGTAGACCAGATAGCGCTGTGGGTAGAGCAGGACGGTTTCGCCTTCGGTAATCGGTTGGGTCTTGGGCATATAACTCTTGATCGGTTCGGTGATACCGGGCAAACTGACCAACACCTTGCGATAGTGGCCCATATCCATTGTCTGTTCGACCATGCCGCACCAGAGATCGGCTTCGTCGACAACTGTGGTATCCGGCAGCAGGGTAAAATCCTCGGGCCGGATGGCAACTGTCATCGTTGCGCTGTCCCGCGGCCCATCGGGCAGCGCAAGACGCTGCGCACCGATCTGCAATTGGCCGTTGGCCAACTCCGCCGGTAACAGATTCATGGCGCCAATAAAGTCAGCGGCGAAGAGGGTGCGCGGGTTGGCATAGAGATCGCTTGGCGGTGCCAGTTGCTCGATCCGACCGGCACGCATCAACGCAATCCGATCGGCCAGGCTGAGCGCCTCTTCTTGATCGTGGGTGACAAAGATGGCGGTGATGTGGAGTCTGCGCTGGATACGTCGTAGCTCTTCGCGCAGGCGCACGCGCAGCAACGCATCGAGGCTGCTAAAGGGTTCATCAAGCAGCAGAATCTTGGGTTCCAGCACCAACGCCCGTGCCAGTGCCACCCGCTGTTGTTGACCGCCAGAGAGTTGGCGTGGGTAGCGTTGTTCATAGCCTTCCAATCCCACCATGCCCAGGCCATCACTGACTTTTCGGCCGATCTCCTGGCCATTCATGCGCCGTAACCGAAGGCCAAAGGCAATATTTTCCTGCACTGTCATATGCGGCCAGAGCGTGTATTGCTGAAAGACCATTGCCGTTGGGCGCCGGTTGGCGCCGAGACGCACCACAGAACTGTCATCAATGCGAATATCACCGCCGGAAGGAGTCTCGAAACCGGCGATCATGCGTAGCGCGGTGGTCTTGCCGCAGCCGGATGGTCCCAACATGCAGAGAAATTCGCCGTCGGCTACTTCGAGATTGATGCCATCGACGGCACGGACACGACCAAAGTGTTTCGATAGGTTGAGCAGGGAAAGCGTTGCCATAGTCAGTAAAACCTGTTGCGTTTAATTTGGTTGTGGCGAGAATGCCTCCGGGCACACCGGCTGTTGGCACCGCGCCGATTCGAGAATTGCTTGGGTGACAGCCAGCGTTTTGAAGCCCTCCCGACCGCTGACGAGCGGGATCTCTTCGCCACGAATCACCCGGCAGAAGTGATCCAATTGTGCACGTAGCGGATCGATAGGTGCAACAGCAATGTGCTGCTCCTGCAAAGGCTGATACCATCCCGCGGCTTCCTCCTGCAGGTAGTGCCACATCCGCAGTGAGGGAAAAGTGAGCGAGCCCTTTGTCCCACAGAAATGGTAGCAATCCTCCCCCGTGGGGGGATAGGCTGCATTTTCCCGGCTGGTCAGCTCGTAGGACCAAGGTGCCGGTGTCGTATCTGAGACTAGTAGCGAACCAAGCGCACCGTTGACAAAGCGCATGGTAATGCCGGCCGTATCCTCCACGGCAAAATCTCGGTTGCTATGGCTGGTCATACAAAAGACGCGTTCGACTTCGCCACAGATGAAGCGTAGGTTGTCAATGTCATGAATCAGATTGATCAGGATGGGGCCACCGCCCGGTTGTGTGCGCCAGGACACGCGAAAATATTCGGCCGGTTTTAGCAGCGTAAAGAGCGCGGAAACACCCACCAGATTGCCCAACACACCACGCTGCACAATGCGGCGTGCTTCCTGCACCAGCGGGTTGTGGCGCCGGTGATGACCGACCAGTATGGGCACACCCTGGCGCTCTGCCACTGTCACTAAGGCCCGCGCCTCGGTCAACGAGGCGGCAAGCGGTTTTTCCACCAGCATGGGCACGCCCCGTTCCGCACAGGCAACTCCCACCTCGGCATGCAATGGGGTGGGGGTGGCAATGATCACGCCATCCAACGGTGCTTCCGCAAGCAACGTTCGGTAATCTTGGTAAAAGTGGGTACCATAGCGTGCCGCGATAGCTGCCATGTCAGGATTGGCATCGCAGAGCGCAACCAATTCACATGCCCCATGGACCGCCACCAACGCCACATGTTTTTGACCAATCAGGCCGGCCCCAATGACCCCCAATTTGAGCATACCCACGCCGTCACCCTCGCTTGTTGCGCGTTGTTGATGCCACCGTTGATTACACGCCGAATCCTGCGGCCAACGTCCCGCCGCGCAGAACTCGCTGGGCAAAGACGAGCAGGATGACCGAGGGGATCCACAACACAACTGACAGGATCGCCCCGTATTGGACAACGACCTGGTTGTTGATCAGCAGAATCATCACGACGGGCAGTGTGCGGACATTGGGGACCCCAATGAGCAGTGCCCCTTGTGTCTCATAAAATGCACCGACGAAGGTCAGCAACAAAGCGGCACTCAACGCCGGCAGAACAAGGGGCAGCGTGATCTGGATAAAGACCCGCAGCCGAGACGCACCCACATCGAGGGCGGCCTCTTCCAAGGTACGATCCACCCCTTGGAATGCCGCTGTCGGTATCCAAATCATAAAGAGCAGCGTGTTGATCAACTGGATCAGCACAACACCGGCCACGGTTCCCACCAATTGCAGCCGAAAAAAGATGACGGCAATCGTCACGTAGAGCCCGAAGCGCGGGAAGGCATTGGTTGCGAGAAAGGAGAGCAACAGCGGTGTGCGTCCGGGAAAGTTGAGACGGGCGAAGGCATAGGCTGCGGGCAAGCAAATCAAGGCCGAAAGCAGCGTAACGAAGAAAGAGGTGTATAGACTCGTGATAAACCCTTCGGTGATATCGGCACGTGCAAAGGTGTCGGCCCAGAAGCGGATACCCCACTCTGTGGGTAATAGCGCCGGGTAGCGCCAGCGTTGGGTGAATGCCCACAAGAAAACATTCAACATGGGGCCCAAAATCACCAAGGCCAGCAGCACCGCCATGCTGATCCCATACCACTCCTGGCGTAGCATCTGGCCAAAGCTACGGCGGCTGCTTTGTAGAAAGTCGCGCCAGAGGCTGTTCTCGGCGCTAGTCGTTCCGTGACTCATCGGTCTACTCACCCTGTTCCAAGCGTTGGCTGACGACAGCACGTACATAAAAGACACTGACCAGTGCGCTAATCACGAAGGTAATGACAGCCTGCACTTGGGCCTGACTGGGCAGGTTGTTGTTAAAGGTCCGCTGCATGTAGGGACCCATCATTTCGGGCGCCGCCGGCCCCAGCAGGTAGGGGATGGTAAAAGCGCCAAAGATGCCCAGGAAATTGAGTGACAGGACAATCAAAACTGGTCGTTGCAGCAGCGGCAGAATGATCTTCCAGAAGATCTGCCAGCGGTTGGCGCCCACATCTTGCGCTGTCTCCAACAGGCTGTCGGAAATCTGGGAAAGACCCGCCGTCAGGATGAGCACCGTAATGGGAATCCCTTCCCACACCAGGCCAACCACAATGCCCGACGGGCGCAGGTAGGGCGATACATAGCCCTCATAGCCAAAGAGCACCTCTAAAAAGCGTTCAAGCCAGCCATTGGCACCCAGGAATCGGATGAGGGCGTAGGCCGTGATAATACCCGGCACAAACATGGGAAAAAGCGACAGAAATTGGACCGTGCCGCTCAACCGACTTACCGTAAAGCGTAGGTACAGGGCGATGGGAAAGCAGATCAAAAAGAGCAACGCCACCGTGATGATGGTCAGCCGCAAAGTGAAGAACAGGTTCGTGACGGCGAGAGGTGTGTTAAAAAAGTCCATGTAGCGTTGCAGCGAAAATTGTACAACGCCATTGCGCCGCACGAGGACCGTTTCAATGACCGCCAGTGACGCTGGATAGATGATCAACGCCAGCATGATCAAAAAAGGCGGTGCCACCAGGAGATAACCATACCAGTTGCGTTTGCGCGTGGCAGATGAATGAAAGAGCGATTGTTGGGACATGGGCTAAAGGCGTGATTTGTAAAACGTGAAACGTAATGCGTAACTGTGAGTGAAGCCATTACGTTTCACGTTTTACGTTTTACGTTTTACGTTTTACGTTTCACGTTTTACATTCGTTTACTCGCGGGTTACATCCGGCGCAACGGTTGTGTACCAACCTTCGTACATCGGGCCGGTCCACGGGCTACCAAAGGAGGGGACGTTGTCGGTGATGACATCGTTGAAGTCCTCCTGCAACTCGGCGGGCAAAGTATCCCAACTGACAGCCGGGAAACCGCCGATGTCGCGCACGACGGATTCCTGCACCTCCGAAGAGAGGAGGAAATTGGCCAGTGTTAACGCACCTTCGAGATTGGACGCGTTGGTGGGAATGGCTGCCGCTGCATAGCCGCCAACCATGGGCAGATCTTCGAGCTGGATAAAGCGGGTGTTCTCCGGCAGCAGCCCGGCACTCATAGCCTGCAACGCCTGGTCGGACCAAATCGGAATCAAGGTGACCAATTCATCGGAAAGCAGGCGTGTGGTGGCGGCGGCACCGGAGGGATAGGTGGCGTTATCATAGAGGCAGGGCTCAATTTCGTTGAGCATCTCCCACGCGCCGGCAAAGTAGGTGTCATTGATCTCGGCGATCTGTTCCGGGGTCAACTCCTCGGTGCCATACTGCTCAGTAAACGCATCGACCGTGAAGGTGTCCTGGTTGAGACCATTGGCTTCGAGTACAGCACGGGTAACAAAGTTGCGACCGGCGCCGGTTGTATCCGGGCGGGGATAGATAAATTCGCCAGGGAATTCACAGACCCAGGTCATCAACTCCGACCAAGTTGAGGGAACAAGTTCTTCCGGTACTTCGGTGGCATCTTCTGCCACTTTGCCTTGTTCTTTGGCCAACATCAGCAGGCGGTCGGCATTGTAGGCAAAGAGCACCTGCGATCCCCGATAGGGAATATCATAACCGGTGCTGCTGCGCATGGCCGGCTCAATGACATTGGCAATGTTGGGTACATTTTCAGCGGTGATTTCCTGCCAAAGGCCGGCTTCGAGCGATCCTGGTGGCTGGAGCACATTCCACGTTTCAAAGAAATCGACATCGGGATCATCATTGGTTTGCAGCGCGGCGTAGGCGCGGTCGGCAATCGGGCCATTGCCGGAGCCACCGGAGCCACCGGTATGTACCACTATCAATTCAAGGCCAGGGTTGGCCGCTTCAAAGGCTGGCTTAATCGTGTTGCTCCACCAGTCAGAGATATTGGTGTCGGAGCCGATATAGACGCTGACTTGACCGTCGTCGGCCCCTTCATCTGCGCTAGTGTCGTCGCTGCTCTCTTCGGCAGCAGGAGCGGTTGGCGCGCTGTCGGCACTGGTATCGGCAGCCGGGGCGCCACCTTCGCTACCTTCTTCGGCAATTTGTGGCCCAACGCCACAGGCTGCCAAGGCAAATAGCATGGCAACCAACAGGATCATGGTAATTCCCACGCCTGTTTTCCCTTTGTGATTGTCTCTTTGTGGCAACTGTATACTCTGCATCATCTCTCTCCTTTACCATCCTGGATTTGCAATGGTTGAATCAATATGGCTTACGCTCATCGTTGGACACTAATGTCGGATACTTACTTTTTGCGATAAAAGTAAGCGGCTAGACAACTGTGGCCAAATATGAAAATCGCCCACGAAGGGAGGATAAATTGGTCATGGGTGATAGAGAGGGTAACAACGATAGTTTAACGCACCATCAAGAAAAGAACAACGCTTGTTTAAGCCGGTTGTACAAATCGGGAATTTTTAGAGACTGTACCAGAATGTGTGTAAATAAACGCCGGTTCCACTGCGCGGCGTTTATTTACACGCAAATTCGGACAGCCTCCAATTTTTGCTGAAGGCCCGGTTGGAGGAGACGCGCATTCTTATCATCCGATGGCGACCTCGTTTACGAAATGGCATGCGCCAGCCGTTGTAACCCCAACCACCACTGGTTTTTGGGGCGGCGAGCGGTGGGATCAATGCCCCGTTGGAAGTCCACCATATCCATAAAGGCAACATCGCTATTTTGGATACCGACCGCCACAACCGGTGGCTCCATATCATTGGCATGGCGCAAAATATAACCGATTGCCTTGGCCGCCAAGCGGGTCGCCTCAATGCGATCGTAGGGCGAAGGTCGACCGCCTTGCTGCACATGGCCCAGGATTGCCTGCCGCACGTCGAAGAGCTTGCCGCCCTCTTTCTCGAAGAGAGCTGTCATGAAATCAGCGCTGTAGAGCGGGTCGGCGTGTTCATTGCGGATCATCAGCCCCAGGCGTTTGTTGTCTTTGAATTCCTCGATGAGCAACTGCACATCGTGTTGGAGAGCGGCTAACGTCACGCCTTCTTCCGGTAAGTAGACCCGCTCGGCGCCGGCTGCGATGCCACTCATCAAGGCGAGGTAGCCACAGTCCCCGCCCATCACTTCCACAACGAAACAGCGTCGGTTGGCAACGGCAGATTCTTTAATTTTGTCGACATTTTGAACGATGCTGTTCAGGGCCGTGTCGGCACCAATACTCACTTCGGTACCGGGTAAGTTGTTGCTAATCGTGGCCGGTACACAAACAATCGGAATACGTAGCGCAGGGTATTTTTCACGCTCATTGAGGAAACTTTGCGCTGCCACATAGCCGTCCCAGCCGCCGATAATGATCATGGCATCGATACTCTGTGAACTCAACTGTTTGGCCACTGCATAGAGATCGCGTTGCGCCGGGATGTGACGGGAGGTGCCCATCTCGGCGCCACCACGGGAAACCCAGCCGCTAACACTGGTCCAATCCATTTCGATGATCTTCCCCTCTTCCAACCCCTCGAAGCCATTGTAGGTTGCAAAGACGCGATGACCGGCATCAAGACCAAAACGAACGGCGGCCCGCAACGCCGTGTTCATCCCCGGCGCCACCGCGCCACAATGCAACATGAGGATTCGGAGCTGTTTTTCATCGGGAGCAAGTTGGCGCGGATGGGCACGGGTCAGCGTCTGCAAGAGATCATAGGTCTCGGCAAAATTGCCGCCGCGTAGCGCCATTGCTTCGTCAAAACGCTGTTGTCGAATCAACTCTGCCACGTGGTGTGTCTTTTCCACACAGGCCATTAGTGGTGAACTGGTGACACTGTATTGGCGGATACCAATCAATTCTGCTTCGCTTGGTGAAGATGCAATGAGCGATTCCGTCGCCGCATTCCCTACAATCGACGCCATGATCCGTTCATAGGCGCTGGGCGACCCCCCCCGTTGCACATGGCCCAAAATTGTGACACGGGTGTCCTGCCCTGTCCGCGTTTCCAGCACCTCTTTTATGTAGGCTGCCGTAATCGGGTTGCCGTTACGATCGCGTGCACCTTCGGCGACCACGACCGTGCTGCTACGCCGTCCGGCTGCCCGCCCGGCACTCAGCGCCGCGCACATCTCGTCTTCCCAGTTATCGGTCGTTGGTGGACATTCGGGAATTAGTACCCAGTTGGCGCCGGTTGCCACGGCACTCATGAGCGCCAAGAAGCCACAGTTACGCCCCATGACTTCAACAACAAAGGTCCGTTGGTGGCTGGCGGCAGTGCTGATAATTGCATCGATTGCTTCGACGATACGGTGGAGTGCCGTATCCGCCCCAATCGTCATTTCGGTGCCAAACATATCATTGTCGATCGAGCCAACCAGTCCCACGAGATTGAGTGTGGGGTGGCGCGCCGCGCGCTCGGCGTCAAACTCACCAATCTCGACCAGATGGCTAACAAGTGCCGGCCACTCTTCGCGTAGGATGTTGGCGCCCGTGAGACTGCCGTCGCCACCGATGACCACGAGACCATCGATATCGCGCTCCAATAAATTTTTCGCGGCCTGCAACCGGCCTTCCCACGTCCGAAACTGGGCACAGCGCGCCGTGCCAATAATTGTCCCACCCTGGTGGATGATGCCGCCAACATCGGTCGAGGCCATTTTGGTAATTCGCTGGCCACCATCAACCAAGCCTTGATAGCCTTCGTGAATGGCGTAGACATCGACGCCATGGCTCAGCGCGGTGCGTACCACCGCACGAAGCGCTGCATTCATTCCCGGTGCATCACCACCGCTTGTCATTACTGCTAAATTCCGCATGATCGTATCCAATAAGTTCGTAGGTTATTCGTTTACAGCTGGCATTACCCCAAATTCCCCGTGATCTTACCACATTCAAAGATACTTTACTACACTTAGGTTACATTTGTGTTAACAAAAACGAGAGGATATCCATACCGTGATCGAGTTAAAAACGCGAACAGATCACAAGAATACCGTTTGTGTTTGCAATGTGCGAAGAGCTGAGAAAATCCCGATTGCCAACGCTCCCTCTCAAGAACTTGCCGTAGCAACACATCGCCGCTGCATGTTTCTTGCAGCTTGGTTGAACATTTGCGGCGATGGCGCTACTCTTAAACCCGTCTCTATGATTTTTTGCCTATTGTTAGGCCTATGGTTATATTGTAAAATGATGCTGTTTGTTTACGCATTATGGCACATAACGTTATGTGCCATGCGCATTGTCTTACGTGGCAGATTGGTAGCGAGCGATTGCTTGGAGTGTGAGCAGCCAGGTGCCACGCCTTTATTATCTTCCCAACAAGTGAAAGAGATAGGAGACAAGCATGAGCTGGTATCTTGCTGTGCTGCAGAAGTACTTTGACTTCAGTGGCCGCGCACGCCGCAAAGAGTATTGGTATTTTGTTCTCTTCAATATCATCGTCAGCATTATTCTAGCAGTGATCGATCAAGCGATTGGCACAGGAAGCATGGAAAGTGGTGTTGGTCTCTTGGGTAGCCTTTATTCGCTGGCGGTGCTCTTGCCAGGCTTGGGAGTCTCCGTTCGCCGTCTCCATGATACCGGTCGTAGTGGCTGGTGGATCTTGATCAACTTGATTCCGCTCATCGGCTCTATTGTGTTCCTCGTCTTCACCGTATCCGATGGTGATCCTGGCCCCAACCAGTATGGCCCGTCACCTAAGGCTAGTCCCGTCATGGCATAGTGCATATTCGTGGGAGATGGTTTGCTAGAAAAACTTGGCGGGGGAATATTGCGGTCCATAAGAAGATAGGCCTTGGAGGGGTAAAAGACAAAGGGAGTCGGCAACTATACCGGCTCCCTTTGTCTTTTGGAAATAAGAGGATTGTTGGGTGCGCAGACCAGTGGTCTCCCTGTCAGGTGGGAATAGCTTCGTGGGGGGCATTCTGTTCCGCGTGCAAAGTGTGCTGTAGCGCCTCTTCCACCCGTGCATATTCGTTTACAATTTTCTGGACCACCAGTTTACTCTGTACGCTGTCGCCATCGGCCGTCGTTTGTTCCAACTCAGCGCAGAGATCGCCAAGGTAGTGCGCACCGAGTTGACCGGCTGGTGAGCGCAAGGAATGGGCAATTTGCCCCAATCTCACTATATCGTTGTTCGCATTGGCCTGGTGTAATTGCGTCAAGAGCAATGGCGTACTCTCCAGAAACAGGGTAATCAGTTCCTGAAAGAAGAAGATCTTCCGATTGTTACCGGCGGTATCTGCAATTTCATTGAGTGTCGTGAGATCAACAGCAGGAGCGAGAGACGGGGGATCCGTTGTTTGGCCTACAATGGTCGCCACTGGGCTTTTTTCTTTGCGATACGCGTCGTCTTGACGTGCAAAGCGAGACGGGACCTGCTCAATCGCACGGGCAAATTTGGCGATCTGAATCGGTTTACTCACATAGTCATCCATGCCGGCATCCAGACAGCGGTTGATATCATCGCTCAGTGCATTGGCCGTTAGTGCAATGATGTACGGTTGCCGGGTGGCCGGCCAACTGTTGCGAATGATCTCCGTCGTGGTGATGCCATCCATCTCCGGCATATTGAGATCCATCAAAATGAGATCGTAGGCCTGTCGATGCAGCGCATCAAGCACCTCCAAGCCGTCCGCAGCAATGTCGCAGCGGTAGCCGTGATTGGCACAAATGCCGGCTACCACCTTCTGATTGACAACGTTATCTTCGGCAACGAGAATACGCAACGGCTTGCGTTTTGCCATCTCTTTGTCAACCAGGTACGCCTTGTGAATGCGACGTGGTGGAGCGGGTTGATTGCTGAGCACCGTAACGAGCGCATCGTGTAACTGCGACGCATGGATTGGCTTTGCCACGGTCGCCACGCGCTGCCAGCGGTTATGTGCAGGGCGTTCACCCAGCGGCACCAGTAGCACAACTGGAAAATTGGGCACAATCTGCTGTAGTGTCGTTAACAAGCGGTGGGCAGAATTCGTGGCTGGTGGGTCGATCGCGTCCTCGGCTCCCGCTACTTCCATGATGAGTGCATCGTAGGTGAAAGGCAAGCTCGCCAGTTTCTTCCAATCCAATGCATTGCGGGAGGTGACCCGCATGCCCCAAGTCGTCAGTTGCTGTTCCAAGAGATGTTGAACTGCCGTGCTCTGTTCCACAACCAGAATTCGGCGCCCCCGTAACATGGGGGTGCTTTCTATCCAAGGCGCATGTTGCGCCCGACTGCTTTTGGCGCAGAGGGTAAAGTGAAAACATGAGCCCTGCCCCCGTTGGCTTTCGGCCCACATGGTACCGCCCATGTATTCGACCAGCCCTTTGCTGATCGCTAATCCCAACCCCGTCCCACCGAACTGGCGGCTAATGGCAGAATCGGTTTGGCTAAATGGCTGAAAAAGCTTATCCATCCGCTCTGGGGGAATCCCGATGCCGCTATCACGTACGCGAAAGTGCAACTGCCAGTTATTCGTTGGCTGCGTGCTTTCCCCGGTTGGGGTGCGGGCATTATTGCCGAGGTTCTCGCCTTGGACATGGACTACGATTTCACCACTATCGCTAAATTTGACAGCATTGCTCAGTAGATTGGTAAGAATTTGACATAACCGTGTCTCATCCTGATCAATACAGGTGGGCACCATTTCGTCCACAAGATAGGCCAACGTGAGCCCCTTGGCCGTCGCCTGTGCTGCCACCAAGTCGAGCACACGTTCTATGCAGAGACGCAGATCAAAGCTCTGTATCTCCAATTCAACTTTATTGGCTTCGATTTTCGAAAAATCAAGAATGTCGTTGATCAGCGTCAGCAGGGTGTTTCCGCTAGTGTGAATCGCATTGACCAGATCGAGCTGTTCGGCCGACAGATTAGTCTCCATCAGCAAATTACTCAAGCCGAGCACACCATTCATCGGCGTACGTAACTCGTGGGTAATTGTGGAAAGAAAAACGCTCTTTGTGTGGTTAGCCGATTCCGCAGCTTCTTTGGCGGAACGCAACGCATCCTCTGTTGCTTTGCGTTCGGTCATATCCCGCGTCGTGCCGATGATAACTTTTTTGCCGTTTGGCAGATGATGACGGACTTTGCGTGTGGTGAGAAGGTGACGGTGCCCTTGGCGGTCGGTGAGGTATCCTTCGTTCTCGATAGGATTGTCCGCAGCCAGTGCATGCTTATCTTGTTCCCGAAAAATACTGAGTTCCTCGGCAGGAGTTGGGTCGACGCAGTGGGTGGCCAGGATTTCGTCAGCCCCCATGCCCACGAGTTTACAATGGGCATCGTTTACCAGAATCACCCGGTGCTCTTCGTCTTTGACAAAGAGTGGATCGGGCAGCGCATTAATCACGGATTGAAAGAACGCAACCTGCTCTTCCAACTGCTTGATGCGCCGCCGATCAACATCACAACTTCGCTTGACTCGCTTTTGGTCCGTCAACACCCATTCTCCTCAGCGGTGCGTATCACAAGTTTGCAATTGCCTCAGATAGGTTTTCTGCAGGAAACATCCCAACCGCTGGGAAGTTACATCGGACCCACAATTGGGGCCTCTGTTGTCATCCCGAAAAATGGGACGCAACCTGCTCCGATCCCTGTCGGCAATTCTCAAAAAAATAAAGCACCCTCTTCTCAGTTGCAGTACGTTTGGGCGCCTGCAATGATCTTATTCTGTTACAGTGCTCTGCTGGTAGATCTCAGCAGAAATAAGGCCGAAGTTATACCGCCTGTTCCCCGTGATAGCCGGCTTTTTTCCGCCGTGGTATTGGCGCCGGCGGGTACTAACGAGACAGCAGATTCTTGTATGTCCGCTGCCTCCATAGCTTGCGAAACTGTAAACATAAGCCGCTGGCAACTATTGTATGATAAGGTTGTCGATTTGACATCGGATGTTTTCGGTATCTCTCCTCATTCGAGTGATTGTGTTTTCAGGCCAAGGTACGTCAAATTCTGCGCAGGATCTGCGCAATGTCGGAGCGCTGCTGGAGGCTGGGCCTGACCACCCGTGCAGTAGCGGAAATTGCTTCCGGCCCGATTGGCGCCATTTACGCTGGGATTGATTAGAACTCTGTGAACGCCAATTGTCACCCATATTGATTGCGCTAGCGCTCACTTGCAGGTGGTTACCGAGGGTGAAAAAAGACGAAAATTTCCACTGATGCTTGATGAACTTACAGACAATTTGCCCAAATCGTTGACAATCCGTTACAGTGTACACTATAGTAGGACTCTGTTCATGGAGATTTACCCGGCGTTCATCTTCAAATAGATTCGCATTTTTTCATATTCATTATATAGAGCTCATGACAAAATTAGTGATTGTAGAATCCCCGACAAAAGCACGCACCATTCGTAATTATCTGCCCAAGGAATATCAGGTGGAAGCGAGTATGGGGCACATTCGTGATCTGCCGGCTTCTGCCGCAGAAGTGCCCGCTGAATATAAAGGTCAGTCGTGGTCCCGATTGGGTGTGAATGTAGAACAGGATTTTGATCCACTCTATGTCATCCCATCGAGCAAGCGCAAAGTTGTCACCGAATTGCGTAAAAAGCTTAAAGATGCTGATGAACTTATTCTCGCCACTGATGAAGATCGAGAAGGTGAGAGCATCGGCTGGCATTTACATGAGGTGCTAAAACCCAAAGTGCCGGTACGGCGTATGGTTTTTCACGAGATTACTCGGGAGGCGATCCAACACGCCCTCAACGAAACACGCTCGATCGACGACGATCTCGTGCGTGCACAGGAGACGCGGCGCATTTTAGATCGCCTTGTCGGCTATACTGTCTCACCCTTACTCTGGAAGAAAATTGCTCCCAAACTTTCTGCTGGGCGTGTACAGAGTGTTGCCGTTCGCCTGTTGGTGATGCGCGAACGGGAACGGCGCGCGTTTCGCTCCGGTGCCTATTGGGATCTCAAGGCCCATCTCAACAAACGACCGGATCAGCCTGACCACCGCTTTGAAGCACAGCTCATCTCTGTGGGTGGTGTGCGGGTCGCCAGTGGCCGTGACTTTGATGAGAATACAGGCAAGGTGGCCGAAGGCAAGGAGGTACTGCTCCTCAATCAACGGGAGGCCGAACAACTCAAGGAGCGGTTGCTCAAAGGGCTCTGGCGTGTAACAGAGCTGGAGGAGCGAGAATCGACTCGGTCTCCCTCTGCTCCCTTCACTACGAGCACTTTGCAACAAGAAGCCAACCGGAAGCTGAGCATGAGTGCCAAGGAGACCATGCGGGTCGCCCAGTCGCTCTATGAGAATGGCTATATCACCTACATGCGTACCGACTCAGTGAATCTCAGCGACCAGGCCATTAATGCCGCACGGCATCGTGTCACTGAACTGTATGGCAAACAATATCTCAGCGATAAACCGCGGCGTTACAGTGGCAGCACCAAAAATGCACAAGAAGCCCATGAGGCGATCCGGCCGGCAGGTGACCAGATGCGCCCGGTCGATGCCCTGCCCCTGAGTGGCGATGAACGTCGCCTGTACGACCTGATCTGGAAGCGAACGGTGGCGACACAGATGGCGAATGCACGGTTGCGCTTCACCACGGCGACCATTGCCGTTGCCGATGCGCTCTTCCGCGCTTCGGGGCGCACCGTGCTCTTCCCCGGCTTCTTTCGTGCCTATGTTGAAGGTTCCGATGATCCGGAAGCCGCCCTCGAAAGTCAAGAGTCCCCACTGCCGCCGCTGGCAATTGACGAAGAGGTTGACTGTCGCGAATTGGAGGCCGTGGGGCATGAGACAAAGCCACCGGCCCGCTACACGGAAGCTTCGCTCGTCAAAGCCTTGGAGGCGGAGGGCATCGGGCGCCCTAGCACCTATGCGTCGATTATTGACACGATCCAGCAGCGTGGCTACGCGTTTAAGCAGCGCCGCGAATTGGTGCCAACGTTTACCGCCTTTGCCGTGACCAAACTGCTCGAAGATCACTTTTTTGATCTGGTTGATCTCAACTTCACGGCAACGATGGAACAGAAGCTCGATGATATTGCCAATGGTGACGTCAATTGGCTTGCTTACCTGCGGGCGTTTTATCTCGGTGCCGAAGGGCTGGAGACGCAGGTAAAAGATAAAGATGCCGGTATTGATCCCCGCTTTGCCAGCGGCGTCGATTTGGACGATCTCTCCGCCGAAGTGCGGATCGGTCAATTCGGTCCTTTTTTGGCGAAAGAAGTTGATGGCGAACGCATCACCGCCGGTATCCCGGTCGATGTGGCACCCGCTGATCTCTCTGAAGAGTTGGCAGAGCAACTGTTGAGCCAAAAGAGCGACGGCCCAACGACGTTGGGTGTCGATCCCGAAAGTGAATTGCCTGTCCTACTCAGAGTGGGGCCATATGGACCTTATGTGCAGTTGGGCGAAGAAGAAGAGGGGAGCAAAAAGAAGCCAAAGCGCGTTAGTTTGCTCAAAGGCATGAACGCCGATGAGGTGAATCTTGATCTTGCTTTGCAGTTGCTGAGCTTGCCCCGGACTCTTGGTGATCATCCGGAAACAGGGAAAAGTGTGCGGGCCAGCGTTGGCCGTTACGGGCCGTACATCGTGCATGATGGCAACTATGCAAGTCTGAAAAAAGAGGACAATGTTCTCGATGTTGAACTGCCGCGCGCACTGGAGTTGCTTACATTGGCCGCGGCGCGCAAAGGCAAGCGGGGTGGCGGTGCCGCCAAAGCGGTACTCAAAGAGTTGGGGGAGCATCCCGATGGGGGGCCTGTTCAGGTACTCGATGGTCGTTACGGTCCATATGTGAAGTATAACAAGATCAATGCTACATTGCCCAAAGAGATCAAGCCCGAAGAGGTGACCTTGGAACAGGCGTTGGGTTGGATTGCCGAGAAGGCGGCGCAGAAGGGTAGCAAGAGTGGGGGCAAACGCACGAGCAAAAAGCGTACAGCCAAAGCGAGCACGGCCAAGAAGACCACCAAAAAAAAGAGTACGCCTAAGAATTCATCCTGATAATAGGGAAATGCCGCGCAGCCGTCAGGATGCCTCCCCAACATTCTCGTGACCAGTACTTTGTACGGGCAAGACTCACTTTGCACGCTGGCGTGTGCGTTTGCCCGTACGCATGGGCTTGCCTACCTGTTTTGTTCTCGTCCCCTGTGCGGTTTGCGCTGCTTTCGGCGCTCCTTTGTGTTCCGCCAGGTAGATCTCCCCTCGCTGATCGATCGCAATGTCAATGTCCGTATCATTCAACTTGAGACGGTCGTAGACATACAGCTCGCGCACGAGCACAATGATCACGGCCAAAGCGGGCACCGCCAGCAGCAGACCCAGCGCTCCAAAGGCCAATGTCATCAACAGCTGAAAGATCATTAGCCCACCGGCGGGAATGTTTAGCTCTGCCTTGACAATGGATGGCGTGAGGATGTTGCTCTCCACCAGTTGGATCAGCAAGTAGACAGGAATGTAAATGAGTAATTGGGCCGGGTCCGCGCTCAGGGTGAAGATCGTAATCGGGAGAATTGGCAGAAAGAGCCCCACATTGGGAATAAAGGTTGCAAGCCCCGCAAAGACGGCAACCACCAAGGGGTTGGGCATACCCAGGAGGATACCTAAAATGAACCAGACCAGTGCTGCTGTAATGACAATCGAGAGCGAGAGCGCCGTGAGCCAAGCGCGCAAGGTGTGATAGATCTCTTTCCAAATTTGTAGTGTTGAGTTGTGGTACTGTTGCGGTAGCAAGTAGAGGCTGGCCCGTACATAGCTTTGGGGATCGATTAGAAAGAAGATCGCAATAAAGAGTACGATGGCTATGTTCACGAGCAAGGTGAGCACCGTGCCAACTCCCCCCAACAACGTCGGCGCAATCGCCAGGCTGGCATTGAAAAAGCGATTGAGAATCTCTTGGGCACGTGCCGGGGTCAGGCTGCTTGCGGCCGAATCGATGGTGGGTAGGGGGGCCAGCGCGTTTTCGAGAAAAGGATTGCTGGTGCGTAACTGCTCATAGAGTGTCGGCAATGCCCGCAGCGCCGCTGGAACGTTGCCCAGTAACACCGTCAACTCTGTGAGCAACCGCGGTACGACAAATAGAAAAAGCAAAAAGCCAACAAAACTCACTCCAATGGCCGCGACAGCAATGGACCAGCCTCGCCGTAAGCCCAACCGACTCAAGCCATTTGCCGGAATGCTGATTCCCACGGCAATCAGCGCGGCCGCAAAGCCAAGCAGTAAAGTCCCTCGTGCTTGCCACGCCCCCACCATCAGCAAGAGTACAACGACAACGAAGAGAAAGCGTTTTGTGAATTCACGGAAAGACATGTTCTTATGCTCCGGTCAGCAATTCGCACGGCTAAACCTTCTTGAGAAGTAGCCGACCTTTCCAGCGTTGCACGGTATAGAGCAGCAAAAGCATTGTACCGATGAAGAGTAGCGACCCCAGTTCAATGGCCGATCCCCAGGGAATCCCTCCAATCCGTCGATAAGTCAGCATGTAGTCGATCGAATGGAGCGACACCGCGCGCACACCGAGGTAGCCCAGCAAAAGGACAAGGCCAAGCAAAAGGAGACCGTGACGCCACAGTGTGCGGCGATTCAGCCAGACCAGGATCAACAATAGAACGATTGCGCTGTAGTAGATACCCGCGATGATCTGCTGCTGCGGCAGCGTGCGGTGGGTGTACCAGCCCTGTTCCCAGGCAACGGCACGACCCAGATTCGTTAGCCAGCGTAGCGCTCCCGTCTGACGGGCAAGGCCCAGTCCCAAGAAGAGCAACGCCAGTCCGGCGAAGAAGCGACGATCCTGCCGGGCAACGGATTGCGGCTGGCTGCGGCCGCTCTGCCAGACGAGAGCACCCGCCAACAGAGCCGTGACATAGTAGAGCGCAACCGCACTCCAGCCCCACCCGTTGTTATCACCGATCCCCGGCTGCCATATTATATTTGAGAAGATTCTATATACTTCCATTGGAAACATAGATGAAGGGATGCCCGGTGCAGCCGGCTACTGATCGCCTGGAGATGCCATCATAAGCGTTAAAACCAATCTGGAAAATCGGTTGTGAGGCTATGCGCTTCTTCTACGGAAGTGACCGCCCCAGCAGTTATTCGGATAAATGCATTCGTGCGGCTCCACGCAGGTCTTGGATTGACAGATTGAGACACCGCGGATTTCCAGCAGTGTCATCAGCATCAATTGTAGCATGTCTCTAGTCAATAGGACCAACCACAGTGAGCAAGCAGGGTGCCTTTGGTTTTTTGAGGCGAATGCTTTGTACCACCGGCGTGCGTCACGCGGGCTGCATGCGATCTACTTGACGAAGTCACAATTGGCCCGTGCCACACACTCGCGTTCCCCGAACGGAAGTGCACCCGTGCAAGCACATCCGCTAGTTCGTCCCCCCTCTCCTGTTTCCAGCAACGCTGATCCGACCGAGATCGGGTGTTAGCACAGCATTTTGGGCGGTGGTGGTGACCGTCAGTGCTGCTGATGTTTTCGCCGACCAGAATGGCCGTGGCCACTGACGGTCAAACGGGAAGACGCCTACAACTTGCGGATCACCTCCTGCGTCGCATCGACCGCCAACTGTGGACTCGACAGGATCGGCACCGTCCGCTCCTCTTCCGGTATCGCATTCGCCGCTCGGGCCATCGAGGCCTGTGCCAACACGATCACATCGACCTTGGCCATCAACGCGCGGATGCCCGCCGTCACCAACCGGTCATGCGTCTCCGTGTCCCCCGCGGCCACGGCCTGAAAGGCGCCTTCGCAGAGCGTTGATACCACGTCGATTTCTTTGCCGGCCAACTTGGCGCGTGCTTCGATCAGCTCTACTGTCGGTTTCAGGGTGGTGGGTAAGGTGGCAACCACGCCGATGCGCGACCCAATTCCAATCGCCTTGTCCGCCAGCGGCACATCAACGCGGATGACGGGGATATTGAGAAATTGCTGCGCCGCCTCCACCGCCGGCCCAATCGACGAGCAGGTGACGAGGATAGCATCGGCGCCGGCCTCCTCGGCCGATTTTAAATGATCGACCAGCCGCCGCGCAGTTTGTGGCGTCACTTGATTGGCCTTGATCGTATTCTTGATCAAACTTTCATCCACCATGTTGAAGACCTCCACATCGGGCATCGCCTCGTGGCAGAGATCGGTAAAGACCGAGGCCAGAAAGGTACCGGTGTGGAGGAGTGCTAGGGTTGTCATAAAATGCTCTCTTTCCTGGTCATGGCATTGTGAATCGGGAACGGATACCTGTGATTGGTTAATTTTACACCACCCGACCCAATCCACGAATAAAGCAGCGGTTCATGAAAATGAAGAGGATGATCAGCCGCGGGCCGGCTAGGTGTAGCCGGCAAGAGGAGGCCATGGCGCAAAGGGTGTGTTCATCATTTTCGGGGATGACAGATGAGGAGCAGTGCAGGCGCCGGGTTTAAGCCTGAAATCTGGTACGCAGCATAGATAAAAAAGTGGTTGACTTTGGCCACTACTTGTGCTAGACTCGACCGCAGCGACACAGCTTCGGTGCTGTTCACAGTACCATCTATTGTCGACAACAGGTTGACATTCGCACACTAAACTGGAGGTGCAGCCATGAATACAATTACATATGGTCATGCACCGGTGGAATTATAGGAACCAACGCAACGGAATTTACGCAAGCAAATTTACTCTATCGCAGCCACGGGTGGATGAGACCTGTGGCTGTTTTTATTGGCATACGAATGGTGCAACCTGTGAAGCAATGAGGTTGGGTACCTAGTCGTTGCCGATGTAGATTGTGGCTGAAGCGGCCGCGGGTCTTTGTGCCCGTGGCCGCTTTTTTTGTTTCATTCCCATTGTCATTGTTTCCCACAGTCATAGAAAGGGCTGCCTATGCAAGTGAACATACCTGAATCGTCGTTACCGACCAGTGTTGCGTGGTCACAAGCGCAGTGGCTACATGAGGAGGTGACCGCATGGATCCAAGCGGTTGTTAATCCATCGGCCGCAGTGGAAGGACCGTTGGCAATCTATAACGAGAAAGCGTGGGGGATCACTGCGCGGTTTCAGTGTGGCAGTGAACAAATTGTCTTTAAGGGTTGCCAGCTACCCCTCTTTGCGCCAAGGCTGGCAACCGAAGCGTTGCTTGCCCAGCACTGTGCTGCCCACGTGCCGGACTATGTGGCGGGTCGCCTCTTGCCCAACCAGGAAACTTGGACGCTCCATCGGTATTGTGCAGGTGTTGCGGTTAACGAAAGTCACAATTTTGCAAACACACTGGAGTTCGCACGTACCGTGGCCATTCTTCAAAGCACTATCGCTGCGCTACCACCGGCGGCGTGGTCGGTATTACCACAAACCCGAGTCACAGCGATCCCGATGATGTTGGACACGCTGATCGAGCGCATTACTACAACTTACCTGAATGCCTGGTTTGCCGATGATGGTGCACTGCTTGAGCGCTTTGACTTGCCGACAAATGTGCTGGAACAACTGCACTACTATCGCCCCAAAGTGGCGCGTTGGGCAGCCGAGTTGCATGCCGGCGATTGGCCGTTGTCCATTGACCACCCCGATCTCAATCTATCGAATGCGTTGTTGCGTGCAGAGAGCAATCAACTGGTGATTCTTGACTGGGAGGAGGCGATGATCAGCTGCCCCTTCTTTTCCTTGTTTCGCTTGCTCGACGCTGCCGACGATTTTGTCGCTGTACCAGAGGAACTCGTGCGCACGGAAGGTCCATTGCTGCTAACCCCCAATCAAATGGCTGTGCGCAATGCCTATCTCGACCAGTTGTCCTGGCAGGAGCGCGCTGCACGTGAACGCGCTTTTGATCTGGCAATCTGTTTGGCACCGATCAAAATGGCCTATGAGG
>Ga0116151_10001726_pt1 | contig 20392 bp, 14 predicted proteins | sample AD_UKC117_MetaG_FD_89893 | JGI IMG/M metagenome (GOLD analysis project Ga0116151, IMG submission 89893) | Active sludge microbial communities of municipal wastewater-treating anaerobic digesters from Hong Kong - AD_UKC117_MetaG | ecosystem: Engineered > Bioreactor > Anaerobic > Digestate... | reverse complement strand
GCCATTGTATAATTTTTAATTAATTACATATTTAGATATAATGTTTCATATATTGTCAATAAATATACCAAATTTTATGTAGAATAAAAGTTTGTAAAATAAGTTTTGATTGCTATTTTTGCAATTCAATTAAAGGAAGGCATTTTTACTTTAAAGAGGTTTTCTAAAATTCGGGGTGTGGCGCAGTTGGCTAGCGTACTTGCATGGGGTGCAAGGGGTCGGAAGTTCGAGTCTTCTCACCCCGACAAAAAGCCGAAACATGAAGTTTCGGCTTTTTTATGTCGTTTTGACATAAGATATGACAGAAACCATATAAAGATTAAAACAGAACTGATAATGATAATTAATAGTTTTATTTTTTATGAACCTCGTTACAAAAATCTTAAATATATATCTGTAGTTTTCTTTTATTTAGAAATGTTTAGTTCAAGAAGTTAATTTCACTAAGTTAATTTTTATCAAGTCTATATTAGGAATTTAATATTTATTTAATTACTTGTTTATCATATAATTAATACGCAAATTGGAATTAGTTTAACAAGCCAAATTTTATATAATTATAGAAAGGAATATAAAATATTCTTTAAAAAATTTTGGTGGCAGAATTTTTTTTTATTTAATTTGAATTCAGATACCTATATTTATTAATTGAAGTGGAGAATAGTTTCAAAAATGTTCATAAGAGGATTTTTTTTATTACTTGCCTTATTTTATGCATGTAGAGAAGTAAGGTCGCAAGAGAGTATATTTGAAGAAATAAATACGATTTTATCGAATTCTAAAGACACCGTAAATCAATCTGAGAAAAGTAATATAAGCTCAGATTTTACGCCTGATAGTATTGTTAATAAAAATCTTACGGATTCCATATCAGCAGCAACGAAAAGTAAATTGAATCTTCAGGAGATACAGGAAGCTGATACAAATTTATTTGAGAAACGATTAGTTGAGGTAAAGAAGCCGTTATCAGATAAGAAATTACAGACTGAAACAGACTGGTCAAAAGAATTTAAAATTGTTAATAACGTTAAGTATACCAAAAAACATATTTTAGATACAAGTTATACTGTTTTTGGATGGCATCCTTACTGGAGCGGAAACGCATATTTAAGTTACAATTACTCTTTATTATCAATCATTTCATATTTTTCATACGAAGTAAATCCTGAAAATGGATTTTATAAATCAATTCACAACTGGAGAGAGACTGATTTAGTAGATTCGGCTAAAGCTAATAACTGTAAAATATTATTAACGCTCACCAATTTTGGAGAAAGTAATAACCGGAAATTATTGCATTCTGCAGAAGCTAAAAAGAACCTTATTTCAACTGCAATTACATTGGTGCGTGAACGCAAAGCTGATGGATTAACTCTGGATTTTGAAAATATTAATTCTGCAGAAAAAGCACTGTTCACTAATTTTATAATTGATCTTGCTACTAGTTTAAAATCAGAAAACAATGAGTATATGCTTACAGTAGCATTACCTGCCGTGGATTTTGAAAAAGTATTTGATTTTAACCAAATCAATTTATACGTAGATTTATACGTGATGATGGGGTATGAGTACCATGGTTCAAATAGTATGTTGGCCGGACCAGTTGCTCCTTTAACAGGTGGTGACAAATGGAAAAGTTTTACACTACAAAATTCTGTAGATGAATATATTGTCAATGGCGTACCTGCCAAAAAGCTTATTCTGGGATTACCTTATTATGGTGCAGAATGGGTAACAAACGATTTAAAATTTCCTTCGGGGGCTAAATCATTCGTAAAATACCATACTTACAGGCAAGCAAAACAATTATCGGGTAAAAAAATGGGAGAAATTGATGAGGCTAGTATGAGTAAGTTTTATACTTATAGTGATTTAGGGGCTAATTACAGACAATTATGGTTTGAAGATACAATTACCTTAGGGGCTAAATACAACTGGGTTAAGGATAAGCAAATCGGAGGAATTGGAATATGGGCACTTGGTTTTGATAACGGACATGATGAATTATGGAAACTGATAGCCGATAAGTTTGCATATTCTGATAAACAGGTAAAGGAATTATTGAGGAGTAAGCATAAAATATCGATTAAAAGATTATTAAGCCAGGCTAGAATTCTTATAAAGAATCCCACATCAATAATTAAAAAGCCACGTGTTTTATTAAGGCTTTTTGGTATCCTTACCGGATTTAGTGTTATCGGTATTCTTTTAGTTTTTAGATATGGCGGAAGATTTAAAAGGTTATTTGGTTTGATTTTAAAAGGTGGAATATCTGCTATTTTTATAATGGCAATAACCCTCATTTTAATATTTTTTAGATATTTTGAAATACGAGAATCGGTTTTTTTAATTGTAGGTTTTTTAATTGGAGGATTATTATTCTTGTTTTTTACAAGAAGATACACCAGCGAGAAAGAGCTACCTTAATATATATGCGTTAGATGATAAATAATGTAATGTCTGTTATTGCTGATAAATTGAATGAAAATTTAAATAACAGATTCACACAGACTGGAGATTTAGTGATATTATCATCACTAAACAATATAGAAGATGAAGGTAATACTGAAGCTCAAAATAAGCTTTTACTAACTATTGCTAACATCGAGCAGGAAAGGATTTCAAGGGTTTCTCCACCACGGGCAACACAGCGCCCTATAAATGTTTATTTATATATATTGTTATCATCAAATTTTCAAAAAAACAATTATGAAGAAGGATTAAAGCTCCTTTCTTCTGCTATAAGTTTTTTTCAGTATAATCCCATTTTAAATCATAATAACGCTCCGGGGCTTGATGAAAATGTTGAAAAGTTAGTTTTTGAAATGATTAATCTTAACATTCAGGAATTAAGTCAGTTATGGGGTGTTCATGGTGGCAGATATTTGCCTTCGGTTTTATATAAAACACGAATGGTAACAATTAGTGAAGATATTGTTGAACAAGCAATTAGTATTACAGGATTTGGTTCGGGGATTTCAATTTAAAAATAAAATATTTATAAGATAGATAATTGACAAAAACACGCTAAATGATTAACCTTAATTTTCAATATAAAAGATTTTTTACTTTAAAAATCAATAATAATTATTATCCAAACGGCATAAGTGATGATTTTTACATTGTCCCTACGGGCAGAACATCCAAGCTGATTGATAAAATGTCATTACTAGTAAGAAGTAAGGAAGGAGAAATTCATATATTATTTGATGCATCGAATCTAGAACAACTTACATATAAATTAAATGGAATAAACGATTCAGAATCAAAACTATCATTCATTGTTTTTTCTAACAATCCCTATTTTATAAATATTACAGATATTCCGGCAGATACAATAGACAAAATTTTTTATTGCTCTAATAAAAAACTGGGAAACAAGAAAAAGGGTTTGTTACATAATAATGAGTTTATTGGTTCTGAAGACTTTTTCCCGCTTATACCTGAAAAATTAACAGATTATAATGAATCATCTATCAAGTATAAGTTTTTGAGGGAAAATGAAGACCAGGAGGGAGTGGAAATAAACTTAAATGTAAATAATGACGGAAAGGTTGAATTAAGTGAACTGCTTGAAGGTTGTTACAGGATTATGGGAAGCGATAAAGAGTTGACTTCTTTTATAAAATTAGGTTCTCAAATAAAAGGTTCGCCAGTTGGTTTTGTAGATATTTTCTTAAGTAAAAAAATGAAACAAGAGATAATTAAGGAAATAGAAGAAAACGAACTAAGCTCTTACGAATACGAAATAAATTTCAATTCGAGGCATATTTACTGGAAATATCTTATTGTACCAACTCATATTAAAAGGTTTAAAGAACTTTCAGTAATAACACAAAAAGGAAAAGATAAATTGGAATTTGTCAAATTAGGAGAAGAAAATATAAGAGATACGAAGGTAATATCATTTATTTCCAAGGAGAAAGTAAAGTTCAGTAAATTTTATGAATACGATATTCAGCTTAAAAAAACAGATGGCAGCGAGGGAGGAAAAACGATAATAAAAAAAATGCCTTATGCACCATTTGATATAATAAAACCATTAGATAAAAAAGATTTTGTTTCGGAAATATATGTTTATATATAATTCAAATGATTTTTATTAATCCTTATTATTTAAATTAATTAATTTATGGCACAAACTTTAGCAACACCTGGGGTTTATATCGAAGAAAGGAAATCTTTTCCGAATTCGGTAGCAGGAATCCCGACAGCTGTACCTGCTTTTGTAGGATATACAGAAAAGGTTGTCAAATCAGGAGAATCGTTAATTAACAAACCGGTAAGAATTACTTCTTTTTCGGAGTTTGTTTCAATTTTCGGAGAAGGTTTTAAAACCACTTTCAATATTGAAGAAGTTACCGATTTAGAAAAAGGTTATGACTTGACAATTGATGGTAAATATTATGTAGTTAACCAGGAGAAAAAAGCAAGGTTCCTGCTTTTCGATGGAATAAGGTTATTCTTCGAAAATGGCGGAAGTACATGTTACATTGTATCAGTAGGTTCTTATACAACAGTGAAAGAAACTGCAGTAAAAGCTGCAGCTAAAACTGACAAAGATTCACCTGCTGCTGCACCTGCAAAATCAAGCGTTACAGAAATTAAAGTTAATGAACTTTCTAAAAAAGCATTATCGGATGGTATTAAATCATTATTAGCAGTAGAAGAGCCAACCATGTTGGTGATTCCTGAAGCTGTTATGCTTGAAGAAGGCGATTGCTTTGCTTTACAACAGGAAATGTTATTGCACTGCGGGCTTAAGATGAAAAATCGCTTTGCAATAGTTGATGTTTATAGGGGCGATCAACCAAGAAGCTACGATAAAAATGATGTTATTACCCGATTCAGAGAAGGAATTGGATCTAATTTCCTGGAATACAGTGCAGCCTATTATCCTTTTGTAAATACTGCTGTAGTTCAAAAAGAAGAGGTTAATATCAAGAATATCGCAAACCTCGATTTATTAAACACGCTACTTTCTAAGGAAGCTGATGCTATTTTTGAAAATCCTAAAAAAGCAGATGAAGCGAAAAATGAAATTAAAAAACTCATTGATGAAAAGGTAGATGCTGACACTCTAACTCAAACTTTAAACGCTATTAGCCCTGCATTTAAAAAGGTTATTTCAGCAGTTTTAAGAAAACTGAATGTTCTTCCTCCAAGTTCTGCTATGGCAGGAGCATACAGTATGGTTGATAATACAAGAGGAGTGTGGAAATCACCGGCTAATTTAAGTTTAGGTTCTGTAATATCGCCATCTGTAAGTTTAACAAACGAAGATCAGGAGGATTTAAATGTTACAGTTTCTGGTAAATCGATAAATGCTATTCGTTCGTTTGTAGGTCAAGGAACATTGGTTTGGGGAGCGCGCACATTAAACGGAAACAGCCAGGACTGGAAATACATTAACGTACGTAGAACATTGATTTTTATTGAGCAATCGGTAAAAGCGGCTGCAAAAGCTTATGTATACGAACCAAATACATCTGGAACATGGACACTGGTAAGAAGTATGATTTCATCGTTCCTTACAGGAATATGGAAACAAGGAGGTTTAGCAGGTCTTACTCCGGCAGATGCTTTTGAAGTTGAAGTTGGTTTAGGTTCTACTATGACACCAAATGATATCCTTGACGGAATTATGAACGTAACTGTAAAAGTAGCGGTTACACGTCCGGCTGAATTTATTGTTATTACATTCCAACAAAAAATGCAGCAATCATAATTTGTAATAAAAAGTAATTAAATAAACACATTTAAATTTAGAATAATATGGCTGAAGAATTATGGCCCATACCAAAGTTTCACTTTAAAGTTCAAATGGGCGATACAGAAATAGGTTTCCAGGAAGTTACCGGATTGGAAATGGAAATAGAGTTTATCGAATACAGAGTTGGTGATGACCCAACATATTTGAAACAAAAAATTCCAGGATTAAAAAAACATGGTAATATCACTTTGAAAAAAGGTGTTTATGCTGGTGATGATTCTTTCTGGGAGTGGTTTAAAGATGTTCAGACTAATCCTGAGAGAAGAGAAGAAGTAGTTATTCAGTTGCTTGATGAAGAGCAGGCACCTGTTGTAACATGGACTGTTAACAATGCATTTCCTATAAAAGTTTCAGGACCAGATTTAAAATCGGATGCAAATGAAATTGCGATAGAATCAATCGAACTTGCACACGAAGGTTTTGAAGTTGTATATGAATAGTTTCAATATAAGGGAATTGTCATAGAATTGTTTATCCAGAGGGCCTTTTATGGCCTTCTGGATAATAATTTATTTAGTAAATAAAAATAATGGCATTAGCAAAAAATAAATATCCTATTGTAGGTTTCAGGTATGAGGTTAGTATTATTCCTGAACCACAATTTTCGGGAACAATGGCTAACATTGCATCGGTAGCAACAAGTGCTTCTGGTGCAGACAGTGCCAGTTTTTCTGAGATATCGGGGATTTCTGTTTCAATTGAAACAGAAGAAGTTAAAAATGCCGGTGATGTTAGTCAGGAAGTTCCTTTTGAACGCAAATTTTCACCTTTGGTGTTAAAACGAGGACTATCTGAAGCAAAATCTGAACTGGTAAAGTGGGTAACAGCATGCATGCTTTCGGATGTTGTTGAAAAAAATAGTACTATAACAAAAAGCATAATTGTTAAGCTGCTAAGTGATACAGGAGAGCCACTTGTTTACTGGGTTTTTGTAGGTGCACACCCTACCAAGTGGTCTGTCTCAGGCTTAAAAGCTATGTCGAATGAATTGGTTATTGAAGAGATAGAATTAAGATATAAGTTTTTTTATCCTGTTTTTGTAGGTTAAATCTTAAAAGTTATGAGTATCGAAATAAAAGAATTGGCAGTTAAATTTAATGTTACAGCTAAAAACGGGCAAAGTAATACCGATAATAAAGTAATATTATCACAAGCAAATTATAAAAAAATAGTTAAAGAATGCACTGAAAAAGTGCTTAAGGAATTAGAGCAAAAATTCGAACGTTAAATAGTTTAAGGTTATATGATATTGATGATCAGAAAACGTCAAACAAAATAGATTTAATTCTATATCATGAATATTACATGTAACTATAAATAACAAATTATATACGCATGAAATTTTTAACAATTGAAGGTTTCGAAGCAGGTAAAAATGGGCCGGTAGGCAGTAGTTTTTCAACATTTAAAGCACAGGTTAATCCCTCATCTTTATCAGTTAAATATGGAATAACATATACTGAAGATCTACAAAATGGGGCAATTATACCTCAAAAAAAATATACAGGAGCTAAATCGCAGGTTGTGAGTTTTGAATTAGTTCTTGATTCATCAGGTGTTATTCCTAATAATAATCCTTTAGCTAAAGATGTAAAGGAACAAATAGAACTTTTTAAAAAAACCTGCTACTATTATATCGGAAGCGAACATGAAACTCCTTATGTTAAAATTCATATTAATAATGAATCATTATTTAAATATAACAAACAGGCTTTTTTTGGCAGAATAGAAAGTTTTGATATTACGTATACCATGTTTTCATCTGAAGGAGAGCCTATCCGGGCTAAAATTAATGCAACTTTCTCCGGAACAATGGATCCAAAAACAGAATCGAGCCTAAAAGATAATCAGTCGCCGGATTTAACACATATTATTACCGTTAGAGCAGGTGATACTTTACCCATGCTTTGCAAACGTGTTTATGGCGACCGGCAAATGTATCATGAAGTGGCAAAAGCCAATAATCTGATAAGTTTTAGATATATAGAACCTGGTACTGAGTTAATTTTTCCTCCAATTAAATAATCGAAATGGCTGATAGTTTAAAAAATATTGTTAAAAGTCCTGTTTCATTTACTATAAAAAGTAATGGAAAAGAAATTCCGGGTAGTTATACCATTATTTCTGTTTCTGTTAATAAAGAAGTAAATAAGGTTGCTTCAGCTCTTATACAGTTATACGACGGTGGTTTTGCCGATGGAGAAGGTTATGCTGTTAGTGATTCAGGAGATTTTAATCCGGGTTCTGAAATTGAAATTTCTGCAGGGTATGCATCAGATGAAGAAACTATTTTTAAAGGAATTGTAATTAAGCATGGTTTAAGGTTAAGTCATGGAAATTTTATTTTGGAAATTGAATGTAAAGACGAAGCAATAAAAACAACAGTTGGCAGAAAGAACCGGATATTTGAGAAAAAAACTGATAGTGATATTATATCGGAAGTGTTAGGGAATTATTCTTCAATTACAATAGATGTTGAATCGACAAGCTATGCTCATCCTGAATTATTGCAGCATTATATAGCCGATTGGGATTTTGTGATACAGCGTGCAGAAGTTAATGGGATGGTTTTATTAAACTCTGATGGTGAAATCAAGATTAAAAAACCTGATGCAGGAAGCCCTGTGTTAAAACTATCGCCCGATGATGGTATATTATCTTTTAATGCGAATATTGATGCAAAAAACATTTTGGGTTCGGTAAAAGGTGTATCGTGGGATATGGATAACCAGGATATTATTGAAGCTACATCTAATCCACCTTCTGAAAATAAAGCAGGCAATTTAAAATCCGGGGATTTATCAGGAATTATCGGGTTAGAGGAATACTTGTTAAATACCACTGCTAATACACCAATGGAAGTTTTAACAGAATGGGCTTCAGCATGTCATTCGAAATCGGAATGGTCTAAAGTAAGAGGTAAAATATCAATTTATGGTTACAATAAAATACTTCCTGGTGATTCAATTAATCTTGAAGATTTTAGCGATCAGTTTAACGGTACAATATTTATATCTTCTGTAACACATCAGATTGAGGAAGGTGATTATGTAACAGAATTAGGCCTTGGATTGTCTCCAAACTGGTATATAGAAGAAAAACCTAATGTATTTGCACAACCTGCGGCAGGATTACTACCCCCAATAAGTGGATTGTATATTGGTAAGGTGGAACAAATACATGAAGACGAAAACGGGCAATACAGGGTGAAAGTATCCATTCCGACATTACAATCCGAAACCCTGAGCCTATGGGCACGGATTTCAACATTATATGCAACAGCCGAGGCCGGTTTTTTCTTTTATCCCGAAATAGGTGATGAGGTAATAATTAGTTTTTTAAATCAGGATCCTCAAAATCCTGTTATATTAGGTTCGGTTCACAATAAAGTAAACGTACCACCAATTGAACCAACTGAAGACAATTTTATTAAAACGATTGTAACAAAGGAAAAGCTAAAAATATCCTTTGATGAAGAAAATAAAGCCATAATTATAGAAACTCCCGGGGTTAATATGATTACAATGAACGATACAGATGGTATTATAAGTATAAAAGATATGAATGATAACATTTTTGAGATGTCGGCCGATGGAATTAAGGTTGATAGTGCAGCAGATATCATTATTAATGCAAAAGGAAATATAGAATTAACATCGCAGGGAGATATATCACTTAGTGCTACCGGCGATGTTGCTATTGAAGGAGTAAATATAGAAAACAAGGGGCAAGCAAAGTTTGCAGCCGAAGGCGCTAATTGCGAGCTTAAAGGATCGGCTCAAACAGTAATAAAAGGTGGAATGGTAATGATAAATTAAAAATTGTACAATGAGTTTAGCAGCAAGAGTTGGAGATATGCATACATGTCCGATGGTTACACCCGGTACGCCTCCGATACCACATGTCGGAGGGACAATATTACCACCCGGAGAGCCTACGGTATTGATTGGCGGTATGCCTGCTGCTCGTGTTGGAGATATGGCAACATGTGTTGGACCTCCCGATTCAATTGTTAAAGGTTCAGGTACTGTTTTAATTGGCGGTATGCCAGCTGCAAGAATGGGTGATTCAACAGCACATGGTGGAGCAATTGTTATAGGTTGTCCGACAGTTATGATTGGTGGATAATAAATTAGGATAAACATTATGTATAAAAATAAATATGAAGCATAATAAAACATTTTTGGGTATAGGGTGGAAATTTCCTCCGGAATTTGACCGACAAACCAAAACGGTTACATTGGTTTCTGAAGAAGAAGATATCAGAGAGAGCTTGTATATTTTACTTTCGACAAGGCCAGGAGAGAGAGTTTTACAACCAAATTATGGTTGTGCTCTGAGTGTACTTAATTTCGAGTCCATAAACGAAGGGCTTATTAATAAGGCCAGTGAGATTATTCATGATGCAGTACTGCATTTTGAACCTAGGATAGTTCTTGAAAATGTTGATGTTTCAACAAAACAAATATATGATGGTATACTGGAAATATCGTTAGAGTATACAGTACGAAAAACCAATAAAAGGAATAACATCGTTTATCCTTATTATTTGTTGGAAGGGACAGATGTAATCGATATGCCGGAAAATTTATAATTAACCCACAGATGCTTTTTTATATCAAATTATGAGCAAAAACGAAAAAATAAATTACTTTAATTTTACGGGATGTAGTCAGGAACAAAGATATTTTAAGGCTTTAAATCCGGAATATATAAAGATTGATGAACATAGCTTTACTGATAATCTTGTGTATTCATTAGGGCTTTCAAAACTAATTAATTACTACAATTTCCAGAATAAACCCGATGGTAACTGGTCCGATTTCTTAACTGATGAGGCTGTCATATTATCAGCTATTTCTTTTATAAAGCCATCAGAAATTGAAGAAAAGTTTAAAAAACTTATTTATAAATCAGCATCTTTTAATAATGTAGATAAAAAGGCTAAATATCTTAAAAGATGTTTTAATGAGATTTATTCGATTGCTGTAAAAATAGATACCTGGTATAAAAATTTAAAAGACGTTGAAGATTTCCAACAAACGGAGGTATTGTTTAGAAATGAAATTTCGAACATTGTTGAAACGAAACTGGCTAATGGTTTAAGAAAATTTAAAGGTTTTGTTTTGGCAGCATCGGCAAAAGAAAATCTGGGTATCAAATTTAATTTTGATTTTGATCAGTTTAGTTTTATTTGGGAACTTTCAAATGTAGAACCTTTAGGTGTGATTTACCAGGGTAATAGCCTTACGGAGAAGATTAATTCTGCATCAGGGGCCTTACAGGATATATTCCAGATTTTTTATGAATCTGTAATATATTTGCGCCAGAAGGCTTTGCATGAGCTTGAAGAATCATTAAAAAAAGATAATCATTATCCTGAAGTAGCTTTATTATTAACATTTTTAAAACTTTTTGAATATCCTCAAAAAAATATAAATCAATTAACTTTAAAATACCTCGATTACTATTATCGTAATATCCTGAAACAAAGAGAAAGGGAAGCAATAAATGATAAAATATTTTTAAGATTTAATCTTGATAAAGAGGCTTACGATGCCAGAGTGCAGAAAGGGGCAAAAATGATAGCCGGAACCGATCGCGACGGGAGTAATGTTTATTATGAGGTTGATAATGATGTGATAGTAAATAAGGTTGAGCTAAAAAAGTTAATGAATATCTTTATTGCATCTAAGAAATTAAATATAGGCGGAGAAATAGTAGAAAGAGTTAATAATATCTATTCCTCGGAAATACCATTAATTAATTGGGTTGAAAAACCTGTTTTAAATAAAAGAATATCCTATCCAACCTTTGGGGAAGATCAGCAAGGAAGGGGTGAGAACGACCGAACAATGAATCCGGCAACTGTAGGGCTTGTAATTTCTTCTCCTGCTTTATTTTTATCGGAGGGAAAAAGAGAATTAACAGTAAAATTGCAGCTAAAGAAGGATTCTTTCAATTTTCTGATATCTAAAATAAAAAACATAGGAAAAGAATTAAATTGCTCATATAAAGAAGCTATTGCAAAAAGCTTACTCGACTCTTTAAAAATTCTTCTTACAACTTCAGCCGGATGGAAAGAAGTAAAGAATAATATAGTTACAATAGACGAAAAAACTTTAAGTATTGTAATAAAGTTTGATTTTGAGTCGTCAGATCCTTCTATAATTGCAGTTAATAAGGTTTTACATAAAGAAAAAATTGCATCAGATTACCCATTGTTAAAATTGATTTTTAATAATGATTCTTATATATATTCTTACGGGCTTTTCCTTGAGTCTGAAATTGAACAGGTGGTAATTCATACTAAAGTTTTCGACTTAAAGAAACTGGTGTTGAATAATAATGTTGGTGCAGTTGATGCTAATACACCTTTTTATCCTTTTGGACCAGTTCCTAAAATTGGCTCTTATTTGGTAATTGGTAATAATGAGGTTTTTCAGAAACAGCTCGATAACCTGAAAATAAATTTAGAGTGGCTTGAAGTACCATCAGAGCAGCATGGTTTTAAAGATTATTACCACGATTATAAATTAGGTGTTGATAATACATCTTTTGAAGCATCAGTTTCTATCCTTAAGGGAGGAAAATGGGTTCCGGAATCTAATGAAGAAAAACAAAAGGTTAAATTGTTCAGGTCGATTGATAATCCTGGCAATGCCACACCTACTATTAAGGAAAAAGTTGCTCCGCGTACTTCCATTGATAATATTAAAATGGATTTAATATTTCAAGCTCCTGAAAATTTATTAATTGATAAAAAGGTTGAATTTAACTCAATGGCGAAAAGGGGCTTTCTGAAGATTGAATTGGTTTCGCCGGTTCATGCTTTTGGGCACTCGGTTTATCCGGCCATTGTATCTGATATTACACTTGAGAATTCGAAATCGGGTTTTTTAAAAGGAAAAACAAAAAAGGCCCTTCCAAAACCTGCATTTACACCTCAGGTTCGCAGTATTTCTATTGATTATGAAAGTACAACAAGTATTCCAATAAAGGAAAATTTAAAGGTTAATGAAGATATTACCGGAAATGGAGAAATATATCATATATATCCATTTGGTTTTTCAAAAATATTTCCTGATAAATCAAATAAAAGTGTATTTATTGCACCATCGTATGATGTGCAAGGAGAACTGTATTTAGGATTATCGGATGTAAAGGCTCCACAAATTGTTTCCATATTATTTGAAATGCTTGATGAGTTTAATATTTCGTCGGAAGAGGAACCTCCTGTAACCGAATGGGCTTATTTGGCAAACAATACCTGGAATGAACTAAAACCATCCAACATATTGCGCGATGATACAAATAATTTTCTGAAGACTGGAATTGTTTTAATTGACCTGCCAGAGGAAATTAATAAAGAAAATACAATCTTAAGCGAAGAATTTTATTGGTTAAAAGTTAGTGTTAAAAATAATATTGAGGTCGCATCCAGAATATTAAGTGCAATAACACAAGTTACAACAGCTACCTTAGAGGGGAATGATAAATTATACAGATCAGAATATTTAAATAAGCCTTTATCGAGATATAGCATTCAGCGCTCATTAAAAGCAATTCAGGGGATAAGATCTGTATTACAACCTCTGGATTCGTTTGGAGGAGTTCCCTATGAAAATGAAATAAAATTCCAGGCCAGGGTAGGAGAACGATTAAAACACAGAAAGCGGGCTATAACCGCATGGGATTTTGAGAGGTTAATATTAGATAATTATAGCCATATAGAAAAGGCAGTTTGTTTACCTAATATGACCGGAACCAGCTTACATGCTCCCGGTAATGTGCTTATTGTTGTAAGCCCATACGCATCTTCAGTTTTAAATTCGAAAGAACCTAAAGTAAGCAGCGAAATGTTGGTAGATATAAAGTCTTTTGTTCAAAACCATGCAACACCATTTGTAAAGGTTGAAGTTCGAAATCCAAGTTACGAGCGTATCAGGATTATCTGTTCAGTTAAATTTGCAGGTAGTCATAATCAGGGTTTTTATATACAGAAGTTAAATGAAGATATAAATGAATATCTAAAAGGAAATATTGGGAATATGGCTTTGGGCCACCAAATGGATAAAGTAATATATTGCTCTGATGTAATAACATATTTGAGAACACTTTCTTATGTAGAGTATATTACTCGATTTTCGATGGTGCAGGCAGCAAGAAATATTACCGGAAATTATGTTTTAATTGATACAGCAAGTGAAGGAGGCGAAAAAGCAGGATTAAAAGCAACAAAACCATGGTCGGTGTTAATTCCCGCCGATCAACATCAGTTTAATATATTATCCAGTAAAACAGACGAAGAATCGTTACAAGCAGGTATAGATTATCTGGAACTTGGTAACGATTTTATTATCAACAGATAAAGTAGAATTATAATCAATATTTTTAGTAGAATATGCCAATACAAAACAGAAAAAGCTTAAAAGGATATTTTAAGAAAGGACAACTCCCGACTGAAGGCCATTTTCACGACCTTATTGATTCTTTTATCAATAAGGTGGATGATGGAATGTCTAAAACCATGGAAGATGGTTTAATGCTTTCTCCGATTGGAGAATCAAGGAAACTTATAAGTTTTTTTAAAAATATTGAAGATAAAAGTCCTGTATGGAAGATTGAGGTTGATGAAACCAATGCTGACTTAAAAATTACAAACAGAGTTGGAGATGTGGTGGTTAATATCAGTGAAGATGGTAAAATTGGCATAAACAATGAATCTCCTGAAGCTAACCTCGACGTAACCGGCTCAATAGCAATGTCGGGCAGACAAGGAAATGCCTTTAAAGGTAAAATTCCGGCCGACGGGAAATGGCATAAGATTGTTTCGGGTTTAAACGGTTGCCACATGTTTGAAGTAAATGCGGGTGTTGGTAAAAAGAAAACCGGTAAATATGCTCTTTTACACGCAATTGCTATAAGTGCTTATGGTAAATCAAAAAATAAGATAAAGGTTACCCAAGGGCGATATGGTGTTTGGGGTAACAATATTAAAATTAAATGGACCGGTGGTACATATAATTTTAACCTGGAAATGAAAACACGTCATAGTTATGGCGAAGGAGTAGCAATCAACTATAATATACAAAAATTATGGCATGATACTTTTATGGACGATTGCGTATTAGAAGATAATGAAAAATAATTTAAGAGAATATTTTACTTATGAACCAGCCTGCATATTTAGAGAGAAATAAAAAAGTTGATATTTCATTAGACTTTAATATTCTAAGAAAGGAAGGGATTAAAATTATACAGGAGTTAACAGGCTCCTTTTGGACAGATTTTAATGTACACGATCCCGGAGTAACTATACTGGAACAATTGTGTTATGCATTAACTGAGTTATCATTTCGTACCGATTATAATATCGAACAGCTTCTTTTTACTGAAGGGAAAGAAGGTTTACCATTTTTTAAGCCTGAAGAGATACTTACAAATAATCCCCTTTCTGTAAACGATTTCAGGAAATTATTTTTAGATAACATTGTCGAAATTAAAAATATCTGGTTTGAGCCTGTAAAGGAAAGTGAGGCCGGTTTTAACGGATTATACAGGGTTTTATTAGATACATCGATAATATCAGCAACTCAGGAAGAAGAACAGGAGGTTATAAATAAAGTTTATAAAATATTTAGTCATAACCGTAATTTATGCGAAGATATATTTGAGATTAAGATTCTGGAACAATTGCCGGTTAAAATTTGTGCAGATATTGAAACAGATGGACTGAATGAGCTGGGGCAGATTATGGCTAATATATATTTTGCTGTTGAGCAATTTGTGAATCCCGAAGTTAAGTTTCATTCACTGGGCGAATTACTGGAAATGGGAAAGGGTTATGACGAAATATTTGAAGGACCCATATTAAAGCATGGATTTATTGTAAGTGATGAATTAGTATCTCAACCCGATATAATCATTATATCTGATGTTGTTAAAGTTATTATGCAGGTAGAAGGGGTTGTAAGTGTTAAAAACCTGTATATCGAGTTGGAAGGCGATAAGTATTTTAATCAGCTGATAATTCCTAAAGGGAAAATACCTAAGTTTATACATCATGGGATTTTTAATGATACTGAATTACATTCAATTAAGTTTTATAAAGGAAATATTGAATATAATGGTTTAAAGGCCGATTCTTTCAGGAAATACCTGAATGAACTTGTTTCTGAACATAAAAAATCGTTCAGAATTAGCGAATCTTCTTTTGAACTACCAGAAGTACAACAAGGCCTTAATTTTGAAAAATATTACTCCATACAAAATCATTTTCCTGCAATTTACGGATTGGGAGAAGAGGGATTGCCAAACAGGAATACAATAAAACGAAAAGCTCAGGCAAATCAGTTAAAGGGTTATTTAATGATTTTTGAGCAGTTTATGGCAAACTATTTTTCACAGTTAGCTCATTTTAAAGATTTACTGTCGATACATAAAAAACTAAATAACACATATTTTTACCAACATCTAAATTCGGTTCCTCAGGCAAAGTTGTTTTATGCAAATAAAAAGCATAAAGTTGATGATGCATACCTGGATTTTGGGAATATACCTGAAAATTATGAGAAGGGGCTTGGTAAGCTGAACAGTTATTTTGATGATTTTGCAGGACGAAAAAACAGAATACTGGATTTTCTTCTGGCGCTGCATGGAGAATCGTATACAAAATATTCAATAAGCCAGTTTAATTATTATTATAGCGAAGAAGAATTTAAGAATTTCCAGATAAAATGTAAATCAGCTTTGTTGCAGCAATTAGGCGATATTAATTACAACAGAGCCTCGGGAATTGATTTTTTAAGTAAAACAAATTCCTTGTTAACCGGATTTGAAAGAAAACTGAATGTAATATTGGGATTAGGCCTGGATGAAGATGAGCAGGGGAAAATATCAATTATTAAGAAAAAATCTGTATTTAATATACTCGATAAATACAAGATTAAATTAGTATCATCAGATTCCGGTTCAACAGTCAAAGCAAAATGGGAAAGCGAGTGTAACGTAGGAAATATTGGTCATACTCAGGAGTCTGTTAATAGTGAGTTTGATTTAATTGATGATGAGGATTTGGTCGATAATGTTTCAATGGAAAACGATGAATTATTATTTAAGCTTATTCCTTTTAAAATTAAATTAATTACAACTGATTTTCTTATTTCAGGTATTAATATAATGAATTACCGGGCCGGTAAAGTAAAAGAGAGGGAAGGTTACGCGCTAATTCATAAAGATGATGAAAATGCTGGTTGGAAATTGGTTGGGGAATTTGAAACTGAAGAAGAGTTGCTTAGAGCCTTTGTTCTTTTAAGAAATATGATTATTATGATGAATACCGAAATGGAAGGTTTTCATTTGGTAGAACATATTTTATTAAGGCCCAAACAGGATGAGAGGAAATATGGAATATACATAAAAGATGAAAATGGCGAATATATTCTGAAAAGTGAAAATCAGTATTCAATTGATGAACGAAAAGATATCCTTAAAATAATTGAGGAAAACTTTGCTGTGTACGATAATTATTCTGTAGAAAATGATGAAGACCGAAATATGAATATTAAATTCAGAATTCCGGGTACTGATATAAGGTTTACAAGCATACATCCTGATATTTCGGTTGAAAAAACACACTCGCAAATGGAAAGTTTATACCGCTATCTTTCTAATAAAACCGGAGTTTACTCTTTCGAGGAAAAAACAGGATTTTATGTTCAATACAATGGTAGCGATGTTGATATTCCTGAAAGTTATTTTACCTATAAAATCAGTCTTGTTTTTCCTTCGTGGACTGCAAGGTTTAATAATCCCGAATTCAGGACTATTGTTAAAGACCTGGTTTGGGAACAAAAGCCCGCTGCTATATTTGCCGATATACATTGGTTATCTCCCGATGAGATGAGGAAATTTGAAAAAATGTATAAAAAGTGGCAGGCGAATAATGTAAAGAACATCGAAAGCGAAGATTATTCCAATATAACGGGAAGTTCAGATTTGGCAAATTTCCTGTATCTTAAATAAAAAGAGGCAATTTATATAGATAATGAAATTAAGGAATAATTCGCATTCTGTAAAAAGGTTCTCGCTAACTGTTGATTATCCTGAGTTAAAGTCTGCTAAAGAAACTCAGGAAAAGGTGCTGGCGATAACCAGGAATAAATTAGTTCCCATATTAGAAAATACTTGTAATATATTTGGTAATGCATCCTTAATTCGAATAAAAAACCTAACCGTCGATTTAGGTGATATTCCTATAAATGAAATAGAATTGCAATTGCCACGTTTGTTTCAAAAAAAGATAAATCAGATATTCTCAGATTTTAATAGTAATATATACACAGGTAAAGGATTGTCGGGTGTTGAAGTAATTGATGCTCAAAAGCAATTTATTCTGTATTTTTCATATTATTTAAAGTACGGAACAACTCCCTGGTACTTCGATAATATATTTAGTCAATATACTTTTAACGAAGTTTTTGATTATTTAATAAAACAGAATAGTGATGAGTTTATAAAAGAATTTTTTGATTTATTGGAAAATTCATCAGCCCGAAGCAGACTCATCAAATATATCGATTCGGGAGAGGTTATTGAGATTATTAATAATTCAATTACACCAGTATCTGTACAATACATTATCGATTTTTATAACCAAGTTAAGAAATTGATACAGGATAGTTTTCGTATTGAAAGTATTCATCGAAATTATTTATTGCTTTACTTAAAGGAATTTTTGCTGTTGATTGTTTCCGAATCAAGGAAAAAAAATAAAACATTCGATTTTGTTGCTTTAACAAAACAGTTTGTGGGATTTGTTTCCGTAAAGAAAAATATTTCATTAAATAAGTGGGTGCCTGCTATATTCTACGAACTATCTTCACGAAAGATATTATCTTCTAAATTAGATCGTATTGTACTTACCATGCAACAGGAATATTTTTTCTTTATTGCAGACGATATTGAATTTAAAAGAGGGGTAAAGATTACAAAATCCGGTTATAAGCAATTTGATAGGTGGGTATTGGAAAAACAACCCGTTACGGGAAGATGGTTTTTAACCCTGACGGCTGAAATAGTAAAAGATTTGAGTGTCTTTTTCAGAATGGTGGATAAAGGCGAATTGGAAAAACTTGTTAAAGAAATAATAAGTGAAATTTTACCAGAAATCATCATCAGTTCAGAAGATTTTTCAAAATGGATTAATGTTATAATAATCGAAATAAAAACAAGATTTGGAGTTTCTGTTGATAAAATTGGTGAAAAATACAAAAGTTTAAATATTGCTGCAGATAAGCAATCTAAAACTGAAGAAAGCATTACAAAGAAAAAAACGAAAGAAAAAGAAACTACTAAAAAAATTTCAGAAAGAACTTCAGAAAGAACTTCAGAAGGTGTGTTAGAAAAAATCTCAGAACGTGCTTCAGATAAAAATATAAGGGATTATAATATTGCTCTTGTACGTCAATATATAAGTCTTTTTATTAAGGCAGGTATAGCACCTTTCAGAAAAATATATAAAAGTCCGGAAACTATATTAGCAAATCTTTTTGAAAAATATATTATTGAAGAAGTTGGTTCTAAGGATTTTATAAAGGAGCAGGTTGGGTATGGTGATATTTTGTTTCTATGGAGAATAAAAGAAAGTTTTGGTGAAAGACTTTTTAAATTAGTTGAACCTATTGTAAGCGATGAGTACCTGGGAATTTATGGCGATGTTGTCGAATTTGATAGCTTACTGTTTATTCATTATATTAGAACAGGTACATTTCCGTGGATAGAAATTATTGAAAAAGGGAAGGTAAAACTGATAAAAATTGTAGAACAATTTATTCTTACTGCCAGTTATAAAACCTTTATAGAAAAAGTGCTGGTGAAAGAAGAATTTTTCTACAATAAAGAAAGTATGGAAAAAGTTTTTGAAACACTATCAGTAAAAGTGGGGAAAGAGCTATTAATTATCAGAAAAGAATTGATAGAAAAAAAGCTTTTGGATACTCCGAAACTTAGGCAAAGTATCGACCAAAAACAAAAAGAAGAAAATATTTTAGAACAAACCAGTAAACATAAATTTTCAGGAAAACATATAACAAACATTAATGAACTAGCAGATATTCTTATTATCTTTTTCAGTCAGACACCTGTTAAATTACAAAAAAGTGAGGTTGAATATCTTTTTAAGGAAATAGAGAAATCAGCAAATAGAAGTTTTTACGAAACCGCATTGATGTTAATTAGTTTAGATAAAAAGATTTTTACTGTACTAATGGATTCTGTAAGCGAAAAACAGAAAGAATTTATAAAAAAACTGGTTAAAAGTTATAAAACCCGTTTTATCGAATTAGCCGAAGAAATAAAAGAATTGGAAAAGGAGATGGAGGCTTCTGTTAGTGAAGAAGGATTAGAGCAAATAGAGGCTTTTTATATTGGCAATGCTGGTTTGGTGCTTTTAAACGTTTATATGAAAAGGTTATTCGAAAGGCTGGGGTTTCTGGATAAAAAGGATTTTAAATCGGAAGAATTTCGTGAAAGGGCAGTATATATGCTGCAATATTTGGTATCAAAAGAAGTAAATCCTGATGAAAATAGCTTGATTTTAAACAAATTATTAGTGGG
>Ga0116151_10001724_pt1 | contig 20410 bp, 14 predicted proteins | sample AD_UKC117_MetaG_FD_89893 | JGI IMG/M metagenome (GOLD analysis project Ga0116151, IMG submission 89893) | Active sludge microbial communities of municipal wastewater-treating anaerobic digesters from Hong Kong - AD_UKC117_MetaG | ecosystem: Engineered > Bioreactor > Anaerobic > Digestate... | reverse complement strand
GACGTGCACTACCACTATCAGCGCGCGATGGAGGCCGTCGAGGCGGGCGTCCACAAGATCCGGCTGAACCCCGGCAACCTCCAGAATCGCAAGCAGGTCGATCGGGTGATCGCGGCCTGCAAGGAGCGAGGCATCCCCATTCGCGTCGGTGTCAACGAGGGCGGCATCGTCGAGCGCAAGGACAAGGACAAGCGCGCCAGCGAGAAAGAGAAGCTGAAGAGCGACTACGAGTCGCAGATCATCGAGATCATGCTCGAGAAGCTTGCCGACTACATGCAGATCTTCGAGGACAACGACTTTCACGACGTCGTCATCAGTTCCAAGAGCATCGACCCGCGGATCTGCATCCGGGCCTACACTGCCATCAGCGAACGCTACGACTATCCGCTGCATCTCGGTGTCACCCACGCCGGACCGAAGGAGACGGGGTGTATTCGCAGCGTCGTCGCCCTGGGAACGCTGCTGGCGAACGGCATCGGCGACACGGTCCGCATCAGTTACGCCAGCGATCCCGTGCTGGAAGTTGAAGACGCGCGCGAGATGCTGAACTGCCTGGGTCTGCGCCCCCGCGTGGAGCCCGAGCTGATCGCCTGCCCAACCTGCGGCCGGATCGAAGTCGACCTGATGACGATGGTGAAGGACGTCCGCGACAGGCTTCGCACGATCCGCACGCCCGTGAAGGTCGCGATCATGGGCTGCGTTGTGAACGGCCCCGGCGAGGCGGAGGGGGCGGATGTCGCCGTGTTCGCCGGCAAGGGCAAGGGGATCATCTACGTGCAGGGCGAGCAGAAGCGCATCGTCGGCGAGGAGGAGATGATGGACGCGCTGTACGAGGAGTCCGTCGCGTTCGCCGAGCGCGTGGAGCGCGGCGAGGCGACGCTCAACCGTGGCGGTGTGACGATCGCACCGCCGGACCCGCTGCCGCGGGCGGATGGGAGTCTGCCGCTGCCGGTTGTGAAGGGGTGATCCTCAGGGATTTGGTTCATGGAATCGGCGCCTGAAACTGAGCCGACAATCCTCGATTATGCGGCGCAGTCAGAGGACGCCAAATGGCCAATCACGTTTCCCATTCTGCTGGCCCATCATGACTTAACCACAAAATGCCATGCGTGTGGCAATTCGCATTGAGTGGCGACGCTTCGATTCTCGATTTAACAAGCCTTTCACAACTTATGATCAATCGTCGCATATGATTCATCGGCGGCGTGAATCATGCGCTGGGATTGGCGGCCGGGCACATAGCGTCGGTTCGCCGCTGCGAGGTTCATTCGCGTATTCACGCCTTGTCCCCAATACAGTGACGGCGCGCGACAGAATGCGATACTCCGGAGTGACACGCATGCAAACATCGAGAACCATTGCCCCGGCGACGGCGATCATCTCCACCACATTGCTCATCCTGGCGGGGCTCCTGGCGCCGACGAATGATGCGGGCGCCGGCGAGCTTGAGGTGGTCACAAACCAGTCCCTGCTGGATGTTGCCTTCTCTGACGACGCGACTCATGCGGCGTGGGCGACAAGTGGAGGGAACGGCTACTATTGGACACACGGTGTGACGATGACCGACTTGATCGTCTCCTTGTCACAATCTTACGTCACGGGCATGAGTGGTGATGGTATCACTGTCGTTGGGCATACCGCTGGTCGGGCATGGTATTGGCGAAGCCTCGATCATTTGAGAGTGGAGTTGCCATACAACACGGTCGATTATCGAGCGAGTCGGGCAACCGACGCGTCCACCAATGGGAACCGCATCGTCGGGGCGGTCGATCGCCAGGGGAATGGGAGTCCCCTGGTCATCCTCTGGAATCGGCTCAATCCGACATCACCGACGATCATCAATCCACTTCCGGGGGATGCGGCGTGTTTCCCTGTTGCGATCAGCGGCAATGGACAGGTTGTGGTCGGTGACAGCACGATTTTCAATAATGGGGACTATCATACGGCGTTCGTCTATCGCGAAGGCGCGTCGCCTGCGGTCGAGGAACTGCCGCCGCTTTCAGGGAACAATTATTCCAGCGCATCCGGACTGAGCCGAGACGGCCTTTGGGCGATCGGTGTGAGCACGACTTATGGTTCGGCCGTGTATCGAGGCGTTGTCTGGAATACACAGACCAGAGGGGCGTCTCCAACCCCCGAGTTGTATCGAGGCGAAAATTTCTCACCACTCGCCATCAGCGCGGATGGTGGCGTCGTAGTCGGGAATACATTTGATCCGACCCACACGTTTGTGACCGTCGCCGTGTGGCGGCGAAATCAAGGTGAGATCCGGGAACTGAACGAGCTTGCGGCCGATCTGGGGATCGATGTTGACGGTTGGGTGATGGATTACGCGATTGATGTCAGTGCGGATGGAAAGGTCTTTGCGTGTGCGGCGTCACGACCGCTGGGCGCCGGAACCCAGCGCTGTGTTGCGCTGATTCACATTGATTGCTTTGACGGACCTGTCATCAATTCGGAGCCCGCCGATCTCACTGCGTGCGCTTCGACTGATGTCGAGTTCTCGTTCGGGATTTCAAGCGCGAGTATGGTGGATTACCTGTGGCAAAAGGACGGCAATCCAATCGATGGTGAGCTGAATCCGACCGCGCTTACCGCGACGTTGACTATTGTCGATGCTCAGCCGGGGGATGTTGGCACATATAATTGCGTGGCAAGTAATGATTGCGGACAGCGTGTCAGCCGTTCCGCGACATTGTCGGTGTTCTCGGTTGCAACGGGGGATGGCAACGCGGACGGCCTGGTGGACGGGCGCGATGTGCAGGCGTTTGTCGAGTTCCTGTTGGGGAATGTCGCCGCGAGCCCCGGATACTGTGCGCTGGATTTTGATGCGGACGGCGTCGTGAGCCTTGCGGACGCTCCCCTGTTTGTATCGCTCCTTCTTGGAAGCTAATGCGGGCCGAGCGGCGCACTCAAGCGAGTTAAGGTCTCGCGAATAGTCGTACTCGACTCGGGCGTGTTCACAGCGCGATCGCGCAATCTGATCTCACTTCGCCGCCCGCTTCGCCGGCATCGGTATGAGCGACTCCGCCTCATGGAATTCCGGCAACAGAAGGATCGCGTCGAAGCGAAACGCCAGGTCATGCAGATCGGCGTGTGTTTCGCGGGCGGGGGGCTGTGACAGGAGCGGCCGAAGCGCCGTCAGGTCGAAGACGCACGCGCCGGTCTCCGGCGCCGCGTCGAGCAGCGCCCGGATCGGATTAGACGCCTTGTCGTGTTCCGTCGCCTTTCCGTCGCGATCGACGGAACGCCGCGCCATGACGCAGATGTGCAGCGAGTCGCCACCACGCGCCGCGGCCAATTCGGCGATGTGATTGCCCACGTCGAGCTGATCGAATGGGCTGTAACCGCGGCCGGCGTGAGCGCCGCCGATCTTGATGACGGCGCGCGGGTTCGCCCCGTCGCGGAAGTTCCTGGCGAGCGTCTGTTTCATCAGGCGAACGCGCTCATGATTGCTCTCGTAGTACATTCCGCGAAAGTACAGTCCATAGATGCGTTGCGACGCGCGCAGGGCGTCGATCATGTCGCGCAGCGATTCGTCTTCTGTGGCAAAAGCCGTCGACAGCGCTTTCCAGTCGGCGGGCGTCGCTGTTGAGAGGAAGGCCTTCGCCTTCGAGCCTGTCTTTGCGAAGTGCGCGAAGCCGGTGTTAGCGCGATCGAGGGCCGACCTGGCGATCACCTTCGCGTCATCACTCTTCGCCTGCGACACCAATTGGCCGAGCAACAGGCGCGGCGAGCCCGTGAACTCCTGGTCAATCCCCCAGCAGGCGTAGTCGAGTTTGACGGCGTCCGCGAGCAACTGGGCTTCGTCGCGCAGATGAATGAACGCGATGCTGAAGGGCGTCCTGCGAATCAGGCCTGAGACACCTTCGAATCCGGATTGCCTTGCCGTCTCCGCGACCAGCGCCGTCGAGCAGGGGCCCGTCTCCGTGACATAGGCGCTGTATCCCGCGCCTTTCAGTTCACGCAGCAGCCATGATGTGAACCGGCACGTCTCCTGATTGCCGTGACTCTCTCCAACGATCGTGAATTCCGACGTCCTGGCGCGTTGCAGTAGCCAGTCGGCGCCGGGACCGCGAAGTCTATCCGCCGTCAATGTCGCCTCATGGCGACTGCGCTCAATCAACTGCCGAAGGTCCGGCGCGTCCTCGCCATTGGCGATTGTGAACGGGAATGCAATGAGCAACAGGGACTGGACGATCATGACAACTCCTCTGTGAAAGGAATCCGGGGACCGCGACTTACGCGTGAATGACAGGTTGAACACTCCAATCCTACCCGTCGCATCGCGCGATTCATAGTATGTCGGCCGGCGGCCTGTCACAGGCTGTCAGATGGCCGCCGTGTTGATGGCGCCCGACTTTGATGAAGGTCCTGTTCACCCGCACACGCCGAGATCGCGGCGATCCCGATATGGACAAACCGTTGCCGTCGTGGCGAGACGTTGGTTAAGATGATCTCCCGCGAGGATCACTGACGATTCAGCCATGACATCAAAACCACCCAGTCTGCGAATCACGATCACCCGGCGCAGGAACAAGCGGCCTCTGCTGGTCTGCGAGCGCGCCGATGGATCGAAGACGATGGCCGAGACGAATGTCGGCGCCGAGCACGATCTGGCGCACTACGCCGTCGAGACGACACTCGGTTATCGCCGCGCCTTCTACGGTCTGCTCGCCAGTGGCATGGACATCGGGGACTTCGACGTCGCCGGCGCGTCCACAAAGATCGAGCTACCCCCCGAGGCGGGCGCGACGGAGTTTATTGTCGGCCTGCTGGAGATGGAACTGATCAGCGGCGAGGCAATTGCCGACTTCAACGCCGAGCTATCACGGGCGATGTCCAACACCCGCAAGCCGACCGCCGCGCCGGTCATCTCTGACGCCGATCTTGCCACGATGCGCGAGCGGGTTCTCGCCCTGAAGCGTCAGTGGCGCGCATTGCCGGAGGGCGAGTCCATCACGTTGGATTGGGTAGCGCCCGAGTAGCGCCCAAATGAAAATCGCGTTCGCTCCGCACAGGACATGCGGAACGAACGCGATGCGTCAGCGAATCGTGTGATTGACTTCTACTTTTTCCCGTACGGATCCTTCCGCGTCGAGGCGCCGACCTTCTGGAAGTCCACGTCCTCACAGAGATCCTGCGCATCGAACTTCAGGATGCAGTAGTAGGGCTTGCTGAAGATCCTGATGACACGGCCGTCGTAGAGCTGACGCAGACGGCCGGTCTTCTCGCTTCGCACACTGACGATCGGCGCCTTCTCCAGTTCACGCCGGCATTCCTCCGGCGATTTGCCTTTCACCTTCTCTTCCAATAGCGCCGCGCGCGGCAGGTCGAACTTGATGTCCGGCGTCGTCTCGACGCGTGAGAGCGAGCGGATCCTGCCGCCCGTCACTTCGACAACGTAGCGGTCCTTGTCGAGCGGGTTCGTGACGCCGGCGACATCGTAGATTCGCCATTCACGGCGCCCGCCGACTTCGCGCTGTGTGTCCAGCGCCGCGCCGAACATCTGGTCGGCGGCGGACGGAGATCGGCCCAGCAGGTCCTTCTCCTTGTCCTTCACGTCCACCTTGTCGACCACGCCGCCGATCACGTTGATCGCCGTGCCCACGCCCGCCGTTCCATCGCCGAAGCAGCCAGTGGCGAGCAGGCAGGCGCCTCCAACACAGATCGAGAGCAGCTGATGGCGACCGCGAGAATATCCGCGGAGTCGTTGTGGGATTCGGTGGCTGGACGAAGTCATGTCATCTCTCCTTGACGCTTGTTCGTGGTCCTGGTGGCGACGTTCAGTTCAACAGAGTCGCCAGTATCGCAGAGATTGTGCGGAGCCGACTTAATTGCGCCCTGACAGGCGGTTAAAAAACAATTCAGGCGCGTCCGCATGCGAATGGAACGCCCGCCGAAAGGGAAGGGCGGGTGGATTCGCGGGCGTTACTGCACAAGGGGCAGTTTCAGCACACTACCGCGCGCCATTGCGATCCGCTCGATGTGGCCCGTCACTTCGCGACCCTTCGCGCGCACGATCGCGTGGGCGTGGATCGACGTCCCGGGATGGGTCATCCTGCCGACGGAGTCTGATGCGAAAAACCCGACCACCTGGGCGTTCGGCGCGTGATCGGCGGTCCACCGCCATGGCGCCTGATCCGCCGTCAGTCGGCCGCCGGGCCGCATCGGGCATTCGCCATTAATAACGTGAATCTCCAGATCACTGACGCGTCCATCCAGCATGAACGGGAACGGCCGCGACGTGTCGATTCCGTTCGAGGCGGCGCACTGACGAATGAACATCTCCAGGTCTTCGCCCGCCAGGTCGCGATCGATCGGTATTTCGCGCCAGCTGTCCACGTACGCGACTGTCATCAATGCGGCCCTGTCGTCTGACGCCGTCATGGGGCCATCGACATGCAATTGCCCCTGTTCGGGTCGCGCGATCCACGCCCGCCCGTCGCGAATCGTGATCTCGCCCTCCAGGCCCGCCAGCGCCCCCACGCCGATGGCGTTGGGTTTCTCAAGCGCCTCGCCCACGCCAACGATCCCGGTCGCATTCTCGCCGCCGCCGCTGAGCACACGATGCATCTGGCCATATTGGGCGACGTCGATCGAATGCGTCGCGCATCCCGGCGCCAACGCAAGCCACGCCACGCTCATCGGGATAACCAACTTCCTCGTCGTCATGATGTACTCCTTTCAGTCAGCGCGGGTCATTGAGTGAAGGTGGATGGGAGCACCGATCGGCGCGTGTGGCCCATGAAATGTCGAGCGTTGCCTGTCGTCACGCGACTCAATCAGCGCGCCGCGCCCATCATCGTTTCACGCAGTGATCCTAGTTGGAATTCGCAATGGTAGCCATATTCTTCGGTCGGGCGTGTCACGCCCGGACGTCGCAGCGTGACGAGGGTATGACGTGACGCCGGGAATCCCACCGATTCCGCGTTCCACGGGTATGATGTCCAACCTATGCGACAGAGAAGACTCATTGCGTTCCTGCCGGCGGTGTCACTCGCGCTGTTAATCGCCTGCGACTTTGGCGAACTTTGCCCGACGACGTTGATGGAAGCGTCCGACGAATCCGCCGCCGTCACGATCCAGACGACGGGCGATCCTTATCTGCCCGGTTTCTACGAAAATACCTCATTCGACCTCGATCGATGCGAGGCCGATGCGCCGCTGAAGCTTCGTATCGTTGCGCCGACGGCGCCGGGGACTTACAGCGTCGTCGTTCTTCAGCACGGCTTCCAGGTGACGAACCACTCCTACGATCAGATCGCATCCCACATCGCCAGTCACGGATTCGTCGTGATTCTGCCGCGCATGTATGACGCGGGTCTCGGGCCGATCATCGGCATGCCGAGCGCCGCGATCGAAACAGAGCGGGCGGCCGTCGTCATTGACTGGCTTCCGTCGGGGCTCGAGCGCCTTCCCGGCGTCAGCATCAACAACACCCGGATTGGTCTCGCCGGGCATTCTCGCGGCGCCAAAGTCGCGTTCGGCGTGGTGAAGGCCGGCGCTTCACGCGTCGCGGCGCTGGCCGGCGTTGATCCCGTCGATGGAACAGGCGGACCGGGGGGGAATGAGCCACGCGTCATCGACGGGGTCCTGCCGTTTGATATTCCAACGCTGATCCTCGGCGCCGGTCTGGGGGGCGCCTGTGCCCCCGACGGCGACAACTACGCGGCCTTCTTCGACGCCTGCCCATCGCCGTCCGTGCTCGTCGTCGCGACGGACTATGGTCATGGCGATATGCTGGATGAAGAGACCGCCGGGCTGGCGGCGAGCGTCTGCGAGTCCAATGCCGATCGCGAACCGATGCGCCGCCTGACGGCGGGCCTGCTCGTCGCCTTCTTCCGAGCCCACCTGCAGAACAATTCCGAGATCCCCGACGGCATCGAAGCGCCGGGTTCACCAACGCGGATCACCATCGAACGCAAGTAGCCGCCCGTTCAGCGTGGGTGGCATGCTTGCCCTCAAAGGCAAGCATGTGAAGTCGCGATATCGACGGGGTGGCCCACCCCTTCAGGGGTGGGGGCGCGACGATGAAAACTCGGAATGCACGCTCAATTGATTCGAGAAGACCGCTCGCGTGCGCATCGTCGCGCCGGCGCCACCAAGGTGGCGGGCTACCCCGCCGACACGCAATTGACCGATTCGATCAACGGGCGCTACGGATGACAAGGCTCGCACGCCAGGCCTGGCGACGCGGGCCCCCTCGCTGGCGCTCGCGGTTCGGATATCGTTGAGTCCCCACCATTGGCGGCGATTGAGTTATGATACGGGTCCGGCGGATTCGCCGATCGGGGCCGAACATGAACACGCACGAGAACTTTTCCGATCGCATCGTCGACAAGCTTGAGCGGGTCCGCGCCCGCGGTCTGAAGTGCTTCGGTTCAGAACAGCACGGCTTCCGCCTCAATCCGCCGCTCAGCGAGGAGGCCGTCCGCGCATTCGAAGCGGAACATGGCGTTCGGCTTCCGGAGGACTATCGCGCGTTCCTCACAAAGGTGGGTAACGGGGGCGCGGGGCCGTATTACGGTCTCTATCCGCTTGAGAAATGGAACGCTATTGCCGCCGAGCATATTCCCGACCAGCTCGCGACCCCGTGCCCGATCCTTCGGGAACACGCCAACGGCGAGGACCTGCGCGACGCCATCGGTTGCGACTGGGAAGACTGCTTCCGAGGTGTCATCGCCCTCTGTACGCAAGGCTGCACGTATTCGGCGGGCATGATCGTGACGGGCCCGCATCGCGGGCAGATCGTCTATTTCAATGAAGAGGGGCCGGCCTGCTACTTCATCGACCATACCGATTTTGTTTCTTGGTATGAGCGATGGCTCGACGAATTGCTCGCGGGTTTCGACGATGGCTGGTTCGGGTTCGGGAAGGCCGGTGACGAGGCGTCGCTCGCCGCAATTCTCGACGACCCGCACGCGTCAGCGGATGACATCGTGGACGCGATGAGATCGCTGAGCCGAATGCCCACCCTGTCGGAGGCGACGCGCAAGGCGCTGCGTCGCCTGCAGTCCCACGAGTCCGGTGATGTGCGCAGTCGCATCCCGCACCTGCTGGTGAAAGGGGATTTCGCGGGCGCCGCCGAATCACTGACAGCCGGCCTGAGTGACGCTGAAGAGGAGGTTCGCGCCACATCGTTGTCCGCGATGGCCCAGGGCGCTGCGCCGAATTGGCGAGAGGCCGCGCGGGCGGCCCTGAGTGACAGCCGATTCCGCATCGCGACGAATGCGGCGCGACTGCTGGAGCAGGATGGGCAACTGACTCAGGAGGACATTCAGCGCCTCCTCGAATCGTCGGACAAATCGGTCCGGGCGATTGCCCTGGATTATTGGGGCAGAAACGCGCGGCGAATGCGCGATGTCGCGTTTCCCCTGGAGCTGATCACTCATCCGGATGTGGCGATTCGCCGCGCCGCGATACTGGCCGCCCGCGATCTGAAGTTGGCGGACGCCGTCCCCATCCTCGCCGTTCGGCTGGACGCCGAAGCGGACAACATCATCCGTGGCATTATCGTAAGAGCGCTCGTCGAGATGGCCGATCGCAGGGCGCTACCCGCACTGCTGGAATCAGCGACCAGCAAGGACGATTTTGTGCGCTATCATGTCGCCCGCGGGCTGAGGAACTTCAGAGGTCGGGATGTCCTCATCGCGCTGAAGAAGCTCGCGCAGGACCACACGACACCCCTGCAGCTGGATCAGCAGGGCAGACCGATCGCGACAACGGTCTGTACAATCGCCCATGTCGCGCGCCAGTCCCGCCGCCGCGTCCTCATGAGAACGATCTTTCCCTTCATTCGATAGGCGAAACGCGACACGCCTCACGTGTCAGTCGTTGTCTTTCTCCAGTGTCCTGAGCAGCGCCGCCGCCTCGATGCCCGCCCGCGTGTCGCCGTATCCATCCACCAGGCGCTCCAGCCGCTTCCGCGCCTTTCTCTTGTCGCCCGACGCAATCATCTCCTTCGCCTTCTCCAGCCGCTCCATCGTTCCCTGCGTCCACACGAAGTAGCGTGATCGCTTCAAAGGTCCGTCGTGTGAATTGGAGGAGATGTACGACAGACCCAGCTGCGTGCTGCGATCGCCCTTGCGCGTCACGATGAGTGTGCGGCCATGATGTGTTCCGACGAAGAGTGGTTTCTTCCGTCCACGATCGAGCGTCGGATCGAAACTCACCCAGCCCTGGCCCGGCAGGTACGCCTCCGGCCAGCGATGCCAGCCGCGATCGACAAACGGCAGTCGCCGCTTCGCCGGAACAATCGATGAACCCGCCATTCGCGTCGGTATCCCCGTCGCCCGGCACAGCGCGCAGAAGACGTGCGAGAATTCCGAGCAGGAACCGCTGCGTCGTTCCAGGACGACGGGCGCCGTGTCCCAGCCGTCGCCCCCCTGGTACTTGAATGTGTCCGCAATCAGATGATGGATCGCGACGGCGCGTTCCGTCGGGTCGGGATGTCCCTTCAGCAGTCTGTCCGCCGTCTCGCGAATGATCGGCGTCTGCAGACCGAAGATGCGATGGTCGCGCGTGTAATGGGCGATGAGATCGGGATCGACGTCGTCGTAGGATCCCTTCGAGGCGCCGGACACATCGGCCTGTTTCGGGGTTCGAAGCGTGACTTCGCAGGTGAACCCGACGCGAGCCTCTTCGCCCGGTTTGATCTCCGGAATCGCGACGCGCTTCAGCGTGTTGCCGTATTCGTCGTGTCGATTTGATATATGGACCGGCCGGCCGAACGCCTCGACGCGAAAGCCCTCGATCGTCTGGTAGTCGTCATTGGAGGGAACCGTGAGGTAGACGCGAACGTCCCGCAGCGTGTCGCGCGATCGATTTCGCAGGACATGATGATAGGCGACTTCATAGCGAACGCCGGTCTCTTCTCCCGTCCTGTCCGAGGTCATCGGCGCCGTCGCCAGCAGAACGAACAGCAGCGTCGTCGTGTCCATCGCGTTCCCCTTCCGAACGAGAGGAGAGTCATCACGCGTCAGCGGGGACGTTACCCTGGGCCAACCGCGCCACGGCAGGAATAACATGAAAACAGCCCGCCCCTCATTGGGGTCGGGCTTGAGAATATCACTGGATTCTACCGTTCCCCGATCGGGGAATGCCAACGAATTCGCGAGCGACAGGCGCCCGGCCCGCCGATCAGTAGATCACGAAGCCATCCGCATCGACGAAGACGTCGAAGTTGATGTCGTCGCCGACGAACTCGAACGTGACTTCCTCTCCGCAGAAGTAGTCGATGTCCTGCTCGAAGATCGGCAGGGCGTCCAGCACGATGACGTCGTTGAAGACATACTGCTCTGCGTTCGTGCTGGTCAGGAAGATGAGTTCATCACAGAAGAAGTCAGTCGGAACAATCTCGCCGGGAAACACGATGCCCAGATCCAGCGAGAAGACGTTTCCGTCGATGTCTTCGTACTCGATGAATGGATCGATCTCGAAGTTCGTGCTGTTGATGACAGTGACTGTGATCCCGGGATCCACAAACGGATCGCCCACGACGGGACCGACAGGAAAAATCGGAAAGCCGGTCGCCACACAGGTCTGCCCCATCGTCGCCGCGAGCGACAGAACCAGCAGCCCGGCCATCATCACATTTCGCATCGTCTCTCTCCTCAGTCGTATGTCCGAGCGCATCGGGCGGACGTCGCCGCGCCGCCCCGCGGATGTGACGGTTCCGACACAATGTTGCGGGCCGCGTTAACCGAAAAAACGGCCGAATTTCCGGGGCGCGGGTCAAGGTTGGCGTATCAGGTCGCGTGGACCGGTGTCTCCGCGATGCAAACGCCGATTTTGCTCGAATTTGCGAGCGTTTGCGACCCTTTGCGTGCGATTGCAGCGTGGAAATGCCCCCACAGGGCGACGACGCCGCATCGAGGGTCCGAATATCCGGATAACGACTTCCAACTACCGAAAATCCTCGTCGCTGAGAAAAACACGAGGCGGAGGGCGCCGAATCCACCGCACGCCGATGGCGGCGCGGCCGATGTAAGGGCAAACGCAACGCCGGCTCGACTCACGCGAGATCCTTCGAATGAACACACGAACCTCCGTCCTGACGACGACCTTCCTCGTGGGGCTCGCCTGCGCCGGCTACGCTTTCTATCACCTCTACCACAACTGGAAGCTCACGGAGAATGGCGTGCGAACCACGGCCTCCGTGTTCTACCTGGACATGCGAGTCGATCGAATCCGGGCGTCGTCCTTCAAGCACTACCGTGTTGACGACTACAGCGACGAGTGTTTCAAGACTGTTGTCTATTACACCAAGGGCGGCGAACGCATCATCTGGCAGTCGCGCGTGTCGACGGATCTGCCCGACTGGTTGCGCGGCGACCATGTGTATGAAGAGCGCGCCGCGACGATTCTCTACAGCCCCGAAGATCCGTACTACTGGGAATTCGAGAAGCCGCTGACGCTCTTTGTGAACTGGTTCGTGCTGCTGTTGGCCGGACTGGGGCTGATGAGCCTCTCCTTTGGTCCCTACGACGCCGTCATGCGCCGCCTTCGCGACTCAGACGAAGATCGTGAGCGAGCCCTGGCGTCCATCCGCGAAGAGCTCTACACAGCCAGAGAACCGGCCAGATCGTCAGCGCCCGCGAAAGACACCGAGACGATCGACACACGTGTTCGCACCGCGCCGCCCGGCGTCGATCCCGACGCGCCGCTCGTGGATGAGGCGACGACATTCGGCCCGGGTGACGTCGATCGGGAACGGGAACCGGCCTACGCGAGCTATGGCGAGGCGAATCACGACGCCGGCGATTCGAGTCGCGACGGCTTCGGCGAAGATACCGATCCCTTTACCGAGATCTGACAGCAAGCGTTACGGATCGTGGCCTATTCGCCCGCGATGATCTCGCGGACCTCCAGCACTTCGACAGTCGGTCCCAGTTCGCACGTGACCTGCAGATCCCCTCGAATCTGGATCAGCAGACGCGAGCGCGCGCCGACAGTCGTCGCCTGGTCGAAGAGGTCGTCATCCAGATTCGCATCCTGGAAGAGATGATAGAAGATCCCGTTGTCACCCTCCCAGGCGAAACAGGGCGCCTGCCCGAATCGTTCCACGCGAACATACGTCCCCTTGATGAGGAAGGGCGATCCTGAAGACAGATCGAACGACGGCAGCTCCAGCGTGCACGCCGGCGCCGCGAGCAGGGAACAGGCGGCAAGTGAAATCGTGACGAGGGCGAGTATCGTGCGGCGCTGTCGAAGGATGAGGCGTTTCATTGTCGTTGGTCTCACTGGGGTCAATCGAACGTCGATAATCCTGGATCTTAATCGGCGAGGGTCAGTGATTCGACCAATCGATCGAAAATCGGCCGGGCCGTCGCGATCGCCTCGGACTTCGCATTGACGGATACGAAGGCGCACACACCGCCTCGATAGGCGATGGCGCCCATCCACTCCTTGCCGTCGGACTCGCCCCAGGTTCGCCGGTAGCCGGACCAGCCATTGTATGTGATGGGCTTCAGTTCCGAAGTCGGCGTCTTGCCGGCGAAGGGCCGTTCGATCAGCTCCGCCAGTCGATCGCCGACCTCCACGTCCGGTCGCCGCGCCGAGACGGCGAATGCGGCGCCGGCGTCTTCCTTCACGATGTTGGCGACATCGCCGACGAGGACGATCCGCCAGTCCGGCGGATAGGCGAAGGAGAACAGACCGGTCGACGCCTCATATCGCGCCCACGCGGCCTCCGCCGTCGTGGTCGATTCCTGCGACGGGGATCTGCAGCCGGCGAAGATGCAGGCGGATGCGACGACCAACAGGCGTGGATCAGGAAATCGCCGCATCGCCACTCCCGCGTCAGTCTTCGACGAAGCCGTCATCCGCCATCTTGACGATTCGCGGCAGGAAGCGCGCCCGCGTATCGACCAGGTCCGCCTGCGCCGCCATGACGTGATCGATGTTCTTGTACACGCCGGGCACTTCGTCGAGGCCCGCCGAGATCAGCTTGACGCGATGTTTCTTCAGATCCTTCTGCACGGGATTCCATCGAAACGTCTGCTTCGCCTGCTTGCGGGACATGACGCGGCCCGCGCCGTGTGCCGCCGAGTCGTAGCTCGCCGGATTGCCTTTGCCCTCGACCACGTAGGCCGGCGACGCCATCGAACCGGGAATGATCCCGATGTCGCCCCTGGCCGCCGGCGTCGCGCCCTTGCGATGCACGACGACTTCCCGGCCGGCGTGTATTTCCTTCCAGGCGAAGTTGTGATGGTTCTCAATCTGCAGCAGCGGCTTGAGCTTCAGGTCGCGCAGAATCGTCGCGTGGATGCAGTGATGGTTTGCCGACGCGAACTCGCCCATCAGCTGCATCGCCTCCCAGTACTCCGCGCCCTCGCCGTCGAGCGGAAGCCAGGACAGATGGCGGAACTCGCGCGGAATGTTCGGATGCATCGACATGGCCATATTGCTGTAGTACTCGCACGTCATGGCGCCGGGACCGCGCGAGCCCGAGTGTGTCAGGATCGCGACATATCGGCCCGGCTCAACGCCTCGGAAGGTCTCCGGGAACTCAATTTCGCCGATATCGACGAAGTGATTCCCGCCGCCGCTCGTTCCAAGCTGCTCTTCGGCCTTTGCGCGCACTTTCCGGATAATCGGCGAGATGTTCCAGTCCATGTCGAGGACGGGCGCATCGCGCCGATCGCGGCCGTTGAACTTCGCGCCGGCGCCGAAGCGCGTGTTCTTCTCAACGGCGCGGATCAGTTCGTGTTCGTTCTTTTCAATCGGGTCCGCCGCGCCCCCTTCGATCGGCATCGGCAGGACGCTGAGCATCATCCGGCAGGCAATGTCCACACCCACGGCGTAGGGAATCACGGCGCCTTCCGTCGCCAGGACACCGCCGATCGGCAGACCGTAGCCGAGGTGCGCGTCCGGCATCAGGGCGCCGCCGACGCTGATCGGCAGTCGCACGGCGTACTCCATCTGTTTGATCGCGCCGCCATCGATCTGCTCGGCGCCCCAGACGTTGTACAGCGACTTTGCGTCCGCTTCCTCGCGGATGTCGTAGCAACTCGGCGCGCCGTGGATCAGCTCGGAAGCGATCGCGCCGAAATGGGGCGATTCGAGCATCGACTCGGGGTTGTCGCGCAGGGCGTGGACCGCCGCGCGCACGTCGACGGCGCTGACGCCGGCGCTGCGCGCGTCGCCGCACGCTTTCAGGATGTCCGCGATGATGGGCCCTTTGGGGAATCCGATTTTGCTGATTTCTCGCGCTTTCATGTCTGTTCGAATCTCACTGTGCGCGCGAACGGGAAGCCCTCGCCTCCGGCCCGGACGCGTCAACCTGACAAGAGTATAGCGGGGATGCGGGGACGCTGTCGAATGTCGCGCCGCCCGCCGGTGTGGGTCAGCGTCGGCGCCGCCGCATTCGACGAATGCCGACGAACGTCAGCAGCAGCGAGATGGCGCCGCACGGCGCGCAGCCCGGGACGCCGCAAAGCGATTGTCGGAGGAGTCGGCAGATGGCGTCATCGATGAAGGGCGCCTCTGTTGCAACATCCGGCGCGGGCGCTCCGCTGATGTTCGCGCAATCCACGACGCCGCAGTTCGTGTTGCTTCCGAGGTACTCGCCGTTCATCGCCGTGCAGTCGTCGCTCGACAGGTCGGAGCAGCTGTTGTCGCCAAAGCAGCAGGCGCCGAGCGGCGCCGGGGCGGGCGCGGGGCCGGATGTCGAGCAGTCCGTGTTGGCGCACAACGTGTTGTCGCCCCGGTAGCTGGCGCCGCCATCCTCGCAATCCGCCTGTGTCGTCTCGTTGCAGGTTCCGTCGCTGATGCAGCAGGCGCCCTGCGGCGCAGGCTGCGGATCAGGCGTCGTACAATCGACGGCGGCGCACGCGACATCATCGCCGCGATAGGCGCCGCCCTGCGTCACGCAGACCGCCGGCGTGACGAAGACACACGATTCATTCTGCAGACAGCACGCGCCCAACGGCGGACAGGCGCCGCCGCCGCCGCTGTTGCACTGCGATCCCACGCCCAGCGCTTCGCCGGACATCGACGCACAGCATTCGGGAATCTCGAAGACACACGCGTCGCCGGGCAGGCAGCACGCCTGGCGATCCACGACTTCGCCGGCGCCGAAGGGGCCCGGCGTGATGCGTTGCCCGCCGGCGTAGAGGGCGAGACCATTGAGCAGCAGCGTGGCGCCGTCCTCCAGCGTCAGTGTGTCGCAGTAGACGGCCTCGAAACCGTCCAGCGGGCGATTGCCGTTGTCGATTTCGTCGACCAGCTGCAGGGCGCCACCGGCTTCGACGCGCAATTCCGCAAAGTCAAAGTTGTTGTCATAACCGCCGTCGGCGAGCGCCGGTCCGACATCGCGGCCCGCGGCCTCCAGCGTTCGGTCCCACGGCGCCTGGCCGCACAGGACGGCGCCGCCCTGAAACACGAGTGATGTTCCCGGCTCGAAGGAAAACAGCGCTTCGTCGGCGCCGCCAATGACGAATCGGCCGCGCGCCGTCAATTCGGCGCCGCCCGTTACTTCGAACGTCGCGCCCGAATCAAGTGAGAACAGCCTCGCCGCGACGCGCGAGGCGTCGATGCGCAGCGTCCCGTTTCGCCGGACGTTGATCGGTCCCTGCACGATTCCCGTCGAACCGTTGACGACGTCGAAGATCGCCCGCTGGTTCGGCTGTGTGAAGGCGTCGTCGCCGATTTCCCAGAGCGTGAAGTTCAGAAGCTCGCCGCGATTGAGGATAAACGTTGTCAGGTCTGTCGGCTTGAGGAAGATGGGGCCGCAGCCGTCGACGGTCTCTGGATCGTCACCGTCATCGCCGCCGTCACCGACGGTCACGTTCGCGCCGTCGGCGAGGATCGACGACATCCCGCCGAGCTCCTCGTGAATGTCTGTCGCGATCATCAGCGTCGCGCGCGAGCGCGCCACGAGGGCGCCGTTGTTGAAGGTCATCTGGCCGGCGATGACGAGCATGCCGTCGTCAGTCTGCCCCGGATCGTTGGCGGTGATCGCGCCAATGACGGCGTTTCGCAGGTCGGCGTTGATCAGGCCGCGTCCTTCAACGCCGACTTCGTTGGTGATGATGGCGGGGATTGTGGAAGTCACGCTCGCCGAAGGTCCGGCCAGTCGAATCACGCCGTCGGCGCCGCGAATCCGGAAGGACGTATTCGCGTGAAACGTGCGACTGTCTGGAATCAGCAGTACACCTTCGTTGACCATGCCGTTGACGCCGTCGAGCGTCAGGTTGCCTGGCGCAAGTGTCAGCGTCGAATGATCACGGAGCACGAGCGAAGAAATCGTGACGTCGAGATCCGCCTCGACATTGGCGGATGGCGCGTCGATGCTCCCGTCGATGACGACGCTGTACTGCTCGGCCATCGTGTTGTTCGGCACACTGGGCGGCAGCCAGTTGTTCGCTTCCGACCAGAGGTCGTTCACGGCGCCGGTCCAGCGGCGGCATTCGTCGGGCACGCCGATCGGATCCAGTGTGTCGGCGCTGACGTCGCCATTGCCGTCGGGATCCGTCGGATCGATGTCGCAGGCGTCGGGGACGCCGTTGTTGTTGCAGTCGGGATCGCAGCCCGTCAGGCAGAAGTAGGGACCACCGGGCGCGCTCGTGTACACGTAGATGTCGCATTCATCGATGACGCCGTTGTTATTGCAGTCCGACGCGCAGTCGCCCGACGTGCAGAAGAACGGACCGCCCAGCGCCGTCGAGCTGGCGTCAATTTCGCATCGATCGAGGATGCCATTCTGATTGCAGTCGAGGGAGGGATCGAGCTCGATCTCGATGCTGTCCGGCTGCATGTTTCCATCGCAGTCCGTGCAGTCGAAGTCCGCACAGAGGCGGCCGGGCCACCAGAAGAGTCCGTCGCTGGACGCGACGCACGTCAGAAAGTCGGACTGCACGCAGCCCGTCGTCGTGCAGCAGACGCCGACGCCACAGGCGGGCGCGAAATCGGCGCACTGTCCGTTTTCGAGAAAGCGCTGGCCGAGCATGGCGCAGTCGGCGGGGACGACGTCGACGACACACGTTCCCAGTGTGTCCTCGCAACAGGCGCCCATCTGTGCCGACGCGCGTGTCGAAACGCTCATGAGCGCGACAAGCGCCGTCAGAATGATCGATGTCTGGCTGATCCGCATAATGATCGTCGGCCTCGGCCTCAGGCCCCCCGATTTCCAAGGCGATTGTCGTGGTCAATCATAGGCGCGGGGCAGGGTTCGCTTTGTCGAACCAATATAACCATCCGCCCCTTAGTTTTCCGCATTCCCGGCCGCCCACCACTGAATCACGCCGGGCTGAAAGTAGTATGGACCGCGGTTTGAAAACACGACGCCCGATAAGCGGTGGCTCACGCCCCACAATTCGGGTTCGTGATAGAGGTACGTGCGCGGCTGTTCGTCGTAGAGAATCTGGCGCATCCGACGGAAAATAGTGATCCGCTCCGTTTCGTCCGTCACGCTCTCGGCGGTCGAGAAAAGGCGGTCTATTTCCGAATTCGAGTAGCCACCGAAGTTCACTTTGCCGCCGGTCATGAATTCCGTGGTATGCAGTTCAGGGGCGACGCCGGGCGTCACGGCGCCGAGATACGCGTCGAAACGGCCCTCCTTCAGGCGTTCGATGTACTCGGCGCGATTCGCGGCCGCTACGATCGTGACGCGGACGCCGACATCTTCGAGGCAGTCGCGAACGATTTCCGCAATCTGCGCATCGGCCGCCAGCTCGCCGTTGATGACGAGGCGGAGTTTTAATTCGTTCTCTTTGGGATCTCTGTGCGCCTTGTCCGTCGACCTGCCACCGCGGAGGATCTGTTCCGCCTGTCGCGGGCGATACGCGAATCGCCGGACATTCGGCGCCGTGAACGGCGAATCGGGCGCCCAGGGTCCGAAGCACGCCGCCGCCAGATTGTTCGTGACCTGGGCCTTGATGCGATCGATGTCGATCGCCATGGCGAGCGCCTGACGGACCTGCGGATCGGCGAGACGCGGTTCGTCACCTCTGCAGTTCCATCCGATGTAGTGGTATTGTGATGAAGGTCGTCGCGCCTCGCGCCCGGCCCGTTCAAACGCGTCTGAGTAGATTTGTGTCTGGTATTGCTCGAATGTCAGCTCCACCAGGTCAAGCTCACCGGCGCAGAATGCGTCAAGCCGCGCCTGCGGCGATTTCAGCCAGTGGATTCGCAGTCCCGCGACGGTCGGTCGCAGGCCCTCGGCCTCGTAGTCGGGATTGGGCGCGAGGCGAATCTCGTCGGCGTCCCACGCCTCGAATCTGAAGGGGCCACTTCCGATGGGCGCGTGATGCAGTTTCTGGAAATACGTCGAAGTCCGCAGCGTCGGATCTTCGGACAGACCGGGTTCGAAGCGATGTCTGGGGATGAGCTCAAAGTTGGCGCTGACGCGCCACGTTGCGTGCGGCTGTTCCAGCTGGATCGTGAACGTGCGGGGATCGACGGGGATAATGTCCTTGATCCGCGACGCCTGTCGCCGCTTGTCGGATCGAACCTCGAGGGAGATCGTCTGGCGCCAGCTGAACTCGATGTCCGCCGAGGTCAGCGGCTCGCCATCGTGCCATGTGAGACCTTCGCGCAGTCGAATGGTCCTGATCGTCGGGTCCTCGTCCTCCGTGATCGATTCGACGAGATGAGGATTCGGAACCAGCTCGAGTCGATCCGTTCGCCAGAACAGTCGTTCGAAGAGCAGTTCGCAGACGAAGAGATCGCCGCGTCGCATGTGCATCGGGTTGAGCGCCGTCGGCGCTTCGGGGGCGTTGATCGTGATGACGGCGTTGCGGTCGACCGCCGCCGCATTTCCGGGCGGCGTTTCGGCGGCGCGGGCGACACCGCTGGTGGCCTCCCACATTTCCTGCTGGGCCAGGCGCTGGGAGAACACCTCGACCAGGTCTGCGGCGTCCTTCGCGACTTCCTTTGAAGACACGAGGGCGTCGGAGAGCTTCGCAATCACGGCCACGGCGCCGATCAGGGCGAGGCCGACGACGATTTTCACCTTGTGGCGCCGGGCGTGTCGCGACGCCACGTAGAGGGCGCTGTCGCGTCGCGCCGAGATGGGCTTTCCCGCCAGGTAATGGGCGAGGTCGTCGCGGAGGGCGTCGACTGTCGCGTATCGACGTTCGGATTCCTTCGCGAGCGCCTTGAGGACGATCGTCTCCAGGTCGCGATCGACGGGTCGTCCGCCATCAGCGTCGGCGCCGTTCGTTGTTCGCCATCGCAGCGGCGTCGCTGGCGGCGCGTTGAGCACGTTGTTGATGCCGTCCGAGAGGGATCCCGTCACATCGTAGGGCAGTCGCCCCGTGATCAGTTCATAGAGCAGTACGCCCAGGGCGTAGATATCGCTGCGCGTGTCGATGGCGTCAGGGTTTCCGCGCGTCTGTTCGGGCGAGGCGTATGCGATCGTTCCCATGAAGCCGCCCGCGATCGTCGTCAGCGCGAATCGGCTGTT
>Ga0116151_10001723_pt1 | contig 20421 bp, 22 predicted proteins | sample AD_UKC117_MetaG_FD_89893 | JGI IMG/M metagenome (GOLD analysis project Ga0116151, IMG submission 89893) | Active sludge microbial communities of municipal wastewater-treating anaerobic digesters from Hong Kong - AD_UKC117_MetaG | ecosystem: Engineered > Bioreactor > Anaerobic > Digestate... | reverse complement strand
TCTTGAATCAGGGCGGCAGTCTGCATGTTAAAAAAGGTTTTCCCGAACCGGCACGATTGCACCAGGCAGTCAGCTTGCTTACAACGACGAGTCCGTCCTACCCTTTGCTGGCTTCCATGGAACTGGCTAGATTGTTCATGGAGCAAGAGGGCCATAAAAAATTAGAGCAGGCCAGACGATGGTCTGTGGAGTATAGAAAGAAAATCAATCAAATCAAAGGTCTGCATTGCCATGCCGATGAATTAAAAGCAAGAACAGCAATAAGCGGGATCGATCCTTTGAAAATAGTGATTTCGTTGCCCGGGTTGACGCTCAACGGCTATCAGTTGTCAGCCATTTTAAGGGAACAATATCATATTCAATTGGAGATGGAAACAGAGCTGGTGATTTTAGCAATGTTTTCCCCTTTCCATGAGGTTGAAGACTGGGAACGTTTTTATCTGGCCTTGCAGGAGATTGCTGCCGGTTATGCCGGCAAGAAAAACAGACCCCGGCAGGTAGAAGCACCACCTGCCCCCCAAGTCGTTTTAAGCCCGAGAAGGGCCTATCAATCTGCTAAAATAAATGTTGCACTGGCTGCAAGCCGCAATATGATTTCCGGGGAAATGGTGGCGGGATATCCACCCGGAATTCCGTGCCTGCTTCCAGGCGAACGAATTTCGGAAGAGATTTTGGACTATTTGTTTTATTTAAAGAGATCTGGAGCGCGCATCCAAGGACCCAGTGATGCGAAACTTGATCATATTATGGTGATAGAATAAGACATGAATTGCTCGAGGCGGTGAGGAATTGAAAACAAACGGAAAGTTTATTAGTCTGGAAGGGATCGATGGTTGTGGGAAAACCACGCTGCGCGATCAGTTGTCGGATTACCTGCAGGGAAAATACGAAATTCTTATGCTGCGGGAACCGGGAGGAACAGAAGTATCGGAAAAAATCAGAGAGATGTTGCTGGACGTTCGCAACGTAGGGATTAGGCCCCACACAGAAGCTTTCCTGTATGCGGCGTCCCGCAGTCAACTGGTGGAAGAGGTAATCCTGCCTGCCTTGCAGGAAGGTAAAGTCGTCATCGCCGATCGTTTTATGGATTCGACCATCGCCTACCAAGGCTACGGCCGAGGGATTGATATAGAGTTTCTCAAAGTGCTGAATCTTTTATGCACGGGTGGTGTGAAACCGGAGTTGACCCTTTTGCTGGATATCGAACCCGAGGAAGGTCAAAGGAGAAGAGACCAACAAGCTCCCGATCGTTTGGAAAATGAGGGTGTGGAGTTCCAACGTCGGGTCAGAGAAGGGTACCTTGAGATGCAAAAAAACGAACCTGAGCGGATTAAACTGATCAATGGAGGAACTGGTATCATTGAAGTGCGGGAACAAGCTTTACAGTATTTGTCTGTGTTATTATAGTAACAGGGAAGAAAAATCTGCAGCAGACGCAAAGGGAAAAATCGCTGCTGAGGTGTGAAATGGGTTATTTTGACAAGATCATCGGACAGGAACGGGCAATATTACCGTTGCAGAGATCGCTTGCCAGCGAGCATATAAGTCATGCTTATCTTTTTTTGGGTCCGACCGGAGCAGGCAAATACACGACAGCCCTGGAAATGGCCCGAGCCTTGATCCTGGGCAGTGATCCGCAAGGTGAAGCGTATTGGCGCGAAGAAGTACATCCTGATTTTCGAATCATTGAAAAAGCAGAAAAAAAGAGCATGATCGGGATTGAGCAAATCACCAATGACATTGAGCCTTGGTTGGCTTTAAAACCCTATCGGGCCAAGCGTCGGGTGGTTATCATCAAGGATGCGCAGCTGTTGTCGCTGCCAGCTGCCAACGCGCTGCTCAAAACGCTGGAAGAACCACCCGATTACGCGGTTATTATTTTAGTAGCGGATGAGAATAATCTATTGGAAACAATCATTTCCCGTTGTCAGGTGATCAAATTCGAACCGTTGCGGGAAGAAGCGCTAACCGCCTATCTGGAGGGTCAGGGCATGGAGTCTTCCAAAGCAGTTCATTTGGCCAGATTGGCGCAGGGCAGCATTACGACAGCTTTGTTGTTTGCCGAGGAACAATGGCATGAGATCTGGGGATCGGCTCAAGACGTGCTGGAATCATTGGCTGGCGGGAATCCCTTGGAGGTTTTTTTGGCGGCGGAAAAAATCGAAAAACAGCCGCTGATTATGGTATCTTTACTGGAGACGATTCTGCGAGATGTTTGTGTATATCAACAAACCGGCAATTCTAAACAATTACTGATGGAACACAATCTGCCGTTTTGTCAGAAATGCAAGCATTTACATCCCGAGCAGGTTGGGCAGGCGCTGGGCAGGATCAGCAGCCTGAAGAAAATGTATCGTCGCTCAGTTAACCCAGTTTTGCTGAATATTAACATTCTCTATGAATTACAGACTGCGTTAAGATAGGAAGACAAGATGGTTTGGAGTCAGGTGAATATAAATATGGTTAGGAGGGATAACCGTGGCGTTGGTTGTCGGAGTGAGATTTAAGCCGGCCGGCAAGATATATTATTTTGACAGTGGAGATTTTGAATTGGGAAAAGGGGATGCAGTCATCGTGGAAACGGTGAGGGGGATTGAATATGGAGAAGTTGCCCTCGGCAAACGAGAAGTTGAGGATGATCAGCTGGTGCTGCCCCTCAAAAAAGTAATCCGTGTCGCCAATGAAGAAGATAAAAGCGTTTATACGAGCAACAAACAAAAAGAAAAGGAAGCCCTGGAATTGTGCAAGGAAAAGGTGCGTTTGCATAATCTGCCCATGCGTTTGATTGATGTCGAATATACTTTTGATATGGGCAAGATTATCTTTTATTTTACGGCCGAAAGCCGGGTGGATTTTCGGGAATTGGTCAAGGATTTGGCATCCATTTTCAAGACCCGAATTGAATTAAGACAGATTGGGGTAAGAGATGAGGCCAAGATGCTGGGGGGAATCGGTACCTGCGGAAGAGTTCTTTGCTGTAACAATTTCCTGGGTGATTTTGAGCCGGTTTCCATACGCATGGCCAAGGAACAAAACCTTTCTTTGAATCCGACAAAGATTTCGGGGATCTGCGGACGCCTGATGTGTTGTTTGAAATATGAATCTGAACTATACGAAGGCAAGGGAGATAAGAATGGACGAAACAGCCAAAAATGTGCTGGAGTTGAAGACCATCATTCGTGAAATGGTACTTGAAGTGGGAGAGCTAAAGGAAAGAATTACCCGCTTGGAAAGCGCTCTACAGGAACAGGCAGAGCCGGAGTCGGTTAATATCAGGAAGCCTGACAGGGAAATCATCGAGTTGCAGGGGGAAGGTTACGAGCGACTGGGCATGCTCTACAAGGATGGATATCATGTTTGCCCGTCCAATTTTGGCGACAGTCGGCAGGAAGAGTGCCTCTTCTGTCTGGCTTTTATTAACAAGGAGTGAGCGTTTGCTGAATGATGAAATACACCCTGATGAAAGCCTGGATGATCTGATTCTTGGCAAGATGAAGGTTATTCAAGCCAGAGAAGGGTATCGCTTTTCTCTGGACGCCGTTCTCTTGGCGCATTTTCCTGCTGATACCGGAGTCAGGCAGGTAATCGAACTGGGCTCAGGCAGTGGTGTGGTATCGTTACTGATGGCCTGGAGAGCACCCCGGGCACATATCACAGCCTTTGAGGTTCAACCCGCCATGGTTGAGAGATCGCGTCGCAGTGTCCTTCTTAACGGTCTGCAAGAACGAATTGATATCATGGAAGCCGACATCAGAGAAACAGAAGAAATATTGCCGGGAGGGAACGCTGAACTGGTTTTGAGCAACCCTCCTTTTTGGAGACAAGGAGAGGGAAAAGTCAGTCGTGGTGCCGAAGAGGCGGTAGCCCGCCATGAAATCATGATGGGATTGCCGCAACTGGTGGAAAAAGGGGCCTATCTTCTGGCGCCGGGCGGAAAAATGGATATCATTCACCGGGCTGAGCGCTTGGATGAGGCCATGGAATTGTTTCGTCTGTATAAAGTACCCATCAGGAGATTGCGGTTTATTCACTCCTTCAGTGACCGCACAGCACGGTTGGTTTTAATCGAAGGAGTCAAGTATTCCTCCGGTCCGGTGACGATTATGCCGCCATTGATCATTTACGAACAAACCGGGGTTTATAGTCAGGAATTGCGAAGTATATACGGCAAATAGATGCCAGGGAAAGAGAAAATGACAGAAGTTATACAAGGAGAAAAAAGGATGCAAGCAGGCACGCTATATGTATGCGGGACGCCAATCGGCAACCTGGAAGACGTCAGTATCCGTCTGCTAAAAACCCTGCGCAGGGTTGACCTGATTGCCTGCGAGGATACCCGCAATACGATAAAACTCTTGAATCACTATAAGATTAAAAAGCCATTGACCAGCTATCATCAATACAGTGGCAATGAACGGGAGAATCATCTGCTGGCGAAACTGTTAAGCGGCAAGAGTATTGCACTGGTAACTGATGCCGGCATGCCGGGTATATCAGATCCCGGTCCCGAACTGGTCAAAAAGGCTATTGCTGCAGACATAAAAATGGAAGTGATTCCAGGTCCGTCTGCCCTTACCGCCGCGTTGGCGATTTCTGGACTGGACAGCAGCAGCTTTATCTTTTACGGATTCCTTCCCCGTCAACGCAGCCAAAGGCGTAATTTGCTCATGGAATTGACCAACGAAACCCGGACAGCCATTTTCTATGAAGCGCCGCACCGTTTATTGTCCTGTCTGGAAGATATGCAGGAGGTCTTGGGCCAAGACCAGCCTTTAATGATTGGTCGGGAACTGACCAAAAAGTATCAGGAAATGCAGCGGGGTACGATAGGGGGGTTGCTTGCGTACTATCAAAAGCAAGCTCCCCGCGGTGAAATCTGCCTGCTCCTGCCGGGCAGACAAAAGGCTGATGGTTCCCCTTCCCTCGAGCAAATTGCTGAAGAAACCAGACAATTGATCAAAAAAGGCTTGGACAAAAAAGAAGCCTTCAAAATGAAGGCTCGTGAATACCAGATAAAAAAATCGGATTTATATAATTACTTTTTAGATTATCCGGAATGAAATGAGGAGATTAACCAATTTGCTTGACTAATTCTGTCAGGCAGGCTTTGCAGAGATTTTTGCCTTTGTAATTTACAACATCTTCAGCATTGCCGCAGAATATACAAGCCGGTTCATATTTCTTGAGGATGATTTTATCACTGTCAACGTAAATTTCGAGAGCATCTTTTTCTTCTATGCCCATGGTGCGTCTCAATTCAATAGGGATAACAATACGACCTAATTCATCAACTTTTCTAACCACACCGGTTGATTTCATCATATTCGCAGACCTCCAATCTTTGTTAAAATGAATAGTACATCTTTCGACCTGTCCTGAACTAGAGTATACCAGCGCTGGTAGAAATAGTCAAGGGTTAAACTACAAAAACAATCAAAATTTTAACTTATGAAACATTAAATTACTTATTGCGCATAGTAACGAACTTATTATAATACCAAGACCGACAAAAGTGCAAGAAAATTGAAATCAAGCATGAAAGTAAAAGCAGTAATCCGACAAAATCCTCTTTCAAGATAATCTAATCAAGAATAGCAACGTTAATTTGTGGTAAAATATACGAATAAACTTTGAGATTTTGCTCTGTTGTGGGTTAGAACTGCTCCAGAGCAGGAAGTGTAATGGAGGGACAGGAGTGTCGAACAAGAATACGTATTACATCACGACCCCAATCTATTATCCCAGTGACAATCTGCATATCGGTCATGCCTATACCACCGTAGCGGCAGACTGCATGGCTCGTTTCAAAAGAATGCAGGGAAGGGATGTCTTTTATCTGACCGGAACCGATGAACACGGACAGAAGATCGAACGGGCGGCACGCGAAAAGGGCAAAGAACCGATTGAACATGTAGATGAAATCGTTGCTAATATCCGCAAGTTATGGGACTTGTTGATGATATCCAATACTGATTTTATTCGTACCACAGAAGAACGTCACGAGAAAGTGGTGCAAAAGATTTTCCGGAAAGTTTACGAACAAGGCGACATCTTTATGTCCGAATATCAAGGATGGTATTGCAGCCCTTGTGAAACCTATTTTACAGAACGCCAATTGGTCGAGGGGAAATGTCCGGATTGCGGTCGGGAAGTGGAACTCCTCAAAGAAGAGAGTTATTTCTTTAACATGGCCAAATACGCACCGCGGTTGCTTGAACATATTGATACCCATCCCGATTTTATTCAGCCGGAATCACGGCGCAATGAGGTCGTCAGTTTTATCAAAGGCGGTCTGGAGGATCTCTGCGTTTCCCGGACCAGTTTCAGCTGGGGCGTACCGGTTCCTTTTAACCGCAAGCATGTGGTGTATGTCTGGTTTGATGCCCTGATCAATTATTTGACCGGCATCGGTTATTTGGAGGACGAGGACCAGTTTCAGAAGTATTGGCCAGCTGACGTTCATCTTATGGCCAAGGATATCATCAGATTTCATGCCATCATCTGGCCGATCATGCTGATGGCGCTGGATTTGCCCCTGCCCAAAAAGGTCGTGGCCCACGGCTGGATCATGTTGGAAGGCGGTAAAATGTCAAAATCCAAGGGAAATGTGGTTGACCCCGCCATTTTGGTAAGCAAATACGGTATCGATGCGGTCCGTTATTATCTGCTCAAAGAATTGTCTTTTGGTCAGGACGGGCTTTATTCAGAAGAGATCATGGTTACGCGGATCAATTCCGATTTGGCCAATGATTTGGGGAATCTTATCAGCCGCACCATCGCCATGATCATCAAGTATTTTGACGGTGTGATCCCGTCAGTTGATGAAAAGGATGCGCTTGATGAAGAGCTGAGGCAAATGGCTCTTACTGCGTATAAAGAAGCAACCGATAAATTGGATAAACTCGATTTCTCTGCTTATCTTAATGCCGTTTCCAGGCTGGTTTCCCGAGCCAACAAATATATAGACGAAACCGAACCCTGGAAACTGGCCAAAGCAGAAACAGGGAAAAAACGCCTGGCAACCGTCATGTATCATCTGGTCGAAGCGATTCGGATTGCGGTAGTATTGACGGCACCGGCCATGCCAACCTTGATGGAGAGAGCCAATCTCCAGCTCAATATTTTTGATCTCGAAAAGACCTTGCTGTGGGAAGACGGCGGGATTTGGGGAATGACCCCGGCGGGCGCCAAAGTAAGCCGTGGCGAAGCTTTGTTCCCGCGGATCGACATGAAAACATTGGAGGAAGACTACGTGGATGAAAAAGAAGCTGCCAGTCAACCGGTAACAGACGAAAAAACTGCGCCGGTTGCTGAACCTCAAGAAGAGAAAACCTACATAACCATTGAGGAATTTGCCAAGATGGACTTGCGTGTAGCCGAAGTCATCGGCTGTGAAAAGATGGAGAAAGCCGATAAACTGCTCATCCTCAGACTTAAGGTGGGTGAAGAGGAACGCACGGTTGTGTCAGGTATTGCACAGCATTATACACCGGAAGACCTAATCGGCAAAAAAGTCGTGGTGGTTGCCAATTTGAAACCCAGCAAACTAAGAGGTGTTATGTCCGAGGGCATGATCCTGGCTGCTTCCGATGAGGGCCATCACAACCTGGAAGTATTGACACTGCAGTCCGAGTTGCCTTCTGGCAACCGGATCAAATAAATCGGCAGGGAGAAAACCATGTTAATCGATACACATGCCCATTTACAGGACGAAGATCTGAAAAAGGAGTTAGATCAGGTTTTAAACCGGGCCCAGGCCGCCGGAGTAGAAAAAATAATCTGTATTGGCTATGACCTGGCCTCTTCTCAGGAAGCCTTGTTGCTGGCCCGCAAATATCGTCAGGTGCATGCAGTGGTGGGAATTCATCCGCATGATGCGCAACACCTGAATCAGGATGTGCTAAACAAGCTTTATGATATGGCCAGAGATCAGCGCGTGGTTGCTATCGGCGAAATCGGACTGGATTTCTATCGCGATCTGTCGCCCCGTGATACCCAGCGGCAAGCCTTCCGCGAGCAAATCAAAATGGCTCAGGAAATTGGCAAGCCTATCGTCATCCATGACCGGGATGCCCATCAGGAGGTTTTGGAGATCATCAAGGCAGAAAAAGCCGGCAAAAACCAGGGCATCATGCACTGTTATTCTGGCGGATTGCCGCTGGCTTCGGAACTGATTAAACTGGGATTTTATATTTCTTTTGCCGGGCCCCTGACCTTCAAGAATGCTCGTAAAGCTCATGAAGTGGCGGCGAAGATTCCCATGGACCGGATTCTGGTCGAAACGGATTGTCCGTATCTGTCTCCGGAGCCATTCAGAGGCAAATTAAACGAACCCGCCAATGTCAAATATGTAGCCGCAAAACTGGCTGAATTGAAAAATAAAAGCGTTGACGAGACAGCGTATTTAACCGGTTTGAATGCCAGAAAAGTATATCGGATCAAGGATTAGTGAAGGGGTGAGGAGGTCGTCGTCTTTAATGTCCGAACCCCGCTATTTTCCATCCGGTCTGAGGGGATTCAAAAACCATACTGCAATCCCAAAGCTGCTGACCGTTGCCGATCGTCAATGCTTGATGGTATTGGAGATCCACGGTTACGCGAAAGATTTTGGTATTCTTATCAGAGCTATCCATTGGTTCAATATGCAATAGATTGGCTGATTCCAGATTGGTAAAACTTGATTTCGCTTCGATACCAGCATCCGTTAGAGGCAGAGAAATGTTCTCGTTGTACAATTGCTCGTTCAGCATGTTGGAGGTCAGATTTTCCAGGAGAGTTTTTTTCGAGATACAATAGGCAGCAGCTATGGTATTCTTTTGGTCAAGCGCTATGAAATATTCCTCAATCATCTCTTCCGGCTCTAACTTGGATAGCCTTTCCTCAATGCGGTCTGCTTTAATCATGCGGGCAAGCCACTGGTCAAGTGTTTGACCGGTGGCTTTTTCAAAGCGGTTGGCTTTTAAACTACAGGCATTGAAAGCGCTGTGTCGACCGGCGCTGATAAACGCGCCGATGATTTTATTACCTTTTTTTATCACTATACCGCGACAATTCTGTATGGGATAAAATTCTTGCGGCATGCTTTCGTGAATTCTGTAAATATCAACATTGATGTTGGGAGAATTGGAATAGCTGCTCATATCAAGGCCAATCTCCTTGGAAAGTTCATTGTTATAAGCGAAATAGTATGCGTTGGGCTGAAACTCCTTCAAAACACGAATATCGTTCAACTTGTCTGGGCGCGTATTGATCTTGTAATCAAGCGTCCATCCATAGGCCTGAAACAGCTTCACCGCCGCAGTGTCATCTATATGGGCAATGATCTTGGTGTTCTCCAGCAAAGCATCAATATAACGGGCAAAATCTGTCCCGGTTGCATAAAGGCCGCCGTCCTTGACCAGATAGGCTTTGTCATACAGCGTATCGTAATACAACCCACAGCTGTATCCGCCGATGACATTAGACAATTCGATTAAATACTGATTTGTATGATTGTTGTTCATGTCATTTGCTTGTACAGCCGTTTGACTGTTTGTGAGCGTTGCATCAATATAAGCTACTATTTCTAAATCGGTGGAAGTAAATCGGTCGGTTGATTTAAATCCCTTCATATCAGTGAGAAATTCAATTTTAACGGTTTCATAACGAGTCGTGAACCCTCCTTCCGGGGCAACGGAAGGAGGGTTTGATTTTATGTCTTGCTGTTGAACCGTATCCTCTCGCGGGGGGGTGGTAAAAAAAGCTATGCCTACCATGACAACTGCCACCACTGCAAATACGACCACCCAAAAAGATGATTTCCGATCGTTCAGCACGATATCTCAATCCTTCCTTGTAATCATCGGTTAATTCATTAATTTCTTCGGCTGTTTGGAAAAACCCTTCCTGGTTTTTCGAACGAATGAAAAACACTGCTTCTATTGATGTGCAGCTTTTTCAGATCAATCCGTGCCTTCAATTATATGGTAGAAAATGTAGACAAGTGAACGGAAAAAATAAATGGTAAAATTTATAATTCTGCAAACTTTTTACCTGTTAAAGAATAAAATAATGAAAAGATGATAAATATATAAAGTAGAAGATAGTTTACACTTGAATAACAATTAAATGGCAGCCAAACCAGTATTAAGGGAGGGAATTTGACTTTTGGCTGTTTATTTGTTATTTTGGGTAAACCAGTATTGCTCTCCTGCGGGAGAATAAAGATCAAGGGAGGTAAAGTATGGATTTAGCCTGGTCAAAGAAAGGCACGATCCTGATTGCCAGCCTGCTGACACTGGGGATTCTAGTGACGAGTATGTTTTTTGCGCTGCAAAAGCCAGTTACCATTGCAGCAGATGGAAAGCTCATTCAGACACGTGTTTTGTTTTCCGGAACAGTAAAAGATGTTTTGCAAAAGAACCATATAGGACTGGGAAAAAATGATTTAGTTCAACCGATACTCGATAGCAAAGTCACCAGACACACCCAAATCGTAGTTACGAGAGCATTTAAAGTCCGGGTCTTGGCGGATGGGACAATAAAGACGATTGAAACCACTCCAGTTACTGCCGAAAAAGCAGTCAGTTTGGCTGGATTTCAATTGGGAGAAAACGATATTATCAAGACCAAAGCAGGAAAACTGGTTAGTACCAATCAGGAAATTGAAGTCATCAGAGTGACAGAACAAATTGTGAATGAAGATCAGACCATTCCCTATAGCAGTGAACAGATTGATGATCCTACGCTGGAACGAGGCTTGACCAAAACAGTCAAGGCAGGCAAGGAAGGGATTGCACGCAATACCATTAAGATAATCTTCTATAATGGTCAGGAAGAAAAAAGGGAAATCATTTCCACCGAAACATTGCAGGAGCCTCAGAATCGGGTTGTTGCGATGGGCAGTATTACATCCGTATCTCGTGGCAGTGAACGTTTGGATTTTCGTGAAGCCAAATACATGCAAGCTTCAGCGTATACGTATACTGGCTTTCGAACGGCCACCGGTCTGAATCCCAGCGTTGGTATGGTAGCGGTTGATCCCAACGTAATTCCCATGGGCAGCCGTCTGTATATAGAAGGCTACGGGTACGCGCGGGCTGCCGATACCGGCGGAGCGATCAAAGGCAACACTATTGATTTATTCATGGAGAGTTATTCCCAATGTATAAATTGGGGCCGAAGGTCAGTTAAGGTATATGTATTAAACTAACAGCAATACTGCAGCGGAGACGAGGGTCTCCGCTTCTTTTTTTGCCATATATTGCTCTGATTGAATTGTGGGCACCGGTTAAAACTATATCAAGGAACATACAGCCACAAAGCAGCGGGAATAAATCATTGACTTAATCAAGACAAGGAGGCAAGAATAATGAGCCAGGCTAAATTACTGGGGTTTGTTCTCATGGCGTTAATACTGCTGACATCGGGCTGTCAGCAAGCCCAAAAACCCTACTCAACCCCCAATGCGAATCCCAACGCGACTCCGGCACATCCCATCCAGGTCACAGAGTCTGATAAACGGATCATGGCCAATCGTTTTTCTGAACTAGCCAAGACAGTACCCGGGGTAGTCAATGCTACGGTTGTAGTGGCCGGCGCTGATGCTGCTGCAAAAGGGACCAGCACGAATGCCACCAAAGAAATCAGTACCAGCAGTCCGGGCAAAATCGTAGTCATGGTTGGCATAACCCTTAATACTGAGGTCATGGCTTCAGCAACCCAGCAGGCCAGTACTAAAAAAATGGTGAAACAAAAAATTCTGGACAGTGATAAAAGAGTCACGGATGTTTTGGTTACATCTGATGCCAACATGGTGAAAAAAATCAACGATGTAGCAGCCGGGTTAATCGAAGGAAAACCAGTTCTTAGCTATGCCCGCAGTGCAGCTGAACTAGGAAAAATGATGAAAGAACAAGTAAAATAAACCCGCTCTGCGATGACAAGCCAATAAAAGCTTATGGCTGAGCTCGGATAAATCCTTCTGACATGGTTTGTGAGAAGGATTTTTTTAGGTGTAGTATAATAAGCGTTAGACTTTCTTTCCATCAAGCAACAAAGGAGCATATGCAATGGTTGTTTTGGCATCGGCAAAAGGAGTACAGGAGATCATGCAGCGGTTCAATATCCATGCTCGCAAAGGTCTGGGACAAAATTTTCTGGTCGATCAGAATATATTGACCCGCATTGCTGATGCCGCGGAACTTGATAAAAGCCAGTACATCGTAGAGATTGGTCCGGGCCTGGGAGCGCTCAGCAGAGAACTGGCCAGACGCGGACGGGGACTATTAACCATTGATATCGATCAGCGTTTGGAAGCAGTGCTACAGGAAACAATGGCTGGCTTTGACAACGTCAGACTGCTTTTTAATGACATTTTAAAAACAGATATTGAGGCTGAATTGCAAAAGCAATTTGAATTAAACGAAATGGTCACTTACAAGGTCTGCGCCAATATCCCTTACAATATCACCACTCCGATCATATTTAAATTGTTGGAAAGCTGCCCTCATCTGCAGTCAGCGACTTTGATGATGCAAAAAGAAGTCGGCGAACGGATTCTGGCCAAACCGGGCAGTAAAGATTACGGGCGTTTGACGGTTGCTGCAGCTTATCACGCCAAAGTGGAAAAAGTTATCCAGGTATCCCGCAATTGTTTTTATCCGAAACCGGAAGTGGATTCGATTGTATTAAAATTTATTCCCCATTCCAAGAAAATATTGGCGCCGGATGAAGAAATCGTTTTGCAACAAATTTTAAATGGCTTTTTTCAGCAAAGAAGAAAAACCATTTTGAATTTAATCGTAAATATTTTTCAAATCGACAAAAATATCGCCGCTGAAAAACTGCAAATGATTGCTTTGGCCCCTGCTCTGCGGCCCGAAAATTTGGATTTTTACGATTATATCAAGCTGGTCAAAGCATTTTATTAAATTCCCCATTAATCTTGTTGACACGGAGTTCGTTTTTTAATATACTATTTGTTTGCTATTGACTTTGGGGGACTAATGAGGTATGATTTAAAAGATAAATCGGTAAAGAGGGTGGTAATTTGATTAATTCACCCAGGGCGATCGCGGAGATCAAGAAAGACCTGGAATCCTTCGTTGGCAGCAGGATAAGATTAAAGGCGAACCGCGGCAGGAACCGCATCGTTGAGAAGGAAGGGGTACTCGAATCTATTTACCCTAACATATTTGTCGTCAAATTGAATGAGAGAAAAATTGATCGCCGAGTATCTTATAGTTATGCAGATGTGCTTACTGAAACGGTAGAACTTTTCGTATATAGCGCAAAAAACGAAGAGATAAAAATTGCTTCTGCCAATAATTAAATACACCAATTGCAGGCTGCACCAAAGGTGCAGCTTTTTTTTGCCTGACGTTGGTTGGTCTGACAACTGTAAAGCCAGATGGAATAACATAGTATTCCGGTCACAACCATATAAATATGAAAAGCAGAAGTAATAATTGGAGGGTTTGAGCCGCCTGCTTTATATCCTTATCGAGGAGATGATCTTTTGCAGGAGAGAATCAATATTTGGTCATCCGTGGTAGTAGCCCGCTTGCCGGAAAAAAAGATCTGCCAGCATACACGTGAATGCAGAACCGCCGTTGGGTTTCGCAGAATCGAAGAGATGAAGACCAGAATCAGCGCACGTCAGGTTACGTGCAAGGGAAGGGCAGCAGAATTAAAAGTGAATGTGGAAACGTTGTTTGTGATGGAAGATGAACAAGGCAATCTGCTTCCTTTCAGCCGCCGGGACATCATTACCGAAAGTGTTGCGTTAACCGAGTTCCTGCCACAGCTGGAGGCCGGACAGGAACTGGTCTATGTAGCAGAGATAAAAGCGTTCAATGGAGATTCAATCCTGCGGGATCAAAACCTTATCATTACCTATGATATGACTTTTATGCTCCTGGCGTTGCGGGAGCAGATCGTTTCTCTTCAACCAGAGCGAATTGGTCAGGCAAATCTGACCGGATTAAATCCAGCCGACGAGAACCTCTTCAACGCATCGCAAAGGGAGAATATCGATCTGCGTCGGCAAATTAGGATCTATGAGATGAATCTGCTCAGCTTGAAGAAGAGTCTGCAAAAGGCAGAGACCGTAAATGCCGAGTTGCAACGCCAGATTCGCTTGCTGCGGCAAGCAGAGGAAGCTTTCGTTATTCCCCGCAACATGGATGAATCCAAACAGAGAAAAAGCAAAAACGATGAGGGAAAAATCATTTCTTTTTATACAAGGGAGGAACGACGCAAGCAAATGGGTAAAAAAATTAAGGAATTCTTTATCAACAATGCCTGATAAAATTTAAGTCTGAATTTCATTAACTTTCCGCATATCAATCACACCTTCCCCACCTTTTTCATAATATATCGTAGAAATTTGGCCTGACAAATTTCTGTGCAGACCGATAAGGTCAATAAATATTAGAGAAAAAGGAGGGGAAAGTCAAATGTCAGACCTAAAGTGTGAATTTCCTGAAGGTTGCAGGCTTGACTTGTTTGCCAAAGTAGTAAAAGCCAAATATATTGCCAGGCAGGTCAAGGTGCTGGAGGACTATGTTTGCGTACCGTTGGTTTACCAGGAGCCCCCGTTAGGAATCAGTGTAAATTCCTGTCCGCCCCCATTGGGACACTACGTAAGCGCGATTGATGACTTCAAGGTAAAGGTGGTCAGAGCCGAGGAGATTTTGAATTTTAACCGGGTCAGGATTATTATCGAGTTTGATATCACGCTGTTCCTGATACTTGACGACGGCAGATACTACTGCTATTCATTGCCCGGCAACGTCTATGAACAGACCATTGATCTGTGTCAGTTTGATCCGCCGCTGACGATTGAGGAGTTTAGAAATGAAGTAAATGATTCGGACATCATCTTGAACAACTGGACCTTTGACTATGAGATCAGAGGCTGCTGCCAGGATCCAGACAGCCCTTGCTTCCCAGTCATGCCGGGAGTACAATGCCCGGAACCGATTCTGGGGACCTGTATTTATCTGGTGGTCTATGTTGATATTATCGACAAATTAGGCAAGATGCATGATGTCATTGTCTATGGTGAACTGGACCCGGAAGTGGAATAACCAAGCAAAAATAAATGCTCGGCACTGGCCGGGCATTTATTTTTGCAGCAACGGAGGTGTTACGTAATGGCTGTTCGTATTGCCAGGGCCGACAAAAACGAGATGCGTGCCCGAATTGAAGAAGTATTGGTCCAGTATAAAGATTTGCATGCGAAAATTGCAGCGTATGCAACCCAGACCGAAGTGGAAGAATACCAGGATTTCTGGCGGCAATGCCTGCAGGAAAATCGCCGCATTACCGAGCGGCTTTCACGCTATATGGTCATTAAATGCAACCGCTGAATATAATAATCGGAGCGGTTGCTCCTGCAAACATTTTTCTGAACGTCTGCAGTAACCAAATCTCTGCGTGAAGTAACAGGGGTGAAAGAGATGAAAAGTATCGGTTTGGCATTGGGCGGCGGAGGACTGAAAGGCATGGCTCATATTGGCGTATTGCAGGTACTGCATGAAAATGGACTGAGGCCGCAGTATATAACCGGCACCAGTGCAGGCAGTGTCATTGCCTCTTTGTATGCCAGCGGGATTTCTCCTTACCAATTGGAGGCCATCGCACTGCAGATCAAGCCTTCAGATTATCTCGATTACAACCTGCTGGGAATCTTTCGCTATTTACTGAGCCTGGTGTGTCCGTTTTGCAAATCGCCGCCGCTGGAAGGAATCATTCTAGGTGACAAACTGGAAAACTTGATCGATGAACTGACGCAGGGCAAACAATTGGCCCAGATCCGGATGCCGCTTTCTCTCATTGCTTGTGACATCAATAGCGGCAGAAAAATTGTTTTTACCAACCAAGCGATGGAAATAGAAAAAAGTGATGTCCAGATGATTCGGGATGCCCGGGTCAGTGAGGCGGTGCGAAGCAGCAGCTCTATTCCGGTTACTTTTGTTCCCAAGAATTATTGTGGGCTCAAAATGGTGGACGGCGGTGTGAAAGAAATCGTTCCGGCTTCTGTCGCTAAAATCATGGGTGCCGAGTATGTGGTGAGCGTCAATTTGGGGCAGGAAATGTATGATACCCAGGTCAAGGGGATTCCGGAGATCATATCCCGCACCTTGGGCATACTGGTGTTTGAAACCTCGGAAATGGAAGAAGAGATTTATTCCGATTTGACAATTTTTCCAGGGATTAAACCGATTCCGCTCAATGATACCGATGCCATTGCGAGAATCATCCGCGCCGGGCGCCGCGCCATGCAGGAAAACATCGAGGCATTAAAAAAACAGGTCAGATAAACGGCACAAGCCAATCGGCCCGGCGCAAATTGGCCGCATGCTGTCCAAGGGCAGAGTCTGTCCTGATTATTTACAATAATGCCGCGATCCAGAAATTTCGCAACTGCGTGGCGGCCTCCTCAAAACCGAGCTGATTGCTCAGCAGAAAATCCGGATTTATGGTGGCCTGAATGGAAGCCTGCACCACAGCTGTCAGCAGGACAGGATTGATTTGCTGCAGTGTTGGCCGTTCTCTTTTGGCAATAATATACGTTAAAAATTCCTGAATGAGCTGGGAACGGAAGCGATCCAGCCGTTCCCACAGGAAAGGATAGTGAACCCGTAGATCATTCAGGCTGAACGGATTGAAAATAAACTGTCCATTGGCCAGCAGGGTTTGGAACAATTCCGACAGGGCTTCTTCATCAGGCAGATTGCGCGTCAGCAGGGTCTGAAAGAATCGCTGCATTTCCTGCATAAAAACGTCCAGGGTGGCAGAGATGATGGCTTCTTTGCTGGGGAAATAGCGGTATAGCGTTCGTTTACTGATGCCGGCGGCAGCCGCCAGTTCATCCACGGTCAAGGAATAAAAACCTTTGCTGCCGGCCAGATCCCGGCAGGAATGAATAATTCTGTCCCTGATTGACATAATTGTCCCTCCGCTACACAATTTTTTTCTTGAACTTCAGGGTGCTGATGGTCAGGAAAAAAATCGAAAATACCAGCAGCGCCGTGACTTGTCCAATAAGATAGGAAAATCCGATCCCCTTGAGAATGATTCCACGGATAATATCAAGATAATAGGTAAGGGGTATGAGATCACTCAAGTAGTAGATTAAACGCGGCATGGCAGCCCGCGGAAACATAAAGCCCGACAGCAGGATACTGGGCAGCATGATAAAGAAAGACATCTGAAAGGCCTGCATTTGGTTTTTGGCAAGATTGGAGATCATCAGACCCAGGCCCAGTGAAGCCGTAATAAAAAACAGCGTCAACAGGTACAGCTGCAGCAGACTGCCTCGAATCGGCACGTGAAAGACCAAAACGCCTGCCAGCAGAGCCACCGTGATCTGGATATAGCCCATGGCAATGTAGGGCAGGATTTTGCCGATCATCAATTCCAACGGTTTAATGGGTGTGACCAGCAACTGTTCCAACGTACCACGCTCCCTTTCCCGAACGATGGCCACTGCGGTGAGAATGACCATGGTCATGGTAACGACGATGCCCAGAATGGCAGGCACCATATAATAAGCGGTGATGCCGTCGGGATTGTACCAGGGCCGTACCCGGATATCATAAGGCAGTTGCCGGTTGGGCATTTTTTGCAGCAATACTTGCTGGGATTTAATCAAACCAATCGAGTTAGCAGTGGCAATGGCCTGATTGGCCAGCATACTGTCACTGGCATCCACCAGCACCTGCACCTGGGCGGGGCTGCCACGATGAAGACTGCGGGCAAAATCAGGAGGAAAGATGATGCCGACTTTTGCCTGGCCGCTGTCGATGCTTTGGGTGACCGCTGCATAGCTGTTGACAGACAAGGTGACATCAAAATAGCCCGAGGCCGTGAAAGCTTCTAACATGTCCCGGCTTTGGGGGGACAAAGATTGATCAAAAACGGCCGTGGGGATGTGTTTAACTTCTGTCTGAATCGCATAGCCGAAAAGCAGCAATTGAATGAGCGGGATCATCAGAACGATCCCCAGCGTCATTCGATCTCTGCGGATTTGGAGCATTTCCTTTTTTAATACAGCCAGGATGCGATTCATGATGTAAGTCCCCCTTCTTTTCTTTGTCGGGCAATATGGATAAATACATCCTCCAGGGAAGGTGTGATCTGCTCCGGGACATATCCACAGTTTTGGCGGAGCAGCGCGATGTCTTCTTCCTGAGCCAGCAGAACATGGAGATGGGAACCATGCAGGCTGGCCTCCTGCACATAGGGAAGCGAGGACAATTTATCCAGGTGATCCATCGGCTCCGGCACGGTCAATGAGACCATGCACCCGTTTATAAACTGCTGTTTTAACTGGTCGGGAGCATCCAGTGCCATCAGCCGCCCTTGATTGATAAAGGCAATTCGGTCACAGCGCTCGGCTTCATCCATAAAATGAGTGGTAACAATCACGGTAGTACCCTTTTCCGCCAGTTGCTTAATAATTTCAAAAAACTGCCGGCGGCTGGTGGGACTGACTCCGCTGGTCGGTTCGTCGAGAAAAATCAGTTCCGGCCCGGCAATAATTGCCGCGGCCAAGGCCAAACGCTGTTTGTAGCCGCTGCTCAGGTTGGCCACCAGCGCCTTTTCACGGCCGCCCAGCTCAGCCAATTCCAGCATTTCAAACATTCGCTGCCGGCGCTGACGAGCGGGTATGCTGTAAATACCGGTATAAAAGTCAAGGTTTTCAATCACGGTAAGGTCATCATAAAGACTGAACTTCTGTGACATATAGGCGATTTTCGGTTTGATTTTTTCCGTTTCCTGCAGCAGGTCATAGCCAAGCACGGTTCCGCTCCCGGAACTGGGGGCAAGAATCCCGCATAACATACGAATAGCAGTTGATTTACCGGCGCCGTTGGGCCCCAGAAAGCCACATATTTCACCAGGGATGATATCCATGGTAAGATTGTCTACAGCAACAAAGTCTCCAAAGCACCGGGTAAGGTTGCGGGTACTTATTGCATATTCCATCGTTCCGCTCCCCCTTCCGCCCATCCCACGAAGATGTCCTCCATGGCAGGCAAGACTTCCTGAATGGTTGCCTCCGACAGATGCTGGCGAAGGAGGTATTGTTCAATTGCATTACGGCCTTGTTCACGATCGCGCACGATTACACGTACCTTGGAACCCATATAGGAGACATCCAGTATGCCAGGCAAATCATGCAGGCGCAGGGGATGTCTTTTCTGCAGATGAATCTCGAGAACCGGATAGGAAAACGAATTTTTTAAATCAGTCGGGGATGAAACCAAACGAATTTTCCCGTCACTGATAAAGGCGACTCGCGTACACAGTTCCGCCTCGTCCATGTAAGGCGTGGATACTAGCAAGGTCATTCCCCGGCGGTTTAGATCATAGAGGATTTTCCAGAATTCTTTGCGTGATTCGGGATCGACTCCGTAGGTAGGTTCATCCAGGATGAGCAATGATGGGCGGGTGATCAGGGCGCAAGTCAGGGAAAGCTTTTGTTTCATCCCGCCGGAGAGCTGATCGGCCAGACGATCTTTAAATGCGATGAGGTTGGTAATGGTTAAAATTTCTTCCGCTCGCTGTTGGATTGCAGAGCGCTTTAGAAGGTACATGCTGCCGAAAAAATAGATGTTTTCCATGACCGACAGATCTCCATAAAGGCTGAAGCGCTGCGGCATGTAACCCAATTGGTCCCGATGTCGGTCAAGCTGCTTAAGCGGTTGGCCCAGCAGCAGAATCTCGCCTTCATCAGGAGGGATTAAGCCGCAAATCATTCTCAGGAGGGTTGTTTTGCCGGCTCCATCCGGTCCCAGCAACCCCATGATATCACCTTTATTGACCTGCAGATCGACCTTCTCGACGGCGGTAAGGTTTTTAAAATGCTTGCTTGCCTGGCTTACGCTGATCATGGCTTACTCTCCGCGATGAAATAAAATATCGGCAGGCATGCCCGGTTTTAATATGCCCTGCGGGTTTTTCAAACTAATTTTTACTGCAAAAACCACGTTGGTTCGCTCTTGCTTGGTTTGAATCGATTTGGGCGTGAATTCACCCTGGTTGGCGATGTGGGTGACCTGACCGGTGTACACGGTTTGGTCACCGCTTACCGTTACATCTACCGGCTGACCCAGTTTTACCTTGGGGAGATCATCCGTCGGGATATAGACTTCCACCCAGAGGTCGTTGAGATTGGCAATCGTGAACAAAGCACTTCCCAGCGCAACAAATTCACCTATTTCATAGTTTTTGCTGAGAATGACCCCATCCTGTGGTGCATATAGCTTCAGATCTTCCAGCATCGCCTCAGAGGCTGATAAAACTGCTTTGGCCCGATTTACCTCAGCGCTGGCTGCGGCGACTTGTTGGGGACGGTTGCCAGCCTGTAAAAGATTAAACGCAGCCTGGGCTTGAGACAACTGCGCCGTTTTTTGTTCGGCACTCAGC
>Ga0116151_10001722_pt1 | contig 20434 bp, 29 predicted proteins | sample AD_UKC117_MetaG_FD_89893 | JGI IMG/M metagenome (GOLD analysis project Ga0116151, IMG submission 89893) | Active sludge microbial communities of municipal wastewater-treating anaerobic digesters from Hong Kong - AD_UKC117_MetaG | ecosystem: Engineered > Bioreactor > Anaerobic > Digestate... | reverse complement strand
GGCCGCCTCGAGCACCTGCGCGGCTCAGCCCTCGGCTTCCGCAACCTCACCAACTACATCGCCCGCAGCCTGCTCGAAACCGGCGGCTTCAGACCCCGACTACACCCTCGATTGGGATGAGCCCCATTTCAGCCGCCTTGCGTAGTTCCGCTCGACCCAGATGCGGTCGCCTGGTCCTGGCACCGGGAACTGGACGGATCGCTGTGCTTGGTCGCAGAAGATGATCACGAGGGACTGTGGTGGACCGAAGCGCCAGCGTTCCTCGAGCACGTCACCGCCTGGTTCGAGCAGGCGACAGCAGGATGGCCAGACGACCGACCTGACCTCGACCTCGACCGCTACTTCGAGCCCTCCAGCGATGAGCGCCTTTATCTCTACGATGACCTGACCCGATACCCCAGCGGATTCGTTCGGTTCCGCCCGGCTGCGAACAACACGATGCGGATCGGTGGCGGCACCAAGCCAGCGAAGTTCTCGAAACACAGCAAGGATCGCTTCGGATACGTCACCAATCTCGGCGATGTAGAGGTGCCCCCGAGAGCATGGGACGACGTCTCCGCTCGTATCAACCCCAGCGTCGACCTGGACCGCAGGATTCGCAACCACGCGATCGAGATCGTGGTGCTGATCTACCGTCGCGGTTCTCACGACGGGGCGGTAGCCCTCGAAGTATGGCCCACCCTAGATGGCGGCATCGCGGTCAGATGCCTGCGCTCAGGCGCGGACACCGATGCCGCCAAGGCCGCGCGCTCAGGTCTGCTCGCTCCCGAACTCCGCGGACGTCGAGTCGCGGTCGTAGGCGTTGGGGCTCTCGGCTCGTTCATCTCGGACATGCTCGTGCGCTCTGGTGTCCGGAACCTCACCCTCGTCGACGGCGATGTCGTCATGCCCGGGAACCTTGTCCGCCACCTTGTCGACCCCGGTGCGGTCGGGTTGCCGAAGGCCGAAGCCGTCAAGGCTCACCTGGTTGCCCGCGGCGGCATCGCGGGCGCGGACATCACAGCAGTTAATGAAGCGCTCACCACAGGCCCCGAGGCGTACAAACTCTTGCGTGGCCACGATCTCGTCGTGAACGCGACCGCTGACTTCGCCACCACTGCGCTCTTGCGCGTTGTCGCGCAAGCATCCTCCAAGCGGATCATCTCAACGGCGATTCAGAACAGCGGTTCAACTTGTCGAATCGATGTGCTGCCACCGCTCGACGATGCCGAGTCCTTACCGTGCTCGACCGTGGCAGTCGACCAAGACGCGCCCGAACAATTCGAAGCTGGCTGTGGCAGTCCGATCTCTCCTACGCCCCCTTACGTGGTGATCGAGGCGGCCGCCATCACTGTGCGCCATGCCATCGGCCTCCTCGTTGAGCGCCCTCTCCATCCGGCCGGGGAAGCGCGAGACCTATCAATCGGCGAAGTGAGGAGTCACGAATGACTCGACCACCAACGCGTATCGCACTGCGCATCGATGCCTACGAGACCATCGCCTCCGAGACGGCACACCACCTTCCTCGAGAAACCGGCGGCGTCCTCCTCGGCTACCAGGAGAACGACACCATCGTGGCAACTCACGCCCTGGTCGTTGAAGGGCAAGGAACAACCACAAACAGGTACGTTCGCGACGACGTTCGTGCTAACAGACTCCTGAAAGAGTTCCTGGACCAACGTGCCGACGATGATCCGACCGGTTACATCGGCGAATGGCACAGCCATCCCTCCCCATCCGATCCGAGCCCCGTCGACCATGAAGCGATGCGCGCGATCGCGAAAATCAGCTCCAACCCAATTGCGCTACTTGTCTTCGCACCCGGCGAAACCGATACGTTCTTCGGACTCATCGCCCGCCGCCAACGATTCGGACGTGCCACCACGAAGGGAGCAACCATCTCCCTCCCTCCTGCGAGATTCGCACCCCTAGGTCCTCTACCGGACGGTGCCGTCCGCGGCGACGGCCCAGTGTTCATCTCCTACCGCCAATCAGACGGCACTGCGCAAGCCGACGCTCTTGAGGATCTACTCCGGGCCGCCGGCCTTGTTGTGTGGCGCGACCACTCTGACCTGCGACCGGGCACAACCACCGACCGTCTCGAACAGGCGCTCACTCGCGGCCTCTCAGCGGGCGTGCTCGTTGTCACGCCAGACATCGCGTCTAGCGACATCGTCCGCGAACGCGAGCTGCCTCGGCTACTCCAACTCGACGCCGATCCGGACTTCAGTCTGTGCATCGCGAACACGGTCGCACGAGCAGGAAAAGACTCGAAGTGTGACTACGACGCCCCGGATCGGCTCTTGCGGCTCGCGCCAGCACGGACTCTGGCCGAAAAGAAGCAGGCGAACATGCGCCAGCCGTCTGGCGAAGTCGAGATCGTACGTGACCTCCTCATGCACCGCATCGAGCAACGAAAGCCGACCATTCGCTCAGAGGGACGCGACTTCACGATTCGGGTTCAAAGCCGTCCAGCATCGTCCGCCCTTGACGCCGACGAGGACGACCTGCATATCCGGCTCAGACCGTCGGACGACGGAAGGCTGCCGTCGCGCGAAGGGCTGGAACTGCTGCAGAAGACTCTCCCGCTGATAAGCGACGTCGTGTACGCAGCCGGCGCAAAGAGCGTGTGCATGTCGGGTGGAGCCCACCTGTCAGTCGGACTGGCGCTTGGCGCGGCACTGCCAGAGACGAAGATCGGAAAGGTGGTCGTGATCGATCCGAAGGACAGCTCCTGGACGTCCACCGCACCCGACGACGACCCGGAGAGCACGAAGCTGACGATCGAGCCGACCCAGATCGAGCAAGATCAAGCAGCGCCGCTGAAGCACCGTGTGGCGGTCTTCGTGACCCTGACACCACAAGCAGATAGGACTGCGTTCGAGCAACTTGTGAACAATTCCGCCGCCGGCTTCGACGCAGCCGAGGTGATCTCAGTTGGAGGCACAGAACGAATCGACCCCCGAGAAGCAGGTCGTCTTAGCGCGGCCATCGCGCAGCAGATCAAGAGACTCTCTGCCAGCCAGGGGCGTGCCGAGGTACACCTCGCGTTCCACGGCCCCTACACAATGGCCGTACTCATCGGGCGCTACCTCAACACTCTGCGAACCACGGTCTACGAGTGGGACGGCAACAAGGAGGATGGTCCCCGCTACAAGCCAGTCATCACCCTTGAACCCGGCGTCGCAGGCGGACCGATCGTGGAGGTCTTCAGGTGAGGTAGCGGCCTCCGGACCGATCATGTTTGCTCATCGCTGGGTCGAGCCAGTTTCGCCCTGGTGCGCGCCGCGCAGGGCGGGTCGCATCGTGGTTACCTTGCCCTGTGACAGACCAGATCCTGGGCGTGCTCGTCGGAGGCGCTGTGGCTATCGTGAGCGGCCTGGTAGTCGCCCTCATGACTGAACGGCGCGGTCGAGACGAGTGGCGTCGGCAGAACCGCCTCTCCTCGGCTTCTAAGGTGATCCGGGCGTTCAGCGGGATCAACCGCGAGATCGCCACGCTCGCGATCTCGGATGAGCGAGAGATCGACGGAACCAGCGCGGCATGGGTGCCGTTCCACGCCGCCTCGGTCGAGTGGAACGCGGCACGCCACGAGGCGGCGCTGATCGCGCCGCGGACCGAGCTTGAACTTCTTGCCCAGCTCGATCGAGAACTGGACCAAGTGCTTGAGGGTGCGATCCTCAAACGTTGGGACCCCAGCGACTTCCGCCTGCAACGAGCCCGGCTCGGCGAACTCGCGTCCCAGTATGTGCGAGCCGCACGCACGACCGCCAACGAAGGGGACGCTGATCTGCCCTCGATCTGGAGTTGGGCGAGCGACCTCAATGAAGCTACGAGCCGACCTGAGCTGCCGGCGGGCGATGGACCCCTGACTAGCTGAAGATCTCGACAAGATCCTGGCAACGCTGAACTGACACGTTCGCGACAACGAGCAGGTCAGACCGCTAGGCACCCGACAGATCGTCCGGGAACCTACATCGCGCGCCGTCTGCTGCGCGTGAAGGGTGGGGATGGCGGAGTGCCCCGTCACGAGCTGGCTCGAGTGGGGACTTTCGGACGCCATCGGGCCGACGTGCCGGCACGAGGTGCGTCGAGTGTGGAGTTCCGGACAAGTCTCTGGGCGACGTCGCGTTCTGCGCGGCGGGCGGACCTGGCACCAGGCGCTGGCGTGGGTCGCCGAGCTGGTGTTCCCGTCCACCTAGCCCTGGCTGCTGCAGGCGCCGGGGTCAGCCCAGCACCTCGATCGGGCAGCGTGGGCCGTCGGCCGCGGCCAGGCGCCGATCAAGGGTCAACAAGGTCGCGCCGAGCGCCTCGGCCAGGGCGACATATGCCGCGTCCCACCCCCGCACCGTGTGGCGCAACTCCCAGGCCCGGGACAGGAGGGCCCGGTGTCCATAGCGCTCGGCCGGCCAGGTCCGCAGGTCGTCGACCGCGAGAGCGGCGAGCGTGTCGTCGATCTCTCCGGCCAACCGGTCACGGCGGATGAGACTGAAGACCTCGATGTCGACGACGTGCGGGGCCGCCTGGTCGGGGTCCGCCGCGAGGCGTCGGCGGATGGTCTCGGCGCGACGGGTGTCGACGAGCACCTCATAGAGGCAGGAAGCATCCACGACGATCACGTGGGCCAGGCACCTCGCAGCTCATCGATCGCCTCGAGGGTCTCCCGGGGAGTCTGTTGGCCGGATCGGCGCCGGGTGCGATCGAGCCACTCCTGCACCGTCGGCCTCGCGGCCAGCCGCTCGGTCTCCTTGCGGAGGTATTCCGGCACGGACAGGCCCACCTCGGCGGCCCGACGGGCCAGCGCGTCATAGACGTCGTCGTCAACGTCACGAATCTGAATGGTGCGCGGCATACCTGCAACTTAGCATGCGGAGTCGCATGTCGCTCAACCAACCGCGCTGCGGGCGCAACACGGCGAGGAGCAAAGGTAGGCTAGTTGATGCAGTAAAAGTAGTCTAGTCGACGCAGTCGAGGTAGGTTAGCTGCCGTGGACTATCACCGTCGAGCCATCGACAACAGCCTGGATGAGCTGCTCCCGGCCGCGCCGGCCATCGCCCTCGAAGGAGCCAAGGCGGTCGGCAAGACCCGCACCGCTCGGCAGCGCGCGGCGCAGGAGTGGCGGCTCGACAGCGCGGCGGACCGCGACGCGCTTCGCGCGGACCCCTTGCTGCTCAGACGACCTCCCCACCCTGCACTCGTCGATGAGTGGCAGCGGCTTCCCGAGACGTGGGACATGGCTCGCCGATGGGTCGACGAGGGCGCGGCACCAGGCTCGCTGCTCATCACCGGCAGCGCCTCCTTGCCGTCCGGAATCGACACGCACTCCGGCTCGGGCCGCATTCTCGGTCTGCGGATGCGCCCGATGGCGCTCTTCGAACGCGGAGTGACGGCGGCGGTGTCGCTATCAAGCCTGCTCGACGGCTCCGAATCGATCACCGGCTCGACCGAACTGCGATTGCCTTGGTATGCCGAGCAGATCACCTCGAGCGGGTTTCCTGGCATCCGCGCCGCGCATCCCCGCATCCGAGAGGACCTCATCGACTCGTACGCCCGCAACATCGTCGACCGCGACCTGCCCGAAGCCGCCGTCTCGGTGCGGGCCCCGCACACGCTGCGACGCTGGCTCGCGGCATACGGAGCAGCAAGCTCGACCACGACGGCATACAACCGGATCCTCAATGCGGCGCTCGGTCCCGACGGGCAGCAGCCGGCGAAGACAACGACGATGGCCTATCGCGAGCATCTCGAGCGCATCTATGTCCTCGACCCGGTCCCGGCGTGGAGTCCGAGCCGGAGTCCCTTCGCCGCGCTGCAGGCGGGCCCCAAGCATCAACTGGTGGACCCGGCGCTCGCCGCCCGCCTGCTCTCGCTCACCTCGACATCCTTGCTCGGGGAGCGGGGCCGGCATCTGCTCGGCCCGCTCTTCGAGTCCCTGGCGACCCTGTCCGTGCGGGTGGCCGCCGAGGCGGCCCGGGCACGAGTTGCTCATCTGCGGACCAACGACGGCCGCCGCGAGATAGACCTGATCGTCGAGGGGCGCGACGGCCAGATCCTCGGCATCGAGGTCAAGCTCACACAGGAGGTGCGCGACGACGACGTGCGCCACCTGCTCTGGCTCCGAGAGCGTTGCGCGGACGTTGTCGACCTGGTCATCGTCACGACCGGGACGAGGGCCTACCGCCGGTCGGACGGGATTGCCGTCGTGCCGCTGGCCCTGCTTGGGCCGTAGCTCGCCGCATGCGCGGCACGAGCGCTAGGTCGCGAGGTCGCGGCTCGTCCGCGGCCCGGCCCGACGCGAGACCTGGCTGCCGGGGACGAACACGAGATGTGGTCAGTTGCCGACTGCGCCGCCCGATGGAGAACGACCAGCCAGTGGCGCCAGGTGGGAGGGAAGACGGTATGCCATTATGGATGGCATGTTGGCATCGCTGGACAAGGCGGGGCGCGTGGTCATCCCCAAGGAGGCCCGCGAGCAGTTGGGACTCCTGCCTGAGGTCCAGCTGGAGGTGACGGTGACCGGGGACGGCCTTCTGCTCACCCCGCTGCGTCGCCCGGGCCGACGGATCGTCGAGGTCGACGGGTGGCCGGTCATCGAGGCGCTGCCCGGCGTCAGCGTGACCGACGCTGACGTGCAACGGTGGCGCGACGATGGTCAGCGTTGACCGCTGGGCGGTCGACACCAGCGTCGCGGTCGCCGCGCTGGATGCCGGTCATGCCGCCCACGGCCCCTGTGTCGCCGCTGTCCGGAAGCTCCGTCCCGTGCTGGCCGGGCACGCGGCATACGAGGTCTTCTCCGTGCTGACCCGGATGCCGGGACAGCTCGGCATCGACGCCGCCGACGCCGCCGCGCTCATCCACCGCGTGTTTCCTGACGTGGCGTGGCTGTCCACGCCCGACAGCCGGGCGCTCTGGACGCGGCTCGCACCGAGCGGCATCGTCGGCGGTGCGGTCTACGACGCGCTCGTCGGCGAGGCGGCCAGGCGCCACGGGCGACGGCTGCTGACTCGAGACCTGCGCGCGCGACGGACCTACGACCTGCTCGGCGTCGACTACCAGTTGGTCGGCCTCTGATGGCTCGCAAAAGGGGCCCACCGGGCGTCAGACGGTGCTCTCGTCGTGGCCGCGCTCGCCACCGCGGTCGTGTCGCTGTCAGGGTGCACGACACAGCCCGCAGTCCCGACATCCACGACCCCAATCGGCGATGCCCTCCCGGCCCAGCCCGTCACCTTCGGCACCAGCGCCAAGCACGCAACGCACTGTCACCGCCACAAGGAGCACCCAGACCGTGAGCCAGCCGCTGCCCCTCCCCCACGGCGCCATGGCGCTGGAGGCATGGCCGAGATCCTCGAGGTCCTGCCCGAGCAGTTCGGCGTCAGAGTCGACGCGGACGGGCCCAGTCTCTACGACGTGGCGCTGGCTCCACCCACGATCGACCACTCGTATGCCGCTCTGGCGCAACGGTATCCGCGACTGGCAGCCGCTTACCTACCGATGCCCCCGCCTCCGGGTGATACGCCCACCAGTGGCCCGCGTCCGATCACCCGACGCCCGTAGGCCCGGCGCGCTCCCGCCGCCGCGGGCATATGCCCGCTGGAACGGGCATCTGCCCGCTGCGCGCCAGCGATCGGTCGCCAGCGGGAGGGAGCCGGTGCTGGCATCATCGTCCGAGTGACCCACCTCGTCCAGCAGTCGAGGGTCGCCGCCGCCCGGCGGCATTCCCTGGGCCTGCGGCGGGATGGGACGGTCGTGGCGGTCGGCACCGGCGCGTCCGGAGAGCTGGACGTCCACGAGTGGACCGGCATCGTCTCGGTGGCCGCCGGCAACGTGCACTCGGCGCCCAACACCGGTCGATCCCACGGCGTCGGCCTGGGTGCCGGCGGCACGGTCCGCGCCACCGGCTGGAACGATGACGGGCAATGCGTCCACCAGTGGTCCGCGGCCGCTCACCCTACGGTGACAGTCGCGGCTGCGTCCGCAGTAGCGCGGAGCGTCAGCGGGCGAGGTTGAGCATCGCCAGCTCCTCGAACTGCGCGAAGGCAGCGTCCAGGGTGACCAGCGTGCAGCCGGAGCTCATCGCGTATGCCGCCAGGTAGGCATCCATCCATAGCTTCGGGGAGGCGGTCTGTCGGTGCGACAGATCACGCCACACCTCGTCGAGGGTGGGCTCGCCGACGTCGACGATCACCCGCTCGTCGGCCGCGATGGCATCGACAACCTGCCAGGCCTCGACATTGGTCAAGGGCGGGCGATCGTGGGGAGCCAGCACGGCGGCCGTCGTCAGCAGGCGCAGCAGCGAGAGCTGGACCAGTCGCGGCATGACCACCGCGCCCGGCTCGTCCACCCCGTCGATCCAGGCCAGGCAGACCGGGTGGTGGCGGTGTGAGGACAGGGTGAGGCCGAGCCAGACATTGGTGTCGGCGAGGAATCGGGTCACTCGACGACGGCCTGAGCGTCGGCGGCGATCAGGACCTCGGCGATCTCCTCGGGAGTGAGGCCGGCAGCCGGACCTGGCGGGCACCGCACGAGGGGGAAGCTTGCCCTCCGCGCGGACCCCGCGTCGGTCGGTGCGGCGAGGCCACGGCGCAACAGCTCCGTCGTCACGTCTTTGATGCTGCGATCCTCGCGTGCGGCCTTGAGCTTGATGCTCCGGAACAGGTCGTCCGGGAGGTCCATGGTGGTTTTCACAGTCCCATATTACTGGGTTCCCATACTACCAGGCCGAAAGTTGTCCTGTCTCCATGCCAGTGGAGCTGCGCCCTTGGTGCCCGAGGACGCCGAGGCACACTGCGCCGGGGAGGGCGAGCTCACCGTCCGCTGGCTCACCGGCGGCCATGGCACCGTCGAGGGCACCCGCGAGTACTTCGCGATGCTCGCCGACAACGCGCGGCGCGGCGAGGGGCGGCGCAGCTTCGGGTGTGGCTCGACGGTCCGAGCGGCATGCCGATCCGGACGGCTCGCCCGCCACGCTGTGCCTCTATCTGCTCGACCTCGTCGACGCCTCGATGCCTCCGGGCGTCAGTACTCACCCTTGATGACGAAGTAGCTGCCCCGGATCTCGCCGGCCAGCTTGGAACGCTGCCGCGCAAACTTGAAGGACGAGAGCTCCTCCGGCACCGGCATGCCCTCCGACAGCTTGAAGCCGACCGCCCGCTTGGAGCCCGGTGCGAGACCGTAGAGGACGTTGACCGCCAAGCCGGACTCGTAGAAGACGTGCGCCCAGCGGATCCCGTCGACGTTGCAGACAGTCGCCTGCAATGGGCGCGAAGAGACGACAATCCCCCTCTCCTGCACCAGGATTCGCGTCACCCACTCGACAATCTCCGCAGCCTCCGCGGCCGACTCGACCGTGAAGGCATGTCCGTACTTGTTCTTGAAGTAGCGCGCCTCGTTGGCGCGCAGCCCGGCGAGCGCGGCGGCGTACGGCGAGGACTCGAGCCCCTCGGTGGAGACGGAGACGAAGTCGACGACGTGACTCATGACGGGACACCTTCCGATGGGTGCAGGCTCTTCAGGACACCGTATGCCGTGTGGTCCCGGCGAGTCCGCCGAGCCGAGCAGGATTAGGTACTACATCGAAGGGAGGGTCATGCCCAGCGTTCCCGCCACCGAGTTCAACCGCAATCCGAGCCAGATCAAGAGGCTCGCCGCACGCGAGCCGGTGATCATCACCGAACGCGACCGCCCGACCCTCGTCGTGCTGTCGTACAGCGACTACGAGCGGCTGCTCGGCACCCCTCGCGATCTGGCCGAGTGGCTGGAGATGGACGACGACATCGACCTCGAGATCGACCCCGTTGGCCTGCGACTGACCCCGGTGACCGACCCGTGAGATACCTGCTGGACACCAACGTGCTCAGCGAGCTGCGCAAGCGGAACGGCGACCCCGGGTCAAGCAGTGGGTCTCGACCTCGAGGCGGCGCGGCTCGTGGCTCCCCTGCACGTGCCTGACCCGGCACCGGACCACGACGCTCTCATCGCCGGCACAGCATTGGCGCATGGCCTGACGGTGGTGACGTGCAACGTCGCCGACGTCCAGCGGTCCGGGGTGGCGGTGCTCGATCCGTGGAGTGGGAACCCGCGGCCAGCGCCGTGATCGTGGCCTGGCCGCTGCCCTCGGCCGCGCGCATGTCATCATCGCGGCATGGCAGGGGTGCTCCCAGCGCAGCGGCAGCGCGACCTCGAGCGACTGCGGCGGGTGCGCGACCGGATCGATCGCGAGTATGCCGCGCCGCTGGACGTCGCTGCGCTGGCCCTGGCCGAGCACGTCTCCGCGGGACATCTGAGCCGTCAGTTCAAGGCCGCCTACGGCGAGTCGCCCTACTCCTACCTCATGACCCGGCGGATCGAGCGAGCGATGGCCCTGCTGCGCCAGGGCGAGCTCAGCGTCACCGAGGTCTGCTTCGCCGTCGGCTGCTCGTCGCTGGGCACCTTCAGCACCCGCTTCACCGAGCTGGTCGGCGTGCCGCCGAGCGTCTACCGCGAGCACGCGGGCGACGTGCGCGGCATACCGCCGTGTGTGAGCCGCACGGTGACCCGACCGGTCAGGAATCAAGAAGCAGCACCGGTGACCTCGCCCCTAGCGTGAGGCCATGGACCTCACCATTCACTCCAGCTTCCTCCCCCACGACGACCCGGACGCCTCGCTCACCTTCTACCGCGACGTCCTCGGCTTCGAGGTGCGCCTCGACGTCGGCGGCGGTCCGATGCGCTGGATCACCGTCGGCCCGCCCGGCCAACCGGACACCAACATCGTGCTGCAGCCGCCGGTGTGCGACCCCGGAGTCACCGACGCCGAGCGGACCCTCATCGCGGAGATGATGGCCAAGGGCACGTATGCCGGCGTCAACCTCGCCGCCGCCGACCTCGACGCGACCTTCGACCGGCTGCAGGCCGCCGGGGCCGAGGTCGTCCAGGAGCCGACCGACCAGGTCTACGGGCTGCGCGACTGCGCCGTGCGTGACCCGGCCGGCAACCTCATCCGCATCCAACAGCGCTGAGCCCCAACGAGATCGGGACAATCATGGCGACGGAGACGAGCGACGGCTTCACCGCGGCGGAGCGCGCCGCGATGAAGGAGCGGGCCGCCGAGCTCCGTGCGGAGAAGGCGGGGAAGAAGGCCGGAGAGAAGGAGCTGCCGATCTGCAAGGGGTGCTCGACAGGATCGCCGAGCTGCCCCAGGGCGACCGCGAGCTGGCGGAGGGCCTGCACGCGCTCGTCACCGCCGCAGCACCGGACCTCGCGCCGCGCACCTGGTACGGCATGCCGGCCTACGCCCAGGACGGCAAGGTGCTGGCCTTCGTGCAGCCGGGGTCGAGGTTGGGGACTCGTTACACGACAGTCGGATTCAACGACGCGGCGCGCCTCGACGATGGCGACCTCTGGCCGACCGCGTATGCCGTGCAGGCGCTCACCACGGCGACCCGGGCGGCCCTCACGGACCTCGTCCGCCGGGCGGTTGCCGGCAGATAGCCGGCCGTTCCGGCGACCGACGGGTCACCGCCTGTGCCACAGTGAGTCGATGAGCGACCTGAAGGTCACGAACAATCCGAGCGAAAGCCGTTACGAGGCAAGGCTGGGCGAGGCGCTGGCCGGTTTCGCCGAGTATCGCCTCGCCGATGGCGTAATCACCTTCACGCACACCGAGGTCGACCCGGCATACGCGGGAAAGGGCGTCGGCAGCGCCCTCGCACGCCACGCGCTCGATGACGTGCGCGACGAGGGGAGCCGGCGGGTGGCGCCCCGGTGCGAGTTCATCAAGGGCTGGATCGACAAGCACCCGGAGTACGCCGCCCTCGTCGCCGAATGAAGGCTCGACGATGTCATGATGCTATGATGCGCAGATGCGGACCACGCTCGAGCTCGACGACCAGGTCTTGGCGGCGGCGCGCTCTCTCGCCCGCTCCCGAGGCACGTCGCTCGGGGCAGCGGTGTCCGAGCTGGCCCGGCGCGGTCTTCAGGCTGGCGCTCAGAGCGTGATCGCCGTCGATGTCTCCTACAGCCCCTTCCCGGTGCTGATCGGCGACCCCGACATCGTCGTCACCGACGAGCTCGTGGCCGAGCTGCGTGACGGCTGAGATGCCCGGGGTCCTCTTCGACGTCAACGCCCTGCTTGCTCTGGTCGTCACGACTCACCAGCACCACCGTGCCGCGCACCGTTACCTGGCGAGCCTGTCGGGCACCTGGTCCACCTGCCCGACCACCGAGAGCAGCCTGGTGCGACTGCTGCTCAACCCAGCCATCTCCGGTCGCCAGACCACCTCGGCCGAGGTCCTGGCGATCCTCGATGGCCTCCGCCGCGACGCCCGGTGGACGCTGGTGATCGACGACACGTCCTTGGCGTCGCCGCACATCGACGTCACCGTCCTCACCGGCCATCAGCAGGTCACCGACGTGGCCCTGGTGAACCTGGCGGCACGCACCTCCTGCGTCCTCGCCACCTTCGACGCGGCCATCCCTACCTGGCTTGCCCCCGCCGACCGGAAGCATGTCGTGGTGATCCCGGCCTGAGTGACAGCCAGCAATGGCATGTCTGTGGCATCATCGTGGCATGGCACGAGTCCGAGTCAGCACGACAGTCGACGAGAGGCTGCTGTCCCAGGCCCGCGCGCTAAGCCCCGGCGGCAGCGACGCCTCGTTGCTCGAGCGCGCGCTCACCGCCTTGTTGGCCGCTCACCGGCGCGCCGAGGTCGACGCCGCCTACGCAGCCGCCTGGAGCGAGCATCCGGTCGACGAGCCGGATGCGTGGGGCGACCTGGCCTCCTTCGGCGCCGCGGCGGGCCGCCAGTGACCCGCCCGGACCTGCCCCGCCACGCAGAGGTGTGGTGGTGCGAGCTGCCGGAGATACCGCGCCGACCGGTGGTCGTCCTCTCCCGTGACGCCGCCATCGCCGGCCGACGGCGGGTCGTCGTCGCCCCGTGCACGACGGTGGTCCGCGGGCTGCCGAGCGAGGTGTCCCTGGATCCTGACGCTGACCCGGTCCCGCGGTCATGCGTCGCGAGCCTCGACTCCCTCGAGTCGGTCGCGGTCGGGCTGCTCACTCACCGGATCGGTCAGCTCTCGAGCACTCGGATGGATGCCGTGTGCGCGGCCCTCGCCGTGGCCACCGACTGCGCCGACTCGGGCCGGCCGGATCCCCGGCGGCTCTGAGTCCCCTCCTCATCGGCGACGGGTCAGCGGGTCACCCGGCTGTCCCGCCCACCGCACGGTCGAGGGCGGCGAGCGAGGCGTCGAGGAACTCGGGCGGGAACGGCGGCATACCGCTGGGCATCCAGTCGCGGGTGCCCTGACTCATCTCCCGCCAGTCGTAGGTCAGCGTCACCCGGGTGCCCGCGCCGTCGGGCTCGAGGTCGTAGCGCCAGATGTGCCCACCCTCGTGCACCCGCCCCGAGCGGCTCAGCATGCCCGGCGCCCACGCGATGGTCCGGCCGGCGGCGAAGTCGGTGACCCGGTTGACCATCGTGTAGTCGCCGCCGAGCGCCGGCAGGAACATCTTGACCGCAAAGGTCTGCCCCACCTCGGTGATCGGCGCCGGCTCCGCCTCGACCGAGTCCCGCACCCAGTCGCCCGGCTCGGTCTCGTGGTGTCGAGCGGGGTCGGCGAGCAGGGCGAAGACCGCCTCAGGGGGCGCCGCGATGGTGCGGCTCGCGACGAGGACGTCCTGCCCCGCGGGGGGCGGCGGCGTGGCATGGGTCATGCCACCACTATGTCAGGTGTCATACCCGTGCCGTCATCGCGATCCCGGTATGCCGCGTGCGCGGCTCAGCGTCGGCCCGGCTCAGCTTCTCCGCTCCTCAGCGGGTCAGCGGGTCGGCTCGCCCGCATCACCGCCCAGCACCTCCGGGACGACGACGATCCGGCCGTCGGCACCGCGGTCCAGCCTCAGCAGGGTGCCCGGGGGCAGCTCGTCGCGCAGGTGAACCGGCACCGGGATGAAGCCGTCCGCGGTGACGACGGCATACTCGCGTCCGCTTCGACCCTCGCCACCGATCCGGCCGTCCCGGATGGTCACCGTCCGGGGCAGGCGCGCCGCCACCTCGGGGTCGTGGGTGACGACGACGACCGTCGTGCCCTGCTCGGCGTTGACCCGCAGCAGGGCATCGAGGATCCGCTCGCGCGCACCGCGATCCAGGGCGCTCGTCGGCTCGTCGGCGAGCAGCACGCCCGGCCCAGGGGCGATGGCGACGGCGAGCGCAGCCATCTGCAGCTGACCCTGCGACAGTCGCCCCAGCGGCTCGTCCGCGAAGCCCTCCGCCCCGACAAGCGCGAGCACCTCGCCGACCTCGGCGACCGGCTGACCGAGCCGACGTGCTTCGGCGCCGGCGAAGCCGACGTTGTCGCGCACCGACAGATAGGGCACGAGGTTGCGGCGCGCGCCCTGCAGCATGAGCGATGCCTCGCGGGCCTGGAAGGCGTCGAGGGCGCCGGCCGACAGACCCGACAGCTCGTGCTCGCCGACGAAGATCTTGCCCGCGCTGGGCCGGAACAGCCCGCCGAGCAAGGACAGCAGGGTCGACTTTCCCGAGCCCGACGGCCCGAGCAGCCCGACGACCTCGCCGGCGGCCACGCTGAGGTCGACGCCGCTGAGAGCCGCGATGTCCTGGCCCTCGGAGCGATAGATGTGCACGAGGCCGATGGTGGTGATCGCGAGGGCCCGGGTCATCCGGCCTCCCGCAGCCGATCGAGGGTGGAGCGCCGGGCCACCCAGACACTCGCCGCCGCAGCGACGCCGACCAGGGCCACGGTGGCTGCCGCCGCGGCGCCGAGTGCCGGCGCCCAGGCCGTGCCGAGGTCGACGGGGAAGGTCTGCGGGGGCCGGGTGAACAGCGGCATCAACCCCACCGCGACCGGAGCCGTCCAGAGGCCGACGGCCAGGCCCAGCAGCGCCGCGACGACGACGGCCGGCACCGTCTCGAGGAGCGCGACCCGGCTCAGCCCGCGCGGCGTGCGGCCGGCGAGCCGCAGCGCGGCATAGTCGCGGCTGCGGGCTCGCCACGATGTCGAGGTGAGCACGAGCAGCGCCACCGCCGCGACGAGCACCGCGAGCACCCCGACGGCGGCGGCCAGCTGGAGGCTCCACGACGCCGCGCTCCGCCCGTATGCCGCGGCCACGTCCTCCGGGTGCGTCGTCGACGTCACGTGGATCCCCTTGTCCGCCAACGCGGTCGAGACCCGGTCGAGGGTCGCCTGATCGCGCACCGGCAGGTATGCCGCGACCCGCACCGCTCCTCGTCCGCGCCAGCCCTGGGCCAGCAGGTTGTAGAGGTGGACGAGACTGGCGCGGGGCGGCGCGCCGGGGACGTAGGTGAGCCGGCCCTCGGAGCGCACCAGCAGCTGGGACCCATCGGCATACCGGCCGCCGATCGTCGCTGTGCTCGCGGCCGGACTGGCCTGCGGCGTGGTCAGCGCCGGCACCACCCCGGGCACGGACTGGTGCGTGAGGAAGATCTTGTCGAATCCGTTGGTCCGGTAGCGGATCTCGACCGAGGTGCCGGCGACCGAGCCGGTGACCTCGACGTCCTCGCGGGTGTCGCGCCAGTCCGTGGCGGTCCCGAGATCGAGCGCCCGGCCGTCGATGGCCAGCCCGGACAGCCGCGCCGACCCGGTGATGGCAGCCGACGACGGCGGCGCGAGGAGCCCGACCCCGGTGACCCGGCAGCCCCCGACGCAGTCGACGGCGACGGCCTGCTCGGTGTCGAGTCCGCCCGCGGGGACGGTGCCGAGCGGCACCGTGCCGACGGTGCCGTCGGCACGCACGATGCGCAGCGCGAGCACGACGTCGGTCGGCGGGGGCCGGATGGCCGGTGACTCCACCTGCCAGGCCGGAGCGTGCACGCGGTAGCTCACCCGGGTTCCGGTGATGACCAGCGGCGCCACGGTGGGCGCCGTCAGGCGCTGCCACTCTGCGGCGCCGGCGTCGGCGCCGGGCCACAGCGCGATCCGGCGGAAGGCGTCGGGCACGACGCCGACGGTCGTCGCGCCGTCCGCGCCGGGGGCGGCGACGAAGGCCACCGGCGTCACCGTCTCGCCCCGTGGGTCCAGGCCGCGCAGCGCGGTCGCCACCGCGACGAGGTCAGTGGAGTCGAGCGCGAGCACGGTGGGCGCGCCGACCTCGGCAGCCGCCCGACCCTCGCGGTTGCGGGTGGCCACCGCCAGCACATCGGCGGTCACGACGACGAGGCACAGGGTGACGGCGACCACCGGCACGACCCAGCGCGTCGTGCCGCGGCGACTCGCCGCCAACAGGGCCACCGCAGCGGTCGCCCGACCGCGGCTCAGCAGTCGTCGGCCGCGCCAGGCGAGCAGCACCGGCAAGGCCCGCGCGGCCAGCACGCCGACGGCCAGCGCGAGCAGGGTGGGGGCGACCTGCCCGATCCCCTCACCGGCCGAGCCGAGCAGCACCCCGCCCAGGGCCACCGCGGCGACCGCCACGAGCATCGCCTCGAGCATGCCGAGGCGAGCACCACCTGCTCGCGCGGGGATCGTGCGCACCAGCGCGGCGACCGGCTCGCGGCATACCCGGCGGACCGACAGCACGGCGAGACCCGCGAGCAGGGCCAGCCCCACCGCCGCCACGCCGAGGACCACCGGCGGGACGTCGAGCGGGGGTGTCGTCGCGCCCTCCCCACTGAGCACGGTATGCCGCGCGACGTCGGTGAGTCCGACGGCCGCCAGCACCCCGAGCGGGACGCCGACGAGGACCGGCGGCAGCGTCTCGCGCAGCAACAGCCGACGGGCACCTCGTGCGCCACGGCCCCGCAGCCGCGCCACCGCGACCTCGCCGCGGCGCTGGTCGGCCGCGGCGACGAGGACGAGCCACAGCACGCAGCCCAGCAGCAGCCCGAGCTGTGCCATCAGCAGCGGCACCGTCGTGCCGGCCTGACTGGCGCCCAGCCGCACCTCGTCGGCAATCGCCGGGATTCCCGTCCGCACCGTGATCGTCTGCGCCGCAGGGCTGCTCGCGAGCTCGCCCGTCATCGGACTGGTCGCCAGCCGCTGCAGGTCGGACCCGAGGGGTCCGATCTCGTCGATGCCGACCGCCTCAGTGCGCAGCGCGAGATCGACAGCATGCTGCGGGCCGAACCACGGCGTCGACCCGCCACTCGGCGTGCGCACCGACTTGGTCAGCGTCTCGGGCGAGGTGAGCATGGCGTCGAAGCCGAGGCCCGTGGCAGCGTCGCCGGTCAGTCGATCCCCGGCCCAATATCCTTCCGGCACAACGGAGTAGACGCCGACCACGCGCAGCGTCGCGCGCGGAGACACCTCGACGCTGCTGACTGCACCGTCCCACTCGCCGACCTCGAGCGAGCTGCCGACCACCATCTGGAAGGCCGCCGCCTGGTCGGTCGAGACGGCGATCTCACCCGCCGCGGTGGGACAGCTGCCGGCCACGAATCGCACGTGGTCGCAGGCCTGCTCACGCGCCAGCAGCCGCCCGCCAGGCTGCCCCAGCAGCGGCATCCGCCGGACCTCGACGGCGGTCTGGCGGACCGGCTGGCCGAAGAACGCGCGGGTCCGCGCAGGGACGAGCTCGAGCAGCCGATCCGGGATGAGCGCGAGCTTCGGCTGCGAGGCGCTGGCCGAGGCGAGTCGCAGGCCGGTCTGCTCGGCCGACGCACCGGCCAGCAGAGTTCGCACCGAGGCCTGCTCGAGTGCCCGGGTATAGAGGGGGGCGAGGGCCAGACAGGTGATGACGAGCGTCGACAGCACGGAGAGGACGAGCGCCTGGGCCCGTCGGTAGCGCACCGCCGCCAGCATCCTTGCCTCCCGGCCGCGCACGGGTGGTGCGGCCCGACGCTCGCACGCTACACGGCATACCTGAGGCTGTTAGCGTGCCGCTCATGTCGCGGGTGCCCTTGCCGCTGGTGGCGACGGATGTGACCGTCGAGCTCGGCGGGCGCCGCGTGCTCGACGAGGTGAGCCTGCAGCTCGATCCGGGGCGCTTCGTCGCGCTCACCGGGGCCTCGGGAGCCGGCAAGTCGACCCTGCTGTGGGTGCTCGCCGGTGCGCTCGCGCCTACCTCGGGGACGGTGCGGTATGCCGGTGCGGCGCTGACCGATCGTGCCGCAGCTGCCGCTGCCGGGGTCGTCGTCGTGGCGCAGGGGCTCGCGCTGGTGGCGCCGCTCACCGGCCGGGAGAACGTCGTGGTGCCCTTGCTCACGCTCGGGCTGCCGGCGGCCGAGGCGGCCGCGCGCGCGGATGCCGCGCTGGCCGCGGTCGGTCTGGCGGAGGCCGCTGGCCAGCTCGTCGAGGAGCTGTCCGGCGGCCAGCAGCAGCGGGTGTCGGTGGCGCTCGGGCTGGCCACCCAGCCCCGGGTGCTGCTCGCCGACGAGCCGACGAGCGAGCTCGATGCGGCGACCCGCGAGACGATCATCGGGCGGCTCGCGGCCGAGGCGGCCGATGGAGCGGCGGTGCTCATGGCGACCCACGACGCATGGTGCGCCGAGCAGGCCGACGCCGAGCTGCACCTCGACGAGGGGCGGCTCAGCCGGGTCCGCTGAGCTGAGGGTCAGGCGAGCGCGGCGAGATCGGCCCGCCGCGGGTCGTCGAGCCGACGCTCGACGCGGGAGGCCGCCTCCTCGAGCCGGGCTTGCAGGTCCGCCCGGCCTTGGCGGGCCGCGATGACGGCCGAGGTCCGGCAGGACACGACGTAGTGGCGCAGCGCGCCCGGCTCGTCGCCGCGCAGCCTCGGCAGTCCGGCAGTGCGCTCGTGCAGCTCGTCCATGGGAGTCGTCCCTTCGTCCGTCACCCCTGGAGAGCCAGCGGGTGGTGCTGCAGATACGACGCAGGACCGGCTCGATCATGACAGCCGGGGCGCGCGAGGATGGGAGGGTGACCGAGCGACCGATCCCGCCGCAACATCCGCCGTGGGGCACGAACGTGCCGCTCACCTGGGTCACCGACGGCGACCCCGAGTATGCCGCGCTGCTCACCGAGGTGCGCGGCTTCCTCGACGCACTCGCCTCGGCGAGGCCCGAGCCGAGCGAGTCGGCCGAGCTGGCAGAGCAGCTGAGGCATTGGCGGGACCGGTTGCAGCGCAGCGAGATCGGCGAGCACGGCCAGGTCTTCGGGCGCCGCCCAGACCTGCCGAGCCGCGGCAACCCGATGCTGCCCGACTACGTCGTCGACCACGTCGACGGCGAGACGATCGGCGCGCACGTCCGCTTCGGCCGCTACTACCTCGGCGGCGGCGAGGCCGTGCACGGCGGGGCGATCCCCCTCGTGCTCGACGAGCTGCTCGGCACCCTCACGAACTTCGGCGCGCGCCCGCCGTCGCGGACGGCATACCTGACGGTGCACTTCCGGGCGCTGACCCCACTGGACACCGATCTGCGCCTCACCGGGCAGATCGACCGGGTGGAGGGGCGCAAGACCTTTGTCACCGGGCGCGTGATGCACGGCGACGTGCTGTGTGCCGATGCGGAGGCCCTGTTCGTCGCCCTGCCGCCGGAGTCGATGCGGCCACGCGGCGGCTGAGCGAGGATGGGGCCATGCAGCCGAGAGACCGGTGGGAGCGGCACGACTGGTGGGGCGTCGTGCTCGACACCGACGACGTCGCCGGACTGACCGAGTTCTATGCGCGACTGCGCGGGTGGGCGGTCTACAAGCAGGACGAGGCCGGGTCGGCCTTCGACTGCGGCGAGGGGGTGGCCTACCTCGCGATCCAGCTCAACCCCGACTACGTGCGGCCCACCTGGCCGGGCGAGCCGGGCCGGCAGCAGATGATGCTCCACCTCGACTTCGAGGTCGAGGATCTGGCGGCCGAGACCGACCGAGCCGTCGCGCTCGGTGCGACCCTGCCCGAGCACCAGCCCCAGGACGACGTGCGGGTGCTGCTCGACCCGTCCGGGCACCCCTTCTGCCTCTACACCTGAGCCGTCGGCTGGCCTGGCTGGGCCGGCAGCGCCATGGGGGTTGGTCGCGGCGAGACGGCAGTGCTCGCGCTGTGCCGGCAGTGCCGTATCGCTGGAACGAGCCCAGACCCTGGCTGAAGAGCCGTGCGCCGGCCGGGTGACGCGCGCGCGTCACCCGGCCGGGCGGCATACCGGAGTGGTCAGTTGGTGGCCGACGGCGTCGAGCCCTGCGGCGCCTGCTGGCCGCCCTGACCCTGCTGGCCGCCCTGGCCCTGCGGGCCGTGCCCGGCGCCGGGACCGCCGGTCTTGACCTCGATCGTGGCCAGGTCGGCCGAGACCTCGACCATCACCTTCGCGCCGTCCTTGGTGCCGAGCACGTCGTAGGAGCCGTCGGGGTCCTTGCGCACCGACTCGACGGTGACCGCCGCGTCCTTCGCGGTGACCGCGGCCTTCACCTTGTCCGCCTCCGCACCCGTGACGTCGGTGTGGTCGTGCGGGGCCATCCCGCCCTTGCCACCGGGGCCGCCGGGGCCGCCGGTCTTGACCTCGATCGTCGCCAGGTCGGCCGAGACCTCGACCATCACCTTTGCGCCGTCCTTGGTGCC